>Ga0315904_10000922_pt1 | contig 46809 bp, 63 predicted proteins | sample LakEriMetagenome_6_FD_203529 | JGI IMG/M metagenome (GOLD analysis project Ga0315904, IMG submission 203529) | Freshwater fungal communities from buoy surface, Lake Erie, Ohio, United States - Buoy 12 MA120 | ecosystem: Environmental > Aquatic > Freshwater > Lake | place: USA: Lake Erie, Ohio...
TCAAGTTTATCCAACGATTCTCGGAACTCCTCATAATGAATACCTTTCGGTTGTTGTTGTGATTTTTTGTTTCTCTTCTCATCCCATTCCAATAACAACTCCAACATTTCTTCCTTTTCGTCGTTATCCATTTCACGGAATATCTCATCGGCATAAAAATCAACTTCAGCAGTTAATGTAATCATATCAAAACATATTGTTTAAGAATTCCTCAGTAATCGCAGAAGTAGCACCTTCCTGATCAAAATCTTCAGGTAATTCATCCAAGAATTGAACAGAATCCACTTCCCACTCATCCCAATCATTCCAATGAGCGTTGATCACAAATGATACACCATTGTACTCACCATCGTAATCCTCATACTTACTTGTTAGTTGGGGATTGTCATAATCAATTTTAATTTCCATAATTTTAGAATTTATATTTGTTTTCAATTAGTTTCTTGTATTCTTCATCAGATCCGGGGTATTCAACAAACGTGTCAATAAGATCAACCATCTCGTCAAAATACACTTCATCAACTTTACCCTTTAAGGTGTTTCTTGAGTTGAAAAATGAGATAACGTAGGTGTCGGACCAATCAAGAACAATTCTTACCTTTCCTTTGTGTTTGAATCCACTAACCCTAAACTCCAAACCATCACGATTTTCCTCATCCTTGATCGCGGTCCAACTTCTAGAACCCCAAGACCAAACCTTAACACGTCCTAATGTCATCAACTGATGTTGGATCGTCTGTGCAATTTCTAATGTTCTGCTCATTTTGTTTTTGTTTAACAATACAAAGATACTAGAAAATTTTTAACCTACAAATTTTTTTTTGATATTTTTTGAACGATATGTTTCTGTCTGTGAATGACAATTAGGACATAACATTCTTAAGTTCTCTAACTTGTGATTTGATCTATCACCATCAATATGATCAAGTTCCATACTTATTGGTTTATCAAACCACTCATTAATACCACAAACAGAACAAACATTTTCAACTAATCCTTCCCTCAACATTCTATTTTTTAATTTGTATGTTTGAAAATGTGGATAATTTCCCTCTAAAATATCACTAAGTTTAACTTTAGGAGATCCCTTTTTATTAATTCCTTTACCTGATTGATTTGTTATATAACAATTAAACTTAATTGCGTATTTTTTAAAAGTGTTAAAATGTAATCCTAATTTAATTGCCGCTTGAGCCATAGAATCGGATTCTTTACAAACCTTTTTAAAATTTTCTTCATTAATCTTCTCCATATTAATAAGTATAAACAAGTTAGAAAAAAATCAATTGTGTCTATTATTTTTTTGTACTCGAGGCCGGATTCGAACCGGCACGAACTTTACGGGTTCAAAGGGGCTTAAACCCTTCGTGTCTACCTATTTCACCACTCGAGCAATTTTGTGGGCCCTGTAGGACTCGAACCTACGACTGTCACGTTATGAGCGTGCCTTTCTAACCAACTGAAATAAGAGCCCCAAATTTTTGGTTGGAACGATGGGAATCGAACCCATGACCTGATGTGTATAAGACATCTGCTCTCACCCCTGAGCTACGTTCCATCATAAAGCCCCGTATCGTGGGCTACGTAAACGCGGTCATCTTAAAACTTGGTAGTCCCACCTGGACTCGAACCAGGAATGTCTCATTAGAAGTGAGAAGGTATATCCCTTTACCTATGGGACCATATTGTCTTTCAACTCTACAAAGGTAAGACAAAGTTTTTAATTAGACAATACCCGATTACAATTTTTTTACTTCATATCTATAACCCGAGTCAGAATTGTTCTGAAACAATAATCGGTGATTTTCCGCATCTCGTTCATTTTCAAATTCCAATATTTCAGAATGAGAATCAACCAAAATTACAGGAACATCAATTCCTTCATTACTTTTTAGATACTTTACAATAACGTATGACATAATTTAATCTTTTCTTCAAACTTAAAATATAAATACTGAACAATCAACAATATTTATGGTAAAACTTGTTTTTTTGAAGACCCTCTCTTAGATTTACAAGGTAAAATTAAAAGTATGGAATCAGTATTAGTATTAAATGCGGACTTCACCCCACTTAATGTAACCACCCTACAAAAAGGTGTTGGTTTAGTTTTTCGTGGAAAGGCTGAAATCCTGAAAGAATCTACTGATCCAATTATGTCCGGTTTCAAGAAATTCGCAAGACCCGTTATCATACGTCTTTTGAAATTCATAAACTTCAGAAAAGGATCAGTTAAGTTAAACAGAAAAAGGTTGTTTAAACGCGACCATAATTCCTGTGTGTATTGTGGTAGTACAAAAAAACTTACGATTGATCATATTCAGCCCAAAAGTAGGGGTGGTAAAAACTCGTGGGAAAACTTGGTAACCGCTTGTCTTCCTTGTAACTTGAAGAAAGGTGATAGAACACCCGAGGAAGCCGGAATGAAAATGAAATCAAAACCATATACACCAAACGTTATATCATCGGTGTTTAATTCCGAACTTACGGAGATTTATTTGGATTATATGAAATCCTATTAACGGAGAAAGGGGACCGAAGTCCCCTTTTCCGAGATGATAAACCCCCCTCTCTCATTAACGGATTTATATCAACGGAGCCATCCGTGATGGTTATGTTGTTATTTTTGACTTAGCGTCATCAATGACATTTTTTGTATTACTTGCAAATTTCTCAATTTTTGGACAAATCACTGATGCAATTTTATTTTCCAATCCATCAACAAAACGACTGTCCAATATTGATGTGGATATTTGGTTTCTAATCATATCAATGATACCCCCACCCCATAAATTTGAACTGAAGGAACCTCCTGCCATTTTTTGATCCAACATCTTTTTGAAATACCCCTCAACTATTGAGTCCGCAATTACATTGGATAGGAAAGCACAATCTGTTAGTTTTGAAAACTCACCCTTTCTTATAACATTACCGATACCAACAACAATTGTTTGTGCCAATAAAGAATCCTTATAAGTCGGACCAAATAAACCTTCCATTAACCAAGCCGTAAATCTCTCACCTAAAACCGCAGGAAACTCGGAGAAAAAACCACCAAATATTCCCAAAAAAGAATCAACAATACCCTCATTAATTACCGATTCAGTGATCCCTTGATTCACTAAAATATTACGTTCAATCATCAATTTCTCAAACATCTTGTTAAATTCTTTCTGATCATTCATTGCGTTTTCAGTAACCAATAATGAAAGTCTTGATTTAACAATCTTAGATTCAATCAATAGTGAATTTTTCTTACTTTTAACTTCTTTCAAAGATTCGTGTAACTTATTCTTTAAATTTTTCATATTAGAATCTGTTATCAGTCGGTTTAGGTTTTGCCGGTTGTGGTGAATTTACCATGTATTTTCCCGCATCGGGAGATAATACATAAGATAAATATTTAGGAGCGTCTTTTAATCTGTATCTTGATTTTCCTCTATTATCTTTAATAGTATCATACTTGGATGATGCCAAACTAGCCTCAACCTCAGATTCAAATTTTCTATCTGTAAGTTGTTTGATAATATTTCTTTGTTCAAAATTACCTTCTCTCATACATTGAAGAACTGTTCTTTTTACCATGTCGGTGCCCGGTATAATCGGATCACTTGGCTCAGATGTTGTTGCGTAGTGATATAACAAGAATAAATCACCAAAACATCTTCCTAATGATTGGGCTTTTGGTGAAATTCTAGTTTGCTGACCACCTGAAACAGTCGCAGATTCACCACCCATTTTAAACATATATATTGTTTGTGGTTGTTTAATACCTAACGCAGATAAATCAACCGTCCTTGGTGTATAATATTGTATTGTTCCTTCGGGTGGATTTTTCATTTGGTTATAATTGTCCTCAATACCACGATTGTAGTTATTATATGTTTGTTTCCATTCATCGGACTGTGATTTCCAATATGCATCTTTATTTGCCATTAAATCTTGTCCATACTGTTTAACCGTTGGGTTAGAACTTGATCCAAAATATCTAGCCGCCATTTCAAACGTCTGTCCTCTATATCCTTGTCTAATATATGCTTTTAATTGGTTGTATAAATCCTCTAACTGACCAAGATCTCCAGGTCTTGACGCTTCAGCACCTAACTTACTAGCGGCTTCAGCCCCTGCGGTAGTCTCTATCGTTGCAATATTAGGACAGTTTAAATTTTTAGTTATTTTAAATGATCTTTCACCGACTAGTAATGTATAAACTTGAAGTTCTCCGTCTATAATATGATTAAATCTTTGATTTTGATCATATTTAGGATTTGGGCTCTTATATGTTAAACCTTCCGAATTTGGATATCCGGGCGCGGTTAAATTTCTCATAATTGATGCTTTGGCCTTTTGAGTGTTATCCAAACAAAATTCCATAACATCTTTAAGTGCGTAATTTCCTTTTTTAGGTGTTGCGGATACCGCCTGTTCTAAAAGTGCTTTTCTAATTTTTCTACGGAACATCTCATCCAATCCTGTTGTCGGAATACCTCCAGTTTCTATGGGTTTTGGTTCTTCAGGTTTTGTTTCTTTTGGTTTTTTAGCCATTTCACATTCTTTGGTTCCCCAAACACCCGTCATAGATAACCCATAATTTTTTTGCCATTCTTTAACCGCGTCTTCAGTTCTTCTACCGAATTTTTTATCAGGAACTAATGTTTGCCATTCACCTCTATTTTGACTGTTCAAATATTCTTGTAAAGTACCGACAGAATCGCCTTTCATACCTTTCTTAATATCTTTACCCGCACAATATTGAGGTGCTTGTGTATATGTAACAGTTGGTGTTGTTTCTACCGGTGGTTCTATTGGCATATCATCGGGTAATGGGATAGTTTCATCTTCTTTTAAGATATAATACAACGCTGCTGCGGTTATACCAGCAGCCGCACCCCACTTTAAAATAGATTTCCAATTCCAACCACGATTTGTTCTAATAAAATTTAATACTTTTGTTCGTTGTGCCGGTACAATCGGTTTAGGTGATTTAGTGGCCGTCTTAGTTGTTCTTGTGGTCTTTGTAGTTTTACTTGCTGTACCACCCGCCTTTTCAATAAGTTTAATTTCTTTTGCAATATCTTCGGCAATTTCTTTAGAATAACCCGACTGTTGTAACCTTTTAACTATTTCTGCAGAATCTTTACCAATCATGCTTGAAGACTTAGATTTGGCAATATCCTTGATTAATGACATTTCCAACGAAGCTGATATTTTGTTAGTGTTCAATAATTTTTGAATAGCGGAACCAAGTTCTTTACCTTTTAATGCCGACCCAATTGCGTTTACAAACTCTTCCGCACTTCTAATTTTTAAACCACTTTTTAAATCCAAACCTGCTCTAAACGCATCACCAAAAGCAATTTCAAGTTCCTTAGCAACTCTTACCGCACCCTTAGAATCTTTAGCCGCTTTTAAAATCGCTTGAGGTTGTTCGTCTAACTCACGACTTTCTAAATTTTCATTAATAGTTTTAGATCGATCATATTTAATCAGATATGAGATCTTTGATAAATTTTCATTTAAATTCTCCATAGTTATATTTTTTTTTACGGATATTCAACATCCGAAGTTTTTAGTTTTTGTATAATATCTTTTTCAGTGTTTTTTGCTCTCTTCTCAGCATAAGCCTCAACACCCTTCTCAACACCATAAACAATACCTGCGGTCTTTCCACCTTCTTTTGCACCTGTTTTGGTCGCTAATTTTGTAAATCCTTGTTGCTTTCCTAACATTTTATCAAATGAGTTAGTAATTTTTGTTACGACAGAATTAAATGCGTTATACGCTTTCTTAAGTAATTCAGCACCTTTTGGGAATTTCTTTGATAACCAATCAATCGCCTTTCCTAAATATTTGGGAATTTCTTTAATACCACTTACCATTTTTTGCATTAAACTTTTAGCCGTTGGGTTTTTTGCTAAATTTTTAGCAATATCGGCTTCAGTTTTAGCACCCTTCAGTAATAACTCGATAGGTCCTTTCGCAGCTTTTGCCGCTGCACCCGTAGTTACTAAACCAATAACATCAATCCCTAAAAATAAAATTCTCATCCAAAAAGGTAACTCTTCTTCTTTTTCTACAAGACCTGTTAATTCCAAGATATCTAAGGCAACAATAATCGCCCAAGGTATCCATTGTACCGCTTTACCAATACCTGTCGCAACAAGTATAGCATCTACTATAAGTCCAACAGGGTGGTACATAGCACTTCTAAGTTTTCTCGCTACATACAAAGCACCTTTACCAATAATACTAAACGCTTGTGCGAACTCACCCTTAGATATATTCTTTACAAAATCACCCATTCCTTTGGCAGCGGTGTTAATAAATTCACCAATACCACTTACCGCCTCACTTCCCTTTTTCTTAATCCACCCAATAGGATCAAACTCAAATTCCATTAACAATATGTTCTTAATGTTTTTTGTGTTTTCAGTGATTAACAAGTTGTTCAATTCTGTCATGCACTCGGTAACAATTTCTTTTGGTAAGTCAGACACACTATATGAATGTCTTAAAAAGAATACAAAATTATTAAAGTCTTCAAGTACGTGACCTATTTTTTGTTTCTTCTCAATATCATATAACTCATCCATAAAGATGACGTATTTTTCATCGGGAGATAACCAATCAGAAATTAAATAATTTTTCATTAGAATCCGTATTTAATTTCACCTTCGGGTTTCATTTCACACCATTTTTTATTTTTTTGACCAACACCCGCACAATATTGATCTATTTGTGTTTGTATTAGTTTAGTTAAATGGTTTTTTGATTTTGAAGCAAACCATTCACCCTCCATTGATTCACCTAACGATTCCCCATAATTTTTTTTATATGTTGAGGATATTGCTAAACTTCTCTGTAACGAATTAAATGCGTCAGTGTTACTTACGGAATAATATAAACCTTCTCCGGTTCCCGCACCCGAAATGGCTTCATGAATCGCTTTGACAATGTCTTCAATGTTTTTTTGGTTGGCTTTTGGTAAACCTACTAATTGATTTGTAAGTTTTTCAGGCATTTTTAAAACAACATCAGGTGTTAAAAACCTAATCATTTTTGTTGCTTCGTTGATGTTTTCATTTAAAGTTTTATCTAACTTATAATTCATCATCAAAAGAGCTCTCTTTAATGACTCTTGTCCCTCTTTGATATTCATAAACTTTTTTTTTATAAATATATGAAGTTATAATAAAGTGTTGGCTTTACCTCTTTTTGTTTGATAAAGATCTTTCCATTTTCCGACCTTAACTGGGTTGGCAAGACCTCGTGTTATACCCGTTTCCCATTTAGTTACTGCGGGATAACCCTCACCACCACCCGCAGGTGCTCCACCCGTATCTTGTTCTTCCATTTCTTCTTTGGAAGTTCCCGTAATTTGATCAATAAGTGATACCAAATTATCTAAATCTATTTTCATTTTAATATCCTTCGGGTTTGGGTAATTTATCGGGATTGATTAAAAAAAATTCATTCATAAATGAGATAAGTTCAACCTCATCAATTTCTTCTTCCTCATTTTCAAAGAATTCATCTTCATCCAAAAAATCTAATGGGTACGAAATCACATCATACCCATAATCATCAATAATATCCAATTCAAACTCGCTAATGCGAATAACATCGTCAGAATCATCTATGGTTCTATAATGAACCTCAACGATTGATTCTCCGATCGAATATTCAACTATCTCCCTGACTTCCATTAGTTATAGTTTTTGAATCTGTTAAACATTTCAATAATTTGGTTTCTATGATCTTTAAAAGATTCTTTAATATCATCATTCATTTCTTCGGGATCAAAAACATAATCTTCAACACCTTTCTTATTCATTGAATGTCCTGATTTTGGACCTTTAAAAGAATACATGGATTTTCCTTCATCACCAAATGGAAGTTCTCCGGTAAATTCAACATCATCTTCATAATATGATGGTAATTTTATTCTATATTTTTTTCCCATTTTTAGTTTTTCGGTTCCAAGATCCTCTGTCATCTCTTCTTCATTGTAACCACATTCAACACATTCCGCTTCTTCCATACTTTCGTTGATTCCAACGTTTGAATAAGGTTTAACATCACCCTTATTGTTAACAACGATTCCACCCTTGTCGTTGGCGAAATCTTGAACATATAATGGTTGTGGGTTTAAGTTTTGATTCTGTCTTGTAACATAACCATCATATATTGTTTTGTGTTGATCCAATATATTTTGTTTCTCTTCTGAGGACATTTGTCCTGATGCAAAAAATCCGTTCATATCTGTTTTTGTTTATAAATATTATTTAGGTTTACCAAGTGAATAATTCGTAAAATAAAGTTCCATAACGGCATCCATAATTTTCCTAATCTGCCTTTCAATACTATTAAGTTCTAAGTCTTTACCTTCTGACGATAATATCTCCATAGCACCTCTAATTATTTCGTTTCTACAATCTTCAGCCGCTTCAACCAACTCTTCATACCCCTCAATACCGTCTTTGTGATAGACAAGCTCTTTTGTCATACCTTCTTTACCCATCAAAAGATATGGTCTGGCACCCATCATATTAGTTAAACCACTTTGTCTTAATAATTCTAAAAACTTAAATACAATAGCTTTAAATCTAATCACATTTAATATTTTAAGGTGTTTTACAAGAACATCAACATTGGTTGACTCGTTTAAAGAAGTATCTTCAAATTTAGATTCTCTAATGTGAATATCAGTAGTTCCAATGTATATAGTTTCTTGTTTAATTAAATCTTGTGCAATTATATTATATCTATATGCCAAATCAAATGGTTCACCCTTTTCTATCTCACCCATAGCGGTTCTAAACATATCTATTAACTCTTGATTAGGACCTGTAATCTTCATTGTTAAATCACATTCCAAATAATCATACCATTCACCTACACGTATCATCGGACGTATTTTATTAAAATGAACATAAAAACTAATAATATAGTTAGGAAAAACATGATCAAGCACAAAAAACTCAAACTCAAATTTTTTATCACCAAAAAGTTTGTTTGCGAGAGAAATTAAGTTTTTTTTTTCTTTGTCATTAATTGACTCTTTTAAGTTATCCTTAGTTTCGCTATTGTTAATTTTTAAATATAAATCAGTTTCAGGAATTAAACTTAATGTACTACCATCATCCCATTTCATATAATAAATTAACTCACCCATAACTTCAGAAATACCGGTTACAACTCCTGTCGTTCCTACAATAACGGGTGAATATGGGTCGTTCATGTTAACTAAACTAACTCTGTCACCTACTTCTAATTTTGGGTTAAATTCTTTTTTCATGTTTAATAAATATATTAATGTATTTATATGTTATGAACATAAATATAACCGAATCAGATATTAAACACGTAATTCTTGAATCTGCTGAAAAGCAAACCGAGAAAACTATTGAAAATGTAAAAAAATACACAAAAGATCTATATGGAAAAGTTAAAGATCACTTAGGTCTTAATTTGAAATTTTTATTAACTTGGGGTGTGGGTATTGGTGCTTTAATCAGTCCTATTGAAAGTTGGATCAATGAAAATGTTGCAGATATAACACCAATGGAGGTTACACTCATTGCAATATCAGCAGTAATGACGGTTTTCTTTGAAAAGAAAGCCGATATAAAAGTCCTGTTGGATAGAATTAAAGAAAAAGGTTTATCAGATACTTTTTCAACTGTGGTCAAGAAAACAAAAGAACTAAAAAAATCATTTAAGAAACTTTTAGAATATCTTGGTGTTGGTTTGTCGGGTGTTGCGTCGATGGCAAATTATGCATTTATGTTACCGTTAATTCCAATTATGAAAGAGGTATTTATCCGTGGTGATTTTGAAGAAGTAGAATTGGATAAGATGGTTACAAGATTGATCGGGATTGGTGTTAGTGCTGCAGTTGCCGAGGTTATAAAAAAACTTGCATCACGTATTTCCAAATTGTGATTTTAAGTTTATTATTGATCCTATGGATCTCATTTCGACGCACATTATTAAAAAACAAGACTTAGGAGTTCACGGAGCATTATTCGGTGGAACATTACTATCAATGATAGATGAAAGTGCTGCCGGTTATGCAATGCAATTGTGTGATACACCAAGATTGGTAACCGTAAGTATTGATAAATGTTTTTTTGAAAAACCTGCTAAGGAAGGTCAATTATTAAAAATCTATGGATCACCCGTTAGACACGGGAATAGTTCCATAACTTTATATTTGGAAGCACGTAATCACAACGTATATACAGGTGAACAAAAAATCATTCTAAAAACAAACATTAAATTCGTTCGTATTGATGAAGAAGGTAACGCAATTCCATTAGGTGAAAAAGCAAAAAATAGAATAACAAAACTTATCGGTGGTGAAAAAACCGAAGATAAGGAGATTTAATTTTTTGTCATACCATTAACTGAATTTTGATTTTGACTACCCGCTCTATATGTTTCCAAATCTTTTTCAAATGTTGATAAATTATGTTTTAAGTTTCTATTACCTTTAAAATATTTTATCAATGGGGGGAGAGTAGCTATAATCAAATACACAATCATACAAATGGCTAACGTTGAGAGACCTACCAACAGGCCAGCACCCGCACCTAAAACAATTCCTGATGCGGCACCAATAATAACAGTGAACATCGCGGTTACTTTTGTTGCCCCCCGAATATCATTACTAAGGTTACGTTTGATTTCGCTTTTGGTTGTTGATAATTTATTTTTTTGAAGTTGTTTAATTTTATTAATTATATTAACCAATTCTTTTTCATAATCATCCACAGTTTGTTCAGATAAATTATATTTATTTTTAATAAAAACATTATACAAAGCTCTAACTAAATTGATAGCCTGATTAATATTCAAACCATTTAAAAATGACACTAATTCCGGTGTTAATACTTTAGGAAACATAGATTTCAAAGAATCAATTGAAAAATTTGATTTAATTAGAGTATCCTGAATACTTTTTATAGTATTATCATCAAAACTTAATAAGTTTTTAATAAATTCTTTAACGTTTTGACCTTCAGATAATACCTGAAGTTTTTTATATTGATTTTCTGAGATTATGAGTTTCATTTATTCGGATAATTTAATTTTAATTTTTTGTTAGAATATCAACTGAGTTTTGATTTTGATTACCTGTTTTATATGTTTCTAAATCTTTTTCCAACGACGCTAAATTATATTTTAAGTCCCTTTTAACTTTAAAATACCTTATTAATGCTGGAAGATACTTTATAATCAAAGAAACAATAATACAGACACCAAAAGTAGCGAGACCTGTCAATAACACACCGCTACCCAAACCCGCGGCTAAACCAAGTGCAATTGAAAGCGCAATACCTAAAGGTAAATCAAACCCAGTAACGTTACGTTTAAATTCATCTTTAGGTAATTTATTTTTTTGAAGTAGTTTAACTTTGTTAATTGCACTAACCAATTCTTTTTCATAATCGTCCGAAGTTTGTTCAGATAAATTATATTTGTTTTTAATAAAAACATTATACAACGCTCTAACTAAATTGATTGCTTGATTAACATTCAAACTGTCTAATTTTGATACTAATTCCGGTGTTAATACTTTAGGAAACATAGATTTCAAAGAATCAATTGAAAAATTCGACTTAACTAAAATATCTTGAATCCTTTTTATAGTATTATCGTCAAAACTTAATAAGTTTTTAATAAATTCTTTAACGTTTTGACCTTCAGATAATATCTGAAGTTTTTTATATTGATTTTCTGAGATTACGAATTTCATTTGCTTGGACAAGATAATTTTAGTTTAAACAATGTGTTTTTTAATGGTGAATACGCAACTAATCTAACAGTTTTAACACCCGATAAGTTACTAATATTAAAACCAATCTCGTGATCATCAGAAGTGTTATTATCAAACTTAATCGTTTTGGGGTTTTTAGCGTTAAGAAGGTTTCTTAGACTTCCTTGAAGTTGTTGACCATAGTCTTGGTTTATCCTAATATCTCCAACGTTAACACCATTAAACGCGTTTTGATTTTGATATTTTTGAGCAAGATTAACAAATTGTACAAACTCTACCCAATTAGGAGAACCCATATATCCTGTATCCAATAAAACAGTATTTGACTCGGCATTTGTAATTATAAATCTATCAGGAATTCTTAGTGAATTAAAATATATTTCTAAATTCTTATTATACTCACTAACATCAATTTTACGATCAAATCCGATAAATGGTGGCTTACCAACCTCAACACCACCACCTGTGACTTCATATGATGAGTTACAATCTAATCGTAATATATCCCCACCAAAATTACTAATTTTATTACCTTGCGGTACATAATCAAATCCTCTACCACCCTTATTCGGTAGTGTACGAGTTTTTGTTTGTAATGGTTTTAGTGTATTATCAACACCAACTTCCAAATAAACGTATTGGTCTGCCAAATATTTAGGATCCGTTGCCTTATCAACACCCTTCACATATTTTTCTTGTCTTTCTTCAGGTTTTACAATGTATTCTTCAATTTGAGAATTTTCTTTCCAATTAGGAATACTTGTATTTAACCAAGTTGTTATAACCGATTTAATGGTTTGTAATCTATTTTTTGATAAATCACCGTCTTTCATACCGGGAGGTGGTGTGGAGTTAGATTCACTAGATTCAATATATAATTTAATGTCACCACCATCATTATCCGTATAGAATTTTTTCAGTGGTTCTAATTTCTTATAAACGTCATTAACATTCAAACTTTTAACATCATATTTACCTTGTTGAAAATCCGCACCGAAATCTATTCTCAATCTACCATCATTTGATTCTTGTTCAAACAAAAATTTAGAATAAAGACTTTTAATATAATTCTTCTCAGATTCGGTAATAATAAATTTACCCATAAACATTTTTCTTATAAATATATTTACTAATATGAAATATATATTTTTACTTACATTTTTCTTTATATCCTTCACCGCACCTTATAGAGAAAAAGTAGCATTTGACTACGGAATTTATAAAGGTGAATATAGTGAAGTGTATGAACAACCTCTTTGGATCCAATATTCGTTGTATAAACCAGTGTCATTGGTATCTCGAGGTCATCTAAATTTTTATAAACCAAAAGACATTCATACGTCAGATAATTCTGATTATGCAAATAATGAATATGATAAGGGACATATCGCATCCGCTGAGAGTTTTTCAGATACAAAAGATCATATGTATGCCACTTTTTCATATTGTAATTCTGCATTACAAAACTTCTCATTAAATCGTGGGATTTGGAAAGAACTAGAATCTAAGGAAAGAAGTTGGGCTCAAACCGACTCAATAGTTGTTAAATGTGAATTGATATTTTCAAAATCATCAATTAAATTAAAATCAGGTGCCACTGTCCCTGATTCATTTAGGAAAACAATTTATTTTGTTTTTTCAAAAAAACAATACATTTATTATTTTAATAATTCCGCACCCACAAAACCTTTGGAATCCTATTTAATTTCTCAAAAATAATTTGACTGTATAATTTCCCTTTTATATGATTGAAACATGGGAAAGTATAGAACATTATTAGAACAAAAAGATTACCTAAATATGAATATAGGTGATATGATTAGGTCCGTAGACCTTAGTGGAAAATCAAAATATGTTGAATTATTTACTAAGTTATTAGAAGATAAATTTAACAGAATTGGTGAATCCGCCAATGAATTTATCAGTGAGTTAGAATTTAGTAGCTGTGTTACCAATTCTGAACTAAGTAAATTGAAAGAAAGTAATAGTTTAGGAGTGTCATTTATACTTCGTTTATTTACTGATTTTTATTCTTGGAGAGAATCCAAAGACTTATTTAAGTTTATGAGTTTTGTTGAAAATAACAAAATAAAGGTAGATGTCTCAGAAATTAGACAAATGTCTGATGTTAGTTTCTATGTCCAACTCGCAGAACTATCTTTAGAGGATAAGGAAATTATGGAATACATAATCAAGGATTATGAAGATGATGAATGGTTAATCGTTAGACCGTTATCACACCTGGCTTCAAGAAAATATGGTGCTGGATCAAAATGGTGTACCGCAGCGACTAATGACTCACACACCTTTTATGACTATACGTCATCAGGATGTTTAATTTATATCATTAAGAAAACTGAAAACTTTAAGGTTGCCGCTTATAAACGATTACACGATGGTTTGTCATTTTGGAATCAAATAGATAACAGAATTGATTCTATTGAAAGTGGATTACCCTTTGAAATTTTATCTAAAGTAAAAACAATCATAAATAAAGGTGAGTGTAATTATGACCTTTTAAGTGATAATCAAAAGGATAAAGTGTCTATGAATACGGTTGGTGTTAAATTATATCCGACGGAAGAATTGTCAATAGCACCACCTGAAAACCCTTTATCTGCCTATAATGGTGGCGAAATTGCTATCAACTATACTTACGACCAACCTGTCCAAGAACGAGTTACTTGGTAATAATCGGTGATATTCATGATTGGGGATGTTTAACACATCCCCTTTTTTTAATAAAACAGGTAAAGAGTTTTCCATCTGAAACTTCCATTCACCCGAAACTTCCAAAATGGTAACTTTTCTGTCACCTTCATCTCTATGCCATTGATATTCTTCTGAGTTAGAATTAAATAAGAATGTTCTTATTTTTGTGTTCTCATCAACAATCTGATCAACATAGGGTTTCATTACCAATAACCCCCATATGTTCGTCCGCCCCATAGGTGAGCATACCTATTGATTCGACATGCCCAGTACCCCGCTTTGGTTTTATCTTTCTTATCTTTACACTTATGTCTAGCAGCAAAACTTCTTCTTGCTTCAGGATTAGACACCTTTGCGGTTAATCCACCGTGAACATCACCAAAACTAATCTTTTTAACTCTACCCGAGTCACCTTTAACATATACTTGGTATTTTTTCTTACCACCCGACGCTCTCATGGGGTAGTTTAATTTTACTTTTTTACCGGCATATTCCGCTTCATTGATTACCTCATCCTCAACCAAAAAAGGAACGTCCAAGAAAACAACATCACCTTCTTCATTGATCGCGGTTTTTCCGATATCCATAGATACGATCCATTTGTCAAAACCTTCAAGGAACAATTTACCTTGTTCGTGTAATTCTCTTGCTTCATTGATTAAATTAAAGAATTCATCTGAGTATGGTCTGAAGATTTGATCTTGCAATCTAATACCTTCATTTAGGTGATATTTCAAATTTTCCGATATATTAACTTGTTCGGTTAAAACCATCTTTTTTGTTGTTTCTTCTCTCAAAACTTTTTGGATAAGGTCTTTCATAAACTTTTTTAGATAAATATACCGGTCACTCTTTGACAGTACAGATTCTTTTCGTATTTTTGTGACATGAATTCAAAATTTGTAAAAGATTACGTTAAAGTAATGAGAACAATTACGTCTGTTGAAACGAAGGAACAGATGAAAATCGCTAGAAAACTTTTTAGTTTGTTGGTTAAGAAATGGGAAAAACATGCTGACATCATAGATAGTTATGATGAGAGTATTGAAAACTTATTTATGTTAGTTAATTCTAAAACAAATTTATTATATACCATATGAGTTCATTTGATTACAAGGAAGGAAACGATTTAATTGCGTATTTTATGGGATATACCCACCGGTATATTACCTACGAAGATCTAACTATGATGGGTAACCACCAAAAAACATTATGCCACATTTATTCAAAAACTCCTTTGGAAATTGTGGATATGACTTTATATCCGTCACATTGGGAGGTTGATGCTGATAAAATGTTGGTGATCACACCATATGAATGTTCAGAGTTTCCGTCTTATTTAGAGTATCACGAAGATTGGAATTATTTAATGGAAGTGATTGAATCAATTGAATCAACACCGATTGGGGGAGAATTACCTCACGTTAGTGTTACAACTAATATGTGTGAGATCATTACCGTAGATAAAATTTATGGTAGGGTTTATGGACATCCTTATGAGAAATTATTGAGGACTTGGGAAATGATTATTGAATTTTTGCAAGAAAATGAAGGTTTGGTTTGTTCTGATCTAAATGGTTTGTTTATTGATAGATCAAAAATAAAATTTGATAATTTTAACTGATGTTTATTGGAGTTTTTCTTTTTGTTGGGTTTTGTATTTTTTTGAATTTTTTTATTAGGAAAAACAAAAACTATTGATTACCTTTGTGTCATTAAATTATAAGACATGAAAATTGAAGTAGGACACGGGATCAGAAGAAGAGTTTGGTTTACAAGCGATACTCACTACGCTCACTCTAATATTTGTAGGGCAACCACTCAATGGACCGGTAGTGACAACTTAACTCGAGATTTTAAGTCGTTGGATCATATGAATGATACCTTGGTGAATAACATCAATGAGATCGTTCATCAGGATGATATTTTAATTCACTTGGGTGATTGGTCCTTCGGTGGGTTTGAGAATATTGAAGAATTCAGAAACCGAATCTTATGTAAAAACATTCATTTGGTCTTGGGAAACCACGATCACCATATTAGGAGAGATAAGGGCGGAGTTAAATCATTGTTCTCATCTGTTCAAGATTATTTGATGATTGATCTTCGGGTTAATAAAACAGGTAAACTTGTTGATAGACACACTTTGATTTGTATGCACTACCCAATCGCATCTTGGGATGGTATGAATAACGGGAATATCCATTTACACGGACACGTTCACTTACCTAAACATTTACGAGTTGCTGATGGTAAAGCGATGGATGTCGGTGTTGATGGTAACAATATTGTTCCGATTGAGATTTATGAGATTTTGAATATTATGCACAACCAACCAATACGTAAATTAACACTACCGAAGGACCATCACGAAAAAAGATTGTAAAAAAGTTTTGAGAATTAAAATTTTGGTTTTATCTTTACCGATATTAAAAATGAAAGTTATGGAAGGAACAATAAACCTACATGAAGAATGGGGTTGGGGTGTAATGAACCATACTGATGAATCAATCCCAGATTGGATACCTTTACACCCTGATGACCTCACCTACTTTGCTGAGATGAAGGAGAGATTTGATAACTTTGAAGCTCGTGTACTATCATCACCTGAAGTAGAGTTTGAAACTATTATCCATCCTAAATTTACAGGTAGAATCATCTACGCTAAACTAAATACAAAATGAAAAACATACACTTAATACCAACAGACAAACTAAGTAGGTATGTAACTAATTACATGGAACAAAACATGCAATTCCAAAACATCTACATCACATCTGATGAAAAACCTAAATCAGGTGATTGGTCATTATATGCAGGATGTAAATTGCATAAATGTATTGAAGATATTATAGGAGACGAATTTAAAAAAATCATCCTAACAACAGACCAAGACTTAATCAATGATGGTGTACAAAAGATTGATGATGAGTTCTTAGAATGGTTTGTTAAGAATCCAAGTTGTGAGGAAGTTGAGGTTAGTTATGAAGTATTAAAACCTTTTCAAAGCAATGATAAAGGGTATATAATACATTTGCCTGACAATGAAGTTTTAGGAGAACCAAAACAAGAAACACTTGAAGGAGCTGATAGTAAATGGTCTTTAGAAGAGGCTCAAGAATTTGCACTAAGTAAATTTACCAAAGACAGTAACCCCAAAAAAGGTGTGGTTAAATGGGAAGATATTTTAGAAGTTTTAAAAGTAGGAGTATTAACAGGACACAAATTTGGTGCTAATTGGCAAGCTGAAAGAATGTATAGTGAGGAGGAAGTTTTACAATTATTATTAAGATTACAACAAACAGAATCTTATGATAATTTACATGATTGGTTTGAACAATTTAAAAAGAAATGAAATGGAAAGAGGAGAATCAATTTGTACTACAATAAATATTTTAGTAATAGTATCAAGTTTTTGTATTGGACTAATTGTTGGTGTTTGGATGAACAAACAACCATCTAAACCAACTAAACAATATCCTGTAAGAGTTGTACTGTATGGTGAAGGTATTCAATCAACATTTGATTGTGATAGTGCTACCCTTACTCACGCTTGGAAAGATGGTGTTAAGATTGACATACAAAATGTTTTTCAAATTAAATTTAACTAAATGAATCAAACATTTATATATGTTGCAGTATGGGATGGTATTCCTGTAGTAGCGGCACCTAATAGAGAGTTACTGGAACAAGCCCTCAATGAGTATAACAACAATACACCTATCAGATATGAAGCTTACAATCCAAAGTACCCTGATGATTTAGAAGGTTGGTATTATTACAAAGACCCTCAAACAGAAGGTGAAGAGTGTAGATTTTCTGTTAGGTGTATTGAATTTAAAGGAGAATAAAATGAAACTATACACAGAAGAACAAGTAAGAAAATTGCTTAAAAAAGCATTTTGGCAAGATTTCTATGAGGGTGATACTGAGGAGAGCCTAATAAGTGAACTAACACCCATAGAACTACCAACGGATGAGGAGATAGAAGAAACATTAGGTGCAGCCGCAGGTGGATTATTTTGTAAGGGTGCTAAATGGATGAGAGATAAACTACAAGGAGGTAACAAATGAGTAAGACATACGAATTAAAATTTACTATCACAATCAAAGATGAAATGAATGAAGAGTTCCAAGAACTAAAGAATACTATTTTATCAGGTGAACTACAAAGACAGATGTTTGATAACTCAGATAAAAATAAATTTGGGATTACCAAACTAACAGCAACCTTAACTGAAAAGAAATGAAAGAATTATTTTTATTACGTGGAATATCTATTTTGGGATTTATTTAAGGGTTGTTTAACATATTATGATATCTATCAATAAACTTAATTAAGTTGTTATCCAATAACGTTATAATTTCTTGATTTGATAACCTATCAATATCAATTAACTTATATTTAAGACCTCTTAAATTACAAAATTCAATAGCCGCACCCGTTTTTAATTTTATAAGAGGACTATCCCATAACTTCTTAGGTTTAATCTCAACCATATATCTATTATTAACGATAAAATCGGCAGTATATGACCTCTCAATTAAATTATAGTCTAAATATCTTATAGTTAAATCTTTTGTTTCGGCACTTTCCCATTCTAAATTATATCTTTCTATGACTTTAATCATATAAGTTAACTCTTTTAAACTTCTAAAATACCACCCTTTATACCAACCCGACCATCCATTTCCTGAACCTATTGGTGATGGTTTACCAAACATATTATTTTTAGTACCAGAATTATTTATAGATTGAGTTTCTCTGTACTTTTTCATTTTTTCATCAGCGAGTTGTTTCCCATATCGTTCAACCCATACATCATAAAATGAACGACCAAACATAGGATTATTTTCACCCTTTGTTACCTCACTCATTTTTTTCCTAAACTCATCACTACGATAAACAGACATGTCTCTATTTATAACAATTTTAATTTTTGTTTCTTCAGTGTGTTTTTTACCAAAGAACGGATTTAATTCGCCTTTCATACCAAACATAGGATTATTTCTACCCTCAACTCGATCTCTCATTTTTTCACGTCTTTCATCTGTGATTGATTCTTTTATTCCACAACTTTTACATTTACTTTTCTTTAGTTTCGCTTTTTGGTAGTTGTATTTGCTAGAATATGTAAGTTCTTTATTACACAATGGACAATTTCTAGTATATTTGCTCATTAAAGTTTGTTTTTTGTTTTTTATTTAATTATCTTTGTAGTCTAAACCAAGTAAACCCCTAACAATAAATAGTATGGATATTAAAAAAAACACGAACCCCCCAGTAAAAGAGTTGATTCTCTTGAGGGGGGTTCCTTAGCCAGGAAGTGGTAAGTCAACATTAGCAAAAATGTTAGTTGGTGATAAAGATTATTGCCACAAAGAAGCGGATATGTATTTTGTGGATAGTGATGGAAATTACAATTTCAAACCAAGTGAAATCAAAAACGCACACAAATGGTGCAAAGAAGAGATTGAGTTCGCAATGAAATACGAACATTCACCTGTTGTAGTATCAAACACATTTACCCAAGAATGGGAGATGGAAGATTATTACAAATTGGCGGAAACCTACGGATATAGAGTTCATTCGTTAATTGTGGAAAATCGTCACGGTGGAACAAATACCCACAATGTACCCCAAGATAAGTTAGATATTATGAAAAACAGGTTCGAGGTTAAACTATAAACAATTATGGTAGATAATTTTGAAAGAATAATTGAGTTGTTGGAATTCCCATCTGAGGATACTTTTTATCACCTCCAAATATTGAAGAGGAAGAAAGAGAATCCTGATGTGGGATCCAACTCTTATTTGGTTAAAACGTATTACATCAAATCAAAGGAATATTTGGATAAGGTAGGTCCTGAGATTGTTTGTTTATGTGAATTCCATAATGCAAGAGCATATATCAATTTAACACCGAGAAGTTTTGAACAATTGGCGTTCCAACATTTGAAAAAAGTTACAGATCAAATCTTGAATAAGGATTATAAGTCAGCACATACCGCTTATAATTCAGTTTGTGGTGAATATGGTATTAAACCAAAGAGTTGGATTATTGATATTGACTTACCCGGTGATGAAGGACATAAGTTAGGTGATAAGATAATGGATTTTATTGAATCTGAGTGTCAACCCTTCGGTGATACAAAGTATGTTGCGACGATTCCAACAAGAAACGGGTTTCACTTAATCACTCGACCATTTGATAAATCAAAGTTCAAAATTAAATTTCCTGATATAGATATTCATTGTAATAACCCCACAGTGTTATTTTCGCCATGACCGTATATTTATTGGTATGGAATACAATGAATTTACCGAAGCGTCAGGAGATTTAGGTGGTAGAAGATTTAAGAAAGATACAACCAAAAGAACTCTTAATACTGCCATTTTTAATGGTGCTTATTTAACAGATAGAATAAATAAATTATTCAGCAGTAGTGAAATTTCTGATGAAAAATCAAGAATCGCGAAAACTTACGAATTATATAAAGATAAAGGTTGGATTGGTTTAAATATTGGTAATCTCAAACAGAGAGATAAGATAATGAAAACACCATTACCTGATATCATCTCTAAATCATATAACATCTTACACGATCCTCGCGGTAATGGTAATAACTTAGAGTTTGAATACAACATCAGAAGTAAAGTTTTTGGTTTTTCCATTCGTGTTTTAATTGATATGGAAGCGAAACGATTCTTAATTGATGATGGTGAATTTTATTCTGAGTGTTTTCCAACACCATTAGATGAAGAAGGTGAGGTTATGGACGATCGTAACTCAATGTTTGAGGAAGGTGGGAAATCAACCGTTTCTTTTTCACCTGAACTATTAAATCTGATTGCTGCTTCATCAGGTGGTGGTAGAGTTAGTTCATTTATGAACGAACAAATCCACTATGATGTTAGTGAATTGGTTATGAAATATTTGGTAAGAATGTTTGCAAAACAAATTGTAAAATGTGATGAGATCCAATCAAAATTCTCAAGAAAGAAAAACCCTTACAGTAAGTTAGATGAGGGTGTTTCCCGAATGTTACATTTAATTAAATTATTTGGTTAAAAATTTTTAGAGAAGGTTTGGTTATTCCAAACCTTTTTTTTATCTTTGTGGAATATTAAACCAAAGATATGTTCAAGTTTTATGAGGTAGGCGGAAAAGTCAGAGATGAGATCTTGGAGATTGAGTCCAAAGACGTTGATTATGTTGCGGTACCCGGTGAGGATTTATTGAAAGATGTGAATTCGGCACATTCTATGTTTAACATTCTTGAGGGGTACCTCAAAGAAGAGGGGTTTGAAATCTTCTTGGTGACATCGGATTGTTTCACAATTAGAGCGAAGTTTCCTCAAGGACACAAATATTCGGGTGTTGCAGATTTTGTTATGGCAAGAAAGGAAATCGGATATATTCCCGGAACAAGGACACCACTTGTGGTTCCTGGAACATTATACGATGATTTGGAAAGACGGGATTTTACCTTAAATGCTCTAGCCAAAGATGGTGATGGTAATATCATTGATTACTTCGGAGGTTTGGAACATTTAAGAAAAGGTTATCTTAAAACACCAATAGATTGCAAGATCACATTTGATGATGATCCGTTGAGAATTTTAAGAGCGATCAGGTTTTGTATTACAAAAGGGTTTTTCATTTCACCTTATATGGATGGTGTTATGCAAGATTATGATTATGAAACCAAAATGCCCGTGGTGTCTGTTGAGAGAATCCGTGAGGAGTTGTATAAGTGTTTCAAACACGACACGATTAAGACACTCAAAACCTTACACGAGTTTCCTGCTCTTAGGAATTATATCTTCAAAGAGAACATTCTTTGGTTAAAACCAACATTAGAAACAAAATAAATTATTTTTTTATGACACTTTTGGAACAAATTCAAAAAACCACTCAATCTTGGATGGTGGAAAAAAATCCAAGAACGAACTTCTTAAAAACCGTTATCGGTGAGTTACAACGATTACCATCCAAAAATCCAACGGATGCTGAGGTAATCTCTGTATTGACCAAAATGATTAATGGTGTTAAGGAATACCCTACAGAAACTTCTCAAATGGAATTGGAAGTTTATGAAATGTTCGTTCCTAAATCATTAACCGAATCTGAGTTAAATAAAATCTTGGTGGAAATGGTTTCAAAATATCCTAACAAATCGGATATGAAAACCATTATGGGTGAGATGAAATCAAACTATGCCGGACAATACGACGGTAAAGAGGTATCAATGTTTCTTCAACAAAACTTAAAATAAAGAATTATGAACAAAGAATCTATTTACAACCAACCTGTAAAAAATAAAGGACCTTTCAAATATTATGAGGATAAGGAAGGCGTATTCTTTTTTATCGCACTTTTTACACTCGGTATAGGGTTTTTATTTTTTTACTCTATGTTCGTAGAGAGGACATATTATAAAAATAGGATAACTCTTTTGAAGATTTTGAAAACAAAATCATACGACTCTCTTTCTTATGTTGAGACCCACGAATCACCTTCTTTTGGTAATATCTCATGTTTCAAGTTGGTTATTGATGGTATAACGTATGAAATTAGTCTGTGGCATAAAAACAATGAATTCACATTATCAGGTAATGGTCATTCCGATTATATTGGTTTGTTTAATGGTGATTTAATCAACAAATCATTGGTTAAAGACATCAATAGATATCTTTATGAGTTTTTACCAGAAGAACCAAAATTTCGTTAATTAAGTATTTACTTTTCAAAAAAGGATTTGATTATGTCAAATCCTTTTTTTATTATTGATAGTATGGAAAAACTTGATTTAAAAAATCTACCCTTAACCGATGGTAAGTTTATTTATCTAGCATCGGTGGATAGTGAGGCACAAAAAGGTTATTACAAAATTGGTTTAACTAAAAACATGCACAGTAGAAGTAAAACATCAAAAAGTGCATTCTCAATTGATGATCCTTATTTTATTGACTCCATTGACATTTCAAAATTAACAGACAAACCTCTTCATGTTGTGGAGGGGGAAGTTCATGATATTCTAACAAAGTTAGGTTACCTCGTAAAAAACGGAAAGGAGTGGTTTATGTTAGTTGGTGATCCTATTAAGATCTTCAGAAACGTTCTAAGTATAGTATTAAACAATACGGATTCCTTTAAGAAAATATTATCGTTATTACCCCATCAAAAAGAAGCGTCAAAATTTATCAATGAAAGATTCGATTCCGATGATAAGAAATGTTTGATATTCCACAAATGTAGAAGTGGGAAAACATTCATAACAGGAAAACACATCCAAGAAAACAGATACGATAATGTATTGTTTGTAACCAATCAACCAACGGTTAATTACCAATGGATTGGATTCTTTGATACTCATCAAGGATTCATGGATTATAGTATTATAGATAAAGAAAATATTTCTGAAGTGGATTTTGAATTAAATGAAAAGAGAATTATTTTCTTATCATTACAGGATATTAAAGGTGGGGATGAAGTTTTTGGTAAAGATAAATTCAAGAATCTTATACATACTAAAATCGATCTACTTATCATCGATGAGTGTCATCACGGTGTTGAAACGGAAAAAACCACCGAGTTTTTGACAAAAGTTAATTATGAGAGATTATTAGGTCTATCCGCAACACCGAGTAAGAACCTTTTAGTTGGGAGATTCGCTAAGGAACATACTCATATTTACGGATTGTCAGATGAAAAGAAGATGAAATTACAATTTCCCGATCAATACCCTTATGCCGATATAAACTTCTTATTGTGGAATCTTTCTAAAAATGAGAAATCTAACTTAAAGTATTTTTCAGATGAGGAACAATTCAAATTTGATAAGTTTTTCCGAATTGAGAATGGTAATTTTTATTATCAATCGGATATTGAATTTCTGTTCAAAAGATTAATTGGTGACCGTTCGGTTTGTGGTCGTGATAAGTTGGGTACAAAATACCCATTAAAAAATCAAGGAGATTTCTCTGATGTTAGATCGGTTCTTTTATTTGTCCCTAATATTTCAGTACAAGAAAAATTAAAAGAACTTTTACTGAACAATGAATATTATAAAGATTTTGATATCCACATAACAAATAGTGAGATTAACTCTTCAAAAATGTTAATCAATAAAGTTAGAGGAGAATTCACTTCAAAAAGTAAGAGAAGTTTAATCATTGCCGTTGACCAATTAACGATGGGTATCACATTGGAAGATTGTGATATGGTGATGATGATGAATGATTGGTTGTCAATGGACAAATACATTCAAGCATCATTCAGATGTCAATCACCTAGAGAAGGTAAAGAAAAATGTTGGGTTGTTGATTTTAATGCTGCAAGATCGTTTGAAATGATGGGTGAATATCAAACCATTATTTCAAAATATACCGGCAACGAATTAAAAGATCAAATTAAAGAGTGGGTGGAATGTGTTAATATCTATAACCGAATTGATGGTGAGTTCATACCTGTCGATGTTAATACGTTCTTTACCGAATACCTAAATACCATAAGCAAACGAATAAGGTTTGATTATCAAAATACGATTAATTTTGATAAATTAACTGATGATGATATTTCTAAATCCTTGTTAAGTTTCGGTTTAAAAGATGGAACATCATCTTCTGAAACAAAACTTAATGATGATGGGATCGATAAGGGTAAGAGTAAGATCACTAAAAACCTATCACCATCAAATAAAGATAAACCTTCCGAGATTGATATTAATAAACTTATTGAGATTGCAAAAGCATTGTTGGATAAGACGATGCTTCTGACAATATTCAATAGATTTGAGCATGACGATATTGATAAAAATTTTGAAGTTATTTCTAACCATCCTGAACAAAAACAAGCGTATTTAGACACATTATTATTGGGTATTAATGATGCGGAAAATGTTGATTTAGACACTATTAAGTATATTTATGATAACGTTTTTGATAAGGATAACATCAATAAAAAACTATTCGAGTTCAATAGAAAAGTGATATTTATATTTGATAATATGAGGAAAAATCCTAATATTATAAATATGATGTTACCCGAAGTATTAAAATTGATTGATAGTTATTTAAAACCTTCTAATACCGAGAAAAGGTTGTTAGGTGAGGTGTTCACACCATTATACGGAAAGCCAGGTTGTGTGGAAGACCAATTAAATTTGATGGAGGATTCTTTTTGGAAAAGAAAAGATGTTAAGGTTTTAGACCCATGTGCGGGAATTGGAAATTACTCTGTTGTTTTAATTGATAAATTCATGAATGGATTATCTGACGAAATACCGGACTCAGAGGAACGATTAAAATGGATATTAGAAGAAATCATATGTGTTAATGAATATCAAAGTAAAAACCTATTCATATATCTACAATTATTCGATCCTGAAAACAAATACAAAATGAACTTCTACAGGGGTGATTATTTGACATTAAATATTAAAGAAACCTTTGGGGTTGAGAAATTTGATTTGATTTGTATGAATAGTCCTTATCAGGAAGAATTAAAAACTAAACGAGGCTCGGCTAAACCTCTTTATAATCTTTTCATTGAAAAGGCTATAAAGGATTCTAAAAGGGTTATCTCAATTAACCCAAGTAGATGGTTTGCTGGTGGTAAAGGATTGGATAATTTTAGAAACATGATGCTTTCAAATAAAAACTTAAAAGAAATCTGTCATATAGAAGACCCAACTTTGGTTTTTGGTAATGGTGTTGAAATAAAGGGTGGTATTTCATATTCTTTAATTGATGAAGAATATAATGGAAATTGTGTGTTCAATGGTAATTTAGTTGATTTATCTAAATTTGATATAATTGTGAATCCAAAATACTATTCAATATTGAGTAAATTATCAGGAAGAGTTGGATTAGATACAATTTGTAAAGGACAATCATATTCTGGGATAAAAACAAACGATAATAGATTATCAAAAGTTAAAGTTGATGATTCTTATATCAAATGTTATGTTAGTCAAGTAAATGGATTAGAAAAATGGATTAAAAGAACTGATGTTAAAAAATCCGTTGATTTAAGTAAATGGAAAGTAGTAACTGCAGAAGCATCCGGTTCCAATAAAATGTTGGGTAAATTTGGTAATTCATTTATAGGATATCCAAATGAAGTTTGTAATCAGAGTTATGATGTTTTTGAAGTTAATAATGAAACAGAAGCTAAATCTTTACTTTCTTATATTTCCACAAAATTTGCTAATTGTTTATTATCATTAAGGAAAATATCACAACATATTAAACCAGACACTTGTAAGTGGATCCCAATGGTTCCCTTTGATAGAGAATGGACTGATGAACAACTGTTCGATTATTTTAATTTAACTGATGAGGAACGAAACCTTGTCATGACATATGACAAAAAGGATAAACCTAAGTTAAATGTCGAGGTGGTAAATGAACTTACAACAGTATTATGAAATAATTAAAAAAAAAATAGAAAATAACGACTATACCATAACCAATCCAAGAGAAATAAATTCCCATATTGATTCTATCATTTACATCATGTGGGAATTTATGTTGGATAGGAATGATGAAAGAATTGTTGAGGTTTTTGAGAATATCTGTATTCCTACTGGTGTGAATACCGGTGATGTGAATATTGACTTCAAAAAATACTCTGTGGAACAATTTTTAGAAGAAGTGATGAAACTTAAAGATTAATTTATTACCTTTGTCCTCATGAACACAACTCTACAATCTTATTTGGACAATGGGTTACTTTATAATCAAGTACATCCAACTTTAGACCTTACCATATGGAATTATACCGAGAAGGTGCAGTATGACGGACTTTTTGATGACGTAACTCTACAAACTCGAGGTTTGGTTACCAACTCTAATGGTGATGTGGTTGCGAGACCATTCCGTAAGTTCTTCAACATTGAGGAAGGAAGACATACCGCAACCCCTGACTTTGAAGTTTATGAAAAAATGGATGGTAGTTTAATCATCGCATTCATTTATCAAAGTGAGTGGGTGTTATGTACTCGTGGTTCATTCACCTCTGATCAAGCAATTGCTGCAACCAAATACTTCTTTGAAAATAATTTGGATAAGGTATTTGAGGGTGGAAGAAACACTTACTTGTTTGAATATATCGCACCTTGGAACAGGATCGTTGTTGATTACGGTGAAGAACGTTTGGTTTTACTTGGAATTGTTGATACCGAAACCGGTGATGAGTTTTCTTTGGATACCTTACGTTCCGATGAATTCCAAGAATATGTTGGTCCGTTGGATGTTGTTAAGAAGTATGATGGTATCACCGATTATTCTTTATTGAAGGGAATGGTTAAGGATGATGCTGAGGGTTTTGTGGTTAAGTTCTCCAATGGTGACCGAATGAAGGTTAAAGGTGTTGAGTATATCAGGTTACATAAGGTTATGACCGGATTATCCACCACTTCAGTATGGGAATGTTTATCCAAAGGTGATGACATAATGACCATCCTTAAAGATGTTCCTGATGAGTTCTACAAGAAAGTTGACGTATATGTAAATCAATTAAAGAATGATTATAATGACATTTATGATACTTGTTTAAGTCATTACGTTACTTTCAGATATGGTAAAAATGGTGAAAAAACATCCGAACCCACAAGAAGGGAATATGTTGATTATGTGTTGCAAAGACCAAGACCACTTCAAGGGGTTCTATTCAATATGTGGGATGGAAAAGCCTATGACCATATCATATGGAAGATGATCAAACCAACTTTTATGAAATTATGATAAACTCCCCATATTTATAAATAAAAGTAAGTATGGGGAAGTTTGTTATATCGGAATCTGAACGTAGGGAGATTCTTGCATTACATGAGAGTTATAAGAAAAGTTTATTGCAGGAACAAGAGTCGGATATTCCAACATCATTACCTCAAAACGATATTGAATTAACAAAATTTGCAGAACCTATTAAAGAACAACTTTTGAAAGATGTTCAATCGGATGCGGCAAAAAAGAAAATTATGGGTTATGAGGTTGCAGAATATCCTCGTAAAGTAACACCTGAGAATGATATTAACTTATATAACAAATTTTTGAATGAGATTTTTATTCCGAAACTAAAAACGGTTAAGTTCTTATATTCGGATAGTTTGGCACCGACAACATCGGGTGAATGGTCAATTAAGGATTTTTCAATATCAATCAATCGTAAATCTATCATCAAATCTGCACTTAAACAAAACATAACACCTGAATCTGAATTGACCAGAGTTATAACACACGAATTAAGGCACTTTTTATACGATACTTTAAGTGAGGTGTATTATATTCCAACCGATTACACGAATTTTATGTGGGATATGAATAAACCAAAACCGACAGTTGTTTCAAATAACAAATATTCAGGATTTACACAATACACCGACCCATACACTTATGATACTTCCGAGATTTTAGCAAGAATGGCGGAATTTAGAAAGATCTTAGGTATTAAGTCAGACGAAACTTATACTCCTGAACAAATGAAGGGTATTATGATGAATAAATTCAAAAACATTTATTCAAAATATCCACAACTAACGCCTGAAGAGTTTAACAAAATCAAAAATTTACCAAAAACTAAAAGACAAAATCCGATCTCAAAAACAAGTAAAGAATTCGCCATTGAGGACGAAAGGGGTGTAAATATCGGGTTTTGGTATAAGGGTGACTTCAAACAATTTTTAGAGGACTTCAAGGTCTATGCAAACGATGTTACTTGGATGATGAACCTTATCACCACATTAAAGTTGGAAGGGTATTTTTACGTGGATTATTCAATCGCGTCTCACGTCCAAGATTATTTTGTATCGGTAGAAAAAGGAGATAATAAAAATATTGGTTAAATAAGACCTTGTTTCATTAACTGACGGATTTGTTCCTGAGTAAATTTAAGAGTTCTTTCTTTCTTAACCACGGATTCTTTGATCTTTGGTTTCTCAACAACTTTTTCTTCAATCACAGGTTCTTCTTTGGTAACCACAGGTTTTGGGGATTCTTTAACCACCTTCTTTTCTTCAGGTTGTTGGAATACTTCAACTCTAACCTTTGGTTTTTCATCCTCTTGTTGTTCTTGAACTACAACTGCAACTTTCTTTTCGGTTGCAACAACGAAGTCTGATGACCAAGGTTCAAAATAAACATCATCGGCAATGACTTCCAATCTCATGTTACCTACAGTTCCTTCGGGAAGAAAATGTTTAGTCTTTGGAATATTAACATCACAAACACCCGTTTCATGAATATAACCTGTGAACATATAATTCAATTCATCCGTTTCAAGGATCATTCTTAATTTAGAATTTGCGAATGAGGTTCCCTCAACTTGTATGTTACAACTAAATTTGTTTGCTTTATCTGAAAATAATTTATAAGCCATGATATCTCTTTTTATATAATTATCTTCACATTTACCTTTTTACTCTCTTTGATTGTAACATCCACATCAGAAATTTTAATTTTTACTTTTGTGTTCTTTTGTTTGTTCTCTCTTTTTTCAAAAGTAATCTCATCAACTTCCAATCTTGTGAATAATCCAATGATGATTTTTTTCTCTTCTTCGGGTAATTTTCTCAATCTATCTCGGACCATCGCCATTGATCCACCACCACTAATCGCAGGGGTAACAATTGGAATGATAATACAAAATTCCGCCCATGTTAATTCACTTGTGTCCCAAATTTGTTCCGCGTTTGCCCAAGTATAACAAAATTGTTCACCCGGTGTTCTTGTCGGTGTTGGTGTTGGTGTGGGAGTCGTTACAGGACCACCACTTGATGTTGGTGTAACTGTCGGTGTTGGTGTTGGAGTTTTAGTAACAGATGATGTCGGTGTGGTTGTATTAGTAGGTGTTTGTGTAACGGTAGGTGTTGGTGTTTCTGTTGGGGTCGGAGTGGGGGTTGGTGTAACGGCACAGGTATTTATTGCGGTTACCACACCACCACCATCCAAATCATAATAGATATTTGGATCATAACCATCAGTTAAAGTCATTTCACTTGTTACATCACAACCATTAAGTTGTGGTACCACCCATAGTGTCGTTCCAACTTGTATTGGGTTGATATCCGGAAAATAATTAACATAATATGTTTGGGATGTGTCACAAGGGCTTACCAAACTACCTAATTCAAATAGGTATGGGTCAGTTACAATACACTCACCGTCTTCAGTTATATCAACCACAGAACCACCAACAGTTGTGATAGTATAACTTATAGTGAAGGAATAAGAAGGTATCCACACTTTTTGGTCTGTAACATCGGTGGATAGTATTGTTAAACATTTGTCATCATAAATGTTTAGACCAAGATCAAATATTTGCGAAGCATCATAATAATAAGGACCTTTACCGGTATGACAACAACTATCGCCAGCATATATTATTCCAAAAACAGGAACACCAAAGTCGGATGGGACACCTAATTGGATTATCTCACCGGTACCATCAGTTTCAAAAACCTTATTAAAATTATAATCGGTTGGTTCTGTAATATAAAACCAAGTATTTTTGAAAGTATCACTTCCTGTAATATCAGTATAAATAACACTACCTACACTTAATACGTTTGTATTTTGAACGTAAAACGTTATCGGTGGATTATTACAAATACCACCAATGGAAGAACCATAATTAGAAGTTACCGGATAAAACGCCATTTATATTATTTACTATAAATACAATTATAACACAACTTACAAACTATTTATAGATTAACACATTTTCTTAATGTTATAATATGGCAGATATAAAAGACCAATTAGTAAAAAATACATATAATTACGTTCTTCAATCCGATTTATCAACAGGTTATGTTTATAGAATAGGTGGGGATGTTCCTGTTAATCCAACATTTTCATCAGGATTAACCATTCTTGATAATTTTAAGTATAGTAACGGAACCGAACAAAATGGATATGTTTTATATTCAGACGGATCAGGAAATGCGTATTGGGGGGCACCACCATCAGGATCGGGAGGTACTGTTTCAGGTGATTATTTACCATTGAGTGGTGGAACATTAACGGGAGGGTTAGTTGCTAATAGTGGTGTAACAGCAAATACAATATCACAAACATTATATATTGATTTTAATACAGGATCAACTAATCCATCATTGATTGGAGGTCGAGTATTTTTTGATAACGATTCTAAGGCACTATCATATTATAATATAATCGGTAGTAATGTCGCAATCGCGATGGGTCAACAATTATATACGAGAGTATGGAACGCAACGGGAACTCAAATAGATAAAGGTAAAATAATTTCAATCACGGGAACATCAAATGGATTACCAAGTGCCACACTATCAGTTAATACTCGGGGAATTACATCCGCACGACCTATCGGGTTGGCTGCAGAAAATATACCAAATGGTAGCGAAGGTTTGGTGATAAATAATGGTATATTAAGTGGTATTACACTTAACACATTTTCAAACGGTGATGTTCTATATCTTTCAGATACCGTTCCTGGTGATTATGTAAATACAACATCATCATTAGCGTTTACCGCGAGAACCAACGAAATAGGATATGTTCTTGAAACAGGTTCAACCACGGGTAAAATTTATGTGAATATAAATAATGAAGATAGTAATCTTTCATTGACCGATAAAGAAAGAAATATTCTTGAAGGTAATGTTATCTCAACCGGTGTATATGAATATACAGGTATGACACAAGGTACAGGACAAACCATAAATGTCTCCTTGGCGAGGGGATGGATTGCTCTTAATACATATACCTTTGCAACATTACCTGAAGTGATAAATGTTATATATTCGGGTGGTACGAACATACCTTTAATTTATCTGAATAGTGCGGATTCTACTTTTATCTTACTTAGTTCAGCTTCTACCTTAGTTCAACAAACAACTTTTCCAACACCACAACAAAGAAGGGAAAACATATTTTTAGGTAAGGTTGTTCATCCAAATAGAACAACAATCACAAGTATTAACCAAACGGTTGATTTTGACGTATCACCTATGTCAGCACTTCGTGATTTATGGGTTCCTCTAAAATTGATAAATCAAGGTGTGATTATCACATCGAATGGGGCGAATTTAAGTATAAATTCATCATCGGGTGTTCTATGGGGTAATGGTATTGGATGGGTAACAAATCAATTAAATCCTGATAGTGTTAATATCTCTTCACAATCACCGATTACGTTTCAATATAGAACAAGGAATGGACCTATAACAGGTGGTACTGGACCATACACCGGTAACACAACCTTTATTGACCCTAACAACTACGATTTGAATGGTGTTGTAACGGCTGTTGGTGGTGGTTCAAATTCCGCAACCAATCAAAGAGTATATTTGTTTCCAACAGGTTTGATTAGGATTCAATATGGACAACAAGTTTACGCATCACTCGCCGCGGCGGTCGCTGCTTCTCAAACAGAACAATTTGTTGAGTATTCTCTCAACTCGGAAAATGGTATTTTAATTGGTATTATATCATTACAAAGAGGTATTACCGTTCTAAATGACCCAACCACCGCTAAGTTTAATTCTGTATCAAAGTTCGGTGAAGTATTAGGAGGAACGGGTGGAATATCAACGACAACACTACAACAAGCTTATGATAATTCCACAACACCTGAAATAGTTATTAACGCAGCTTTAGACGGATTAACAATAAAAAATGGTACAGGTAATCCTGATAACACAACAAACCTATTAGAAGGGATTAACGCATCAGATGTAACCACGTCATTTATTAGAGCAAATGGTGACTTCTCAGGTTCGACATATTATGGTAATGGTAGTGGTTTAACACACGTATTCAATCACGTTAGAATTAATAACACACCACAATTTTCAGCAAACACTAACACATTTATTAACTTTAGTGGTGTTAATGTTAATATAGTTTCAGGAACAAACAATACCTTAATATTTTCCGCAGGTACGGGAGGTGGTAACCCATCAGGTGTTGATGTGTTTGTTACAGGTGGAACATATAATGGTGGTCAATTATTATTCACAAATAATACAGGTGGAACATTCACCGTTACTGGTGTAACCGCATCGGGACTATCTGCCAATTATTATGGTTCCTTTTCCGACACAACAAACCAACCTGTAAGTGGTGCTAACACCGCAACGGTTTGGAGATTAAATACAACCGAACTTTCAAACGGAATTAGTATTAGTGGAGGTTCAAGAATACAAGTGGCGAATAAAGGAATTTATGAGATTGGATATTCCGCTCAAATTGAGAAAACTCAGGGCACATCAGCGAATGTTACGATATGGGCGAAAGTAAATGGTAATGATGTTGATAGGAGTTCATCTACATTGGGTTTAGTTTCTAATAGTGTGTATCAATTACCATTCGTTTCATATATTTTAGATTTGAACGCTAATGATTATGTTGAATTTTACTTCTCTTCGGATAACCAAGATGTTCAATTAACAACACTTTCGGGACTTGTCACACCAACAAGACCTGTATCACCGTCGTTAATAGTTGTAGCCAAACAAGTTGGTCTATCTGCAGGAAATTCTTTCACAGGTGGGACTGTGACAGGTGCAACTAATTTTACAGGAGGTGTTACAGCTAATACCATCTCAGCAACAACCATCACTGCCGATGACACACCTAAAGTCATTTATAGATTACCAAATGCTGTGAATGTTGGAAATACTACGGCAACTACGGTTACTACAATCACAACATTTAATATTACAGGACTTCAGGTTGGTATGACGATTGTTGCCGATGGATTATTTTCATCAACATCAAACGCCAACCAAAAAACATATCAATTATCATTATCAGGTGCAGCATCAAATCCAACGGTTACAACTACCACAGGAGGACATAGAGCACAATTATTGATGAGGATTCAAGGGTCTAATACCATAAGAATGTCATTAGCCAATGCGTTTGGTGCAACAGCTGTCAATCCGGTATTTGTGGATGTGACAGGAAGTGCGGGTGTATTCACGTTTGTTGCAAGATGTACAGTAAATGGAACAGGAGGTGGTGTTCCTGTAAATACATTAGAAAGTTTAACATTAACAAGATTTTAATATTATGAAATATTTCGTATTTAATGAATTTGAAAATATCTATACAGATGATTTTCAAGAAGCTAAAGATTGGTATAATTCACATATCGGATCCAGAATCTTTGAAAAGGGATTGTATGATAATTATTGGGAGATATTTATTTAAACTATGTCATTTAACGCACCGTTTCCACCATATCCATCAATTGGAGAATTAGTTACCTATCAAGGTAACTCCTACCGTTGGGATGGTGAGTATTGGTGGCCGTATGGGACTTCTTCAGGTTATGTTTTAACGGGGAATAGTTTAGGAAGTGGGATTTCACTTTTCAGAGATGCGACGGGAAACACAATTAACTTCAAATCTTTTAGTGGTAACGGTATTAATATTACGGACACGGGATCTGTTATTGTTTTTTCCGGAAGTGGAGGGTCCGGACCAGCACCTTCTTCAAGTATATTCATAGAGTTTATTGGTAATGGGATTAGTATCGATCCTCAAAATAAATTGGATACGTCATTTACGTTTAATTTAGATGTGACCGGTGGAACAATAACAGGATCCACGAACTTTACTAACGGATTAACAGCAAATACATTTTCAGCCACAACTTATCGGAATTTACCTGTTAGTGGACTAACTGAAGGTTCTAACATTGGTCTAACAAATAATAACGGAAATTACACAATCTCATTTACCGGAACAACAGGATCAAACTTTACGGGTGGAACTGTAACAGGTGCAACCAACTTTACAGGTGGTTTATCTGCTAATACATTTTCTGCAACAACAATATTTGCCGACAATATTCAAGAAACATTATATAGACTACCATCAAGTGTTGCACTACCTGCTAGTACAACAACTACAGCAGCAACGATTAGTATCCCAAGAACTACAGTTTTTTCCGCTCAAACCCTTAAGGTTGAAGGAATATTTGTTGGTCAGCAACCAACTGCGGCAAATAAAACAATTCAATGTTTTTGGAATAATGGAGCAAACCCTCAAGCTACCACAATTGCCACCACATCTAATACAGGTTCTTTCGGATTTTTGGCGAGAATAACTCAAGGTGGTGTATTTTTTAGTAGAAACGCTATTTATGCAGCATCAAACCAAGGTAGTAACTCATATTCAGATGTTGGAGGGAATATACTTATAAACGTCGTAATAAATCCGAGCACCTCGGCTGCGACCTTAGAACATTTAGTTGTAACACTTTATTAAGATATGAAATATAGAGTAATGTTTTTTAACGAAGATGGTTCATTTTACTTTGTTGAGATGGACACATTAGATGGTATTGATTTATCAGATAAAAGAGTTTTTGAATTAGGACAAGATAATAATTATTGGGAAATATTTATTACTTAATTTTTTTCTAACTATTGACACTTTTCTTATTTTTTCACATATTTAATAACAATGAGCAAAAATCTACAACATATATAACCTTAATTGGTGGTCCTGACCAAATGGTCGGGATTTTTTTTGCAAAAAGATTAAATAAAACTTAAATATATTAAAATTATGATGAACACACAAACGTATCACAAACTTGTGAAAAAAATGAGACAGTTTTTCTTGGAGAGAAACTATAAAGAGGTACCAACTCAGTCAAGGTTGTCAATTCTTGCTGCGTGTGAAAACCCCCATTCTGTGAAAACATTTGAATATGGTGGTTTAATTTGGCCGTTACCACAAACAGGTCAAATGTGGTTGGAGTACGAACTTCTTAATAACCCTGAATGGGATGGTGTATTTTGTATCTCAACTTCTTACAGAGAAGAAAAGAACCCAATTCCTGGTCGTCACGAACTAATCTTCCCGATGTTTGAATTTGAGAGTAAAGGTGATATGACAACATTGATCCAATTGGAAAAAGACTTGTTGGAATATTTGGGATTTGATACTCCTGTTGAAAAGAACTATGATGAACTTTGTGAAGAATATGGTGGTGTTGAGATCTTAGAAAATGAACACGAACAAAGAATGTGGAATGAACTTGGTAGTTCTGTATCATTACAACATTTTCCGTTAAGAACTCATCCGTTTTGGAATATGAAACACAATGATATCGGGATCTTTAATAAAGTTGATGTAATCTTATTTGGTCAAGAGACGATCGGATCTGCTGAGAGAAGTTGTGATGTTGAGAAAATGAGAGAAATGTTCTATACCATCGAAAATGGTGGTTATGCAAATAAGTTGTTTGAACTTTTTGGACAAGAAAGAGTTGAGAAGGAATTGAATGACTTTTTATCATTTAACTTCTTCCCGAGATTTGGTGGGGGAATTGGAATGACAAGATTGGCTCGAGCATATGAGTTGATGTTGGAACAAAAATTCGCTGAATTGTATTAATTTTTTAAGTGGGGGTTGTAACCCCCATTTTTATTTTATATCTTTGTGTTATGAAACCGACTTTAACGGATGTTGATTTTAACGAACTATTGGTGATGAACCGAATTGTGACACGGTTGGTGGAACAAGATATGGTTCATTCTAAGGTTAGTAAGTTAGATATCGAGGTTAGGACTAAGTTGGAGTCGGTTTTGTTTTTATTGGACGAAGTAAATAATTATTGCAATGACTATGTATAGACCATTACCACCAAACGTAACAATTAAGAACTCTAACATTGACGGATTGGGGTTATTTGCCGTGGAACCCATAGTTTCGGGAACTGATTTGGGTATGACACATATTTTTGATGACAGAGTTGAGGATGGTTTGATCCGACTACCGATGGGAGGGTTTTTTAACCATTCTAAGACACCTAATTGTAAGGTGGTAGAGGTTTTATCGCCGATCCATCATTTACGATTGGTGGTAATATCTAACGTCAATACCGGTGAAGAATTAACTGCTGAATACACAATGTACGATCCAACAAAATGATTTTAACGATTATATTAACAATTATTGTATGGGAACTATTAAAGAAACTATTTTGGATATTGGTAAACCGATCCGCAGACTGATCAACAACATTCGGATGTCTTGGCGATGGGCTAAGTTCGGTTGGAATGATAGGGACTTTGATTATGTATATCTCTACAACGTAATGAAGTTTAAGATTGACAATATGGAAAAAACATTTGTCAAATATGGGTATCACGATAACAACGATTATGCAACATCAAGAATGAGATTGATATCTAGACTACTAGATAAAGTTTCAACTGAGTTCTATGAGATGGAATATTGGGATTACATATATGATGAAAACCATAACAAGATTGATAAGATTGACAATTACCTCGAAGCAAATAAACACAATTACAGAAGATCGGGAAAACACTTTTCAACAAGAGGTAGGAATATGAAGTCATTCAGTGTTAAGGAGGCTTGTGCTATGGATATTGGATATTACAAACATAAGAAAGCAAAACGATTATTATTCCAACTCTTGGAACATCGTATTGATTGGTTTTGGGATTAAAAATAAAATTATGAAACGAAGTGAAACATTTAATAACCTTTTGGAATCAATAACCCCTGAAATGGAAGAAAATTGGAAACAACAAAGAATTGAAACGAAGAATAATTTAACTTCAGAATACCAACTTGGTTATTATGTCGGTGAATATATAGTGAATCGGTATTTACCAACCCTATCAACTGATATGATTCAAAATCGCAGAGTTATTACCGTATCTGAAGAAGACACTGAGGAAAACAAGAGACTAGAATCTGAGTGGTTTAACTCTAAACGTCCAAATGAAGAAGGTAGTAAGGATAAATGGGATTTATATCATCAACACAATAAGATGTTGGAAAAAAAGTATCTTCCAAACCCTCTTATTTGTCATTTAGGACCTCTTAATATCCTGAATATGGATGAGTTTAAGAAAGGGTTGCGTTATTCGTTATGGGATTGTGATATTTGTTCATATAATATTGAACCTGAGAATATCAAGATATATGATGATGAGGATGTTAGATTTACCATTGTGGAACTTAAATTAGGTGAATAAAATTATGAAACACGTATCGGCAATTGCCAAAGATGAGAATTGTTTGGAAATCCATTCAGATGATTTTGGGGTGGTAAATGTTAAAGTATTGGATGATGAACGTAAATTAATGGTCAAAATGGAAAATATTACAATAAAGGAACCATTGACCATTTGTTTATACACCGGAAAACCGATGTTTGTTGAGGTCCAAGAGGGTAAAGAAATTTTGGTACAATATGTAAAATTTTCTGGAAAAGATTTGTATAATTAAAAATTGTCCTTTACCTTTGTTGTCACAAACAATAAATGTGTATGAAACACAACATAATCAAAACAGAAAACTATCTAGTTGTTGTAGATGATTCAGAGATTAAAGAAGGTGATTATGGATTTATTACTTCTGCAGTAATGTCTTATGATGCTATGCTAAAAGAATGGAATCAACCATTAGGTTCAAAAATCATTACTCACCTACCAATAAACGATTCACCTATCCTTCAAGGAGTACCACTACTTCCAATATTGGATGAAGGAGTTTTTGTAACACCTACTCACTTTGAGTTTGAGATGGAGAAACAATTTGAATACAGAAAAACAACGAATAATTGTATAACAGGGTTTACATCACTTCCTTATCCAACAAATGAGGTTAAACCAAGAACAACAACCAACTCACAAGGACAAACACAAGTAGTAGGGAGGTATATTTTTAATTAAAAAAGTTTTGGAAATTAAAAAAATAGTTTTAACTTTGTATCGTTAAACAAAATAAGATGTTCAAATTTTTCACGTCAGGGGTTTTTTGGTGTTTCATCGTGTTACCCGTCGCATCAGTTTCACTGATAGTTGCTTGTCACGATGAACCTCACAGATATGTGGGAGTTGTAACTTCGGTTAGTAGTTGGAATGGTGACGCTACATTAAAAACGAAGACAGAAACCGGAAAAGACACAACACTTAAGGTTGTTGCTAGAAAATATGAACATTTTGTAGAAGGTCAGGTCATCACTGTTTGGACTGGTGGTGACCTGTTTGACGGAATCGCATCTACAGAACCACAACATTAAAATTATTAAAACAATGTCAAATAAAGTAGTACATTTAGACACAACTAAAATCGTTTCTATTCACGAGTATAAAGAAACGGAAGTTAATTATTGGGAATGGAGACCTGAAATTAAGGAACGTTCTTATTTGTTTGGTCTTATCCGTTTAGAAGGTAAAAAGGCGGGTTGGGTTGATACTGCCGAACTATGGGACTCTGATGATAGATTAGGTGATGATAAGTTAAAAAAGAAAGGATATAAAGTTTATCCTTGGAATGAGAGGGTCACTAACCGAGTGGTTAGAATGGCTCACGTTAAAGTGGTGTTTGTTAATGGTTATGAATATAATTGTGACTTTGGAACAAATACCGAAATGATTAATTGGATCAGAGACCTAAAAATTAATATAACAAACAAAAAATTTATCTTAGTATAATTATGAAAACGTTTTTTTTATCACTCGCACTATTCACACTTTTGAGTTGTGAAAAAGTGGCTCAAACATCAATCTCTAATGATGTTAGAAAAAATGAAGAATCAACCAAACTTGAATGCTCAGGTAGGTATGATATCTCGGCAGGTACACTTTATGTTTACGATTTAGATGGTCACACAATTTACATTGTTGAGGGTACGTCATCCAATTACCCTGTAGGTATCTCAGAATAACGAAGACTATGAAAGAACGTATTATAAAAATTGGTAGGGTTTTATTGGATATTATCCTATTCGTATCGGCACTCGCCTTTTCATCACAAATTATAACTTGGGGAACCAAGTTGATGAACCAATCAAGTAACCTTCTAATGTTTTTAGGTGTGTTGGTTTGTATCGTTGGTGTATTTGGTATTGTATTAACAATCAACGAAGGAGTGAAAGAAGTGTTAAAGTTATTCCCAACAAACAAAGAAGAAAACAATTAAATTTTAATAAACTATGGAAACGATTTCAAAAATCAAAATCGCATTAGGTCTGGTGGGTCTATTGCTAGTGTTAATCTTATTCTCAAATTCTTGTGAGAGGATTGACGCAGGTCACGTTGGTGTCAAAGTAAATTTGTATGGTGATGGTAAAGGTATTGACGATATTACCGAAGTTACGGGTATCGCATTTTACAATCCATTCAGTCAGAAAATTTATGAATTCCCAACCTTTGTTCAACATAAAGAATATACCAAAACAGATGATCAAGATGAATCATTTGTGGTGAATTCAAAAGATGGATCAGAATTCCACGTAAGTCCAATCATTAACTATTCGGTAAAACGTGAGAGAGTACCTTATATCTTTGGAAAATATCGTAGAGATTTACCATCAATTGAGGAAGGATTCTTAAAGACTACAGTTTATGATGCGTTTAGAATGATTGCTAACTCATATACCGCAGATGAAATGGTATCTCAGAGACAAAATTTTGAAAACAAAGTTCGTCGTCTTTTGGATAGTGTGTTAGTACCTGAAGGTTTTATCATCGGTCAAATGACATCTAATCTAGGTTATCCAAAACAATTCAAAGACGCAATTATTGCAAAGAATAATGCAATTCAATTAGGTTTAACCGCAGAAAATAGAGTTAAAACCGCACAAGCCGAGGCGAAAATCAAAGTGGCGACCGCAGAAGGTAATGCACAAGCAATGTTAACCCAAGCAAAGGCAGAGGCAGAAGCGAATAAGTTAAAACAATCAACCCTTACACCTATGTTGTTACAACAAATGTGGATCACAAAATGGAACGGTACTTTACCTTCCACACAACTCGGTTCAGGGACCAATATGATGTATAACGTAAAATAATTAAAAAAACATTTCAAGGGGGGTTGGTAATACCAACCCTTTTTTATATCTTTGTGTTATGGCAGAAACATTAAACTTAGTAAATCCAAACGACATTTTATCATTCAAATATGAAATCAGTCGTTTTCCCGATGGTCAACAATCTTTAAGATTGGTTGAAGATGGGTACAACACTTTTAATTCACTCAAAGAAAACTCACAAGGAATAACAATCAAATCTCGTTTGAATACGTTTCAGGATTTGGAAATTATTATTTGTGCAACACAAGCACTGAAAGAGGTTGGTGTTAATCGTATTCGTCTTTATATTCCATATTGTATGGGTGCAAGAAGTGACCGTAAGTTTATGGAAGGTGGAATAAATTATGTTAAGACAGTTATCGCACCTATCATCAACTCACAAGGTTATGAACAAGTAATCATCCTTGATCCGCACTCAGACGTTCTTGAAGCATGTATCAATAATTTTAAGAAGAAGGATACATCCGATTTACTTGATTTTGCTTTTCGTGATTATTTTATCTCAAAAGGTTTTGAAACTTTCGATGCAAGTAATTTTGATGGGGTTCGTTTGGTATCACCCGATGCCGGTGCTTTGAAAAAGGTGTTTCACGCAGCAGAACAAATCAAATACAAAAATGAAGTCATCATAGCATCAAAACATCGTAATCTTGAAACCGGTAAAATTGATTACACAAATGTACCGATGTCTGTAAATGATGCCGATAAAGATGTCTTTATTCTTGATGACATTTGTGATGGTGGTAGAACATTCACTGAGATTGCCAAAGCAATTAATGAGGTTAGAAAATTATCAAGTTCGGTTCAACCAGAACAATATGGTAAAAATTATTTGATTGTCACTCACGGTATTTTCAGTTCAGGATTTGATTCTCTTTCCCAATACTTTGATGGTATCTATACCACAAACAGTGTTAAGGATATTCAAGATGGTACCATCGTTAATACATTCTCAAGACACAAAACCATTGATTCTTTAGTTAAACAACTCAACGTATTTTATTATGGATAATTATTTTGAATTAAATCCCGAATCCAAACCATTCTTGGATAGATTGGTAACTGAATGGGAACAACACGGTAAGATTATTATTGCCTGTGACTATGATGACACTATTAGTCCTTGGAAAATGCACAACAATGACTTTAATCGTGTTATCCGTGTTTTGAAAGCAGCAAAATTTACGGGAGCATACTTGGTTATCTTCACAGCGTGTGACACCCAAAGATATGATGAGATTAAATCATATTGTAAATCAAAAGATTTGGAGATTGATTCCATTAACCAAACACCGATTGACTTACCTTATGGTAAGAATGGTAAGGTATATGCTAACATTTTCATTGATGATCGTGCAGGATTGAACGAATCTTTGAATATTTTGGAATCCGCGACATATATTATTCGGGGAAAAAGTCAAAAATATTTTGAATTCTAAAAAATAAAAATTAACTTTGTAACGTTAAAAACAAATTATGATAAATCCATTTTTATTAGCAGATGGGTACAAGGTTGGTCACCACCAACAGTATCCAAAAGGAACAACATTAGTTTATTCCAATTTTACACCAAGAAGTAACAAACACGCACCGAAAGGGTGTAACGAAGTTGTTGTGTTTGGAACACAAATGGTGATGAAACAAATTCACGAAATGTTTGATTTAGGTTTTTTCAAACGACCAAAATCGGAAGTTTGTGATGAAATCCAACGAGAACTTACGATGTATTTGGGAACAGATTACGACACATCACACATCGAAGCATTACACGACTTGGGTTATTTACCAATTCACGTTAAAACCTTAGCCGAAGGAACATTGGCACCGATTAAAGTTCCGGTATTAACAATTTACAATACTGTTCCTGAATTTTATTGGATTACAAACTTTTTGGAGACCATTTTATCCAACTTGTTATGGAAACCTATGACCTCGGCAACTATCGCCAGACAATACCGAAAAGTTTTGAATGGATGGATGGAAAAAACGGATCCATCAAATGCTTGGTTTGTTGATTGGCAAGGGCACGACTTCTCAATGAGGGGGATGGATTCTGTAGAAGCGGTTATCGCATCAGGTCTTGGTCACTTAACATCATTTTCAGGTTCAGATTCTCTTCCTACAATTTATGGAGCACGTAAATACTACAACGAAACTGATTTTGTTTGTGGTTCTGTTCCCGCAACCGAACACTCGGTAATGTGTGCCGGTGGGAAAGAAGATGAGGTGGATACATTCCGTAGATTACTTGAGACATATCCAAAAGGTATTTTATCAGTAGTATCGGACACTTGGGACTTATGGAAAGTCTGTACCGAACACGTGGTAACATTGAAAGAAGAAATCTTGGCTCGTGATGGTAAGTTGGTTATTCGTCCTGACTCTGGAGATCCTGTTGATATTCTTTGTGGTAAAGGAATTTACCAAGCCGGCGATAGATTATTAACTAATGACGAAATTGATGAAGACGTATATGCCCCAGAGTTCAAAGGTGTTATCGAATTACTTTGGGATGTATTTGGTGGCACAATAAATGAGCAAGGTTATAAAGTTCTTGACCCCCACATCGGAGCAATTTATGGTGATAGTATTACCATTGAACGTGCTGATGAAATCTGTCGTAGATTAGAATCAAAAGGTTTCGCATCAACAAATGTGGTTCTTGGTATTGGTTCATTCACTTACCAATACAATACCCGTGATACATTTGGATTTGCAATGAAGGCAACTTATGTAGAGGTTAATAAACCAAAATTCCCTGGTGATTTTAATCCTGAAGGTCGTGAAATCTTCAAGGACCCAATCACAGATGATGGAACCAAGAAATCCGCAACAGGGTTGTTATGTGTTGAAGAACACGATGGTAAAATTGGTTTATACGACAAGGTATCTTGGGCAACTGAGGCAGACGGACTTTTACTATCAATTTATGTTGATGGTGAGTTTATCTATAGAACCACATTAACCGAAGTCAGGAATAAGGTTAAAGAGAGTTTGTGATGGAAATAAAAATCATCAAAAGCAAATACGTTAATAAACACAACGATGTGTTTTTATTACATATGGGATATAAACACTACGATTTGGGGTTTCAAATCCATTCTTGGGGTCTTAGATTTATGTTTATTTGGTGGCACTTGTGTATTCGCTTTTAATTAAAAATAATTGATTATTTTTTAACCCCGAGATTTAGTTTTCGGGGTTTTTTATTACTAAGCTATATTTAATTATATGAGTAAGATAGTGAGATTAAAAGAATCTGATGTAGTCAATATAGTTAAAAGGATTTTAACTGAACAACAGGTAACAAAACAACCAATTAAGATAGGTTGTCGTGACTATGACAAGATAGAAAAATACTGTACTAATATAAAATTTTCAAAATCAGAGGTAGACTCAATAGGTCGGACGAATACGTCACAGGTTAATCAACGTCTATTAGAAAAAATTGATAATATGTCAAATAGTATTAAAAAGATAGGGGGTGAAGACAATAAAGCATTTGCTGAAAGATTTTCAAAGTCAATTAATTCAGCAAAAAAGGATATTGTTAAAATTTTATCAAAATATTATTACACAGGTCTTTATAGTTTAACAGGTCAGGGTTGGAAAATAAATAAATCCACTCTAACTTTAGAAATTATGAACATAATATATTCTCTTTTTTTAAAAGGATGGAATAGTAGTATTGTTGATCGTAATGTTGCAAAATATTATGTAGATGAAAAAAACATCGAAAAAGTTCAAAAAGTAGGTAAGGATCTTTTAGAAAACCTTCTAATTGAGATAGAAAGTACTGTTGATTTTTATTTTTCAGATTTATCCGCCTTCGTCATTGACAATTATACCAGATCAAAATCCACACCAAAATGTACTGACGTAATAATTACCCAAGATAGAGGTTGTAATGATTTACCTGAAGAGAAATGGTATAGCCCAAATAAGAAATACATTACTACTTACCAAATATATGGGGATTACAAACCAGCATTTAACACTTACTCACCAATATTGACAAAGTTTTTAAATAGTTTAGTGTAAAACACTTAAACAAGTTTAGTTTTCGGGGGTTTTTATTATCTTTGTATCCAAATTAGGTTATGAAAAGGTTATTATTGTTGGTATTTTTATTCACACTCTCTTGTTTTGATTCCAAAACAGAACAAAAAGATGTGTATTATATCGTTGTTAAATTAAAGGAAACCAAAGAGTTTTCAAAGTATTATTATTCCACGGATCTTGAAAGGTCCTCGGGTCTTTTATATGAAAGATCATTTATTGATTCTTCAAATAAATATTTTGTCGGAGACACGGTAATCAGGTAAGGAGATGGTATTTATGTTAAAAGACATCATGAAAAAGTTATTGTTTATCACAATCCTTACATCCATTTTTACATTATCTTGGGGACAGTGTGCGTCTCAATGCCCTATCTTCACACCGGGTATGACCATTACACAGGTTAATCCGGGATCACCACCTTTTGGTGAAGATGTGACCAAAGTAATTGATGGAAACAGTAATACCAAATACTTGAACTTTAATAGAACAAATACGGGTTTTATTGTAAATACCGGAAAGAATACTACCGCTGTTAGGATGGACTTAACCACCGCCAACGATGAACCATCACGAGATCCTATTGATTATCAAATACAGGGTAGTAATAATGGGACTTCTTGGACTACTATTGCATCAGGTAACATCTCTTGTAACTCTAATAGATTCCTTACTAGAAGTTTTAACTTCACAAATAACACATCATATTCTTGGTATAGAATAACATTTACATCAGTCTGTAATCTTAGTTTCGCTAACTCAATGCAAGTCGCCGAGGTGCAACTATATTCAAATAGTGTTACACCATCAGTAACAATATCAAGGAGTTCAAATAATGTATGTCAAGGAACTAATATCACATTTACAACAACCCCCACAAATGGTGGTACCCCTACATATCAGTGGAGGAGAAATGGGTCTAATGTTGTTGGTGCGACAGGTTCTTCATGGATATCAAACAATATAAACAATAACGATGTAATCACTTGTGTTATGACATCAAACGCGCCTTGTATCACAACATCCAATGTGACATCTAATTCACTAACAATGGGTGTTACCTCAAAAGTAACACCATCAGTATCTATATTAGGAAATCCATCTGTGGTTAGAAAAAATACGGTTACCTTACAAGCGTTACCGGTGAATGGTGGTGGAGCACCAACATATAAGTGGTATAAAAATAACGTATTAAAATCCACATCAAATCCTTGGACTGATAGTGCTAACGTTGCGGGTACTGACACAATTAGAGTGGTTATGAGGACTTCCCAATCTTGTATAACTATTGATTCAGCTATTGCGAATTATAATATCACTGTATTATCTTTAACCGATGTTGATGTATTTCAGACTTTAGATAAAATCCATTTTAGTTTTGTAAAAAACGCT
>Ga0315904_10000923_pt1 | contig 46806 bp, 30 predicted proteins | sample LakEriMetagenome_6_FD_203529 | JGI IMG/M metagenome (GOLD analysis project Ga0315904, IMG submission 203529) | Freshwater fungal communities from buoy surface, Lake Erie, Ohio, United States - Buoy 12 MA120 | ecosystem: Environmental > Aquatic > Freshwater > Lake | place: USA: Lake Erie, Ohio...
ACGTGGTTGTCTCATCGCCTTCGTCAGTTCCAAAGGCGACAATGAATTGACGCATCCAGTCCTCACGCCTTCGCTGTTGCTCTTCCAAATTACCCTTGCGATTGGCCTGAGTGGCCACCGCCAAAGACGAGTACAGTTGCTCGGCTGTCATCTGGCGAGTGTAAAAGTGACTGAACTTGGGCAACTCACCCATCGATGGATCGTCTGACTCGTTGTCCTTGGTCATCTTGGAAGACAAGGCATACGGCTTCGATAAGGTAATCCAGACAATCAACTGCTTAAGATCGTAACTGTTCTGGCGGAAGTCCTTGGCCAGCGACTCGAACAAGTCGATGCTCACGACAGGATTGTGGGGCCCAAGGTCATCGATCGGTTTGGTAAAGCCATAACCCAAAAAGTGGGCCCACATTCGATTGACGATGGTCTTGTCGAGAAAATCGCTCTCCATCATCAAATTGCCAAGCTCATTTCGACGGTTGACTTCCGAGAGATAACCGCTCTTACCAATCGCCGTCCCATCGACAAAGACTGGATAAGCGACCTTCGTGACTCCATTGCGCAGTGCGAAATAAATCTCTGCCTTATCTGGATGAGAACCTTCACCCGCGAAGTCTTCGTTGATCAACTCGATGTGATCGATGTCGTTTGTACCTTTAACATAGCGACGCAGTGCGCGAGTCTGGCGGAAGAAGGCGTTGAACTCCCAAAACTTCTGCTGCTTCCACTGATTGAATGGGTGATTGTGGCACTGTGTGCACTGAACTTGCAAGCCAAGGAATACCTTCGAGACTGCCGCTGTCGCTTGAACTCCGTTCTCATCGTTGACCTTCATGGCCAAGAAGTTCGTCGCTCCGTTGAAATTTTCCGCGCCTGGCTTGCTCGCTCCGGTGGCCGTGACCAACTCATGGACCATCGTGTTGTAGGGTTTGTTGTTGGCGAAACAATCACGCAGATACTTCTGCATTCCCTGACGACTGGTCAACGAACGCTCCTCCATGCCGCCATTTCGACCGATGAGAATATTGGTCCAGATCGTTGACCAGTGATTGGCGTATTCCTCGGTATACTGATCGTCCTCTAGAAGCTTTCTAACTAGATTAAGCTTTCGATCCGGCGATTTGTCCTTCATGAAGACCGACATCTCGTCGAAACTCGGGATTCTTCCGATCACATCCAAATAGACGCGTCTGCACCATTTCAATTCCTCCTCAAGAGGCGAGGGACGAATCCCTGCATCGGACCAACCAGCCTCGATGGCCTTGTCGATCTTCTCGGTCTGTGGAGGAATAGTCGCCCGTCGAGGGTTCTTTGCACCACCGGCTTCGTCTTGAGCCCATAGAGTCCCAAGAGTTAGCCCTGTAAGGAGCAACATAAGCGGGAAAGCAAAAAAAGATCTTAGATGACTTGAGGTTTGCATAGGTACTTTTTTCACATTCGTTTCCGCCAAGATCCGAGCGTTTCCGCTTAGGATCCCGGCCTAAAGAGACGCATTGGCTATCTGTTGGAGTGAATTTTGCTTGGAATTGTACTCAAATTCACGTTGGAATTCGAAAAAGTTTGAGCTTCTGAGGTTTGAAAACTCTAGATTGGGCCCCGAAAACGAAAAATCCCGGGGGTTTTACTCCCCGGGATCATTTCTGTAATGCCGTTTAAAAGTTTTTTGCTAGGGCCGAACTAGCCAATCGCAACGCGTCGAAATGCGACAATCCCAGCCGAATCGGCAAAGGCCTTCACCGCAGCTTCGACGGTCTTGGTCTCATCAAGCACGTAGAATTGGTTGAGCAAGCATCGGTCTTGATCCAAAAGCGTATTGTCGGCGACGAACCGATCCAACTTGCCAGGAACAATCTTGTCCCAAATCTTCTCCGGCTTGCCTTCGGCTTTCAAAACTTCCTTGATCGCATCTTCGGCTGCCTTCATGACCTCTGGGGTCAATTGCAATCGACTCACGTATTGAGGCACCGTTTTGAGGGGCTTGCCCAAACGCGTCAAGTCTTCGTTCTCGATCTTGATCCGATTGGCCATCGACTCGGTTTCGTTGGCAACAAAAGCAGGATCGAATTCCGAGTAGTGGAGAATCGATGGCTTCATCGCCGCGATGTGCATGGCCACTCCTCTAAAGAACTCATCAGCACCTGGCTTGCCTCCGTCTTTGAACGACAGAAGTACGCCGATCTTGCTACCGGCGTGGATGTAGCTCGATAGCCGATCTCCCTTGAGCCGATAGAGTTCCGAAACGACGATCTTCTCGCCGATCTTTCCGGTTTGCTCAACGAGTTTCTCGGCGACGGTCATTCCATCGATCGACAGAGCATTGAGTTGCTCAAGGTTCTCGGCATTGTGTTCGAAAGCCAACTTGCCAATTCGATTTGCAAGTTCGGTGAAGCCTTCGTTCTTGGCAACAAAGTCGGTTTGGCAGCACAGAGCAAGGACAACACCGGTGGTCTTATCGTCGCTCAGGATCGTAACGACACAGCCTTCGGTCGTGTCCCTATCGGCAACCTTTTCAGCAACCTTTTGACCCTTCTTGCGAAGATACTCCAAAGCGCCTTCGTAGTCTCCGTTGGACTCTTGGAGTGCCTTTTTGCAGTCCATCAACCCTGCGCCCGTTTGCTTGCGGAGGTCTGCCACAGCCGTAGCGGAAATGTTAGACATTTGAATATTTTCTCCAATCAAAGGGTGGTTTGAATGCGTTAGCCCAAAGCTTCTTTTTCAGCAAGTGCTGCCATCTCGGAGACAGCGTCTTTGGCTGCCGAAACCGGAGCGGCTTGCGGAACGGTCTTCATCAACTCTGGGTTCTCAGACTTGCCCGCCAAGACCGCGTCTGCCAATTGCTTGACGATCAGGTCGATCGAACGAATCCCGTCGTCGTTGCCTGGGATGACCAAGTCGACTTGGGATGGATCGCAGTCGGTATCGATCAGGGCGACGGTTGTAATCCCGAGAGCCTTGGCTTCCCGAATCGCGTTCTTTTCTTTCTTTGGATCAATAATGACAAGGCACTCTGGGATCCGGTTCAGGGTTCGAATGCCGTTTAGGTTTCGATAGATCTTGCGATACTCTCGATTCAACGCCGATTGCATCTTCTTGGAGTAACCGTTGATCTTATCGCTGTTCATGATCGTCTCGAGCTCTTCCAAACGTCCCATCCGATCGCGGATGGTTCGGAAGTTGGTCAAGCAACCACCGAGCCAACGCTCGGAGACAAAAGGCATACCGCATCGGGTCGCCTCTCGTTGGATCACTTCGGAAGCTTGTCGCTTGGTGCCGACAAAGAGAACTAGCGAACCACCTTGAGCAACTTGGCTCAAATACTTTTTGGCTCGCAACATTCCGCGAAGAGTCTCGCGAATGTCGATGATATGGATGAGGTTCTTGCGACCGTAGATATACGGAGCCATCTTGGGATTCCACCGACTGACTCGGTGACCAAAGTGCGCCCCTGCCTCAATCAACTTACTAACTAACTCGTTTGCCACGCTCGACTCCTTAATCCATGCATACCTGGCATATTGACTTCGTTGAGGAAGGCAAAACGCACAGGAGCACAGGTCGGTTGGGCGAAATCCTGCCATGGAAGCCCTCGGCGGCAAAACCAAGAACCAACACAGGCTCGCCACGACGCGAGCCTTCGGCACTGCTAAGAATTTCGCAAGGTTTGTAAAATCGGACGGTCGGAGTTGCTCTAACCCCTTACTTACCGCCTCTTTGCGGACAGAATTACAGCGTTTCTACCGGCTTCGTCAATCGTAAATCGCATCCTTCGGCACCAAACCGACCTAAAATCCATAAATCCTCATGCAATCTACCGAAACTGTCGTCATCGTCGGAGCCGGTTGGACTGGCCGTCAAATCGCTGGCCAGATGCTAAGCTTTGGCCTGCGAGTGATACTCTGCGACCCCCACCGAGGAGCACTCGATGCCTCGGCTGAGTGGATCCTAGAAAACCTCGAACCGTTTGCCTCCGAGGGCCACTGGCCCAAATGCTCGGCGAGCGAAATCCACGCGAACCTACACCTTTTAGAACTCGATTCGCTTCTTGGCGAACCCTCGAGCTACGGCAGGATCGAACTTGTTCTCGAAAGTGTTCCAGAGCAAGCGGCCCTCAAACGCCGACTCTTGAAAGAACTCTCGGAAGCCTTCGGTCCCGAGACGATCCTTGCGTCGAACAGCTCCTACTTTGTTCCATCGACCTTCTCAAGACACGTCAAAGCCCCGGAGCGTTACGCCCACTTTCACTTCCACGTGCCGATTTGGAAAGCCACCGTGGTGGACGTCGCGGCCTGTCCACAGACCGCTAAGGAAACCCTCGATAGACTCACTCGACTCGCCATAAAGATCGGCCAAACTCCCATCGTCCAGACGGTCGAAAACAGCGGCTATATCTTCAATGCAATGCTCAAGTCGGTACTGCGATCGGCTCTCGAACTGCTCGATCGGGGCATTGCCGACCCGGCTCAAATCGATCTTGCGTGGACCAAGGCCACCGGAATGCCCACAGGCCCCTTTGGGATTATGGACCAAATCGGTTTGGATCTGATGCTTCAAACCATGTCCAATGCCAGGTTCGTCGAAGGTGACCAGGTTTGGTCTCCGCTGATCGCAAGAATCGAGCCTCTGGTTGATGCTGGACACCTTGGTGTAAAAACCGGTCAAGGTTTTTTTAAGTACTAGCTTGCCGAAGCTCGCATTAAGATTTGCGAATGAAGTCAGCGGCGTAGCTTCGTACATGCCTGCCGTTTAGCACATGAAAAATCCTCAGTTGCTGCAGGGTGCTGTCTGAAAAATGAGACAAAGGAACATGCACCAATTTGCGAGAGTAGCGTTTGGCGATTTTTTTAAGCGCAAACCCCGGAGGTGTTGGGCTTAGGAGAGCCACGTGCTTGGACTCCGAGTGCATGCAGGCTGCGGCCACGAGTCTCTGTTCGAGGGTGTCGGCAAAGTCCAATTCGGGATCCTTCCAGATATCGGCTATGGGTCTTGGTGGATAGATAAACATCGAACCGCCATAAGTCGCCATGGCGATCCCCGGTCCAATCAATTGTTTGTGAAAGGGAGTGGCAAAAAAAGCCAACGTCGACTCCTCGGGATGTTCAGAGAACCAAGTCGTTCGCCATGAGTACTCCCTTGGATCCGGCTCGGGATCAAAGATCATCACCGTTACATTGACTTGGCCTATCGATGGGGGATTAACCTTCACGTACAAAGAACCGTCGTACCAATGCCGCAGCGTTTCACGCAAATCCAGCCCGTCCATGATGCTCGATGTAAACTTTTCGATACGAGCCAAATCCGCACCGAGAATTTGCCGAGCACGCTCGGCAACCCGATTGCGAAAACTCTCAATCTGCGTGTCCTCCTCAGGCCATGAACATTGCATGTACGGATTCCAGCGACTCTCCCATCGACGCTGATCCTTTTTCTCAACGCGACGCTTTAGCTCCAGAGAATGCCATTGCATCGGCGGACCAGGTAACCTCGATATCAAATTGGCCCGCCCCCAACCCGGCAAATCTCCCACCCCTATCCCCAATCGCATCACCTCTAAACCATCCGTCCCATCGGCTAATGGGTCATCCAACGGATACTCGATGGCTGAATTGACCAAATGCATCGTGTAGGTATCCCCCATCATCTGCTGAGCGGATTTCGCAAGCGTATAAAAGCTCGGCGTCATCCGACGTTCTAATAGCGTTTGATTTCGGACATACTTCAGACACTGCGAGATGAGCAAAGGTGTGATCGAACGAGCGCGGTTCCCAAGCTCCTGGCGGTAGCTGCTGCGGGCCGTTACGAAGAGCTCCTTAAGTCCTTCGGCGACAACCTGATCGTCATCTTGGAAGTCCCGACGAGCAAGTTCGACGAGACCTGTGATAAATGGGAGTTCCCCAAGGGCAAACAAATAACTGCGCGGGTCGATCGCATACAAATCGGTCGAATAAAACTCCTCTTGGGAATCGACTCGTTGGTCGGGCTTTGGATCATTCCGCTGGATTTTTTTCTGGATCGCTTCCCGTAGCCATGGCCAAGTCTCCAGAGGGCAAAGCGCAACGAGCGAACGATAAGTACTCCGCATGGCCAAAATTCTTTCGGCCATCGTATCGATCCTCTCGAGGAGATTCCCACCTCCCAGACCCGCATCCGGAGGTGGGATCGCTGGCAACATCGCCGCGCAAAAACGTTCCAGGGTCGTATGCCGAATCGCATAGCAGTCGGCAAATACAGGCGAGTGATTCTCGATTTGGTCGCTCTCCGAATCGATCCACACAATAGGCTTCCGCTCACCGAGTGCAAACCGAATCGCCGCAATGACCGCTTGGCAAGGATCGATCGGAACATAAGTGCCTCGGAGACTCGTCGTCTCGTGCGAATCATCCATCTCATCGAATCGGGCTTGCTGGCCACTTAGCCGAACCACGGCAGACAAAGCCGGCAGTCGCCCCACTCCCCGGATCACATCGCTGGCAAACGATGCCGGAAGCGGTACGGCAAGCGCATCGAACGGCGTGCTTAAAAGCTCTTTGCGAAGGGCGCTTGCATAAGCTCCACTGCCATGCACGACCGGAATCAACGTTAACCAACTGTCCAACGAAAAGACGCTCATCGAATCCTAACTTGCTGGGCTTTGAACCACCTGCTTTGAGTCAACCAAGTCGCAACTTGAGAATTGGACACTCGGTATGAGAAACTGTCACGATTGATTTTCTACATTGCCACTGGGGATTCAAGTCATGGCGGATTAAGTTTGTCGCTCTTTGAAGGCTTTGCGCAGTCTAAACTGCAGGAAATAGCGATCAAAGGTTTAAACGAACACAAAATTCACCCTCCAGCAATCCGATTTGGCATCAAGGTTGCTTAGTTAGTCTTGCGATGCGAAGGTCTTCATCAACCATCTCCAAAGGGCGATCGTGAGCGATTGGCAAAAAGGGTTGGGAGGCCCTGGAACCGATTAGGGATGTTGCGACTCTAATCGGTACCACGCGTTATTCCTTGGCGAGCTCGTTCGGTTGTGTGTGAGGTGCTCGCTTGGGAAGAGGCTGCCGAGGAGGGGACCACTTGTCTCCTCCTCGGTTTTTTTATGCACTGGAATCATGGACCCGTCAGATTCCCATGTCCGCCAATCGCTCGGCAACCATCGATAAAGTCCGTGTCCATTCAGGATGCTCGGATTCCAACTGCTCGATCCAATCCCTCAAACGCTCGGCTAAACCTGTATCCTGTGAGGACTCCGGCTTGGCCCGTTCCAAGGCTTGTTCGATGTCGTTAGCCAATTGGGCAAGCTCGCCGAGCGTCTGCTCATCGAGCGAACTAGAATCGGCCAGCGATGCTCGCAATTTCAAGAGAGCCTCGTTCAATGCATCGGTCATCTTCCATTTCCCTTAAAAAGAGGTTCTTCAGAAATTATTGTGGCTACTCGTGCGCTCAGGGACGCAATATCCGCACCCCTATGTGCGAATCAAAGCAAAACCTCTTGAACGACTCGGCCTGCGACATCCGTGAGCCGATAATCGCGACCTGCGTGTCGATAAGTCAATCGCTCATGATCCAAACCAGCACAATGCAGCATCGTTGCGTGCAAATCATGGGTATGGACTTGTCCCACCGCAGGCTCGATCCCATACTCGTCGGATTCTCCATAGACGACCCCACCCTTGACTCCTCCACCAGCCATCCACGAGGAAAAAACCAAGTTGTGATGTTCTCGCCCGGGGTGATCTGCCGTCTGATGGAAAGGAGTTCGACCGAACTCGGTCGTCCAAACCACCAGCGTACGTTCGAGCATTCCGCGAGCCTTCAAGTCTTGGAGTAGACCGCATATGGGCCGATCGATCATCTTAGCCAACCGCTCATGATCCTGCATGTTTCCATGCGAATCCCAGTTCTCTGCGCTATTGGACCCGGTGTCGATCAATTCGATGAATCGAACTCCTCGCTCAGCCAAACGCCTTGCGATTAAGCATTGCCACCCAAACCCCTTGGTCTGCCCCCGCTCCAATCCATACATGTCGAGCGTCGCTTGTGTCTCAGATGTCAAATCGAAGGCCTCCGGAGCTTGGATCTGCATCCCAAACGCAGTCTGGAAACTCCGCATCCTAGCTTCGAGCATCGGATCTAAAGGACTATTGCGAACAGCCCTAGCATTGAACTTCTCTAGCAGTTCAAGTTCCAGAGTCTGCTGTGCAAGGTTACTGACGCGTGGCTTTAAATGCGCAAGGGGCTGATCCCCAGGGATGACGTGAGTTCCTTGGTGGCACCCTGGCAAAAAATCACTCCCCCAACACTGAGCACCCGCATAAGGAGGGTTGGGTGCTAGAACAACAAACGATGGCAAATTCTGATTGACCGTCCCAAGTCCGTAGCTGACCCATGCCCCATGGCTTGGGCGCGCGAATTGAGCCGAACCGGTGTGAGCAGCGAGCGTCCCTTTGTCATGCCCATCGCTATCGCAAACCATCGCGTTGAGCACACATAAATCATCCACACATGTCGCAAGGTTCGGAAACAACGCGCTGACCCAGGTCCCGCTTCGTCCATGCTGGGAGAACGTCCACCTGGGCTTGATCAAATAGCGTTCAAATGCTCCAGGCTTATTGAGCCAACGGGTGGCTGTTATTTTATTACCGTGATCTTGGTAGAGTTTGGGTTTGTAATCCCATGTATCTACGTGGGAAACTCCGCCAGTCGAGTAGATAAACACAATCCGATCGGCTTTGGGTGCATGATGCCCAGGCCTTGGTGCAAGCGGATCGGAAGAGTCTTGCGCAGAACAAAAGGCTCGGTCGGTTCCGGAGAGCAAGCCGGCAAACGCAATCCCGGCTAGCCCTCGGCCTGAGCCAACAATCCAGTCGCGACGATTATTGCGCATACACACACTTTCAATCGATGTACAAAAAGGAATTGCTGGTCATCAAAACCCGACACAGCGCACTCCAAGTTTTCAGCTCCGTATCGCCCAAAGCAATACCGGCCTCTTGCCCCGAGTAGACCCTCATGAAGTCCAAGCACTCTTGCTGCTCTTGATCGCTCGGGAATCGCCCAAGTGTTATCTTGTAGAGTTCCTGCAATCGACTCGATTGATCCTGTCTGGATTCGATCAGTCGCGTAGCTAGTGACTCACTAGCGCGATGTACAAGCGGCGAATTCATCAAGAACAAAGACTGCGTCGGTGTTGTCGTGGGCTTGCGCTCATCGACACTGAGATTAGGATCCGCCCCATCAAAGAGACTCAAGTAAGCGTTCTTGCGATTTCTCTGTTGCATCAAGTACACGCTCCGATGCATCGAGTCATAGACCCCGTGAAAGGGATTGTGGATCGTAAATCCCCAAGAATCTACAGGTGGAAACGGATGCTCCTTGGGAACATTTCGATCAAGCAAACCGCAGATGCTCAGGATCGAATCTCGCAGGGATTCAGCATCCATAGGACGCTTGGTGTGCCTCCAAAGCAATCGGTTCTCGGGATCGATCTCCAGAGCCTTTTGAGCTGACGAAAGATCGTTCGAATCGGTCGAATAACTCGCTAAATGATAAGTCCTAGACAATACGATCAAGCGATGTAAGGCTCGCACATCCCAACCCGATTCCATGAACCTACCGGCTAGGTATTCGAGAAGCTCTGGATGCGAGGGCTCAGAACCTCGGAGCCCAAAATCACTCGTTGTCGAAACCAACCCCTTTCCAAAGTGCCAATGCCACAAGCGATTGACAAAAACCCTCGCTGCAAGCGGACGGATCGAGTCTGTCAGCCACTGTGCTAAATCTCGCCGACCACTTTGACCACCTGTTGGATCAACCCGATGGCCACCGAGAACCGCAAGGTACCCTCGGGGAACCTCTTGATCGAGCTTGCTCGGCTCACCTCTTAACTGAATCCTTGCATCGACCGATTCGGCTTCACCGACACCATAAGCTACCGGATAAAGCACCTGGGTGGCGATATTGGCTCGCTGGGATTCCAATGCTTTGATCTGTTGGTCCAATGCCGCGATTGCCTCTTGACCAGCAGGTGTTTTGGATGTTCGCACCAAAGGAGCGGACCCAAATGGAGCAAAGGCCTCGGTATCGAGCCCAACATTATCGAGCTCACGCATAATCACACCGCTTGATCCATGCCCAAACCCATCGCAGATGAACGTGTCGGCAATCCGATCCCAATTCGTGGGCAAAGCCGCCTTAGGTACTTGTGCGTAGAACCCCAGACCGTAGATCCCTCCAGAGTACGTCATGTCACCTGGATCGAGTTTCAATTGCAAATGGTACCATTTATCGGTCTCCAAGCTCCCGATGACTTTCCACTGCCCAGCGTCTTTGATAGCGAATTGGTTCTTGGTAATACTGCACTCGATCGCCGTCGACTCGATCACCCCGCGACCCAGATACAACCGACAAGATCCGTCGGGATCTTGAGAGCCATCGGCCGATTTAGGGATCCGAAAATCAATCGTGAAAAACAGAGGTTTGTCAATCAACTTCGCTTTTTGAGCAAACACATAACGAACACCTTCATGAGGAGTCCCCGAGCCTATGCGCACACCGCGACTGCCTTGACCAAAGATGTGCTCAAAAGGGCTTTGAGACTCAGCAGTGACCTGATTCGGTCCAGCCGAGAGCCAAGCCTTCGAAGGTGGCTTGCCGATCTCTTGGGCCTCGAGATCAAGATCGATTCCTCCTGCATGGAAGCTAGGATCTAACTTGGATCGCTGCACCTGAGCGGCTTGAATCGATGCGTCGAGTTCTCGCAACTGGGAAGCTCTTTGCTCCTCTAACTGGCGCACTTGCTGCGGTGGTAACAAGGGTGGAAAGTTCGCAGGACGCTTGTGCTCCTCCCCACCAGGAAATGCCCATCGAGTGCTCTGCAAAATACCATAAAGTCCATAGTAATCCTGCATACTGATCGGATCGTACTTGTGATCGTGACACCGCGCACATCCAATCGAAAGCCCCAGGACGGATCGACCAATCGAATCGATTACATCGGCAAAATCCAAGTGCTGGAAATCGGTATTTGGTGCATATCCATAGCGCTTTCCAATCGCTAAAAAACCCGTGGCCGTAACCAAGTCGGAATACTCCTCAAGAGCATCGGTTTTCCCATCACCCAAACCTTGTTTGAAAAGGTCTTGGGCATACAGATCCCCAGCGATCTGTTCGCGAAGAAATTGATCCCAAGGCTTATTGTGATAGATCGCACGGATCACCCAATCGCGGTATTTGTAAGCCTCTCGAACCGGATAATCCGCACCATCTCCTGCTGTGTCGGCGTACCTTGCGATATCTAGCCAATGCCGTCCATATCGCTCGGCATGTTCGTAAGATGCAAGCAATCGATCAACGATCGTATCGTTTGCATTTGGGGTGCCATCGGCCATATAGTCATCGATTTGATCAGGCGTCGGAACCATTCCGGTCAGATCCAGCGTCACTCGCCTAAGCCAAGCTTGTTTGCTGGCAGGTAAAACCGGGTCGACTCGTTGGGCCTCAAGCTTTGCAACGATAAATCGATCGATCGGATTCCAGACCCACTCCGGGTGCATCACAGCAGGTGGCTCGATGGACTTGATGGGCTGAAAAGCCCACCACAAGCGAGCTTGCTCAGCGTCCATGCCACCGAGACGAGGAGCCTGCTGTCGCGGATCGTAAGCTCCACGGAGTATCCACGCCTCTAGATCCTGGACCTGCGACTCCGAAAGCCTCCGCCCAGAGTCGGTAGGGGGCATCGGACTGACCCCATCCCCATGGCGGACGGCTCGAATCAGCAAGCTCTCGGCCGGCTTGTTAGGCACAATCACAGCCCCAGAGTCTCCACCTTTCTGCCAACCCTCTCGGGAATCGAGCAGTAGACCACCACTGGATTTCTGAGTCGCCAGCGAGTGGCATTCTTGGCAATGTTCAACAAGGATCGGACGAATACGCGATTCGAAAAAATCCGCCTCACGAAGACTAGCTTCCGAATCTTGCCCTAAGCATCGAACCAAACAGAAATGACTTGCTAGCAAACCTAGTGCTAGAAGAAATCGGCTTACGAAAATACTTTTGAAACGCTTGCTCATAGCCCTCCAGTATACCTCGACCAGTGCGTGTTTAGACAGCAGAAACGATTTCGTTCCAAGTTCCGGACTTGTCGGTCGGTGCTGTCGGTCGGTGCCAGGCACTTGCCTTTCTTTTTCGTGAATTACCAGCCATCTGCTGGACTTTTTGGCTGTGAGACAAGAGCCAAGGCGACAAGCCGGAAAAGCTTTCGCAATTGCTACAGCTTAACTCATGTTGCAACCCAAGATTGCCGATTTGCCAAGATAAGCAAGGGGATGCAATGATCGAGCTTCACACGCAGCAAACAAACCAAACACCGCGCAGGGGCGTCACTTGCGTCTGCGAGGGTTTGCTTGTGTGGTTCGTGATGGCTCTTGGAATAACCATCCTTGGGTGTGGCTTTGGCCCTCGCTCGGTAGTCCAGACTCGCTTGGCCTACAACGAGGCGGTCAAGACGACTTCGGAAGAGCAGTTCCTCTTGAACATCGTCCGCCTAAGGTACACAAACACTCCAAGCAGTCTTGCGATATCCAACATTGCCGATCAACAAGAGTTGGCATCGGAACTTCAGGCAATCCCGTTTTTTGTGCCAGGAGCGATCGATGGATTTCGAGCTCAGGCTTTGCCCCAAGCCACCTTGACGCGCGCCTCTCGCCCGACGCTCAGCTACACACCCTTGGACGATGAGGATTACACGCAGAGGCTCTTTACTCCGATCTCGCTCAATGGGGCCTTTTATCTTTCGCGAACCACTTGGCCGATCTCGACGGTCTTTCGTCTCTATTTAGAAAATCTCAACTGGGTCTCCAACGCCGAGACTGCAAGCGGCCCGACACCAAGGTGTGCTCCTGAGTACGTTCAGTTTCTCGAAGGCATCCAAGCCCTTCAGGAACTCCAAGACATGCAGCTTGTCCAACTGTACTTCGACTCCCAAGAGGAAGTCGTCGGTGGTCCTTTCGAGAACCCCGCTAACGCATCAGAAATGGTGCTTAAAGCGCTCGACATGGAACTCGATGTTCGCCACGACCAGAGCGGTTACTCGCTGATCAAAAAGTCCAGTCAGCCGATGCTGGCAATCGACCCTCAAGCCAAGGAGCAGCCGGCTTGGGAAACCTTCTGCCGATGCTTCCATCTGGACCCGCAAGTCAGTGCGCTGAAGATCACCTCTGAGGAGCTTGCTCCGTTCCCGAGTGCCGAGTCTACAAACAAACTCTCGGTGCTTGATTTAGAAACTCGATCCTTGTTGCAAGTGCTCTTCTTTGTATCCCATGGGATCGATATCCCCAGCGAGCACGTCCGCGAGGGCAAAGTCCCGATGACTTGCAATCCCGATGGAACGCCATTCGACTGGCGGCAAGTCATGGACGGGCTGTTTCGCATCCACTGCACCAAGTCCAAAAAGCGTCCCGAGCAAGCCTATGTTTCGGTATTCTACGAAGGCTACTGGTACTACATCGATCAGCGAGATAGGGATACCAAAGCAACCTTTGCGTTGCTATTGGAAGTCTCCCGCTTGGAATTGCAGTCTTCCGAATCGAACGCACCGCTATTGACGTTGCCTTTGGGTAGATATGGCCAAGTACGACGATGATAAAGAATTGCTGAGACAGTAAAACGGATCAGGCGGATGAATCAGCCTAATTGATCAGCGTTCTCGCGAGGTTCGATAAGTGGCGCATGCTGTCGCAAAAAGCCGAGAACTGCATCTTCTTTCGAAGCGAATCGCTTAAGCATCTGCCCCCGACAACCAGCATGGTCCCTTGAGGCAGATCTTTCGAGAACCGATCAAAGCGATCCAAGAAGTCCTGATCGGATTCAATGTGCGATACACTCAACCAAAAGATCTTGGGGCGGTACTTCGCAATGGCAGAGGACATCGAAGTAAAAGGGACTCCGGAACCAAGACTAATCGTTCTCCAGCCGGCTTCGCGGAAGATCATTTCGATAAGCTGATTAGCGACTTGGTAATTATCCCCCTCGGAAGTTCCTCCCATCGCCAAAGGGGCTTCTGGGCTTGGATCGGAAATCAATCTCCTCAACTCATGGATCAGACGGATGCAGATCTCGCATCCGCGTCGTTCCTGATACACGTCGGCTCGTCCACACTCCCACATTTCGCCAATAACGCGAAATGTCGGTGCCATCAGATCGTCGGCGACGCTGGCCATGTTTCCGTGAATCGCATACCAAGAACTGATGACCTTGCGGCACTGAGCTTCGTCACCAGCGAGCAAGGCTCGTTCGAATTGCGACTGCAAGAACGGAGCATTGGCAATGGAAGGATCCTCTCCGACACGGTCCGCTCGGGTGCTGAGTTCCTCGATCGCATCACGCTCAAGTTGGCGATGATCGCTCAGACCGATTGCAGCAGGGTCGACGATCCGACGATTCGTCGATTCAAGGAACTCCATCAGGTGCTCTAAGGGGATCCGCCGATGTCCACCATGCGTTCGGTCGGTTCTGATAACGCCCCTATCGCACCATCGTTTCACCGACGATTCGCTCACTTGCAAGGCTTGGGCAACCTGTTTGGGGCTGAAGCTGTTCTCCAAGTTCATCGTTGTTTTTCGGAAACTTTCATCGCGTCCGTTTCCCCTCCGACCGAGCAACCGCTTCGGTTTTGTAAACAAACCCGCAACCAACTTCGAACTTCCCAAATCGTTCTGAAACGAATCACCACCGAGGTATTTTCCGACCCTGTCAAGCGATCAAGCTCTTTGGTTTCACCAAGTTCGATCGCTGAACGCTTTGGAAAAACCAAAGTTTGGAATTTCGGGCCTACCCCACGAAATCCGATCCGCGATCCACTCACAAACCGAAAATCGTCCACTCAAATCGTTCAAATCGGCAAGCCAAATGAACGCTTTGATCGTAGAAGATTCTCGGTTTTTATCAAGTCGAACTGAGCGGAACCCTGCAAAAACCGCGTTCAAACATCCGAGAAAACTGCAATTAATGCAGGATTTTCGGAATCCTGGTTAATTCCGGAAAATCCAGAACGAGAGCATTGCACCCCGACCGAAAGAACGATATAAACAATTCGAATGAACGATTTGAACGATTTTCGTTGTTTGGCGACCGATCTTTCGGTTGCTCATAAGAGTGCGAAACGTCCAACCCTCTGGAAAAATCTCAAAAGGCGTTGAAATGGTCAAGTTGCTAAGCAAGCCGGTGTCGAAGAAGGCCCCGAAAAAGGCCCCGAAGAAGCCCACGGCAGTCAAAGCCGAATCGAAAACTCTCAAGTCCGATGTTCTTTCGCCGAAAGAAAAGAAAACGAAATCTTCAGCCGAACACGCCTCTCGCAAAACGACCAAGCGGTCTAGCGGGTTGCCGGCGACCTTCTCCGTCCGGGGCTTAGAGGACTCCTTTGTCCACTACTGCCAGCTCGTTGCTCCTGAGATCAAGTCCGCCGAAGACCTCGCAACGAGTGTCAAAAATTTCTCGGGTCATGAAATCGACTTCATGGGGAACGCCGACTTCTCCCAAGACTCGATCGAATCATCACTCTTCTCGGACAATCGGCTCTTGCCAATTTCCTCGGAGGAACTTCAGCGGGTCAAGACCCCTGATTTGCCCGCCCACCTAGCTAGGCTGTGCGAGACGAAACTCCTGACACCTGCGGAAGAAGTAGAGACATTCCGACGCATGAACTTCCTGCGTTACAAAGCCAATGAGCTTCGCTCGGAACTTAAAGAGAGTGAACAACCGGAAAATGCAAAACACCAAGCTTCCAATAGTTGGACGGTTCGTCGTATCGAAGCTCTCCTGAAGGCTTCCGATTGGTACCGAGATCGCCTCGTGAAGTCGAACATGCGATTGGTGATTTCCATCGTCAAGAAGTTCGTCAATGGACACAACGGCTTTGATGATCTGCTAAGCGATGGGATCATCGCCCTGATGCGAGCCGTCGACAAGTTCGACGTAGGTCTTGGCTATCGCTTCAGCACTTATGCGACCCAGGTCGTCCGTCGGAACTCTTACCGTCGAGTTATGGAAAAGCAAAAGGAGCGTCAGAGGGTCACTCTGAGCGTCCACGACCCGGGGATCGACATCAGCGATGAATACCGAAGCGCAGGGATGAGCGAAGCCCGATGGGAAGCACTTCGAGGCCGACTCTCAACGATGCTCGATAAACTCGACCGGAGAGAGAAACTCATCATTCGTGCAAGATTCTCCTTGGGAGGACATCGCAACGTCCAAACCCTCCAAAAACTAGCTGACCGTTTAGGAGTCTCCAAAGAACGCATCCGCCAACTCGAAAAGCGAGCCTTGGATAAATTGCGAGACATGGCCGACTTGTCTCCCATCCCTGAGGTGGAAGTCTAATTGACATGTAAGCGGAACGCCGCAAGCCGTCCGGTGAGCCCTGCAAGCGGAACGGCGCAAGCCCTCCGGTGAGTCGTATTTTTTCTGAAGTAACCCGGCAGCTTGCGCTGCTCGGCTATCAATTATCGTCTTTCGCCTCAGGCCCATTGGCGCCCTCATCGTATGCTTTTTAACCACACGAGCCAGTTCGCGTTTCCAGTCGAAAGGCTCTTTGCGTACCACGAGCAAGCCGGTGCAATTGATCGATTGATTCCTCCCTGGGAACGAACCCATGTCGTTGCAAGCAACGACTCCCTGGCCATTGGATCGATGGTGAAAATCAGAAATCAAGTCGGTTTTATTTCACAAAACTTGATTGCTCAGCACACCGACTATCGACGCAATGAACTCTTCGTCGATGAACTCCGATCTGGACCCTTCGCGCGCTGGAAGCACCAACATCTTTTTGATTCTCTAAGCACAAGCCGCTCGCAACTGACCGACAACATTGATTATGCACTACCCTTGGCTCCCTTGAGTAACCTGCTAAACGGTTGGGTTCAAGCCAAGCTCGAGTCGATGTTCCGATTCCGCCATCGAGTCACTCGTGACGACCTGCAGTTTGCCGATCAACTGATTCAGTTGGGGCACAATCCGTCAGAAAAACCGATCAAAATCGGCATTTCTGGAAGCTCCGGAATGATTGGTCGAAGAACCATCGAACTGGCGCGAGTCCTTGGAATCGATGTGTTGCGTGCCGTTCGCTCTGAGAGTAAGCCACAGCAAACAAGGTGGCCCCGGGGTGTAATCACTGTTGAGGAACACAGGTTCGAAGAATTCGAAAACCTCGATGCTTGGATCCACCTTGGAGGCGTTGGGATCGCAGATCGCCGATGGAGCACAGCGTATAAACAAGCGATTCGAAATTCTCGAATCGACTCGACTCGAAAAATAGTCGAGCGACTTGGCAAGCTGAAACAACCGCCGAAAGCCTTCGTGTGCGCATCTGGAGTTGGCATCTACGCAGATCGCCAAGAGGAGATTCTCGATGAGTCATCCCCGGTGGATCGCTCTGCGACTAAGGATGATTTTTTGGCAGATGTGGCTCGTCAGTGGGAATCTGAGGCCAACATCTACCAAGATCAATCCGGTCGCGTAGCCCTAGCACGCTTTGGAATCGTGCTTCATCCACGATTCGGTGCGATGAGCAAGATGCTGCTGCCGTTTCGTATGGGGCTCGGTGGTCCCGTCGGGTTTGGCAAGCAGTATTGGCCATGGATTCACGTCGACGATGCGGCCAGCATTCTGCTCTACTTGGCACTCAACGAGCGGTGTTCTGGCCCAGTCAATGTCGTAGCTCCAGAGTGCTTGCCAAATCAGGAATTCAGTCGCGTGCTTGCCAAAGTATTGCACCGACCTAGTTGGATACCGACTCCGGCTTTTGCGCTCCGTCTGGGGTTAGGCCAAATGGCAGATCCATTGCTGTTATCGAGCGCGCATGCAGTACCCACGGCATTGCTTTCGGCGGGCTATAAGTTCCGTTTCCCGACGCTCGAAGGTGCGATGGATAACTTGCTTGGATGCCAACGACAAGATTCGTAAGTTTGCGACTCAGGTGTTATGGGTCGATGAGGCACTCGCTCTCCAGTCGACCAATTGTAGCTCCACTTTGCGCATGCCGTTAAACTCGTTGACGTTGGGTCGAAAGGCCAGATCGAAACAGCCTGCATGCGCATTGATCTTTTCTGCCCATTCGGGTTGAGAGAAAGCCACCGCGCGGAGTATCTGTCCATGCTGTTTAAAGCGGACCCCTACGTGCCGTTCACCTTGTCCGAAGAGCTTTGCAGGCTCGTGCAGTTCGACGTTGCTAGCGACAAACACAGGCCTAGGGTTTCCAGCGCCAAAAGGTGCCATGCTCTCGATCATGGTAACTGTTTGCAGGCTCAGTTCCTGGAAAGTGGCTTCGGCATCGACGAGCAAGGTTTGTTCGGGATCTCTTTCTCCGATAGCGCTGCGAACAAAATCGCAAAGTGCTTCGCGAAACTCCGGTATCTTGCGATCTTGGATTCGCAAACCTGCGGCAGCCGCATGCCCACCGCAGCTCTCCAAGTGCTCACTGCAAGCAACAAAAGCGCGATGCAAATCGACCACTCCAGCTGACCTTCCTGACCCGGTAGCGGGCTTTTGTCCCATGGGGTCAGAGGAAATGATCACCACAGGTCGGTGGAATCGTTCGGCCATTCGACCTGCAACGATGCCGATGACACCCAAGTGCCAACCAGGCGAATGCAGCACGAGTGCTGGTTCGGAAGCAGCTTCGAGTTGCTCTTTGGCCTGTTTGCTGGCCGCCAGCGTGATGCTCCGTTCGATCGATTCGCGATCCGCATTGAGCCGATCCAAATACGCAGCCAGCGCCGTAGCCCGTTCCGGATCCTTGGTGGTAAGCAGTTCGACGCCCAGTTGAGCTTGCCCGAGCCTGCCGGCAGCATTGAGCCTAGGAGCAATCGTAAAGGCGATATCTTCGGCGCTGATGGCTTGTTTGGTATCGAGCTTTGTGATCTTCAAGAGTTCCTTCAAACCCAACGGACTGTGCTTGGCCATCAATTGCAGCGCCGTGCGAACGAGGATTCGATTCTCATCGATCAGCGGAACGACGTCGGCCACCGTGCCGATGGCTGCGATGGTCATCGCCATGAGTAGAAAATCGCGATGTTCCAGGGCGACTTTGCTTCGGTTGTCTGCCAAGATCTGGCACATTCGCCATGCGAGTTTGAAGGCTACGCCCGCACCGCATAATCCGTGGAAGGGATAATCGGCGTTGGGAAGATTTGGATGCACGATGGATACAGCATCTGGAAGCACTTGGCCGCATGCATGGTGATCGGTGATGATCAGATCCATCCCTAGCTGACGACACAACTGGGCTTCTCGATGCGATCCGATCCCGCAGTCGACGGTTACTAGAAGTTTGCGTCCGAGCGATGCCAATCGGGTAATCGATTCGCAGCTTAGGCCATAAGCATCTTCGAGGCGATTTGGGACATAGTAAGTCACATCGGCTCCGAGCATTTTGAGGAAAGACTCGAGGATGGCCGTTGCGCACATTCCATCGGCATCGTAGTCTCCGTAGATCACGATCGGCTCGCGATCACTAGCAGCTTTGAGGATTCTCTCTGCGGCAGCATCGATCCCGGGCAGATACTGAGGATCCCTCAAATCCGAGAATTTGCACTCCAAAAAAAGCTTGGCCGCGTCGACTCGGGAAATCCCACGCGACAAGAGCAATTGAGACACCACTGGGTCGATCTTAAGCTCATTGGCGAATTCCAAAAAACTACCTGCATCGTGGGCTCGAAAGATCCATCGTTTGGCCATCGAATCCTTCCTCCTGCTAATCAACACAACTAGAAATTGAATTCTTCGAAAGCATACCCTTAAGCGATCAAATCGCAAACCGCATCCGTGCTACGAGGTAGGAATTCCCCAGCAGAAAGGATCCTCTGGATCGACGATCATCTGCAAATCGCCATTGACGAAGGCTCTTGAAGTGATCGAAGGTCGGATCGATTTTGCCAGTGGATCGACCCACTGATACGAGGCTTCAAAAACACTCCCTATGTAGCTTTCCTGACGCCAAAGCTCCCCTGGCGAGAGCTTATCGTCGGCAGCCAAGCAAGCCAGCTTGGCGCTCGTCCCGGTACCGCAAGGAGATCGATCGTACTGGCCTCCTGGGCAAAGTACGAAGGAGCGAGAATCGCAGTTTTGCGATTTAGGCTTGTCAAACAATTCGACGTGATCAACATCTGGATAGCTTATTTGGATCTGTTGGAGAATCTCGGTACTGAGTTGGATTAAGAAATTCGTACCTCGATTCATCCAGTCGCTGTGGCTGATATCCACAAGGGCAAAGTGATTTCCACCGTAAGCGATATCGGCGAGCAAAGTATCGCGGTTCGAAAGAGTGATCCGGTGATCTTTGGCGATTCGATAACTCGGAACATTGTCGAGGGTCACACGACGGTCTTGATGAAGCAGAATTTGGACATTACCGACGCAAGTCTCCAGGACATGGAGACCAGGTTGCAATCTGCCCATCCAACGCAATGTCTCGACGACACCGATCGTGCCGTGTCCACACATACCAAGATATCCGACGTTGTTAAAGAAAATCACTCCCGCAGTGTTTTGAGGGTCAATCGGCGGTAACAGAATCGCTCCGACCATCACCTCCGATCCACGTGGCTCATGGATCAAAGCTTTGCGCAATTCGTCATGCCTCGTGCGCATGTCGGAGAGTCGCTGGGCAACACTTGTGCCTAGTAATGGAACCTCCGAGACGATCGTGCGTGTCGGCTCCCCCCCGGTATGGCTGTCGATCACTCTGATTTGCATGGATTAACCTTGAGGTCTTTGTGTGTCTTGAAAGTGCTCGTCGAACCGGCCCGCAAAGAAGTTGGCTAAGAACTCCGGCATGCTCCCCAAAAGATCGTCGCGATTCTGAAGCATCTGGGGACTCATCCACAAAAATTCTTCGACCTCTTGAGGATTTGCAAGAGGTTCATGCCCAGCTTGGCGCTGGCATACAAGCCATTCGAGTTTCGTTCCCCATCGAGTCTGGCTGGTCCACAAGTGCCCGCAAACGCGAACCGCAAGGCTTAGCTCTTCCATCAATTCCCGCTGAACAGCCGTGTGAAGATCCTCTCCTGGCTCAATCCCACCCCCTGGAAAACAAATTAGCCCTGGGGCTCGGACAAACTGCGAACGTCGGATGACCAGAAAGTGTCGGTCTTCGTAGAGAATCCCGACGACTGCATGGCGTCCTTGATCACGCGATGAGACCGGCTCTGGAGGATGCCCAAAAGACTCTGATCCGCTAGAATTCGAGCCACTTGAATTTGTCGTTTCGGAGCTCATAGAGCCTCTCTGCAAAAGCTTACGATCCAATCCCAATCCAATCCCCATCCGAGCATCATAGGGTTAAGACCCAAACAAAGAAACACGCAACGAGCACGATGTCTTCTGAAGGCCCACTATTTCCTGCAAGTTCGATCGATCGGCAATTCGCTCACGAAATTGTCCGCAGGTTGGTCGACCGTGGCTACGTCGCTTATTATGCCGGAGGTTGCGTTCGCGATGCTCTGCTGGGATTAAAACCCAAGGATTTTGATGTCGCCACCAACGCGACACCAGACCAAGTCCGAGAGATTTTTGGTCCCGAGCACACCCGGGCCGTAGGCGAAGCATTCGGCGTGGTGTTGGTGCATGGACGGATCGCGAAAAAACGGTGCCAAGTCGAGGTCGCTACCTTTCGAACCGATGGATCCTATTCCGATGGGCGTCGGCCCGATTGGGTCCAATACGCAACGGCCGAAGAGGATGCCCAGCGACGCGACTTTACGATCAATGGCCTTTTCTACGATCCGATCGCTCAACGCGTGATCGATTACGTCGGTGGCCAAGAAGATCTTGCCAACCATGTCCTTCGGGCTATCGGAGACCCTTATGCTCGCATCAGCGAAGATAAACTCCGTATGCTCCGAGCCATTCGCTTTGCATCCAGGTACACCTTTGCACTCGATCCAGCCACTGGCCGGGCTATCGAAGAGTCCTCGGAGGGGATTCAACTCGTCAGCGGCGAGCGGATCGGCATGGAACTCGAAAAGATCCTCGAACATCCCAACCGGCTATGGGCCTGGCATCAACTCGATGCATGCGGTCTTCTCAAGCACATTGCACCCGAACTCCTCCCTGTAAAAGACCGCGAACTCTTTGGGGCTCTCCCTAAAGAACAATTACCACTTGCTCTAGTCCTTGCGTCGATGATCCATCCTTGGGGACAATCCGGCGTGATTGACACAGACCTGCGTCTGATCGAGGATCCGCACTGGAGGGCAACACTCGAGGCGATCCAACATCGCTGGAAGCTCTCCAATGAGATCTTCGAGTCGGCTTGCACCTGCGTCGAGGCCTCGAGCGTGATTGCCAAGTCCGATGATCTGGCTTGGTCGCAAGTTCAACCGAAACTGCTTCGTGGCTGGGTCGACGAATCGATCCTTCTGGCCGAGTGTCTTCTTGCAATTCGGAAATGGCCTATCGATGGTATTGAAACGTGCAAGCAACGCCTGTCTGTGCCGATCCAAGTGTGGAATCCACCCCCTTGGATCAATGGTAGCGACTTGATTCAAGCCGGTCTTCGACCCGGGCCAGTATTCGGCAAACTACTAGCCCAAGCTCGGTCGATGCAGCTCGATGGTCATTTGGTAAGCCAGCAGATGGCCATCGATTGGTTAAAGGCGGAGATTGGAAAAACGCTCCCAGGGCAATAGTCCTTTCGTTCTGCTTGGATTGGTTTAAAATCCGTCCGCTTCGAGTCCATCGCGTACCGATAGATGCAGTAGTCCGAAGCTCAAGTTGCCCCAGTAGGTCTAGTCGCTTTAAAAGTTTTAAGAATGACAGAAAAACGCTTGTTCAACTTTTCCGCAGGGCCGGCTGTACTACCTGTAAGCGTCTTGGAGACGATCCGCGATCAAATGCTCTGTTTGCCTGGCTGCGGAGCTTCGATTCTTGAGATTTCGCACCGAAGCAAACAGTTCATTGCGATCCAGGAGCAAACCAAGCAGCGACTGATTCGATTGCTCAAGATCCCTCAAACCCACGAGGTGTTATTTCTTCAGGGTGGAGCAAGATTGCAATTTTCGATGGTGCCGATGAACCTACTGCGAGGCTCCGCAGCACCGGCTCAGTACATCGTCACCGGCTCTTGGGGCAAATACGCCGTCGGTGAAGCCAAGAAGGAAGGGCCTGTCGAGGTGATCTACGATGGTTCCTCGAACAACTATTCCCAATTGCCAAAGCCCTCGGAGGTAACTGTTCGACCCGATGCTGCTTATTTGCATCTGACAAGCAATGAAACGATCCAGGGGATTCAGTTCCAAGAGGACTGGCAAGTCCCCTGTCCAATGGTGGTCGATTGCTCCTCGGACTTCATGTACCGTCCCCTGGATATCTCCAAATACGGAATTGTCTATGCATGCGCGCAAAAGAATGCTGGACCGGCGGGAGTGACCGTAGTGATTATTCGCAAGGACTTGCTCGAACGAAGTGGAGACAGCTTGCCAGGATATTTGAGTTATCGCAACCACGCCCAAGAAGACTCGATGTGGAACACACCGCCGACGTTTGGGATCTACGTCATGGGGCTCGTTGCACAGTGGCTTGAAGAGTCCATCGGCGGGCTCGAAGCGATGCATAGAATCAATCAGGAAAAAGCTCGCTTGGTGTATGCCGCGATGGATCGCCATCCGACGATGTACATGGGACACGCAAAGCCTCAGGACCGTTCGTTGATGAACGCTACTTACAAACTGCCGAGCGAGACGCTCGAAAACGCGTTTTTGGCCGAAGCAAAAAACCTTGGCCTCGATTCCCTCAAAGGCCATCGCAGCGTCGGCGGGATCCGCGCCAGCATCTACAACGCCATGCCTTTGGAAGGGGTTCAAACGCTTGTCCAACTCATGGATAGCTTTGCATCCAAGCATGCTTAGTCGTTTCCACCCTCGATGACCCATAACGCTTAAAAAACAACGACATGAAGACCCGCATTTTGGTTTTGGATCCGATCGCTCCTGAAGGCCTCGCGATGCTTCGCGCCGAATCGGACTTCGAGTACGAAGAACGGCATGGGCTAAAAGGTCTGGATCTCAAGGATTCCTTGGCCCAATTCGATGGAGCGATTGTTCGCAGTGGAGTCAAGATCACTGCCGAGTCGCTCGAGGGGAATCGACGACTCAAAGCGATCGTTCGAGCCGGGGTCGGAACCGATAACATCGACAAGACTGCAGCGACCCGACAAGGGATCGTTGTGATGAACACACCGGCTGGGAACACTCTAAGCACCGCTGAACACGCCTTTGCATTGATGCTCGCCCTTTCGCGCTCTATTTCACCTGCTTATCAGTCGCTCTGCTGCGGTAAGTGGGATCGCAAGTCGTTCATGGGTGCTCAGCTTGCAGACAAAGTCCTAGGTGTGATCGGTCTTGGCCGTATCGGCAGAGAGGTCGCCCTGCGAGGACAAGCTTTCGGTATGCGCGTGATCGCTTACGATCCCTTTTTGTCCGATGAGCAGGCCGTTAAGTTGAACATGGAAAAAGTCCAAACGGTTGCCCAGATGTTGCCCAAGGTGGATTATCTCACTGTGCATACACCCCTTACTGAAGAGACAAAGTATCTTGTCGGCATGAAACAACTCGATCAACTCAAACCTGGAATACGATTGATCAACTGCGCTCGCGGTGGAATCTACGAGGAGGCGGCGCTTGTCGAAGGGCTCAAACGAGGAATCATCGCAGGTGTTGCTCTGGATGTGTTCGAAGAAGAACCTTGCACCAACAGCCCGCTTTTTGGAATGCCTGGTGTCGTTTGCACTCCCCATTTGGGTGCCAGTACCGAGGAAGCTCAAACGCAAGTAGCCATCGAAGGTATTCAACTTTTATTGAATTTCTTCAAGACCGGAGAGATCCGCCACGCGGTCAATGTCGCTTCGCTCGATCCAAAGATGCTCGAGGGACTTCGAGGGTTCCTCGATGCCACCTACCGACTTGGGTTGCTCATGGCACAGTGGCACAGCGGCACTGTCAGCTCCTGCGGATTGCATTATCGCGGTGAGGTCGCCGACAAGGACACCAAATTATTGACATCGGCTTTCTGCGCAGGTCTCTTGCAACGGGCCATGGCAGACGAGGTCAACATCATCAATGCCGAGATGCTGTTCAAAGAAAGAAGCATCGATCTGATCGAGCATCGCAACCGCGATCTGGGTGCCTTTAGCTCTTCGGTAACGGCCGAGGTTTCCGGTGGCTCCCAAACCGTTCGCGCAGGGGTGACCGTCTTTGGAAACAGCATGCCTCGATTGATTTCCATCGACGATTATCGCATGGAAGCCTATCTCGATGGGCACATGCTGTTCTTTACCCACTACGACGTACCAGGGATCATCGGCAAGGTCGGCACGGTATTTGGCAAGCATGGGGTCAATATCGGTCAAATGTCCGTCGGTCGTGTCTTGCAGCAACAGGGTGGATTGGCCATCGGCGTCTTGAATTTGGATTCACGTCCACCGCAAGCCGCCCTGGAGGAACTGATTTCCATCGATGGGATCAAAAAAGCCCAATGGATCGAGCTTCCTGCTGCCGGGGTTCTCCCCCCGTGGCTAGCCTAGCGGGCCGGATCCCAAGTGGCCGGATCCCGAAGTGGCCGGATCCCGAAGTGGCCGGATCCTGAGTGGATCGAGCAATTTGCACACGAACCTATGGGCTTGTGCTATCATGAATGCTTAGCCCAGCGGCTCTTATCCCCCACTACTTTTCTTCATCGAGCACGCCATGCACGATAAATCGTCTTTCGCAGGCCGCATCGTTCTTGCCCTGATCCTGATGGTCTGTTTTTATACGCTTGCCTTAGCTCTTGCAGGTGCGCTGATTTTCCTGCCGATAGGAATGGCGGTTTTCGCCAACCGTATTCACTTAAAGCTTGCGATCCTTTCGCTCATCGGAGGTTGCATGATTCTCTGGTCGGTCATGCCTCGCTGGGATCGTTTCATCGCACCAGGACCTCGCTTGACCGAAAAGGATCAACCCGAACTTTTTAAACAACTCCAAAGCATCGCCCAGAGCACAGATCAAGCCATGCCGGCGGAGGTTTATGCTCTTCCTGAAATGAATGCCTGGGTTGCCAATCGCGGCGGAATCATGGGGCTCGGGAGTCGCCGCATCATGGGTATCGGTATCCCATTGATGCAGGTTCTTTCGGCTCAACAACTTCGAGGGGTTCTGGCCCATGAATTCGGTCACTACCACGGAGGAGATACCAAACTCGGCCCGTGGCTTTACGTGACCCGCTCGGCGATCGTCCGTACCGTTGAAAATCTTGCCTCAAGCGGATCATCCATCCTGTACCTGCCCTTCGCAATGTACTTGAAACTCTTTTTGCGTTTGACTCAAAAAGTCTCTCGGCAACAGGAATTCACCGCCGACGCGCTGGCTGCAAAAATCGTTGGACCTCAACCCATAGGCGATGCGCTCAAGGTCGTGCATTCGCAAGCCTTAGCCTTCGAGGGATACTGGCAAAGTGAGTACTCCCCTGCCCTCGAGCGAGGCTATCGTCCACCGATGGCCCAAGGCTTTCGCGAATACGCTCAAGCACCCATGGTCAAAACGATCATCGAGGAAACCCTCAAGCAAGCGATGGAGGAATCTAAGAGTGATATCTATGATTCTCACCCAGCCCTCAAAGAACGACTCGCAGCCATAAACCAAGTCAATGGTCCACGATCAACAGCTATCGATCCTCCGGCCATCGACTGGATCCGTGATGTCGATGGACTTGAGAAACAGATGATCGATCATATGGCAAAAACGCTCAAGGTCAGTGCTCCTGAAGCGATTCGGTGGACAGATACCGTCGAGCGCGTTCTGATCCCCAACTATTTCCAAACCATCAAGGAACTCGGCGGAAATCTTCAAGGATTAACGCTCGAACAAGCCGCACAGAAACTCAGTAATCCTCAAAGGTGCAGCGAGCTGATCAATCCCGAGATTTTACCTCACATCACCGACGATGATAACAAACGCTCTCTTGCCTCGCAGATCGTCGGCACCCTTGCGATCCTTGCACTATACCTGCGCGGTGGCAGCGTCCAAAATCCGATAGGGCAAGCACCCTTCGTTCAAACAGGCCATGGAGATCGCGTGGAACCTTTCGAATGGATGAAAGAACTAATCGAAAGGAAAATCACGCTCGATGAATTGATTGCAAAGTATCAAGAGTATCAAATCGATTCGTTTCAGGTCGATGAAATCCTCAACCATAAAGCGAGTTAAGAACCGAGATGCTTTTCTAGTCCCAACGAACACATGGGTGATATGGAAACAGGTTCCTGTTTCCAGTGAGATCACATCGAGAATCTCTGGAAGAGCATCAGCGGCTTTCGCATGATCGAGAGTTGAGCCTTAACTCTGAGCCGCATAGTCCTCCCACCAACCATCCAAACCCACAGAGTCTGTCGGCATGGGCATCGGCAGGTTCTCCGATTGAGTCCAAATCCGATTAAAATTCTCCGTCGAATCGGCCAGTGCAAATTCGCTTGCTGCAGGCTCCGCATGCGACAAATCATCCGAATCAATCCACTCGTGCTCGAACCATAGCGGCATGGATTCGACGTTCGTTTCCTCCGCGACCAATTGGATCGCGGGGACTGACTCCGGTTCGGACTTCGGTGCAAGCACTCGCGTTCTTGCAGGCAAAACAATTGGATCGGGCTCTTGAGCTTTGACCTCAGGGACATCGATCAGCAGCGCAGGAGGCTCGGCCATCCTTTCGGTGATCTTCGCTTGAATTGCATCTGGGCGATAGATCTCGGCAACTCCGGCCTGACCTTGCACAGGCAAAACCCGAACCTGCACTCCGATCGAATCGAACATCCGCATGATATGCTCGTGGCAAGTAAACATCACGACCTGATGCCCCAAGGCTGCGAAATCTCGCAACACCTTGGCCGCACTCGTCGCACGAATCGTATCGAAATTCACAAGCACATCGTCCAAAACCAACGGAAGCGTTGCACCGCGACGGGAGTAAGCTGCTGCTAAGGACAATCGCAGGGCGATGAAAACCGCTTCGCGTGTCCCACGGCTCAGAACCTCCAATGGCAAGCTCTGCCCCTTGTCGTTATCGATCCGTAGCGCATTCTTACCCAACGGCGTCCAGACGCGAACATACTTGCCCTCGGTCAATTGCTTGAGGAACGCCGAAGCTTCACGCAGTGTCTCGGGTTGCCTTTCGCTCTCGTAAATCTCACACACTTTTTCGAGCATGCAGGTGGTAAATCCAAGTGTTCGCCAATGATCGGCACAAAGATCGATTTGCCGTTCGAGGCTCGAAAGCTCGAGCTTGGCCTCTGCCAAGCGACGGTCTCCAGCGAGCGTTTTCATCTCTTGGTTGATCTCGCCTTGCCGCAGTTGCAACTGTCCGATCCGTTCCTCGGCTCCTGCGACACGCGTGGTGAGTGTTTCCCAGCGTTTCTCCAGTTCATGAGCGGGAGTGTTTTGAAGTATACGCTCAATCGCATCGTAGGATACGTGGCTTCCAAGCGTCGTTCGGATCCGCTGGTCGAGCCCAGCGATTTCATTCTCGAGCTGCTGGTGTTGCTGCTTGCGGCTCAAGAGCGCTTCGAGTTGTTCGAGCGACTCGACACCGATCTCAGCCAGATAGCTCTGACGCGAGCTGATGAGTCGCTCGACCGATCGCCGAAGGCCTTTATGCTTCTTGGACAACTCTTCATCCTGAAGCTTCAGATCCTTGCGCTGCGTCAAATACTGCTTTTGCTGAGCCAAGGTGTTTATCAATTGCTGCAAGCGTTGCTGCGGAACTTCCACCGACAGATCGCTGGACTTGAAAGCCAACGCTTCCCTGGTAGTTTCTTTCGATGACGAAGTTTCCTTGCGTATAAGTTGCGAATCACCAACCGGCGATGCCAACGCAACTTGCATCTGTGTATGGAGCGCGTCGAGCTTCTGAAGGGTGCTCGTAAGTTCGATACGACGCTGCGAAAGTTCGTCAGATTGGGTGGTGAGTTTTTTACGCGTAATCAGCAGCGACTCATAGCCCTCGGCCAGGATTCGAAGACTCTTAGGTGAGAGCGATTCGGCAAGCCCGAGTTGATGCAGGGTTTTCTTCCAAGCGATCCGTGCGGACTTGAGCCCTTGGGATGCGTCCGAGGCTTGTTTGCGTGCGGTGTTGTAGCGAGCCTTCGCTGCCGCTTGATTGTGGTAGATAGGTAGATACGACTCGCATTCGCTCAGCTCATGTTCGGCTTGACGCAGTTGCTGGTCGATCGAAGCATTCGGTTCGGGCAGCGCTCCGACGAGTTCTTGCTTCTCATGCTCGGTCTTTCGGATCTGAGATACCAGCGTATCGAGCTGTGTTTCGACATCGGTCAATTCGCCTTCCATCCCCTTTTCCATCGACTTCCACCAGAGGTAAGTCGCAACGAGAATGATCATTCCGAGCACCGTCATGAGCACGCCGGTGTTTTGCGTATCGGTCGACTGCAACTGCAAAGCCCTTGCCGTCGCAGGCATATTGGCGTTGTTGTACCACCCGAAGAAGTTGTTCAAGCCCGAGATGAGCATGAATGCACCGATGAAGAATGGGATCGCGAGCATGATCACTCGCTCCCAAGAAAATCCATCATCGCTTTCCAAGTCGATCGTTTCGCCTTCGAGTTCCTCTCGGTGAACACCGAGTTTTTGCAATCGCTCGTCGACTTGTTGGAATTTCCGAATCGACGCAATCCGCTCGCTGGCTTGCTGAATCGAAGCCTGCAAGTCTTCCGAATCGCGAGTCTCGAGAAACCCAGAAATTTCGCTTTGCAGTCGCTCGATTTCTTTCTTCTCGCTCTCGACACGCTCTTTGGCTTGTTTGAGCCTGATTTGCTGCATCCGCACATCGCGAGCTGGGCCTGCAAGCTGACTGATCGCCGGGCGGCTCAGGTCTGGCAAGCTCGACAACCGCCGATCATTCAGCAGTGCTTCTTGGTCAGAGTCGCTCAGTCCGAGTCGTTTGGCATCTTCGACCAGTTGCTCTTGAGTTTGTTTGTACTCAGACTCAAGCCTCTGGATTTGTTTCTGCAGTTGTGTGATCCAAGGCCCCTGTTCGCTTGCCGATTCGATCTTGCTGGCGAGCCCGAGAATATTTCGGTTCAGCGGCAAGTCCAATGCACGCTTGCGGAGCGTTTGACGCTCCTGGAGCATCGATTGGATCTGTTGGCGTTTTTGATCGATCTGCGATTGCAGCTCTAGAAGCTTGGTCTTGGACTCCTCGTGCACATCGGTTCTAGCGTGCAGTGTCAGGAGTTTCTCACGAAGAGAATCCCGTTGTTGCCAAGGCTCGCGGACTTGGATCGCCGTCTCGACTGTTTTGGCTTCCAGTTCCCATTGCTCGATCCGTTGCTTGAGCTCTTCGATCTCATTTTGTTGGTTGCGGCGGACCGAGGCCAATTCACCCCAACGTCGGCCTCGCAAGGTCAGTTGCTCGATCTCATCCCTGAGTTTCTCTCGTTTGGCAAGCATGGATTGGAGTTGTGCGTTTTCATCCGAGGCCGAAGCGATCGTCGAGCGGGCTGTACGGAGTTGACGAATCACATCGACTAAGGAGACCCGATCCAAGCCGCTGGAGAGTTTGTAAAGCTCGTCGGCTGCCGCCGTGTCATCCAAGGTGCTGAGCTCTTGGAGTTCTCGCAGCCCGATCGCAAAGACATTCGTAAAAATCGATTCGTCGACGTTCCCAAGCAGAGACGTGAGGCGATGTTGGCCTTGGGTGATCCCATCAGAGCTCGTCACGGTCAGTTGACCAAAGACGCTCGCATCGTTGAGCGTAGCGCGACGTGCAATCTCATAGCCACCGCCAGGGCCGGTCACTCGCATCGCACCACCGGGTTTGCCACCGTGAACGGGGGGCAGATACCGAGCCCGACGCTCTGGGGTAAAACCGTAGAACATCGTGCGCAGAAAGTTCATCAGGGTCGTTTTGCCAGCTTCGTTCGGCCCATAGAAGACCGTCATGCCTTCGGGCATCGAATCGACGCTCAGGCCACTCCAAACTCCGAATCCATCGATCTGTACGTCGCGAATTTTCATCCTCGGGTCCCTCCGAATCTCCTGGTAGGAGCGATCAAATCCACTTTATGCCCCCTGAGCATATCCACACCCAGCAGCGTTGCACGATCCAGTGCACTGCTGGTCACACTCGGGGTCTCATCGATAAGCAACTGTTGCCAAGCTGCGGTGCCTAGCGTTTCTGATTCCAAAAAAGGTTTGAGGTTCAGGTGCTGGCCAAGCGACTTGTGATGCTCTTGAGAGGTTCTCAAGAAATCACCCAAAATCGTGTCCTCTTCCTGCCATTTTGCTGGGTAGGATTTCGGAGAGAGGATTTCGATTTCCGTCGACCAAACGCTGCATGCGCCATGGCTGTACTCGCGTCGGAGCCAACCGAGAATCTCATCGATCGCCTCAGGGCCTACCATCGCGGCATTCTCCAGATCCAACTCGACGCGCCAGCGAACGATCAAATGCCGAGTCCCATGCTCGCTTTGAAGCCTTGAAATCCGCTTGCTCATGAGTTCGCGCATGTCGCGGCCCATCGCAAGATCCTCGACATCGAGCGTCTGAGTGATGTAGCGAAAGTAATCCACATCGGTTGTGGTGATTTGAGCGTCGTGCGTGCCGTCGACCTCGACGGTCCAAAAACCATGGGCACCCTCTTCGTTAAACCCACGGCCTTGGGTCGAACCACACACACGCATGTGGGGAGCCTCGCCATGGAGCGTCTTGCGATTGTGATCGTTGCCAAGCGCCCAGAAGTCGATCCGTTCACTCAAGAGCGAATCGCGATCGGCGTTGCCGTGAGCCAGCGCGATCACATAAGTCCCATCGGCATCGCACTGGTATTCGGCCGAACGAATCGATTCGCGGCCATCGCTCGAACGACCGAGAATGGTGGCCAGTGCCGAGCCGTTGCGTCGAAATACAACGCTCTCGACTTGTTTTTTTGAAAAATAATGAACATTCGCTGGGAGCGAAACCGCTTCGGGCCAACGATCTGGCTCGTCGACACTGCCGCCGGCCCAGTAGACCAAGATGTTTCGTTGGGCGAGCCGTTCGAATTGCTCGAGCAAAAACGCTGGGCCTGCGGCTCCCGTGGAGATCGGATTCAGTAGATCGCCAGTCAGAAGGACAAAGTCGACGTTTTCAACGATCGCGGCTTCGAAGAGAGCCTCGGCAGCCTTCCATGGCGCATCGACCAAGGCGGCTTTGAGATGTTCTGGAATGTCGGTCAGATCCTGCATGGGTTTTTCCAAGTGAAAATCACCGGCATGCAAAAATCGAATGGATTCTTTCCCCATGGACCACCCTCCTTAGTGGAACTAGAAAAACTGCATCGAGCCGGGAGTTTAGTGGAACTGGAGGGTTTGAGGCAATCCCGATTTTTTTGCTTAGAGGGCTGAACTATTGCTAGCTAATGCCTGGTTGTTTTTGCAGTTGTTTAATCCGCAGATGGTGGATTAACCAACGAAGCCCACGAGGGCACGCAATCACACCTTGTTGTCTGATCTATCGATGCAAGGTCGCTGCCCTTTGCACGATTACAAACATAGCAAGTCCAGGCAAGATTTCCCTCGATAGTTTCCCCACGATGTTTCACAGCGATGATATGGTCTGGTTCATGTGGCAGAAATGCATCGTCTTGGTGTATGAGGCAGTATTCGCACCTATGGCCGGCGCGATCGCGAATAAGTCGGCGAAGTTCAGCAGGCACATACTCGCTCACCCGTTCTTAACCTCCTTGTCTTGCTCGTATTCTCGCTTTCACCATCCGCATCAAGAGCTCCGCCTGTTCGTAGTGATCCAACTCGAGCTTTAGCTCATCATTTATTGATCCATTTCGGTTCAAAGAAAGAAGGTGCGAAGCCCGTTGGACTACTTCGGCAGAGGGCCGATAGTCCAAGATCTGATCATCGGTTGGGCAAGAACCAAACAGTTCAGCGATTTCTTCAAAGACCTTAGCCGCGGTTTGCGTTGTCGACATGTAAGACCTCTAATCTCAAAAATTTCGATCGTACTTGATTTCCAAAGCGATCCATGATCCGCCCTTCTTATGCATCCATCCTATCCATCGGACTGCTATCAAAACCATTGCCAACCGAATTGTACCAATTTTGCACTACCGCTTGGATGTATTTAGGACGGATCGGACGGATCAGACGGATCGGACAGATCGGACAGATCGGACAGATCGGACAGATCGGACAGATCGGACAGATCTTTTATTAACTATCCCTCAAAACGACATGAAAATATGTTAAACTAGCGTACCAATAACAGCCCCCTATCTTATCAGCCTTAGATGTCCCCTTTGCCCAGGGTCTTTGGTATGTCTGATATCCAAACCGTTCTTGCCCTATTCCAGTCCCGCCTAGGCTCCGCGCCCGCCGAATCAATCCTTGCAGAACTGCTTGAGCAATTCCAACATCTCCGTCCCGAACTCGACGGCAAACTCCAAGCACTCTTGGACCAGTGGAATCAATTCCACCTTGCATCCGATGCCTTTAGCAATCTAGCCGCGAAGTTCGAAGACGAAGTTGGAAATGGGAACTCTCCGAGCATCGAATCCTATGTTGCCCAAGTCCCCGAAGCCTCTCGCAATGCGCTTCTTGTGCTTCTGCTAGAGACCGAAATCTACCATCGCACCAAACGCAACGAGCAAATCGACTGGGCTGATTACCAAGCCCGATTCCCACGTTTCATTCCGCAACTAGAAAAGTTTCGCAGAGTCGCTGAATGCGAGCCAGCGAAAATTCAATCGCAGCAAACTCCGGTTCGTAAAGTTACCGACGGCCAATCCACCGATATCTTTGTCGCGAACACGGTGCTTGGAAAAGTCCTCGTCGATCGCTACCGCTTGGATCGAGTCCTCGGATCGGGGTCCTTCGGCACCGTCTACTTAGCTCACGACCTAGACCTTAATCGCCAAGTGGCGATCAAGCTTCAAAAAAGCAAGGATCGAACCAATACGAGCAATGATCAATACCTCGACGAAGCTCGATTTGCCGCCGGGCTCAAGCACCCTCATATCGTCACAGTGTATTCCGTTGAACGGACCCAATCGGACGAACTGTTTATCATCTCCGAGTACATCGAAGGAGTAACACTGAGGGACCGGATCGACAGCGGCGACTTAGACTATCCGCAAATCGCACAGATCGCTGGCAATATTGCCGATGCGCTGCACCATGCGCACCAACGCGGCTTGATCCATCGGGACATCAAACCGGCGAACATCCTCATGGAGGCCGAAACCGAAAAACCCTACGTGGCTGACTTTGGACTCGCAACGCGGGAATTCGAGTATCTGCAAAAAGGGGACGGGGCCGGTTCACCAGCGTACAAGAGCCCCGAGCAAGTCCGTCGCGAAGGCCACCGACTCGACGGTCGTAGCGATCTGTTCTCGCTGGGCATCGTCATGTACGAAATGCTCACCGGCAACCGTCCCTTCAGGGGTGACTCGATCTCCGAGGTAGAAAACAGGATCCGCTATGCGGACCCCGATCCGCCGAGCAAGCACAAGCCGGAGGTTCCGCCCGAACTCGAACGTATCTGCTTGAAACTGCTTCGCAAGGAGACCTCCGAGCGGTATGCCAACGGTTTGGAGGTTGTCAGCGATTTGAAGGATTGGCTCAGTCCCAAGCTCCCGCCACCGACGCAGGTTGTCCAGGAACCGACGAAAATTACCCCTCGGGGGTTGCGATCCTTTAGCGATGAAGACGCTGGATTCTTTTTGGATTTGTTGCCCGGAGTCCGCGATCGCGAGGGGCTGCCCGAGAGCGTCAGTTTTTGGAAAAAGAAGATCCACCAGACCGATCCCGACAAGACCTTCTCGGTCGGGATGATCATTGGGCCGAGTGGCTGCGGCAAATCTTCGTTGGTCAAGGCGGGGATCATCCCTCGATTGCCGAGTTCGATCTGCTCGATCTACATCGAAGCCACGACGGAGGATACCGAAGCTCGTCTGCTCAGCGCAATTCGAAGACGGGTAAGCGGTTTACAGGACTGTAGTCATTTGGTCGAAACGATACTGCAGATGCGTCAGGAAAGCCCTTCGAAAGTGGTGATCTTCATCGATCAATTTGAGCAATGGCTAAGCTCCCATGCAGATCTGCGTCGCGCCGAGCTTGTCGATGCACTGCGGCAATGCGATGGCCGCAACGTGCAAGCTATCTTGATGGTTCGCGATGATTTTTGGATGGCTTGCGACCGGCTTATGGATACTCTAGACATCCGATTGATCAAAGCTGAAAACTTCATGACGGTCGATTTGTTCGATGATGTGCACGCGCGACAGGTGCTGTGCAAATTCGGGCAGGCTTACGGGAAGATCCCAGAGGATCTCGATGAGACTTCGGGCCAGTCGAAATCCTTTATCGAGTCGGTCGTTGCAGGTTTACTTCAGGATGGAAAAATCGTTTCTGTCCGGTTGGCGTTGTTTGCCGAGATGGTCAAGGACAAGGCTTGGGTTCCCGAGACGTTACAGGCTGTGGGTGGAACCGAGGGGGTAGGGGTGAATTTCCTTGAGGAGACATTTAGTTCGCGGAGCGCCAATCCTCAGCACCGTTCCCACCAACAAGCGGCCAAGGAGGTGCTTAGGGCGTTGTTGCCGACGGCGACGAGTGAGCTCAAGGGACATCGCCGGAGCGAAGCCGAGTTATTGGAGGTTTCTGGATATGGGGCAAGGCCAGATCGATTCCGGGAGTTGATTCGGGTTTTGGATGACGATCTGAGGTTGATCACCCCTTCGGATGACTTGCACCAAGAGGAGCAAGGTGGGCAACGTGGCTACCAGTTGACGCACGATTACTTGGTCCGATCGCTTCGCGAGTGGCTCACGCGCAAGCAGCGAGAGACCAAGAAGGGACGGGCCGAGTTGCGGCTTGCCGAGCGCGCGGCGGCTTGGGGAGCCAATCAAGAGAATAAGCAACTACCGACGCTGTGGGAATGGTTGCAGATACGTAGGAGGACAGAGAAGAGCAAGTGGAGCAAAACCGAATCGCAGGTGATGACCAAGGCAAATCGATTCCATGGAACTCGAATTGGGCTCTTCAGCAGTGCAGTGGCTTGCTTGATTGCTTCTGCGTTCGGTGCGAAATCGTGGATCGACCAGCGCGAGACGCAGCGCGTCCAGGACGCACTGGTTGCAGTCCTTGAATCGGCGGATATGCAACGGCTTCCGGAAGAATTGAAAAAAGTATCCAAGCTGCGCCCTGGGATCGACGCCAAACTGGAAAAAGCGATCGAAGCGACCTCGGGCGACACCGAGGAACGGCTGAAATTGAACCTAGCGCTCTTGGGCAGTTCCACGGAATCCTTGAAAACGGGAGCCTTGGACTATGTCGAAAGCAAGCTGCCCAGTGCAGAATCCAAGCAGTTACCTGTGTTGGTAGCTGCGCTGCAACCCTACGCAGATCAGCTCAAGGACAAGTATTGGGGGATCGCAGAAGAGAAGAATGCCAAGTCGCTGCTTCCGGTCGCAAGCGCTCTGGCTCTGTGGGATCCGACCAGCGATCGCTGGACCGGCGTTTCAGCGGCAGTCGTCGATCAACTTGTTAAAGAGAACCCAATTCGACTTGGGACTTGGATTGAGACCCTTCGGCCCGCAAAAAACCAGTTGCTTGCACGGTTGCAAGAGGTCGCGTTGAATCGGGCAGGATCGAATTCTCCCGCAGAGAAAGATCTGGCGTTGGACATGCTCGAATCGTACGCCGAGGAATTCGAAACGCTGCACGAATTGATCGTCCGTGGGGAGCCAAAAGTCTTTGCGAAATTGTTCACTAAATACCAAGCTTTCAACAAACAAGCCTTAGAAAAACTTCAGCAGGAACTCATTGCGAAGGTTCCAGCATTTGATCCTGACAATGAGACGGATCCAAAGCGATTGGCAGCCATTGAGCGGCAGGCCATTGCGGCGGTTGCCTTGTTGCGGTTGGAAGATCCAAAGCCTATCTATGATTTCCTGACCGTGGATCGAGACCCCGAGGCGCTGTCGCAGTTCATCTATCGGATCCGAGGTCGTGAGGTCAGCCCCTCGCTGTTGATCAAGAGCTTCAACGAGCTACGAGCCTTGTCAGTACCGGACGATTCTACGAAGCGTAAGCAGCACTACAACCGGTTGTACGGCATGATTTTGGGGCTTGGTGAATATTCGCTAGAGCAACTGCCGTCGGCCGATCGCGATTGGTTGGTCAAGGAGTTAGCAAAGATGTTTGCGGAGCACCCCAGTCGGACGATTCACAGCGCGGTGGGTTGGCTGCTACGGCGATGGCGACAAGACGAGTTGGTTCGCGCCGTCGAGGAAAAGGAAATTGCTTATGATTCGACGGGCGTACGCGAATGGTACGTCATCGAGGTTGAACCGCCGGTGGACTTTAGTAGTTTGCTCAGGGGGCCAAGCAAACAGGAAGCTGGATCCATCGATTTGATAGCACCGATCTACTTCACGATGCTGGTTTATCCTGGTGGGGAATTTGAGATGGGCGATCCGGGGCGGCAAGAGACGAAGAAGGTACCAGGTCCGTTTGCAGTCAGCGACCGCGAGGTGACCTGGCGGCAGTTCAGCGCCATTGATGATGATACGCATAGAAAATCATGGGAGAAGCAATTCCCGCAACAACTTGGTGGTCGCGGCTTAGAGCCCGACGAACCCGCCTTCGGAGTGTTCTGGTTTGAAGCGGTGAACTACTGCCGTTGGTTGACCGAAAGCAAGATGCCAGGCGAGAGGAACCAATGCTATGGAAAGAAGGACTTGTCCGGGTCAACAAACAAAAACAAGGGTTGGCTGAGTTTTCCCAGCAATGCAGAAGGAGCATGGGAGTGGCCGATGAACCCCGAGCGACCAGGTTTCCGGTTGTTGACAGAGGCCGAGTGGGAATACGTTGCTCGTGGTGGGGCAGAGACTCGCTACAGCTTTGGCACCAGCGATAGCTTACTAGGTGAGTACGGATGGTTTGTTGACAATTCGGAGAAGTGGTCCCATCGCACGAGGCAGCTTCGTCCGAGTATTGGTGGTTTGTTCGACATCCACGGAAACCTGTTTGAGTGGGTGGACGATTGGCACACTAGGGGCTCGATCCGCGTGTACCGTGGCGGCAGTTGGTTCTTCGGGGCCGCGGTTTGTCGGTCGGCGGGCCGGTTCAGGCTCGACCCGTCGGACCGGTTCAACGACCTCGGCTTCCGCGTTGCCCTGAGTTCCTCGGGAATCCCCCAGTCGCCGGAGGCGGACAAGTAGAGCGGAGCGACGGTCGTCCGTAGGGTACGTGTAGCGGTCGGGGTCGCCATTCCAACAAACGCCAATCGCATCTACCATCTGCATCAATGCAATCCACTCCGACCAACAAGCCGACCGCGGAACGTACCTTGGTGCGCGTTAAGTTGCGCGCGTCGCACCCTCACCCCCCGGCCCCCTGCTCCCGCCCGCGGGAGAGGGGGAGAAAAGAATCGAAGAGAATCCTTTGAATATTTTTTAGCACCGTAGGGTACGTGCAGCGGTCGGGGTCCCCATTCCAAAAACCCTCAATCGCACAAACCATCTCCATCAACCCAACCCACTCCGACCAGCAAGCCGACCGCGGAACGTACCTTGGTGCGCGTTAAGTTGCGCGCGACGCACCCTTACCCACCGGCCCCCTGCTCCCGCCCGCGGGAGAGGGGGAGAAAAGAATCGAAGAGAATCCTTTGAATCTTTTTTAGCGAAGATTTATGAAGTAGGGTACGTGAAGCGGTCGGGTTCGCCATTTCAAAAATCCCCATTTGCATTGACCACCTCCATCAATCCAACCCGCGTCGACCAACAAGCCGACCGCGGAACGTACCTTGGTGCGCGTGAAGTTGCGCGCGTCGCACCCTCACCCCCCGGCCCCCTGCTCCCGCCCGCGGGAGAGGGGGAGAAAAGAATCGAAGAGAATCACTGGGATATTTTTTAGCGAATATTTATAGACGTAGGGTGCGTTCCTACGTGCTATGTCGCCCCTTCAGGACGGATCAGACGGATCAGACGGATCAGACAGATCAGACGGATCGGACGGATCGGACAGATCGGACAGATCGGACAGATCGGACAGATCGGACGGATCGGACGGATCGGACCCGCGTTTTTATTGGGGATCTTGTGCCAAACCGGCCCAAAACCGAAAAAAATCCCTTGCCTGGGAATTATCAACCCCTGAAAGATATCCAAAAAGGACAAGCTTTTATCGCAACTCGACCGAAAGCTTCGCCCGATAAGTTCTCTATCCCAGCCGTTATTATCCACAAAGTCCAGCAAAACCACCAAAACGAGCCGACCTCAACCGTCCATGATCCAAAGCACCGGAGCCGAAAAGCCAAAACGCCCCAAAGCCCCCCAGCGACGCAAACTCGCCCTGGAATGCTTGGAAGATCGTCGTGTCATGGCCTCCCTGCCCTTCGGTGCCACCTCGCAAGACACCGGCGAGTTCATGCTCGGGAGGATCGCCGTTACGCCTGTGTTCCTCGAAAGCACCGGAGCCGTTAGCACCGAGGACTGGACCCCGGCTTATGTCGACGCCGTTATGGGCAACATCCAATCGGGCCTGCAATGGTGGAACCAACTCCTTGCCAAAAAGAGCTCTCTGCACACCCTCGAATGGGTGATCGATCGAACCTACGTCAACAACCGCTTGCCCATCACCTTCGAACCGATCAATATGACCTCCGAAGGGTACCTGCAATGGGGCCCTCAGTTTCTCCAAGGCGTTGGCTTTAACAACAGCCCCAATTTTGAAACCAACATCCGTGCCTTTAACAACGCCCAACGCACCAAACTCGATACCGATTGGTCGTTTACCATCTTTGTCGTCAACGCGATGAAGGATGCCGATGGAAGCTTTGCACCGGGTGGCTCGTTCTCGCGTGCCTTCGCTTTTGCAGGCGGTTTATTCGAAGTGATCCCCTCGAGCCGCCCCAATTCAACGTATACCCACGAAACAGGCCACATCTTCTGGGCCCGCGATGAGTACAACGGCGGTGGAAACTACTACGACAAACGCGGCTACTACAACGCCCAAAACACCAATGCGGTCGACCTAAACCCAACCCCCAATTTTCAACAGCAACCGAGCATCATGTCCTCGGGCTCTTCGCTCACGACCTCCTTTAGCCAAATCATCTCCCCAGATGCAACCCTGGCTCAAATCGGCTGGAAGGACTCCGATAATGACGGCATCTTCGATGTCTTGGATGTACCACTGAAACTCGAAGGCACCGGTCGCTTCAACCCACAGTTCAACACCTATTCTTTCAGTGGCCGGGCATCGGTTCAAACGCTCGCGAATCGCAACTCATCGGGCACCCAGAACGATATCACGCTCAACAAAGTTCGACGCATCGAATACCGGATCGATGCTGGTAACTGGACTTCGATCCAATCCACCGATGCTTACTCGGTCGATCTCAACCTGCAAATCCCAATCGCACCTTGGCAAGTCGGCAAAACGATTGAAATCCGAGCCGTTGAAACCAAGCTTGGAATCACCAGCAATATCTTCACAGGTATCATCGGCAATGCCCCTGACGTGACGGACAAACATGGGATCCAAGGTTTCGTTTGGCGAGACACCAATAAAAACGGTCAGTGGGACAGCTCCGAAAATGGCATTCCCAATGCCACAGTCACGATCGTCAACGCCAACAATCAACCCCTCTTGCTCCAAACGTTCATCGATCCGGACAACTACGCCACAGGCAACCTTTCGGGAAAACAGGGCATTGCACCCAACCAAGTCCAGATCGATACGATCGGAAATGACTCCCAAGCCCTCATCGGGGTCTATCCTAAAAACAACCTCGACGGTCCCAAGTTCTTTAAGCCCTACTCGTTTTGGGCCAGACGGTATGTCGACTCGTTCTATGACGAAGACCTCCAACTGCGAGCCAGATTCGACCAGCCTCAGTCTTATGTTTCCCTCGAAGCCGTCGCTCAGTCCGATGGAGCGAATGTTCGCCTAGATGCTTTCGATGCCAACGGCAATCTCGTCGCTCGATTCGAACGCAAAGGACTCCTTCGCGATCAACGCATTACGATGGAAGTCGCCACCGGAACAGCCACGATCCGAACCATCATCGCTCGGGGATTTCAAAACTCGTTCGTGATGCTCGACCACTTGAGATACGGCCCCCAAACCCAAGCGACGACTGCAAGCGATGGGAGCTATTTCCTTTCGAATTTGCCAGCAGGAATCTATCGCCTGTCGGTCAACTCCAACCTCGCCGGCTTTATCAACTCCAACACCACCGATGGGGTCATCGAAGTCACTTTCGGTGCATCGCCTACGGTCAACCATATCGACTTTGGTGGGTACTTGCCACCTAGCCCCTGGCAAAACCAACTCATCCCCGAAGATGTCACCGGGGATGAAGCCGTCAGTCCATTGGATGTGTTAATGCTCATCAATGACATCAACACCAATTCGTCACGTTCCCTCGAAGGCAGTCCACAGGGCGTTGCACCCTTCCTGGATGTCAACGCAGATCGCTCAGTAAGCCCGCTTGATGTACTGATGGTTATCAATTACATCAACCGCATGGGTGGAGGTGAACAAGGAGGTGGCGAGGGGGAAGTCGCACCGATGTTCCAAGACCAAGAGCAAACTCCTAGCGGCCCATCGAGATTGACTTCTTTTGTCTTCGATCGAGATCAATCCCAAGGTAGCCGAGTGCTCTACCGCTCGAATGCTTTTCAGTTAGCCCAGCAAGGGGCCGATCGATGCGGTTGCCAAGGGTGCATGAGCTTCCTGGCTGCCGAAGGCGAATCTTCTGAAAAAATCGCCCGATCGACCAGACATAAAAGGATCCCCGAACATTGGGTCAAAGACGACCTGTTTGCCCACTGGGATTCCTAACCGAAACGGTTAAAGCGGGTTCTTGTCGTCCCGTTGATCTAACGACTGCATTGTGCGAGTGCGAGGAGAATTCTCAACGCAAGTCAAAAACACCTGCTCCTTGGACACCTTTGCCCCTTCCCGAAAAACTTTACTTAAGCCTCACAATCTTCCAGTTTTTTTTCAAATCCGATAGGATGCCAAAGTCCGATGTAAACTGAGCCAACATCCAAGAGAGATATTGCCACCGATGGCCCACAAGCCCCCCCACAAAAGCACTGACAAAATCCCGGTTCCGCAGGTGGCAAGGTGGCTCGTTCCGGTCAAACGCTTCCTGCACATCGAAGCGACCAGCGGCATAGTGCTCATGCTCTGCACGCTGATCGCACTACTGATCGCAAATTCTCCGTGGGACGGAGCCTTCGAGAAGTTTTGGCATACGCACGTTGCCTTCGAGTTCGGCAAACTCAAAATCGACGGACACCTTGGACATCTGATCGTCAACGATGTCCTGATGACGATTTTCTTTTTTGTCGTCGGCTTGGAAGTCAAGCGCGAAGTCGTCGCAGGTGAACTGCGGGATCCCCGCAAGGCCCTTTTGCCAATCGTTGGTGCCATCGGGGGGGTAGTGACTCCCGCATTGATTTACTTCTTGATGCAAAACGGCCAAGAAGGCCAGCGTGGTTGGGCCATTCCGATGGCCACCGATATTGCTTTCGTCGTCGGTATCTTGGCACTGTTAGGAAATCGAATTCCCTTTGGACTGAAAATATTCCTACTGACCCTGGCGATCGTCGATGACATCCTGGCTGTCTTGGTCATCGCGACTGTCTTTACCGAAACGATCGCCTGGGGCTACCTGATGATGGCCCTTGTGGGCTTTGCGTTGTGCTGGTTGCTGAATCGAATTGGTGTTCGAGAAGTCCCCATCTATGTCCTTGCCGGCATCGCGATTTGGATTGGCTTCTACAAAGCTGGTATCCATCCGACGATCGCTGGTGTTGTTCTCGGACTCATGACTCCGGCGACGGCTTGGATCAGGCGGAAAACCTTTCTAGAGGTCATGGGGGATTTCTGGGATTCGATTCGCCAAGATCGCGAAGCAGACGAAGCCCAAAACGATTCGAATTACCCTTCGAATGAACGGCATGTCCCCGTCAATCTCGAACAACTTCAATTTCTAGCCAGAGAAAGCCACTCCCCTTTGCACCGACTCGAGATGGGCCTCCACCCCTGGGTCGCTTATGCCATCATGCCGATCTTCGCTTTGGCTAATGCTGGAGTCGAGCTCGATCCAGAGGCCCTCACCAGCGGTGTATCGATCGCGGTGGCGACGGGCCTTGCGCTGGGCAAGCCGCTGGGAATCTTCCTGTTTTGTTTCCTGGCCGTGCGATTGGGCTGGACTCGACTTCCAAACGGCGTGACTTGGCCGATTTTTCTCGGAGGGGCTTGCTTGGGCGGGATCGGCTTTACCATGGCCCTGTTTCTTAACGCCCTGTCCTTTCCGGTCGAGGACTATCCGGTGCTCGAAGGTGCTGGAAAGATCGGTACACTCGTAGGCTCGGCCATCAGCGCCGTTTTGGGAACTGTGATTCTGCTGAGTTTCACCAAAAGTTCTTCGAGCCAAGACAATCATTAGGATTGCTCAGGGGCAATTCTTTGAGGATGATGAAGTAGTATCGAGATTTGTCCAATTCACTTCTAAGAAGCTACTTCCATGACCGAACAAGAGTTCCTGACGCACCATCAATTGGTTCGCAATCCCTTCGTCGATGAAGACGCCCAGACCGATACGGTTTTTCGCGATTTTTGTATTTCTGGAACCTTTCACCCCTCGTGGAGCAAAGTCGTCGGGGACTCCAAGCAGCCTGCGACGGCGATCGTTTTTGGGGCCAAGGGCTCTGGAAAAACAGCCATGCGACTGCAGCTGATCAATCAGATTGCCAAACACAACACCGATCATCCCGATCAAAAAGTTTTCTTGGTCTGCTACGACGATTTCAATGCTTATCTGGGTCCGCTCCAAGAACACTTGCCACGTCGAACCCAAGGCAATCCCGATAAGGTTCTAGGGGCTTTAAGGCTATGGGATCATATGGACGCGATCATCTCCGAGGCTGTTACTCAGCTCGTTGACCGCATCCTCCAACCGCAGCATGCAGCCACCGCGACGACAGCCATCGGAGGTGGGGTCGATACGCCGTTAGAACTCGATCGACTCGATCGTGGCCAACGACGCGACCTGATGCTCCTGACGGCCATGTACGACCACTCCAAAGCCAGCAACGTACAAGACCGTTTTGCGAGTCTATCGAGTCGACTTCGATTTCGATCCATTGCGACTTGGTATCCGCTAATCGTTGGAATCCTTCTGACTTTATTGTTTGCATCGGGCCTTTTCTACTTGGTCAAATCCGAAACCCTCTCGCTCCTGACGACCCTCTACTGGATCCCTATTGCCCTGTTGGCCGCTTGGGCTTGGTATGGCTTTCGATGGTTTGCTCGCCACCGTCTTGCATCCAAAATCCGCAAGCATGTTCGAGTGCTTCAGCGTGAGAAAAGCCAGTTGCGTCCGATGCTCCTGGGCTTTAACCCCAAGGAGATCGATGAGCAACCTGCTCCAACGGCTCAGCGATCCGACGATCGCTATGCACTTTTGGAGAAACTGCAATTGATCCTCAGGACCCTCGGATACCCAGGATTGATCGTCATTATCGACCGAGTCGATGAGCCCGATCTAGTCAACGGTCAAGCCGACCGGATGAAGCAACTGGTATGGCCTTTGATGGACAACAAGTTGCTCAAGCATGAGAACTTTGGGATCAAGATGCTCTTGCCCAGCGAGTTGCAACCTTATGCAGATCGCGAGACTCGCGAGTTCCACGAAAGAGCCCGTTTGGACAAGCAGAATGTGGTCGCATCGTTCGATTGGACAGGCGAAGCCCTCTACGATCTATTGGCTTCTCGGATGAAGGCATGTTCAATCCCAGGCACAGCCCCGTCCCCTAAGAGTTTCTTCGGATCCGATGTCCCTGAAACCAGACTCATCTCGGCGTTGCAATCGCTGAAGACCCCTCGGAACGCATTTCGCTATCTTTATCAATTGATTGCGGAACACTGCAAACGATTCCGAAGCGAAGCACCCAATTACCAAATCTCCAGCGAACTGTTCGAAAGCAACCTTGCGTTGTATCAGTCGGAGGATCGGCGCAAGGCCTAGGAGTCGATGAGCCAAACGCAACGAGCTCCAATGAGCTCCTCTGACGAGGGCTCTACGCTTGCTCTCTCGTCCGTGCCGCTTGTCGGTGTGGCCGTCAACGCTTCGCTTGCCTGTGTGAAGATCCTCGCTGGTGTTTTTGGTAATTCGTATGCCCTGATTGCAGACGGGATCGAGTCGACGGCGGATATCGTATCGAGCTTAGTGGTTTGGGGAGGTCTCAGAGTAGCTGGCACCCCGGCCAATGAACGCCATCCCTATGGCTACGGCAAAGCCGAAGCTCTTGCGGGTGTGGTCGCAGCGTTGGGGATCTTGGTCGCGGCACTGATCATTGCCATCCAATCGATCCGTGAGATTCTTACACCTCATCATTTGCCCCACTGGTCGACCCTGTTGATCCTGATCCTCGTCGTCGGCGTGAAAGAAACACTCGCCCGATGGACCAATCGCGTTGGGGAACAGGCCGATAGTGTGGCATTGCAAGCCGATGCCTGGCATCATCGCGCCGATGCGATATCGAGCATTGCTGCGTTTGTAGGGATCTCGATTGCATTGATCGGTGGGCGGGGTTATGAACATGCCGACGATTGGGCTGCATTGGTTGCCTGCTTGGTGATCGCCTATAGCGGACTGAGGCTGCTGTACATCACGGCACGCGACATCCTCGATGCGGCACCTCCCAAAGAGGTCGAGGATCAAGTCCGCTTGATTGCTGCAAGCATCCCTGGTGTCAAAGCGGTGGAAAAATGCCGCATCCGTAAAAGTGGAACAACGCTCTTTGTCGAGATCCACATCGAAGTCGACGGAACTGCCACGGTCGACGAAGGCCACCGCATCGGAGGAGCCGTTCGAGGCTCGCTGCGCAGTGCAAGCCTCAAGATCGCCGATGCCTTTGTCCACATCGAGCCGTACTTCGAGCCCGCTGCTACTTGAGCTTCCACTCGATGAGCTGGCCCTCGACGCACAGTACGATCCGATCGGACTTGCAAGGCTCGATCGGATGGGTTCCAACCCAACCTCCAAAAGCCGGTAATACGATCGACTCGGTCCGAATCCAAAAGCACGGAACCCTCGCGGTTCGCAAAGCATCGAGCGGAACTTTATAACTCGGATGCAGATGTCCGCAGAGGATCAAAGATGCACTTTGGGAAACGCTCATGGGTAGGTTTTCTCCAGGGGGTTCGTGCAACCATAGCATGCTGCCATCGATCACCGGCGGATCTTGCACGCTCCAACCGATCTTCTTTAATCGATCATGCGACCGCCTATCATGATTTCCAGCGACGAGTTCCCAACGAACATTAGGAGTGGTACTCTGAGCATCGATAAGGAGTTGCTCTAACTCCAGGGTCCAACCTGCAGGAGCATGGAGCAAATCCCCCAGAACGACCAGCCTTTCGAACATGCCGCCTTGGAGGTGCTCAAGCAATCGCGAGAGTGTCTGACGCGTTGCGCCTGAGGGAATCGCAAGTCCCGACTTTTGGAAAACTGTTTCCTTTCCCAAGTGCAAGTCGGCAACCAATAGCGTCTTGCCCCATCCGATGGCACCGCTAGGAAAAAGTTCGAGTCGGTGAGCTTTGTGCTCAATGATCACGCCTTGCCCTCTTTGGTTTCTCTTGAGTCATTTTCTCAAGCTGATTTTGCATTTTTCGGATGCGATCTGCAAGGGACTCATTACCAATTCGATCCCGAATTCGCTCGACCATTAGGGGGAAGGAAAAGGGAGTCCACTGCTTAAGATCGATATGTACCCACC
>Ga0315904_10000926_pt1 | contig 46751 bp, 40 predicted proteins | sample LakEriMetagenome_6_FD_203529 | JGI IMG/M metagenome (GOLD analysis project Ga0315904, IMG submission 203529) | Freshwater fungal communities from buoy surface, Lake Erie, Ohio, United States - Buoy 12 MA120 | ecosystem: Environmental > Aquatic > Freshwater > Lake | place: USA: Lake Erie, Ohio...
ACAATACAAGGAATATGGCAATCAAATTTTTCATCTGATAAAGTTGATTAAAATTGGGTGCAAAGATATAACTATAGACGGGATCTGCTGGTAAAGGGTTTAATCTGTTAATGTGAAAATCAGGAAAAATTACATCCCGTACTGCTGTAGCACCTCCTGCAACTCCATATCTGACTTGATCATCACCTCCCTGGCCTTGCTGCCCTGGTTCCCCCCAACAATGCCTGCAGCTTCGAGCTGGTCCATTAGACGGCCGGCCCGGTTATACCCCAGTTTCATACGTCTCTGGAGCAGTGAGGTGGATCCCACCTGGCTCTGCACGATCAGTCTTGCGGCTTCCTCAAACAGCGGGTCGCGCTCAGACATATCAATATCTTTCCCTTCAGCATCTTTCTCGTCGATGTACTCAGGCAGCAGGAATGCCTGCGGATAGCCGCGCTGCTTGCCGATATATTCCACCACGCGCTCTACTTCCGGAGTGTCTACAAATACGCACTGCAAACGGGTGACTTCGCCATTGTAGGAGATCAGCATATCTCCCCGCCCGATAAGCTGCTCTGCCCCGCCTGTGTCCAATATGGTTCTGGAATCGACTTTACTGGATACCTTGAAAGCGATCCTGGCAGGGAAATTCGCCTTGATCGTACCGGTAATGATGTTGACAGAGGGCCTTTGTGTGGCAATGATCAGGTGAATACCAACCGCACGGGCAAGCTGGGCAAGCCTCGCAATGGGCATCTCGATCTCTTTGCCGGCCGTCATGATCAGATCGGCAAATTCATCGATCACAAGAACGATGAAAGGAAGGAACTGGTGTCCCTTCTCCGGGTTGAGTTTACGGGCTACAAACTTCTCGTTGTACTCACGGATATTCCGGCAGCCAGCCTCTTTCAGCAGATCGTACCGGTTATCCATCTCTATACAAAGCGCATTCAGTGTATGGACTACTTTTCGGGTATCGGTAATGATCGATTCGTCCTCTCCCGGCAACTTGGCCAGGAAATGTTTCTCGATCAGCCTGTACAGGCTAAGCTCTACTTTCTTAGGGTCAACCAGCACAAACTTCAGTTGCGAAGGATGTTTCTTATACAACAGGGAAACCAGGATAGCATTTACACCCACGGATTTTCCCTGACCTGTGGCACCGGCCATCAGAAGGTGCGGCATTGTAGTCAGGTCAACAACAAACAGTTCATTATCGATCTTTTTACCCAGGGCTATCGGTAACGTATAGTGGCTATTTTGGAATTTGTCGGACGAAAGGATGGTTTTCATCCCCACGATGCTCTTCTTAACATTGGGCACCTCGATACCTATCGTTCCTTTCCCTGGTATCGGCGCAATGATCCGGATGCCCAGGGCTGAGAGACTCAGTGCAATATCATCTTCGAGATTCTTGATCCGCGAGATCCTTACCCCTGCAGAAGGAACAATTTCATACAGTGTAACAGTGGGACCAACAGTGGCGAGGATTTTCTGAATGGCGATATCGTAATTCTTCAGCGTATTGATGATCTGGTTCTTATTGGCCTCCAGCTCCGCTGCATCCATGACGATCTTTTCATTGCCATGCTGGTCAAGGAGTTCAAGTTTGGGATATTTATAATCCCGCAAATCCAGGATGGGATCATATGGGGGGAGTTTAGCCACCTTTTCAGCGGCGCTGGTTGGCTCTTCTTCTTCCTCTTCCGGCTGAATGGTTTTGATCTCCAATTCCAATCCGTCTGAAGGCTTGGGCTTGGGCATATACCGGGAGTGGGTAGGCTCCGGCAGCGGTTCAGGCTCAGGTTCAGGGTCGGGATCAGGCAAAGGTCCCAACTTGACCAACGGGGGTTCCGGCTTTTCAACCAGTTGTATGGCCGGCCCACTATCCTCTTCGGGCCCGGGAGCCAATACAATGGGCTGCTTAGTTTTTTTAAGCCGGTTTCCCTTAACGGGAACCAACTCTTCTTCATCTGTTTCAGAAACTTCCTCAACCTCTTCATCAACGATCGGCGCCTTTCGCTCCGGCATTTTCAGTGATGGCACTTTAAATACCGGGTTGACCCTCCAGATCATATAGGAAAAGAATGCAACAAGTATCAGCACGCCCGTGCCCAGATTGCCAATCAGGCCAGTACACCATTTACTCAACTGGTTGCCCACTTCCCCACCGAAGTGAAAATCACTACCGCGGAATACAAATGCAAAACTCAGGCTGAAAATGATCAGGCCTGAAACGAGGTATTTAAGGTTCCTTGGAATAGAAAAAATCCTCCTGTTGAAGAGCAGGTTAATGCCCGCGACAAAAAGGAAAGAGCAAAACAGGTAGGATGCAACGCCGAATCCCTTAAAAAAAAATAAATGGGAGATATAGGCACCAAAGGCTCCCAACAGGTTAGCGATCGGATACTCGTTAGGCGCCAGGATGGAGATGCCGTGCTGAAAAACCTTATCCTGATCCTCCTTCCAGGTGAACAGATACGATGTAAATGCCACCAGGAAAAAAAAGCAAAGCATAAGCAGCAAGGCTCCAGTGATCTTGTGTGTGCGCTCATCCCTCACCACATCACGCAATACCACTTTCTCTTCTTTTTCGGCAGTCAGTTGTCCCGGATCAGAATTCTTTTTGACGGTTTTTAAACGGTTCGCCATATCGATGCAAACCTAAGATTTTTTTAAGCCCGATGAACTAATCGTTGCTAACAGGTTTATTGGCCGGCACGCCAACCATCAGGCAGACCCAGCCAGCTACCAGGAATAATCCACCCACTGGAGTGATGAGGCCAAAACCTCCCAATCCGATATCCTTGATGGATTTCAATAGCGCCAGCAGATACAGGGATCCACTGAACAAAATAATGCCGGTTACAAACATCCTGCCCGCCCATATCATCCAATCATTTGGATATCTCTTAAGGAGGATTCCGGTGATAAGAAGAGCCAGACCATGATAGAATTGGTAAGTGACACCGGTCTGGAAGGTGGCGAACACATCGGGGGACAGTTTGGGTTTCAATTGGTGGGCGGCGAAAGCACCGAGCAGTACACTGAATGCTCCGATGAAAGCGCCGATCTTGAGGTAAACTCTATGCATGTTCTCGCAGTTGGTTGATCAGTTCATTGGGGGTGATAGCAGTAGGATCGATCACGAGCTGCGCCTGGCTATAATACTGTAACCTTTCTTCGAGTTTATCGTCTATGAACTCCTGCAACTTTCCCGGAGACATGCCCCTTACCAGGGGTCTGTGTTCCGCTTCCTCCACCAGCCTTGTTGCCATGACCTGCTTGGGGGTATTCATCCAAACAGTGATACCCATGGAATTCATTAACGCCATATTGTCAAAGTAGCAGGGCGCTCCGCCCCCACACGCCAGGATAAAGTCGTCCACCTCATACAGCTCCCTCAAACACACGCCTTCGATCTTACGGAAATAGCTTTCACCTTTCTTCTCAAAGATATCATTGATTTTCATATTAACCCGTTTTTCAATAATATCATCAAGGTCAAAAAATGGTTTACCCAACTGCTCTGCAATGAGTCGCCCCCAGGTCGACTTCCCTGAACCCATAAATCCGATAAAGAATATTCTCATTTGGCATCGTTTCCATTTTATCCAAAAGCGTTGAAGCCGGTTACATCCATGCCTGTGATCAGCAGATGAATATCATGTGTTCCCTCGTAGGTGATCACACTCTCAAGATTCATCATATGCCTCATCACCGGATACTCGCCCGTAATACCCATCCCGCCCAGCATTTGCCGGGCATCCCTGCAGATATTAGCGGCTACTTCACACGCATTACGCTTGGCCATGCTCACCTGCTGGGGCGTGGCCTTACCTTCATTCATCAGCACACCCAGCCTCCAGTTCAACAGCTGCCCCTTGGTGATCTCGGTGATCATTTCAGCAAGCTTCTTCTGCTGCAACTGAAACGCCCCGATAGGCTTGCCGAACTGCTCCCTTTCCTTCGAGTATCTCAAGGCTGTATCATAACAGTCCATCGCGGCGCCCAGGGCACCCCAGGCAATTCCAAACCTGGCTTTCGACAGGCAACTGAGTGGCCCTTTCAAACCCTTCACGCCGGGAAGTATATTCTCCTTAGGCACTTTTACATGATCAAAAACCAGTTCACCCGTTGCCGAAGCCCTCAGGCTCCACTTACCCTTTGTAGTGGGGGTGGTAAATCCTTCCATGCCCCGCTCGAGGATCAGCCCCTGCACTTCGCCTGCCTCATTCTTTGCCCACACCACGGCCACCTGGGAATAGGGGGCGTTACTGATCCACATTTTGCTTCCATTCAATACCACGTGGTCGCCCGCATCCGTGAAATGACTCAGCATACCTGCAGGATTGCTCCCGTGATCCGGCTCCGTCAGCCCGAAGCAACCCAGCCACTCGCCACTTCCCAACTTCGGCAAATACTTTCTTTTCTGTTCCTCGCTGCCATAAGCATAGATCGGAAACATCACCAGTGAACCCTGTACCGACGCCGTAGACCTCACCCCGCTGTCCCCGCGCTCCAACTCCTGCATCATCAGGCCATAACTGATATAGTCCAAACCACCACCACCATACTCCACAGGTACCGTTGGCCCAAAACAGCCCATGTCGCCCAACTGCTTCACGATCTGCACGGGGAATTCCGCTTTCTGCGCATAGTCCTCAATGATCGGCGAGATCTCTTTCTTGACATAACCCCTGACCGAATCACGCACCATCTTATGCTCATCAGACAACAATTCATCGAGGGCAAAATAATCGGGCGACTGAAAAACATCCTGACCTGACATAGCGTTCGTTTTTTAAATGATAACTAACGCCAAATGTAAGGCATCCTGCTTAACGCCCCTTCAACTGTATAACCTGATCAGTATGCAAGTAAATACTGGGGATTCATTGCTCCTTGTTTAAAACAACATGAACGGATGTTTTTTTCCCCACAAATCCAAACTACCACCCCTGGTTTTGGGATCTCGGTTGAAGCCTCCTTCCCCGAGGCCACCCTTTACGCGGCCCGACCTTCCCGCCCTAGCCAGCTAAGACTTGTTTAGATGGTCCGCTGATTGAAAGTCTGGTAAAAAAGAATTAACTTATAAATATGTTTACGCATATGAGGGCATTTCTCTCCATCTGCATCACCATGTTATTCCCCCTGGTGGTGTCAGCACAACAGGAAAAGGATATCGTATTTACACACGTGGATATTCTTCCCATGAATAAGGAAAAACTGATCCGCGACCAAACCGTGGTCATACGGAACGGCAGGATACAATCGATCAGGCCCAGTTCCAACAAAAAAATCACCGGCACGGTGATCGATGGCAAAGGGAAATTCCTGATGCCCGGCCTGGCTGAAATGCATGCACATATCCCCCCGGTGAACGATATCGAACCCATGAAAAAAGTGCTGACCCTTTTCCTCGCCAATGGAGTCACCACCATCAGGGGCATGCTCGGCCACCCACTGCACCTTGAACTCCGGAAAAAAGTGGCCGAGGGAAGCATCCCCGGCCCCACCATCATCACATCAGGCCCCTCCCTAAACGGGAACTCCGTCGCTTCTCCCACCGATGGAGCCCTCATGGTGTATGAACAAAAAAAGATGGGCTATGATTTCCTGAAATTGCATCCCGGGCTAAGCAAAGAAAAATTCCTTGCCATAACCAAGGCCGCCTACGACGCAGGAATACCATTCGCCGGCCACGTTTCATTTAATGTGGGGGTATGGCTGGCCATTTCCTCCGGCTATACCACCATTGAACATATGGACGGATTCATCGAGGCCCTGGTGCCCGGGATAGAACATATGCGTGAAGACTCCATCGGCCTTTTTGCAATGTTCATTGCTGATCATGCCGATACCTCCAAAATTCCGGCCCTCATGACGGCCCTCAGGGAAAACAACATCTGGGTAGTGCCCACAGAAGCCCTCTCACAACGCTGGTTTTCACCCTTACGCACAGCAGAAGAACTGGCTGCCGAGCCCGAAATGGTCTACATGGACAAAAGAACCCTTACAAGCTGGGTGCAGAGTAAGAAAAACCTGATGTCGAATGAACAGTACGACCACGAAAAAATGATCCATTTCATGAACCTTAGAAAGAAACTGATCAGGTCTATGAATGACAGTAAAGTGGGCATACTGCTGGGTTCCGATGCGCCCCAGGTCTTCGACGTACCGGGATTCTCCACCCACCAGGAGCTGAAATATTATACAGATGCGGGTCTCACCCCTTATGAAGCATTAAAAACAGGCACCTTCAATATCGGGCGGTTCCTGAAGAGGGACGATGTGGGTATAATCCGGGTGGGCGCCCATGCCGATCTCATCCTGCTCGACGCCAATCCACTTGAATCTATTGAGAATACCCAAAAGATCCGCGGGGTCATGAAAAACGGGAACTGGTATACCAGGGAATATCTCAATGAACAACTGGAGATCATAAAAAAGAGTAATCAACAATGATTACCTTTAGCACAATCCTGACCAGCTATGTTGTTCAATCAGAATTTCCAGCAACACCTCAACGAATGCTTCACCCGTTTCTTTGACGAGCCGGTTCTCATTAACCATGCAGATGCTGTCCCCGGCGGCGATATCAGTCAAACCTGTATCCTCCATACCAACAAAGGGAAATACTTCATAAAGATCAATGCCGCGCTGTTCGGACTGGACTTTTTTGAAAAAGAAGCAAAAGGCCTTGTGACCCTCGCCAATGCGGGCGCACTAAAAGTTCCACGGCCATTGTTCGATGGGAAATTCCACCAACAGATCTACCTGGTCATGGAATACCTCGAAGCAGGTCAAATGGTCCCGGATTTCTGGGAAGTATTTGGGAGATCGATGGCTACCCTCCACCAGCATACGCGCCCGATGTTTGGACTCGACTTCGACAACTACATTGGTAAACTGCACCAGGCTAATGCTGACAAGCAAACCTGGCACGAATTCTACGCCAACCAGCGGATCATGCCACTGATCTACAAGGCTGAAAAAAATAAAATGCTGGATTCCGCAAACGTAGCACTCGCGGAACAGTTCTGTGCACGTCTTTCCAGTCTGATACCCGAAGAAAATCCCGCCCTGCTGCATGGCGACCTTTGGAAAGGAAATTTTGTGGTACACGAAACCGGACATGCCGCCATTTTCGACCCCTCCGCCTATTACGGTCACCGGGAAATGGACCTCGCCATCACAAGGCTCTTTGGAGGATACGACGAAAAATTTTACCAGGCCTACGAGGAAGCCTTTCCCCTGCAGCCTGGTCACCATGACAGGCTGGACATTTTCCAACTCTATCATCTCATCGCGCATCTGCTCCTGTTTGGCGGACATTACCGGGACCAAGTGGTGGCAATCCTTAAGAAATACGACTGATCAATCTTTTACGTCAAACCACATTTTGGTCTGGTCATTCCATTTCCCATTGTAGTTGATGGTGAGTTCATCACCCGCCTTCACCGCCCTCACCGTCCTGATCACCATGTACTCATGGTCATAATCCATTTCGTATTCACAATTTGAATTGTAGGAATGATTATACATGGGCACATAGCCCAGCGCCATACAGCATTTGTCGCGCTTGGGGCCCCATTCGAAAATATAATAATACAACAGGGTCTTGTCGATCAGCACCCGCTCGTTCTTGGGCATCACAATGACCGGCGACATCTCGATCACCGTTTTTTTTGCTATATCTTCAGCAGTGAACACGCCCCGGCCCTTCTCCCGTGTTCCGGCAATGAATAATGATGGAAGTATCATGTAAGCAAGCTCTGACAAATAAAGTATTTTTACAAATTAGTAGAAACAGCTGTTATGGAACTGGACAACCTCAGCATGCAAGATCAGTTCGAAGAGGTCATCTCCCGGGATGACAAACTGGAGATCCAGGAATTCCTGAACAGCCAGAATATCAGCGACGTATGCGATCTGATCAACGACTACGAAGAATACGCTGTCCAGATCATTGCTTCCCTGTCCACCAACCGGGCAGCAAGCACCTTCAAGATCCTTGACTTCCCGGGCCAGAAAAGGATCATCCAGGGCCTTCCCCCGCTGAAAACCGCCGAACTTCTGAACGCCCTGCCCGCGGACGACAGAACCGCATTCCTCGAGGAACTCCCCGTTGAGGTGGTCAGGGAACTGCTTAAAATGCTTGAGCCAGAAGAACGAAGGATCACCCTTGCCCTGCTCGGTTACCCTGAAGGCAGCGTTGGCAGGCTGATGACACCCGACTACCTTGCCGTGAACCAGGAATGGACCATCAGCGATGTGCTGAATTATATCCGCAAATTCGGCAAGGACGTTGAAACCCTGGACGTGATCTATGTAGTGAATGAACAGGGACTGCTGCTTGACGACGTCAGGATCCGCGACTTCCTGTTATCCCCGCCGGAATTGAAAGTGCGTGAATTGGTTGACGGCCGTTTCATTACCCTGAATGTGAACGACGATCAGGAACTGGCCAACCAGGTGTTCAAAATGAATAACCGCGTGGCACTGCCCGTAGTGAATGATGATAATATCCTGATGGGTATTGTGACCATCGACGACATTCTCTGGGTAGCCAACGAGGAGTTCAGCGAAGACATGCAGAAAATGGGTGGTACCGAGGCGCTCGACGAGCCCTACCTTGAAATGCCCATACTCAAACTATTCAAGAAAAGAGTAGTATGGCTGATCGTTCTCCTGATCGGCGAGATGCTGACGGCAACGGCTATGGGCTATTATGAACACGAGATCGAAAAAGCCGTTGTGCTGGCCCTGTTTGTACCGCTGATAATTTCCAGTGGCGGAAACAGCGGCGCACAGGCATCTACCCTGATCATCCAGGCCATGGCCGTGGGTGAATTAAGCCTGGAAGACTGGTGGCGGGTGATGAGAAGGGAGATCGTGTCCGGCCTGCTGCTCGGATCCGTGCTCGGCCTGATCGGATTCTCACGCATCATCCTCTGGAACAGCATCTTTCCAAATCTATATGGTGAACATTATCCCTATATAGGCGCGGTAGTCGGCATCTCGCTGTTAGGCGTAGTGTTACTGGGAACACTCACCGGATCCATGCTTCCAATCCTGCTGAAAAAACTCGGGGCCGATCCGGCGGTATCATCGGCCCCCTTTGTTGCTACACTGGTTGACGTTACAGGACTCGTTATATATTTTTCCTGCGCATATCTTATTCTCAAAGGCATTTTATTATAAGCTGACTGATAGATTGCTAAATCGAATTGCTGCCTGCTTTGAATAGGAAGGTCATCATTCGGTATACAAACCTGTATGTATTTTATATCTTACCAGCCATAAAACACCAACTTCATGTGCGGAATAGTCGCTTATATTGGCCATCGCGAAGCCTACCCGGTCATTTTAAAAGGCCTGCAAAGACTTGAATACAGAGGATACGATAGTGCGGGCGTTGCCCTTCTTGACGGCAATGGACTCAGGGTCTATAAAAAGAAAGGACGGGTAAGTGAAATGGAAGAGTCCCTTCTGGGAAAGGCCCTTCCTGCCCATATTGGAATCGGTCACACCCGATGGGCCACGCATGGCGAACCCAGTGACCGGAATGCGCACCCGCATTTATCTAATTCCGGCAAGCTCGCCATGATCCATAATGGCATCATAGAAAACTACGGACAGCTCAAAAAAGAACTAGTAAGCAAGGGGTATCATTTTCATAGTGACACTGACACTGAAGTGTTGCTGAATTTCATTGAGGATATATGGATCAATAACCATTGCCCACTTGAAGAAGCTGTCAGGATCGCTTTAAAGAGAGTGGTTGGCGCTTATGTGATCGTGCTGATCGAAGAAGAGCATCCGGATACGCTGATCGCTGCAAGAAAAGGTAGTCCGGTGGTTATTGGTATCGGGAAAGATGAGCATTTTCTCGCTTCCGACGCCTCGCCCATCATCGAATACACCAAAGAGGTAGTGTATGTGAACGATTATGAATTAGCCATTCTCAAGCCGGATGAACTGATCCTTAAAAACCTTGGCAATGAAAAGATCACGCCCTATATACAAAAACTCGATATTGAACTGGCAGCAATAGAAAAAGGCGGGTACGATCACTTCATGATCAAAGAGATCTTCGAGCAACCGATGACCATCTATGACTGTCTTCGGGGTCGTCTGGATGTAGAAAAAGCAAGCATTGTCATGAGCGGTGTCCAAACCCATTTGTCACAGCTTGTGAATGCCAACAGGATCATTATGGTAGCCTGCGGAACCAGCTGGCATGCTGGCCTGGTTGCCGAATACATCTTTGAAGAAGTGTGCAGGATACCCGTTGAAGTGGAATATGCATCAGAATTCAGGTACAGGAACCCCGTCATCCATAAAGGCGATATCATTATGGCCATTTCACAAAGCGGGGAAACAGCAGATACACTGGTAGCCATAGAAAAAGCAAAAGATCATGGGGCATTTATTTTCGGCATCCTTAACGTTGTTGGATCATCCATAGCCCGTGCCTCCCACTCGGGTGCCTATACCCATGCAGGCCCTGAAATAGGCGTGGCAAGTACAAAGGCATTCACCGCCCAACTGACCGTGCTGACCATGGTAGCGTTAAAGATTGCCCTGGAAAAAGGAACAATTGACCGCGACAGATATATCCACCTGCTGAACGAATTGCATGAAGTGCCTGAAAAAGCGGAACTGGTGTTAAAACTTAATGATCAAATAAAAGATATTGCTTCGAAATATGCTAATGCCCGCGATGTTCTTTACCTCGGCAGGGGCTATAATTTCCCTGTTGCGCTGGAAGGCGCGCTCAAATTAAAGGAGATCTCATACATACATGCGGAGGGTTACCCCGCAGCAGAAATGAAACATGGTCCAATTGCCCTGGTGGATGAGAACCTCCCTGTGATCTTTGTTGCCACTAAAGACTCCTATCACGAGAAAATTGTAAGCAATATCCAGGAGATCAAAGCACGGAAAGGGAAAGTGATCGCCATTGTAACAGAAGGGGACGAAATGATCAGTTCACTTGCCGATGAAACCATTCAGGTACCTGCTTGTGATGAATTGATCGCACCTATTGTCAATGTCATTCCCTTGCAATTATTGGCTTACCACATCGGCGTGCATAAGGGCCTCGATGTTGACAAACCCAGGAATCTGGCAAAAAGTGTAACCGTTGAATAAAGCGCCTTATGAATAACATCATTAAACGTTCGGTCAACGAAGTTGGCTACGGATTTGTAAATCCTGAATTTCTCCCTAAAGGAAAAGACGAATACCATCTCCGTAACCTGCAGAATAATAGCGGCATCAGCTATCGGCATCTGACTGCATTTGAAATTGAGATGCTGGTCAGGAACAACAACACGTCGGATGACTGGAACAAACTACTCGTGTCAGATGCCTTTAACCCCGGCCTCGTTCATAATTGCAGTTTCTTCGGCCTGGTCCGGATCGGGAAACTGGAGGCCTATTTTCTTGAATTCAGAAACCTGCGCCTGCCGGTAGGATTATATAACAGCACCATCATCAGCTGCGATTTTGGAGACAACGTGGTCATCGACAATGTCAATTTCTTAGCTCATTACATTATAGGTAATGACGTCATCATCGCTAATGTTAATGAACTCGCCACCACCAATGTCGCCAAATTTGGAAACGGTATCGTGAAAGAGGGTGAGCCGGAGAATATCCGGATATGGATGGAGGTATGCAACGAGAACGCAGGCAGGGCCATCATTCCATTCAACGGTATGCTTCCAGGCGATGCATATATGTGGTCAAAGTTCCGAGGCGATGAAAGACTGCTGGAAAAATTCACGCAGTTCACAGAAAAAAAATTCGATAAACAACGGGGTTACTATGGAAAGATCGGGGACCGGACCGTGATCAAGAATTGCAGGATGATCAAGGATGTGTGGATGGGGAGCGACGTGTATATGAAGGGCGCAAATAAGCTCAAGAACCTGACCATAAACAGTTCTCCCGAAGCCCCCACCCAGATCGGTGAAGGTTGCGAGCTGGTAAATGGAGTGATCGGCGTTGGCTGCAAAGTATTCTATGGCGTGAAAGCAGTCAGGTTTATTATGGCCTCGCATTCACAGCTGAAATACGGAGCCCGTCTGATCAACTCTTATCTTGGAAACAACTCCACCATCTCCTGCTGTGAAGTGCTCAATTCACTCATCTTCCCATTTCACGAACAGCATCACAACAACTCGTTCCTCTGTGCTTCACTGGTGGAGGGCCAGTCAAACATGGCAGCAGGCGCCACCGTAGGTTCCAACCACAATTCAAGAAGCGCCGACGGAGAGATCCTCGCCGGCCGCGGATTCTGGCCGGGCCTTTGCGTGAGCCTCAAACATAATTCCAGATTTGCCACTTTCACCATGATCAGTAAAGGCGACTATCCTGCTGAGCTGGATATAAAGATCCCGTTTTCACTGTTAAGCAATGATGTTCACAACAACAGATTGCTGGTTCTCCCCGCCTACTGGTTCATGTATAACCTCTATGCATTAAGCCGCAACGAATGGAAATATGGAGCCCGGGACCTTCGTAAGGAAAAAATCCAGCGGATAGAAACCTCCTACCTCGCACCCGACAGCGTGAACGAAATGATGGATGCCCTTGATATCATGCGGATCTGCGTGGGGAGGGCCTGGCACCTGGCTAATGGACAAGATGGCAAAACAGAACGCGATCACCATCGGCAAGGTCTGGAATTACTGGATGCTAATAACACCGCCATTGATGACCTGGAAATAGTGGCCTCAGGTTTTGAGAATAGTGAACGAAAAGTGGTGCTGCTTAAACCTCGTCCGGCTTACCATGCATTTAAGGACATGATCAAATATTATGGCGCCATACATCTGCTGCGCTTTCTCCGGCTTTCCAAAGATCCTGTTAAGGCATTGCAGACCATTCCCGTCATTGGCAGAACCAAATGGGTCAATATCGGAGGTCAGCTGATTCCGGAAGCGGAGTTTGAAACCTTCAGGAAAAGCATCCTGGCAGGCAGGATCAGGAACTGGGATGGAGTACACGATTTTTATCGGAGCCAGTCTGTGGGGTACGACATGCAGGTACTGGCCCATGCCATTGCTTCTTTTATGGAACTGGACGGACGCAAAGAACGTAAACTGCATAAAGACACCGCTATCCTCCTGCTAAAAGACGCGGTAGACATAGCAGGATGGATCACCGAGGAGATCTACGCATCCAGGCTTAAGGATTACGAAAACCCCTTCCGCCAGATGGTGTATGAGAATCAGGAAGAGATGGAGAGGGTGATCGGAAAACTGGACGACAACCCGTTCATAGCTGCGAAAAAAAAGGAAGCGAATGCATTTGCACAAGCGGCAAGAAAACTCATACGCAGACTGGGTGAGCCCCTATCCGGAGCTAATCCTTCCAGAAAAAAGCAGAAGGTATAGTGGCAAAAAAAATCCCCCCCGAAAACCGGGAGGGACAATATGCTGAGCGTAAGATAATTACTTCTTCACTTCTTCTTTCACGGCTTCAACGGCGTCAGCAGCTTTAGCTTTAGCAGAATCAACTACTGCAGAAGCAGCAGAATCAACTGTAGCAGCTACATTTGAAACAGTTGTATCAACAGCAGCTTCAACGGTTGTTGCAGCACTGTCAACGGCAGCAGCAGCAGACTCAGTTGCGCTGTTGCAAGCTGCGAACATGGCAGCGATAGCGAAAATAGCAAGTACTTTTTTCATTTAATTTTTTTTTGAATTGTTGGCAAAGGTATAAGGTTTTGGGAATATTTTCCAAAAATTGGCAAGGAAAATTATTTTTTTCTGAAAAATATCCTTACGGGTACTCCGCTGAAGTTAAAATTCTCGCGAAGCTTGTTTTCCAGGTAGTTACGATACGGGGTCTTGATATCCTCGGGAAAATTGCAGAAAAAAGCAAAACTTGGCACCACCGTTGGCAGCTGGGTGACGTACTTGATCCGGATGGGGACGCCCCTGACCACGGGGGGATGAAAAGATTCAATGGCCTTAAGCATCACCTCGTTCAACCTGGATGTGGGGATCTTGTTTTTACGGCTCTCAAACACCTGGAGGGCTACTTCAACGGCTTTAAAGATCCTGGTCTTCTCCTTTGCCGAAACAAACAGGATGGGGACATCATTAAATGGCGCCAGCCTTTTCTTCAGTTCCTTTTCGTAATCCTTCGCCGTGTTGGTCTCTTTTTCATGGAGATCCCATTTATTCACCAGCAGCACAATGCCCTTCCCCTTTTTCTCCGCCAGGCTGAAAATGTTCAGGTCCTGCTGGGTAATGCCCTTCTCGGCGTCGATCATCAACAGGCATACATCGGATTCGTCCAGCGCCTTAATGGCCCTGATCACCGAGTAGAACTCCAGGTCTTCGTTCACCTTGCTTTTTCTCCGGATACCTGCGGTGTCGATCAGGATGAACTCCTTCTGGAACAAGTTGTAGTGGGTATGGATGGTGTCCCTTGTGGTACCGGCAATATCACTAACGATGGTCCGCTCAGATCCTACCAGGGCATTGAGCAGGGACGATTTTCCCACATTCGGCTGCCCCACGATGGAGATCTTGGGCAGGCCTTCCTGGTTCTCATTATCCTCATGCTCCTCCTTGATGTGCAGGGCCAGTTCATCCAGCAATTCGCCGGTTCCGCTGCCTGACATCGATGAAAGAAAAAATATCTTATCAAACCCCAGCTGGTAGAACTCTTGCGCTTCCAGGAACCTGCTATGGTTGTCAACCTTATTCACTGCCAGCAAAACAGGTTTATCCGTTCTCCTTAACACCTTGGCCATGGTTTGATCGAGATCCGTAATGCCTGTGGCAGCATCCACCATGAATATGATGGCATGGGCTTCTTCCACAGCGATCATCACCTGCTTGCGGATCTCTCGTTCAAAAACATCATTGCTATTGGGCACGAAGCCCCCGGTATCGATCACATTGAACGATTTCCCGATCCATTCAGCAACGCCATACTGCCTGTCACGGGTTACGCCGGGGGTATCTTCCACGATGGCTTTCCTTTGCTCAAGGAGCCTGTTGAACAATGTGCTTTTGCCCACATTCGGCCTGCCTACTATTGCTACTGTAAAACCCATATCTTTTATCTTGACTTATTGCTTTAGTACCCGTATTCCTTCAGAAAGGTATCGTTCTCCCGCCACTTGGGTCTGACTTTCACAAACAATTCCAGGAACACCTTACGGCCCAGGAACTCTTCCAGGGACACACGCGACAGGGTACCCAGCTTCTTGATCATGTTTCCCTTCTCTCCCAAGATGATCCCTTTCTGAGATTCCCGGTTGACCACCACATCAGCGATGATCTTGGTCAGCGAATTCTTCTCCTGGAACTCCCTGACAACTACTGTAGTCTGGTATGGCAACTCCTGTTCGAACAATTCGTAGATCTTCTCACGGATCAACTCGCCTGCAAAAAACCGCTGTGGCAGATCGGTCAGATCCTCGGGATCATAGAACGGATCACCCTCTGGCAACTTGTCCAGGATCGCTTTCAACAACTGGTCCGTGTGCCTGTTATGCAATGCCGAAATGGCAATGATCTCCTTGCCATAAGGGCGGGTGCTGAAAAAAGTCCTGACCTGTTCCACGCGTTCAGTGCCAGCCTTATCGATCTTATTCAGCACCAGTATAACGGGAACCTTCAGGTGCAGTTGCGTGAATACCTTGTCCATTTTCTCTGCATCGTCATACACGTCTGCCAGAAGGATGGCCACATCAGCGTCTTCCAGGCTGCTTTTCACCGCCCGCATCATCTTCTCGTGCAACTTGTACTCGGGATCGATGATGCCCGGTGTATCGGAAAGTATGATCTGGTAGTCATCCCCGTTTATAAAGACCTTGATTCGGTGACGGGTGGTCTGTACCTTGGGGGATATGATGGCAAGTTTCTCGCCAGTCAGCGCATTGAGCAAGGTGCTTTTTCCAGCATTCGGCCTTCCGAAAATATTTACAAAGCCCGATTTGAACATGCACTACAGTTTGCTAAAATTAAAAATCCCGCTTGCGCGGGACGTTTGTTGCGAAGGGGAGGATCGAACTCCCGACCTTCGGGTTATGAGCCCGACGAGCTACCGCTGCTCTACTTCGCGATTTGGAGTGCAAATATAGTAGAATTTCCCGGTCCAACGAAATTATTTCTCCAGCCTGTTAATCCTCTATCATTTTAATGCTGCTCGACCCGCTTGTCCTTGCCTCTTTAACAGCCCCCCCACCCTTATACCTGATATCACTTGCACCGGTGGCGTGTATATATAATTCCTTTGACACCGTCACAGAGACATCACTGGCACCTGAAGCGTCCACGTTGCAGATCTCAGCATTAAGGTCAAATGCTTTCATGTCGCTCGCCCCCGAAAGATGCACTTTCACCATGCTTGCCCGGCCGCTGATCTTTGAATCAGAACTGCCGCTCTGGTGAAGTTCCAGTCGGTTCACATCGAGTGCTCCGCTGAAATCGCTGGATCCGGTGATGTGGAGGTTCAATCTGTCTGACTTGATCACGCCGTTCACGAAAATATCAGAGGAGCCGTTTGCTGAAAGATCAGTCAGCTCACGAAAGGAAACATAGGCCTTGAGTTTCATGTCTGACCGCATGGACAATCCTTTGCTGTCAAATGAGATCTCCAGTTTATTGCCACTGACCCGGGTCACGATCCTGTCCCTCAATGCCTCGTCCCTGGCACTAACCACTACTACCTGGTGATCATCGGGGGATAAATAAAGGTCAATGCTGCCGGACACTGAAATTTCCGAGAAAGTACCCAGGTTCCGCTGTTGGGCATACTTATCATTAACGATCACTTTCTCCTGTGCTTTGGCCCATAGAGGCACCATCATTAACACCAGCATCAGATACTTCATGACTTTCATGGCCGTTGATATTTACTTTGACTAAATCTTCCGGATCCTTCCGGAGCCGGAGGTATTTGAACTAACCAGGTTGCCAGCACCACGATACCTGATATTCCCGGACCCGCTGATGCTGGCAGAAAGCTCACGGTTAACCGTCAGCTCCGCATTTCCTGAACCACTGATCCGCACATTACAAACTTCCGTACCCAGTTCCGGTGAGTTAATATTACCCGATCCTGAACACGCAAATTCCGCATTTACCGCGGAACCTGACAATTTAATATTGGACGAACCGCTTTGCTTAACCACCAGGTCCTCGCTGTCAATATCTCCGGAAATACTACCGGAGCCCGACAGTTGCAGCTTTAATGCCGGACTCTTAAGCCGACCTTCCACCCGGATATTGCCTGAACCCGACAAAGAGACATAGTCAATATGCTCTGCAGACACATAGGCCTTGTATTTTCTGCCCATCGTATTCCACTGGTCAGACCACCAGCTTTTTTTGTCCTTGAATCGGATATGCAGTATACCATCTTTCACCTCGGTAATGATATCGGCCAGGTCTTCCGGGTCAGCTGCGCTAACGGCCACATTCCGGGGACCTTGAGAGATATAGATATCAATAGCCCCGGAGGATGAAACCCCGTGAAAATTTCCAACCTTTCGTTCCTGTGCATTGGCATCTGCAATAACTTTCTCCTGGGCCATTGTTGATAATGCGATAAGTACAAGTCCTGCCGTTAACATCCATTTACTCATAAGTCTGGTTTTATAGTAATACGTTATTTATATCCTCCATGTTACAGGTTTCATGGTTTTTTTCTAATTTCGTTTTTCGTTCCCGGGGTGCCTAGGCATTTTGCCAAAGCTGAGATCATACCCGTAGAACCTGATCAGGATAATGCCTGCGCAGGGAAGGTCAGAGTCTCACATATTTACTCTCCTTTCCTGTTTTTGTAAACCTGGCGCCCGTGAGATGGGGGCCTAAACAAAAACAGATGAAAAAATTAATGTTGTCGGCCTGTCTGATGACGGCCATGTTCAGCGCTTATGCACAGTTCACCTTAAAAGGGCGTGTGGTTGAAAAAAACCTCTTAACCCCTGTCGCCAACGCCAGTGTCAGTAGCAGTTCAGGATCACGTACCTTGACCGATGAGTATGGTTCTTTTGTATTGAAAACGGCCAGCCTTGAGCCGGTACAGGTAGAGATCAGTTCTGTTGGATTTGCAGCCTGGAAGGGAACCCTTCAGGCCGATTCGAGCCGCACCATCCTTTTGGAGCGAAATAGCGCCCTCATGCAACCCGTTGAAATAAGGGCAGTAAGGGCCTCTGAGCAGGCCCCTTTTACAAAAACCACCCTATCGGCCACTGCCCTTGAGAAAATGAACCTGGGACAGGATATTCCCTTTCTCTTGAACCAGACCCCTTCCACCGTCATACATTCAGATGCCGGTAACGGTGTTGGCTATACCGGCATCCGGATCCGCGGCTCGGATCCCACCAGGATCAATATGACCATCAACGGCATTCCATACAATGACGCCGAATCCCAGGGTATCTTTTTCGTAAACCTCCCTGACCTTGCCTCTTCCCTGAACAGCCTGCAGATCCAGCGCGGGGTGGGCACCAGCAGCAACGGAGCCGGAGCTTTCGGGGCCACTATGAACCTGCTCACCAACGAGACCAACGAAAAAGCCTATGCCGAGCTAAACAACAGTGCCGGCTCGTTCAATACGTTTAAGAACACCTTGCGGGCTGGAACGGGCCTGTTGAACAACCATTTCACCGTTGATGCGCGACTCTCCCGCATCACCAGTGATGGGTTTGTTGACCGGGCATCCTCCGACATGCAGTCGTTTTTCGTTTCAGGCGCATACCTGTCAGGGACTTCATCCCTCAGGCTGAATGTTTTCTCCGGAAAAGAGAAAACCTACCAAAGCTGGTATGGCATTCCGGAGTCCAAACTGGAAAACGACAGGACCTATAATTCTGCAGGTACCGAAAGACCAGGCGCCCCCTACGCAAATGAAACGGACAACTACACGCAAACCCATTACCAGCTTTTTTACAACAAATCGTTGTCAAACGCCTGGAACCTGAACCTGGCAATGTTCTATACCAGGGGCAAGGGGTATTATGAGCAGTACAAAGCCGGAGAATCCTTCGGAGACTATGGGATGAAAGACTTTGTTACGGGCAGCGACACCCTTCGGGAAACAGACCTCATCCGGCAACTGTGGCTCGACAATCATTTTTATGGCAATACCTTTTCCCTGCAGTATAAAAAAGCAAAAACCGACCTCATCATCGGAGGTGGCTGGAGCCGGTACGATGGGAAACATTATGGCATCGTCACCTGGGCCAATGCCGGCTTCCCGGACAACCACCGCTGGTACGACCTGGATGCGGACAAATCAGACATGAATCTGTATGCAAAATGGCAGCAGCAACTGACCGAGGGACTATCGTTGTTCACGGACCTGCAAGTCAGGAATGTCCAATACAATATCTATGGCTTCAGGAACAACCCGGGCCTTGAAATAAAAAACGACTGGCTTTTCTTCAATCCAAAACTGGGTTTAAGCTATTCTAAAAATAACTGGACGGCCTACCTGTCTTACGCCATAGCCAATAAGGAACCCAACCGGGATGATTTTGAAGCGGGAGCTGCCCAACAACCGGTGCATGAAACGCTGAATGACCTGGAACTGGGCTTGAATAAACAAGGAGCCAGTTTCTCATGGGGAGCCACAGTATTCTACATGAAGTACCGGAACCAGCTGATCCTCACTGGAATGATCAACGACGTGGGAGCCTATGCGCGGACCAACATACCAGAAAGTTTCCGTGCGGGAATTGAGCTTACCGGCCGTTGGAAACCCAACAACTGGCTGAATATCTCGGGCAACCTGGCCTACAGCGAAAATAAGATCCAACAATTCACAGCCTATTACGATGATTATGACGCCGGCGGTCAAAAAACAGAGACCATGGCCAGCACCAATATATCATTTTCGCCCCGCTGGGTAGGCGGAGCAACCCTCAACCTGACCCCTTTGAAGAACCTGGAGGTCTCCCTGCTGAACAAATACGTATCCCGCCAGTACCTCGACAATACTTCGCGGAAAAACAGGAGCCTTGACCCCTATTTTGTGCAGGATCTTCGTGTTATGTATCGGATCAAGCCCGGATTTCTTAACGAAATCCAGCTAATCGGACAGATAAATAATTTATTTAATGTAAAGTATGAGCCCAATGGCTACAGCTTTTCATATTATTACGGTGGGGAACTGCAAACAGAAAACTTCTTCTACCCCATGGCAGGGATCAATTTCATGGTGGGTTTGAATGTCAAATTCTAGTGTCGCTTGTTTAAAAATCCAAAATGGTACCAACATTTGCGTCATTTTCATAATATCATACAAACTAAAGGGAAATCTCTTTGAACCTATAGCTATATCCTTTATACATTTGCCGCTGAAAACATCAGCAAAATCAAAATGTATGAGGAAACTATCAACGCTCTTATTTGTGTCCATTCTTTTCGCAGGATTATCTGCCCAGGCCCAGAAGCAGGTGGGAGGTGAAATTTCCGTGGGTGGAAGGTTTGGTGGCAGTTCAGGTGTTACCCTTAAAAAGCATAATGGGTACAATACCTCTGCCTTTGAATTTATCGCCCAGTTTAAGAATTTTGACAAAATCGAAGAGCTCGACGGCTTTTCCTTATCTGCACTGTACCAAAAGCTGGCCCCTATGTCTGGCAGCAAGCAGGTTTCTGCCATATTCGGTATAGGTACGAGTATGAATTTTAAAGACGAATTTGACATGGGTGTCAGTGGTATGATTGGTTTCGACTGGAGACTGAAAGCGGCCCCGATCACCTTGCAGATCGACTGGATGCCCACCTGGTTCTTCATAGGTGAAAACGAACTCATTTTCACCAACGCGGCGGTGAGCGCACGCTATGTGCTGAACAGCAGGAAGTATAAAAAATAACCCCTAAATTTTAATTCAAAAACATGAAAAAGATCCTAAGCTTATTCTTACTGACCAGTTACCTGGTGTCTTGCGGACCATCGCAAAAAGTCACCAGTTCATGGGTGAGCCCGGACGTTCCCCGGGGAGCTAAATACAAAACAGTATTCATATTAGCCCTGATTCAGAATCAAAGTGCGAAGAACATCATCGAAACAGACCTCGCAAAAGCAGCTGAAGCGAAAGGAATGAAAGTCTACAAGAGCTCGGAAGTATTTGCTCCTAACTTCACTAAAGATAATCTCCCTGACAAACAGACGATCTTAGAAAAGGTGAGAAGTCTGGGTTGCGAAGGTGTGCTGTCCATTGGCCTGGTAGACAAACAGAGCGAGACAAGGTACGTGCCTGGTACTACCATGTATTCTCCATATATGGGATATGGTATGGGCTTTGGCGGTTACTACGGCTATATGGGACCGATGATGTATAACCCCGGTTATTACACAGAAGAAAAAACCTATTTCATGGAAGCAGACCTGTTCGATGTAGCTTCTGAAAAACTGATCTGGTCAGCCCAGTCAGAAGCATATAACCCCTCTTCCATTTCAAAATTCAGTCGTGACTACACTGCAGTGATTGCAGAAAGGATTAATAAAGATTTAAACAAAAAATAAACATGAAAAAAGTACTTAGCCTGATCGCGTTAGTATGTATCGGTTTTGCAGTAAACGCCCAAACTGGTGATGAACTTGCTGAAATCCGCAAGATCCTCGGTAAAGAAAAGAAAGACCTGATCAAAGGTTTCATGAACCTGAATGAAGGAGACGCTGCAAAGTTCTGGCCACTCTACGACCAGTACAGTGAAAAAAGAAAGGCCCTGGGCAACGACAGGATCAATTTGTTGAAAGATTATGTGAACGGTTACTCGGGAATGGGTGAAGACCTGGCTAAAGATCTGGGTAATAAATATTTCAAGAATGAAACTGCAGCTTTGAAACTTCAGAAAAAGTATTTCAAAAAGCTTTCCAAAGCAGTATCACCTACTAAAGCCATGCAGTTTATGCAGGCGGAAAATTACATCTCAACTACACTGAGGTCAGCCGTTCAGGATGCTATTCCGTTCATCGGAGAATTCGAAAAAACTAAATAATTAACATGAAAAAGTTACTTTTTATCGCCCTTATTTTGGCATCTGTGAGCGCCTCCGCACAAGGAGTTAAACTCAATGCCTATACCAACTATGTATTCATGGACCAGGTTGATTCCTATTATGGAGATGCAAGCTATTTTGATGGACAGATCAAAGGTGGTTTTCAGTGGGGCGCGGGTCTTCAATATAACATCAGCCCTTTATCCGGGATCGAGCTTACCTATCACAGGCAGGACACTAAGGCCGATGCAAGCTACAGATCACAAAATGGCACTATTAGAAAAAATGAATTTGATGTTGCCCTCAACTGGATCATGCTGAACGGTGTCAGGGAGATCAAAAAGCCAGGTGGTAAATTTGAGGCCTTTGGTGGAATGGGCATAGGCATGTGTATCATCGATACCAAGAACAAGTTCAACGGCAATACAGAAAATGCAACGAAATTTGCATGGCAGATCCGCGGTGGCGGTAACGTTTGGGTATCAGAGAAAGTGGGAATTAAACTCACCGCACAATTGCAGTCAGCTGTTCAATCCATGGGCGGTGGTTTTTATATCGGAACTGGTGGCGCTGGTGCCGGTGTTTCTTCATTCTCTTCATTGATGCAATTCGGTCTCGGCACGGGATTGGTTGTCAAATTAGGTGGAACTGCTAAATAAACTGGAACTGTCTTAAAACAGAAAACCATATTGTTATGAGATTGTTTTTTATAACGATACTCTTAAGTTTAGAACTGGGCGCTAGCGCCCAGTTCTGGCCTAAGGAATTCACCAGCACCCAGGGAAAGATCGTTTTATACCAGCCCCAGCCCCAGAAATTCGACGGGAATAAAGTGTCCGGCGTCATGGCTTTCTCCCTGCTGACAACAGCAAAGAAAGAACCCTATTTCGGAGCACTGTTCTTCGATGCCAGGCTGCTGGTTGACCGTGACACCAGGAAGTATGCGCTCGACAAACTCGATATCCCAAACCTGAAATTCTCCGGCAAACCTGAAGGCTTGAATGAGGAGAAAGTAAAAGCTTCCATCATCGACGAAGTGGAAAGCTGGGACATGAAAGGTTCGCTGGACGAGTTGATCGCTACCGTTGAGGAATTCAATATGGCGAACACTAAAAACGAGAACTTCCGAAACGATCCGCCGGTATTCATTTACACCAACACCCCTTCGGTGCTGATCATGATCGATGGTGAGCCGAAAATGCAGGATATCCAGAACACGGATCTCAGGCATGTGGCCAATACCGGTTATGTGATCTTCGAAAACAAATCCGATCGGAAGTTCTATCTCTTCGGCGGAGAGATCTGGTATGCTGCTCAGGCCATCAAAGGTCCGTGGCAGGTAACCAAGAACGTACCGAGTGATATCAAGAAACTGCTCGACCAGAACAAAGAGGCCGCTAAATCTGCTGGCAAAGTGGAGCAGACCGGAAAGGAAACCCCACCTGCCATTGTAGTGGCCACGGTTCCTACCGAACTGATCCAAACCAAAGGGGAAGCGGAATGGAAGAAGTACGACAGTGCTGCGATCGAGTACGCTGATAATACGGAAGATAACCTGTTCAGGATTGGATCCACATTTTATATACTGAAGTCAGGTCGATGGTTCTCCAGCGCTTTGCTGGCCAACGGATGGAAATACCTTCCGGCCGATCAGCTCCCCAAGGAGTTCGCCAAAATCCCATCCGGATCACCCAAGGATATCATACTCTCCAGCGTACCTGGGACTGTTGAAGCAAGGGATGCCCTGCTCGATGCCCAGGTGCCGCAGACAGCTACGGTAGACCGCAAAACCGCGGGCAAGGATATTAAAGTTCAGTACGATGGCAAGCCCCAGTTTGAAAAGATAGAGGGCACTTCCCTAGAACTGGTCAAGAACTCCGACAAAACCGTGTTCCGCGCAACGGCAATCCCTTCCGGTTCACAGGCAGGCAATGCTGTGCACGACGAGCGAAAGTATTATATGGTGGATAACGGGATCTGGTATGTGAGTTCCAGCACAGACGGCCCATGGTACGTGAGTGACTCAAGACCTGCGGATATTGATAATATCCCGCCCAGTTCTTCTGCATACAATACCAAGTACGTTCAGATTTATGACGCCACGCCCAGCGTTGTTTATGTTGGATATACCCCTGGCTATATGGGCAGTTATGTGTACGGTCCAACCGTAGTATACGGAACCGGATACCCTTATATGCCCTGGTATGGAAGTTTTTATTACCCGCATCACGCTACCTGGGGTTTTAATATGAATTATAATCCCTGGACAGGATGGAGTATCGGTTTCGGATTCACAACCGGCCCATTCCATTTTGGTTTTGGTACCGGAGGATTCGCATTCGGCATGAGTTGGGGATATGGTGGCCCGATGTGGGGCGGCATTTATGGCGGCGGTTATTTTGGCCCACCCATGTATAGGCCACCCTGTTTCGGCCCTTCCTATCCCTGGTATGGCTATAACAGGCCCGGATATGGCGGCGGCAACCGGCCCATCAATTCTCCCGGAAGTGGCAACATCAATTGGGGCGGCGGCAACCAGATCAATGTCGGCGGCGATGTCAACATCAACATTGGCAACGGTAACGGCAACAACTTTGGAGGCAACAACCTTTACAATAAAACCAAGGATAAAGGCATCTCCTCCGGTATCAATAGCCGTGATATGTCGAAGGTCAATGTAGGAAACAGGCAACCAGCAAACAATGCCAATAACAAGCCTGGCAATACAGTAGGCAAGCCTGATATAGGCAATGCCAAGCCCGGCAACAGTGGCAATAATATTGGCAACAAGCCTTCCACCGGCATGAAACCCCAAGGTAGGCCCAGCAAGGAGCCCAATAACGTTTTCGCGGACCGCGACGGGAATATCTATCAAAAAGACAAAACCGGAAACATCCAGCAAAACAAGGGTGGCAACAACTGGGATAAGCCGTCAAATTTTGATAAGATGCAGCCTACTGTGAACAACCGTGACAGAGGCAATAGTCGAGTGAACAGTTCCCCGCAATCTCGGCCATCCAACAATGCAAGGCCCGCGCCATCTCGACCGGCACCTTCTGCCAGGCCGGCCGGAGGAGCAGGCGGTGTCAAGAGGAGATAAAAACTCATCAAAACAAAAAAAGGTGCAATCAGCTGATTGCACCTTTTTTTATCCTTCGATGGCTGAATTGAACTCCCAGCCTGTTAAAGAATAGAAAAAGATGTTACGTTACATTTCATTTTCCCCAGGATACATGCTTCAACATTAACAGCTTAACTTAATGGTGGCTATTTTTGCCTCTCTAAAAACCAAGCTTCATATGAAAATCAATTTCAGGACAGTTCTCACCGCCTTTTGTATCGTAGCTGCCATACCCGCCACTGCCCAGATCAGTATTGGCTTACAGGGTGGCGCCACGTTCTCCAATCCAAACATCAAGCCCCCCGCCGTAGTGAGCTATGAAGGCAGCACCAGAACCAGCTATCAGGGCGGCCTCATATTCGACATACCCCTCGGGGAAGGTGGCTTGAGGATCATGCCCGAGCTAAAATATGCCAACAAGATGCATGAAGTTTCTACAACCGCGTCAATTGTCATGCCCGGCACCCTGACTTACAAAGGCACATCCAATATCTCCTATATCGAAGTTCCTGTTAACCTGGCCTATGCATTTGGCGGCGATACAAAAATCATTGTTGGCGCAGGTCCCTATGTCGGCTACGGACTTTCCGGCAAGAATGAGTACACCATTTCAAATGGTTCCGGAACACAAATTGGCAGCGCCAGTGAGGATGTCGAATTTGGCTCCGGTTCCACGGAGATCAGTCGTCTTGATTATGGCGCACATGCCATGGCAGCCGTACTGTTCCAAAACGGATTCATGGTAAAAGTGAATTACGGTCTCGGCCTGGCCAACCTCTATTCTGCCAGCACCAATGGTGCTTCCTATAAGCAGAATTACCTGGGGGCTTCGCTGGTCTATTTCTTTAAGCGCGGCTAGAATCAATTGGCTCATTGGCTCATTGGCTAATTGGCTGATTGGCTGATTAAATTTGTAAGAGAATTTATTACTGAAGGGTCGGCTTCCTGGCTGAGCCATTTTTATTATTTTCAGTGATGCGGTTGACACTGATCATACTGTTCTTTCCATGCATCCTGGATGCCCAGATAATAATGGTGAAAGCGGGACAGTATGGCAAGAGCTAACCTGCCAATACGGATCAGTCTCCAACAACCCGGACCTGGTCACTATATATTATTTGACGCGGCCACCAAAAAAACTTACCCTCTCCAGTGGGAGGATGCAGAAACTGCGTGGTTCATTTTTTCAGACTCGTTACCCAAAGGCAGCCAGCGCAAACTGAAAATCAAAAAATCGTCCGATCCACCCATTACTGCGGTTACCCTTACCCGTAATGAACAGGGTGTTATGGCAAGAAACAAGGGCAGGAATGTATTCTTTTATCAATCTGCCACCGCTATGCCACCTGCCGACAGCCCCGCCTATTACCAGGGCAGCGGCTATATACATCCGTTATACAGTCCTGCCGGCAAGATAATGACTGAAGATTTTCCAGGCACGCACGCGCATCATCATGCCATTTTCCACGCATGGTCCAACACCCGTTTCCGAAACCGGCATGTAGATTTCTGGAACCAGCAAAAGAAAGAAGGAACAGTGAAGCACAATGGCGTTGTGGCAATGAAAGAGGGACCCGTATTTGCCGAGTTGGTGACCGGACAGGACTATATCAGCCTCGCCGACGGTGCCGTACTCAGGGAAAAATGGACCATCAGGTGTTATGCACTGAATGGACCATTCATGTTTGATGTCAAAGTGGAGCAGATCAATATCACGGACGATAGTTTGTACCTCGACAAATATCTATATGGGGGAATGGCCTTTCGCGGCACAAGGCACTGGGACCCCCATAATACCAAGGCATTCCAGAATAACTGGAATGTACTGACCAGCGAGGGCTTTCGTGACAGCGCTGCCAATCACACTCCTGCACGGTGGGTGACCAGTTTTGGCAACATCGATGGCAGCGCCGCCGCAGTGACCATCTTCAGCCACCCTTCCAATTTCAGGTACCCACAAAAAATCCGCGTACATCCTGACATGCCCTACTGGGTGTACAGCCCTGTCACGGACCTGCCCTTTGTAATTCCACCCGCGGGCAGTTACAAAGCCAGATACAGATACTATGTGAGCGATTCTAAGCCGGACGAAATCCGGCTAAGGGAGATAGATCACTATTGGCTAATTAACTAATTGGCTCATTAGCTAATCAAAAGATCGTTGATTGTGCGTCGTTGTCTATTAAAAGCAAGCATAAGCTTATGAGCCAATGGAACTAATTAGCTAATGAGTTAATTAGCTAATTAGCCAATTCTATTGTCCGAACAGGTCGCGCCAAAGCAACATACCACCTGTAAGGTTCCTTACATTGGCAAAGCCCATGGTTTCCATCATCATAGCGGCCTGCCCACTCCTGTTTCCACTGCGGCAGTAAACGATCACTTCCTGGTCTTTCAGGTGTTCCAGTTCCGTGACATCAAAATCCCTGATCTTACCGAGCGGATGTAGTATACCGCCAATATTGAACTCTTCATTCTCTGCTGGCTCGCGCACATCAACGAGGTTCAGTTTTTCTCCGGACTCGAGCCTTTGCTTCACTTCTTCAGGTGCAATGTTTGTCATAACGAATGTTTTAGAATTGATTTTCAACTGGCGAAGATGGGACACTGTCAGTCCGCTCTGGTTTTGTTGCGCTTAGCCTGATGTCCATCATCTGGCCCATCCTGATCCGGTTCATTTTTTTCTCTTCGTTGAACCGTGGCGGGTTTTGCCAGTATACATAGCCCGCGGTAGTGTCTATCAAATCTCCATCCGGCAGTACCACGCCAAGATTGATCCCGTTAGCCTCGAGTAAGGTAAGGGCCTCGGGATAAAGCATACCAAACAGATCGGGGACCGCAAATTCCTCAGACCCAATACCCGCGCCAAGAACCAGCGAGATCACCGAACCCATTGGAATCCTGGTACCAGGCCTTAGTGAGCCTCCATTCAGACTCTGGTCCTTTACCGCATTTTTTGCAATGTCCGGAACATAGGTGGTATCACCAAGCTTAAGCCCTTTCGCTTTCAATTCAAGCTCAGCGTTCCTGAAACTCATTCCCACCAGGTTGGGCATATCCACCAACGGCGGAGTTGCCCGGTTGATGGTCAGGTATACCGTTCGGTTGACCTTTACCGTTGCCTCCGGATCAGGGAACTGCTTGAGCACCGTGAGTGGTGGGATGGTATCCTGGTATATGGAATCCTGTATGATCACTTCAAAGCCATCCTTCTCGAGCAAAGCCGTTGCTTCCGCAAGCGTTTTACCTTTCACATCAGGCACCAGCAGGTATTCACCGTGATTGGTCCAGAAATTCAACGTTTGGAGAAAAAGGAACAGGATCAGCAGCGAAAGCATGATGCCCGCCGCCACATTTGCCCACAAGGAACGTTGCATTAAACTGCCCTTCAATGTTATTGTTTTTTATGTTCCAGCGCGTCTTCAATCAGCGCCGTATAGAAATCTTTCAGGTTCCAGCCATTGGCCCTGACCTGCTGTGGTACTATACTCGCCGCGCTTTGTCCGGGCACAGTATTGATCTCCAGCAGGAAGAGTTCCGCTTTCTCTTCGTTGTAAATGAAATCCATCCTGACAATGCCTCTGCAATTGAATACGGCGTAAACTTTTTTAGCCGTCTCCCTCACCTTCTCAGCGACAGCCGCGTCGCATTCTGCAGGCGTGACCTCCTTCGATTTACCGTCGTATTTCGCTTCGTAATCAAAAAACTCTTTTTCACTCAGGATCTCCGTAAAAGGTAACGGGATGATCTGGCCCTTAGATTTAAACACACCAATGGTAAACTCCCTGCCGCTGATGAACTCCTCGACCAGGATCTGCTCATCTTCCCGGAAAGCTTTCTCCAGTGCTGCCTCCAACTCCCCTTCGTGATTCACTTTACTCATCCCGATACTTGAACCACCGCTGTTGGGTTTAACAAAAACGGGAAGTTTCAGCTGGCTCAGAATATCCTGCGCCGATACCGGTGTATGCCGAAACAGATGCAAGGACCTTGCCACATGCACACCGCTGAATGCTGCAACCGCCACTGTGTACCTTTTATTCATAGTGAGGGCTGATGTAGCGGCATCGCAAGACGTATAGGGAAGGCCCAGCATATCGAAATAACCCTGCAATTTGCCGTCTTCCCCAGGAGTACCATGTATCCCGATCAATACGGCGTCAAAACTTATCTTATGTTGATCAATGACCAGGCTAAAATCACCTTTATCCACCAACACCTCTTCGCCATTAGCAGCCGGGTGGAACCATTTCTCAGGCGTGATGTTGATCCTGTAAACCTCAAACTTGCTGAGGTCCATATTGGCTTCAATGGTGATCGCGCTTTTATAGGAAATAACAGCTTCGCCGGAATAGCCTCCGGTGACAAATGCAATGCGAGGTTTCGACATGTTTCGGTTTGGTTCGATATTTATGCGGGATCAGTCGTTACCGATACCCTGATTACCACTGTCAAGTACGAATTTCCATTTACCATCCTCCTGCTTTCTCCAGATGGTAACATAAGTGCCCCTTTCAACCACATCATTGTTGCCTTTCATCTCATAGATCCCGTAAGTATAACCAAGTTCACCCGACGCAGCGATATCACCACCCTGGGGCTCCCAGGTGAGTTCCACGGTTGAGTCATTCATGCTGGAGATAAAGTCGATCGCATGCGCCCCCTTGATGGGCAGGGCGTTGTCCCTCATCATGACCCCGTCATCATCAATATACTCAAGTAACGCTTTTCGCATTCCGTGTTCTTTCGAATAATCCGAGAACTCCGAATCTACAATCTGGATCTCAGTGACATCGGGCGCAGCAACAGTATCTTCTTCCCTGTTATACATCCTGCAGGAAGACACCAGGAACAACAATATGAGAAGATATCGCATATGAGGGAGATATGACCCTTGGGATCAAATATGGAGCTTGTCCTTTTTGGACATCAGCTCGTCCACTGTTTCTTTGTACATGTCATCTGGAACACAGCAGTCTACCGGGCAAACCGCAGCACACTGGGGTTCTTCATGGAATCCCTGACATTCTGTACATTTATTGGGAACGATGTAATATGTATCCACACTGATAGGTGCATTCTTAGTGTCAGAATCGATGATGGCACCGTCCAACAGGGTGAAATTTCCCTTGACAGTAGTACCATCGGCGATGGCCCACTCCACGCCACCTTCATAAATTGCATTGTTTGGACATTCGGGCTCGCAGGCGCCGCAGTTTATACATTCTTCTGTGATCTTGATAGCCATACGTTTAATGGATTTTTTAGGGGTTCAATTAGGATTTATTTTTGCCGGATAAAGTTAGCACAAACTAATAAAAATATACATGAATTTAAAAGATAGGATCAAGATACTTGAATGGCTCCGGAACTACCTGCTGGAAAGCCCGCCAGCCTTCAAAGATGCCAAAGAAGAGGCTTTTTACAGGAACTCCTGGTTCACTCCCCCATTCATAGATCTGTCGGTCACCAACATCGTCCGCCAGTTCCTTGACCCTGCCATACTGGACGAAGCCGTTTCCCGCTACCGAATCCAGGACCGGGCTGAGAACCCAAAAACGGTAGGCATTGTCATGGCAGGGAACATCCCACTGGTGGGGTTCCATGATTTCCTGCTCGCTTTTCTGGCTGGACACAGACAAACGATCAAATTCTCTACACGCGACCAGGTGCTTCTACCCCACCTCATCAGTACCCTGAAGGATGCTTTTCCGGAGCTGGTTCATTGGATCAGTTCTGCTGAGACACTGAAAGGCTGCGATGCCTACATTGCAACAGGCTCCAATAATTCTGCCCGATACTTCGAACAATATTTCGCCAAATACCCCCACATCATCAGGAAGAACCGCACCGGCATCGCCATTCTTGACGGTTCCGAAACCGCGGAAGAGCTGGATAAACTGGCGGACGATATCCAACTCTATTATGGACTTGGCTGCAGGAATATCACCCAGGTATGGGTACCCCAGGGATACAACTTTTCCCCGCTGCTGGACGCGCTCGACAAATACAGTTATTTCCTGGATAACCACAAGTATAAGAACAACTATGATTTTGTACTGACCATCAATATGATGAATAAGGAGACCTACTTCAGTAATGACTCCATCGTGATCAGTCCAGGCGTTTCACCATTCGCCGGGATATCCAACCTGAAATACGCTTATTACCTGGTGCCCGACGATGCCATCTCCGCCTTGAACCCGGACGAGGTCCAGGTCATTTGTGGCCATGGCTATACCCCATTCGGACAGGCCCAATGCCCCGGTTTTTTTGACTATGCCGATGGCGTGGACACCCTCAAATTCCTGACAACACTAAGCTGAACTGACATTTTTTCCGAACAAAAGAATAGGCTAAATTCGCTGGGGGTACCATGTACGAAGACCTTAATAATTGTTTGTTAAATGGGCCAGTTGGCAAACTGAAATTGAGTCAGGTTTGTTTCTTTTGTAATGGATAGGCATATATTTTGACTACCCAGTCTAACACTAATACAAGTTTCAACAATGAGAATTAAACAGATCGTAACCATCGTTCTACTTAGTGCATCCACTACTGTTGGAACCATGTTCGCCTATAATCATTTCAACCCGGCTCCGCGGACATTACAGTCCGAATCGTCCAGGGTACCCGTGAACTATGCAGGATTGTTCGACAACAACAATTCCCCTGCTGAACCCATGACTGACTTCAGTAAGGCCTCACAGTCATCAGTACCTGCAGTGGTGCATATCACTACAGTCATTGAAGGCTCAGCCAGCGTAAAGCGAAGGAGTCCTTTCTCGGACCTGTTTGGTGACGATTTTGACGATTTCTTCGGCGGGCCCAATATGCGTTCACAGCCCCAGCGCGCCAGCGGATCGGGCGTGATCGTATCCGATGATGGCTATATCGTGACCAATAACCACGTGATCGACGAGGCCAGCGAGATCAAGGTAACGCTGAGCAACAAGAAGACGTATACCGCAAAACTGATCGGTTCGGATCCAAGTAGCGACCTGGCCATGTTGAAGATCGAAGAGAAAGGGTTACCCTTCATTCTCTATGGCAACTCTGACATGGTAAAGATCGGCCAGTGGGTGCTCGCTGTTGGCTATCCGCTCAACCTCGAGACCACGGTAACCGCCGGAATTGTGAGTGCCAAGTCAAGGTCGCTGGGCCTCAATGCACGCCGGAGCAATACCCCGATTGAGTCTTTCATCCAAACAGACGCTGCCGTAAACCAGGGTAATAGCGGCGGTGCCCTGGTGAATACCAATGGCGAACTGGTGGGGATCGTTTCGGCTATCGCTTCCCCAACAGGTGCGTATGCAGGATATTCTTATGCCATACCCGTTAACATTGTAAAGAAGATCATCAACGACCTGCTGCAGTATGGAACAGTACAGCGCGCTTATCTCGGCGTATCTTACCTGCCAGACAATGTTCCTTCATCGGAAAAGGAAAAAATTGGATTTAAGGAAGGCATTGGTGTATTTGTCAGGGAAGTTTCAAAAGATGGCGCTGCTGCCAACTCAGGACTGAAAGAAGGCGATTATATCACCAAGATCAATGGTGTCCGTGTGGTATCGGGAAGCGAAATGGTGGAACAGGTTGCAGGCTACAAGCCGGGCGACAAGATCACCATCACCTATCAACGCCAGGGCAAGGAATACAATTCGACCATTACGCTGAAAAATAAATCAGGCTCTTATGGCATTGTGAAGGCCCAGGAGTCGATGGATCAGCTGGGTGGAGAGTTTGAGACGCTGCCCGCGGCAAAAGCTAAGCAGTATGGATTCAACGGTGGTGTGATCGTTAAAAAGATCAAACCCGAGGGACTGATCGACGAGCAAACCCGCATGCGCGATGGCTTTATCATCATCAAAGCAAATGACCAGGAAGTGAAGACGGTAGAGGACCTCACAAACATCTTATCGAAGAGCAATGGTCCGGTGAAGCTGGATGGCCTGTATCCCGGTTATGACGGCGCATACTCCTATGTGATCGATAAGAAATAAAGGCAGAAAAACTGATATAAATGAAAAGGCCGGGAGATCCCGGCCTTTTTTATTGCATTACGCTGGCAAGCTTTTACTTTCCAGCTACCTGGATCCCTGACTCATTTCGCCCATACGGCGAAACCCCAACCCGGAAGCAGTACAGTATAGGGATAGCCGGAACTCAGTGTCTCAACATTGAAAATGGCACGGTATCCTGAAAGATCCAGATTCTCATACAACTTCACATCAAGGGGCCATTCTGAAAAATTCAACATCACCACCACTTCCGCCGAATCAAAGCCGCGCGTAAAGGCAAATACCTTGTCAGCATGATCCGTGTTCAGGTATCGGGTAACCCCACCCTCCAACCCAGCCGCCAGGGCGGGATGTTCGTATTTTAGATTGAGCAGCGTTTTATATAACCCGTGGAGTTGGGGCTCATGTGACCAGGCGATGGGGTCCTTCTCAAAAAAAGCCAGTCGTTTTTGATTAGGCAATTCCTGTCCGGAGTACAACAGGGGGATCCCGTTCCATAAGCAGGAGAACACTGCCATCGGTAGCGCCATATTTCCATACTTCTCATATTCAGTGCCATTCCAGCTGTTCTCGTCGTGGTTGCTGGTGAACCAAGCGTTTACGGAATCCACGGGCTCCAGTGCGCTGTATCCATACAATACCTCTTTAAGCGTTTCGATAGGCTTGTGGTATAATACATACTCATGCGAAGTATGCATCCACTTCCAGGTATAAGCCGCATCAAACACACGGAGATAATCGGGATCATTCCACTGGTCGCACTCAGCCAGCCAAAACAGCTTCTTCACCTGGTCGAGACGAGTCCTCGCTTCCATCCAGAAATCAAGTGGTACCAGCATAGCCATATCGCAGCGGAACCCATCGATATCACACTCCCTTACCCAGAACTCCATGCAACGGATCATCTCGGCCCGCATTTCCGCATTGCCGTAGTCGAGGTCGATCACATCGTCCCAACCGTGCTTATCATAGAATTGACCTTCCGCGTTACGGATAAAAAAATCAGGGTTCGATCGCGTCCAGCTGTGATCAGCCCCTGTATGATTCGCCACCCAGTCGATGATCAGTTTCATCCCCAGGGCATGGGCATCAGCCACCAGTTCCCTGAACTCCGCAAGCGTGCCGAATTCGGGGTTAATGGAAAGATAGTCAGCACAGGCATAGTAACTGCCCATGGTCCCCTTTCGTTTAAGAAGACTGATGGGGGTAACAGGCATCAACCAAAGCGTGTGTACGCCCATATCCCTTAAACGGGGCAGATGGGTACGGAAAGCAGCAAAATTCCCTGCTTCCGTGTACTGCCGCAAATTAACCTCGTAAACATTGGTATGGAGTACCCATGGTAATTTTTCAAATAACATAAGGGCAAAATACATAAGATTGGCTAATTAGCTCATTGGCTGATTAGCTAATTCAGATAATGGCGGATTAAATCGCTAAGCTGATATTATGTAACTTTACTGTTCAAGTAATTCGCTAATTCGCCAATCGATTCATGAAGACATTCAACGTACCAACCACTTACCGCAGTCCGCTGATCTCAGCGATTAAGCAGCAGAGAAAAGCTGATGACAAGTTGAAAAAAGACTTCTCCCCCACATTGATCGACCTGGGGGCCGTCCAGTTTTTTCTTGCCCGGCATTTTGGCTTCTGCTATGGTGTTGAAAATGCTATTGAGATCGCTTTCCGTACTGTTGAGGAAAACCCCGACAAGAGGATCTTCCTGCTCAGTGAAATGATCCATAATCCTTTTGTGAACCAGGACTTGAATGCCCTTGGCGTACGGTTCCTGATGGATACTTATGGCAATGAACTGGTACCCCTGGAAGAGATCACGAAGGATGATATTGTGTTGATCCCGGCTTTTGGCACTACCATCCCCATGGAGGTAAAATTGAAAGCGCTGGGTATCCCCATAGAAAAATACAACACCACCTGTCCGTTTGTTGAAAAAGTCTGGAACCGATCCGAGCAGATCGCGCAGAAAGGCTACAGCATTGTGATCCATGGCAAGCCTACGCATGAAGAAACCCGGGCTACGTTTTCACACAGCTCAGCCAGTGCGCCTTCCGTGGTGGTGAACGACATGAATGAAACCATTGAACTGGCTAAATTCATCACCGGTGAGAAACCACACAACCAGTTCTATGAAGAATTCGCCGGACGTTATTCAGAAGGGTTTGATGTGGCGGTCAACTTACAGCGGTTTGGCGTAGTCAATCAAACCACTATGCTGGCCAGCGACACTCAAGCCATCGCAGACTATTTAAAAAAAACGGTTAAGGAGCATTTTGCCCTCGATGAGACCAGTATCAGCGAACGTTTTGCGGATACACGGGACACCCTCTGTTATGCCACGAACGACAACCAGACAGCGGTAGCCGGCATGTTGAAACAGGAAGCGAACCTTGCGCTCGTGATCGGCGGGCGGAATAGCTCAAACACCTCGCACCTCGTGGAACTCTGCGAAAACCAACTGCCTACCTATTTTGTAAGATCCGCGGACGATATCCTCTCCCGACAGGAGATCCTTCATGGGAACTGGAGGACCAGGGAAGAATCCATTGTCAGCAACTGGCTTCCTGCGGCTGAGCCGGTGCGTATCCTGGTAACCAGCGGCGCGTCCTGCCCGGACAGTATGGTGGAAGGTGTACTGAGAAAACTGCATGGTTTTTTTGGGCATGCCCTTCCATTCGACGGGGTAATCAAGGAATATCTGTAGTTCAGAAGGCAGTACGTTGATCCACTTCACCTTAGGCGGACTTATCTCTGATCTTTTCGCGTGCCCATTTGAAGGCCTGTTTAAGCTGCTCTTCAGGCGTGAGGTTGGTATTGTCCAGCACAACCGCGGATTTCGCCTGTCGTAATGGGGACACTTCCCGATGAGAGTCGATGTAGTCGCGCATCTCCAGGTTACTCTTCACTTCGTCGATACTCACGTTGGGATTCTTATCAAACAATTCGCGGAACCTCCTTTCCACGCGAACGGAATTATCCGCCGTCATGAATATCTTTAACTCTGCATGCGGGAAAACCGTTGTACCAATATCACGACCATCCATGACGATACCCTTTCCCTTACCCATCAGCCGCTGTTGTTCCACGGCAAATTCCCGAACCTCTTTGATGGCAGCCACATCACTCACTTTTTCAGCAATCACGAGGTCCCTGATCACAAACTCCACATTTTCGTCATTGAGGAATATCTCGCTCCGTGATGATGCAGGATTGAACACGAACTTCAGGTCTATATTGTTCAAAGCCTGTTTTACTTCACGGGTTGACTCCCAGTCCACATGGTTTCGAAGGAAGTAAAGGGTAATGGCCCTGTACATCGCCCCACTGTCAATATAGGTATAGTCGAGCTTCCTGGCCAGTTGCCTGGCCAGCGTGCTCTTCCCGCAGGAGGACCACCCATCGATAGTGATGATGATCTTGTTCGATTTCATGATACAGCAGCAAAAATCTGTCAATTCAATCAGCTTTCCAAGACATGCAGCATCATAATTAGACGGAAAACCCGCCTGTCACTGCCGCCTTTTCACTGCATATGACGGGGGAAAACAGGGTTCCGGAGCAAAAAAAATGCCGGTGACATTCACCGGCATTAAGCTCTATTTCCTTGCGCTACTGGGCGGGAGATTTTTCAGGCTTTGCTCCTTCCTTCAACGTAAACTTGAGTTTCTGCTCTTCTTTGTCGAGGTCCGCAACCATAACATCCCCGGGTTTGATATTCATCGCCAGAATCTCCTCAGCAAGCGGATCTTCCAGGTACTTCTGGATCGCCCTGTGGAGGGGCCTCGCGCCAAACTGCTGATCGTATCCTTTGTCGGCTATAAAATTCTTCGCCTCCTCTGTAAGTTCCAGCGAGAAGCCGAGATTGGTCAGCCGCTTCATCACCCCTTTCATCAGGATATCAATGATCTCGAAGATATTCTCCTTGGTGAGCGAATTGAAGATGATCACATCGTCAACGCGATTCAGGAACTCGGGGGAGAACGTACGCTTCAGCGCCTTCTCAATGACCGCCTTATTGGTTTCTTCGGCATTCTGGATCCTGGACTGTGTGGCAAAACCAACACCTTCCCCGAAATCTTTCAACTGCCTTACACCAATATTCGAAGTCATGATGATCAGGGTATTCTTGAAATCCACTTTCCTTCCCAGTCCATCGGTCAGCTGGCCATCGTCCAGCACCTGCAGCAGGATATTATAGATATCCGGGTGTGCCTTCTCTATCTCATCGAGCAGGATCACAGAATATGGTTTACGTCTGACCTTCTCCGTTAGCTGGCCACCTTCTTCGTATCCAACGTATCCGGGAGGCGCGCCTATCAGACGGCTCACTGTGAACTTCTCCATGTATTCACTCATGTCGATACGGATCAGTGAGTCTTCAGAGTCGAACATATAACGGGAAAGGGCACGCGCTAATTCTGTTTTACCCACACCGGTGGGACCCAGGAAGATAAAGGTGCCAATAGGCTTCTTGGGATCTTTCAGGCCAACACGGTTCCGCTGGATGGCTTTCACCACTTTGGAGATCGCGTCATCCTGGCCAACCACCATACCCTTCATATCCGTAGCCATGTTCCTGAGCTTATCGGTCTCTGCCTGCACCATCCGCTTCACGGGAATGCCGGTCATCATGCTGACCACTTCGGCAATATCCTCTTCCGAGATCGGGTAGCGTTTGTGCTTACTCTCCTCTTCCCAGGTATTCTTGGCCTTCTCCAGTTCTTCCTGGAGTCGCTTTTCATTATCACGTAGTGAGGCCGCCTCTTCAAAGCGCTGGCTTTTCACCACTTTATTCTTTTCCTGCTTGATATCCTCGATCTTCTTCTCCAGATCCAGGATCTCCTGCGGAACATTGATATTCTTCAGGTGTACACGCGCACCCACCTCGTCCATGACGTCGATCGCCTTATCCGGAAGTAACCGGTCAGTGATATAACGGTCGCTAAGCTTCACGCAGGCATCGATCGCCTCGTCCGCATAACTCACGTTATGGTAATCTTCGTATTTGGATTTGATGTTGTTCAGGATCTGCATGGTCTCCTCCACACTGGGCGGATCTACCATCACCTTCTGGAAACGCCTGTCCAGCGCCCCGTCTTTTTCGATGTACATGCGATACTCATCCAGGGTCGAAGCGCCAATGCACTGGAGCTCTCCACGCGCAAGGGCTGGCTTGAAGATATTGGAAGCATCCAGGGAACCACTGGCACCACCGGCACCTACAATGGTGTGTATCTCGTCTATGAACAGGATCACATCCCTGTTCTTCTCCAATTCGTTCATGATGGCCTTCATCCGCTCTTCGAACTGGCCGCGGTATTTGGTACCGGCTACCAGAGCAGCCAGATCAAGGGAAACCACACGCTTGTCGAACAGCACGCGCGATACTTTACGCTGCACGATGCGAAGGGCAAGTCCTTCGACGATGGCTGTTTTACCTACGCCGGGTTCACCAATCAGTATGGGGTTGTTCTTCTTCCTGCGGGACAGAATTTGCGACACGCGCTCGATTTCTTCTTCGCGTCCGACAATGGGATCCAGCGTTCCCATTTCAGCCAGCCTGGTGATGTCACGACCGAAATTATCCAACACAGGCGTCTTGCTCTTGGCATTGGCAGCACCCTGCTGCTTCGCCTTTTGCTGGTACCCGCGTTTTTCTTCGTCGAAATCATCATCCGGATCATCGGTATACTCACTCCTGACATCATTGCTCTTCACCACGCCCAATTCATTCCGGAACAGGTCATAATCAATGTCAAACTGGTTAAGGATCTGGGTAGCGATATTCTCTTTGTTCTTCAGGATGGAAAGCATCAGGTGTTCGGTTTCCACCATAGGGCTTTTAAGCGCCTTGGCTTCCAGCACGGTCACCCGGATGACCTTCTCTGCCTGCCGGGTCAGCGGCAGGCTGTTTATGTTGGCTATATTCTTACCTGTCTTATCCTTAACAGCAAGTTCTACTTCCTTTCGTAGCTCATAAAGATCTACATTAAGGTTTTTCAGGATTTTAACGGCTGTATTTTCCCCTTCCCTGATCAAACCAAGCAACAGGTGCTCGGTACCGATAAAATCGTTTCCCAACCTCAACGCTTCTTCCCTGCTAAAAGAGATAATTTCTTTAACCTGGGCCGAAAAGTTGTTATCCATTCGAGGTATATTTAAATTTTTGACTCGTTACAATAATAACGAATAATTTTGACTTATGTTGCCCAAACCATGACTGATAACCAAGTTATTGTGCAGTTTCCATCAATTAGCAAGAAACCCGGGGGATCCTGTTTAGTCAATGTTTAAAGCGCAATGCAGAAGTGCCGTCTTCAACCTGAACATATATGAGGGTCAAACTTGATACCAAAGAAAAATTCCATGTCATAACGATACTGGAAACCAGCCTTACTGCTAATATGACAGAAGATCTGGAGCAAACGTTTAACAACTGTATCCAAAATGGAGTTAAAAATGCAATCATCAACCTGGCCGAAGTGGCAGCCATCGATCCTGAAACTGCATTAAAACTCTGCAGTATGCAGCAGAACAGTTACGAAAACAATCATTCACTTGTATTCTGTTGCCTGCAAAAGGATCTGGAAAAATGGCTGGATGAGAAGGAAATGCTGGAATTCATGAATGTGACCCCTACAGAAAGTGAGGCGATGGATATCATCCAGATGGAAGAGATCGAGCGGGAGATGTTTAGGGATTAGCTCATTGGCTAATTAGCTCATTGGCTAATTGGGCAATCAGCGTTTAATTTTAAATGATAGCAAATAGCGTAAACCAATACATAATTTAAAACAATTAGCTAATTAGTCAATTAGTTAATCAGCCAATTGACCCATGTTCGCTGTAACCATACTCGGAAATAATTCGGCGCTGCCCATGCACGATCGCCACCCGACATCCCAGGTACTGAACCTGGACGATCAGACTTTTCTGATCGACTGCGGCGAAGGCACCCAGGTGCAAATGAACCGTTACAAGATCAGGAGAAGCAGGATCACCAATATCTTTATTTCCCACTTGCATGGCGACCATTATTTCGGTTTATTCGGCCTGCTCAATAGCCTGAGCCTGACGAACCGCACAGAACAACTGAACCTGTTCGCCCCGGCACCACTGGAGTCTATACTGATGGATGTGTTCAGGGTGGCGGACACCAACCTCTCTTATCCATTGGTTTTCCACACCCTCAAAGAGGAAGGAATGATCTGGGAAGGAAGCAAGATGACCGTATCCTGCTTCAAGGTATTTCACCGCATCGAATGCTGGGGCTTCCTGTTCAGGGAAAAAGAAAAACTCAGGAAGGTGGACCTTGAGCAAACAAAACAGTTCCAGATCCCGTCTGCATTCTTCCCCAAACTGAAGGAGGGGCAGGATTATACCCGTCCAAACGGTGAGGTGGTCAAAAATGAATGGGTCACGCGCCCGGCTCCCCATGCCCGCTCATACGCCTATTGTGCAGATACGCGGTATGAACCTTCGTTATGTGATATCATCAGCAAAGTAGACCTGGTCTACCATGAGTCGACTTACCTGCAGGACCAGGCTGAAAAAGCAGGGATGCGCTTTCACTCTACAGCGGCCCAGGCTGCGGCCATTGCCCAACAAGCCGGGGTAAAAAGGTTGCTACTGGGCCATTTCAGCAGTAAATACACGGACCTTGATCCTTTCTTCCAGGAAGCCTGCGCGGTATTTCCCGCTTCTGAACTGGCGATCGAAGGAACAACATATATCGTAGGATAGCTATATTTAAGGATGAAACTGCTTCTGCTGGCCCTGATAACAAGTATGGCAAATATGGCAATAGCCCAGAATACGATACCACTTTACGATGGCCCCATTCCTGGCGCCAGGGATACTCCAAATAAAGAGAAAAGCGATACGGCCGCAGACGGGATGGTCAGGGTGTCCAAAATCTCCGTGCCTTCCATGATTGTCTATCTTCCAAAAAAAGAAAAGGCCACCGGCACTGCCGTGGTCATTTTCCCAGGGGGCGGCTATGGCATCAATGCGATCAAGCATGAAGGCTGGGATGTGGCTAATTTCCTTGCCGAAAATGGGATAGCCGCTTTTGTGGTAAAATACAGGCTGCCTGACAGCACCACTATGGTTGACCCTTCAGTTGGGCCCCTCCAGGATGCTCAACAGGCCATCAGCCTTGTCAGAAAAAACGCAAAAGCTTATGGCATTGACCCCAGAAAAATAGGCGTCATGGGATTTTCTGCCGGAGGCCATCTCGCCTCTACCGCCTCCACCCATTTCCGGTACGCAGCCAAACCGAAACCAGTGCGGCCTGATTTTACAATCCTCATCTACCCGGTCATCAGTTTTTCAGACAGCATTGGGCATAAAGGTTCAAGGCAAAACCTGATCGGGAAATCGCCCTCCGCTGAAAATATCCTTAAATTTTCCAATGAACTGCAGGTTTACAAAAAAACACCACAGGCATTTCTGGCCCATGCTAAGGACGACAAAGGGGTTCTTTACAACAACTCGGTGGCTTATGCCGAAGCCCTCCGCAAGTACAACATACCCGTTGAACTGGTGCTGGTGGAGAAAGGTGGCCATGGTTTCGGCCTCTACAATAAACAGTCTGACGTGCAATGGCCTCCCAAACTCCTGGAATGGCTGAAGTCGATCAATATGTAAAATTAACCCTGCGGGTTCGGGCCATTACACAGTTTGCATCAAAGCCCTGATCTTGCCATGCAATTTTTCACTCACCGGGTAGACCGGCAACCGGAAATAATTCCCGCAGATCCCCATTTCAGAGAGATAGGCTTTAACGCCACTTGGATTGCCCTCTTCAAACAGGGAGTTGATGATGTCCACGAACTTGTAGTGAAGCTCGCGCGCCGCTGGATAATTTTCATCCAGCGCCAGCCTGACCATTTCTGAGAATTTCCCGGGAAATGCATTGGCCACAACAGATATCACGCCAATAGACCCTACGGCGATCATGGGCAAAGTGATCTCATCGTCACCGCTGATCACTTCAAAGCCTTCCGGTTTATTTTTAATGATCTGCATGATCTGGTCGAAATTTCCCGATGCCTCTTTGGTAGCTATGATATTCGGACAGGCTTTCGCGATCCGCACCGTGGTTTCTGCAGTAACGTTCATGCCGGTTCTGCCGGGTACATTATACATGATGACGGGAAGCGGACTTGCTTCACTGATCAATTTATAGTGTTGGAAGATGCCTTCCTGGTTGGGTTTGTTATAATAAGGACTGACAGAGAGTATTGCCTGGTAACCCCTAAGGTCGGTTTGTTTCAATCCTTCCAGGACCTCGGCCGTATTGTTGCCGCCTATGCCTGCAACCAGTGGCAGTTTACCCGCATTCTCACTGGCCACAAACCTGAATATCTCCTGTTTCTCTTCTTTGGTGATGGTCACATTCTCACCTGTGGTGCCCATCACCACCAGGTAATCCACCTTCCCTTCTGTCAGGAAACCGATAAGCTTTTTGAATGATACCCAGTCAATAGAACCATTTTCTGCAAATGGAGTGATAATAGCCACTCCCGTACCCCTGAAATCTTTTGCCAGCATGAGTTGTATTTATACGGAAGCTTCCTCCCAGAAGCCCATTTTACTGAATTTAATGACCCTTTGCTTCAGACGCTCCTTCGGGGAAATCTGCTTCAATTCCGCAAGCACCGGCAAGAGAAATTCCTTTAATAACTGTGCGGCCTCATCATAGTCCCAGTGTGATCCACCGAGCGGTTCAGGCACTATGCCATCCACCAGCCCAAACTTCATCATATGATCTGCCGTCAGTTTGAGTTCGTCAGCAGCTTTTTCTTTCATATCCCAGCTGCGCCAGAGAATCGAACTGCAGCTTTCGGGCGATATAACCGTATACCATGTGTTCTGCATCATGAATACGCGATCTCCCACGCCAATGCCCATGGCTCCACCACTCGCACCTTCACCGATGATCACGCAGATCACCGGCACCTTTAAACGAAGCATTTCAAAGATATTCTTCGCGATCGCTTCACCCTGGCCCCGCTCCTCGGCTTCAATACCCGGGAAGGCACCAGGTGTGTCCACCAGGGTGATCACCGGCTTGTTGAATTTCTCAGCCAGCTTCATCAGCCGCAATGCCTTACGGTAGCCTTCGGGATTGGCCATTCCGAAATTACGGAGCTGGCGCATCTTGGTGTTGACCCCTTTCTGCTGGCCGATGATCATTACGGTTTCCCCGTCAAGCTGGGCAAACCCGCCCACGATAGCCTTATCGTCCTTGAAACTCCGGTCGCCGTGCAGCTCAATGAAGTTTTCGCACATCCTTTTAATATAGGCAAGTGTATATGGACGGTCCGGGTGCCTGCTGAGCTGTACTTTCTGCCAATTGGTGAGCGACTCAGTGATCTCCTTACGCTTCTCCATGATCTTCTGCTCCAACTGGGCTATAGAATCATTCAGATCGATCTTGTTCTTCTCCGCGGTAACCCTCAACTGCGCGATCTGGTCGTATAGATCCTTGATCGGTTTCTCAAAATCAAGGAACTGCCTGTTTTGTAAATCGGGCATTATCTGTCAATTGATGAAATTCAAAGATATGGGAATTGGTATTAATAGGTTTTCAGAAAAATGCCCGGGATCATCTGCGTATCAACATCTAAGGCTTGATCATGTTGCCAGGATGGCAAGCCCCGGGAGTAAAAAAGATGGCTTCGCCGAAAGCCGGATTTGGGGTATCTGAATTTAAAATCATCATTCCCTCTCTAAAATTTTGACAAAAATGAAAAAACCCTATCTTTGCCCTCCCGAAAACGGAACGGATCGGTAGTTCAGTTGGTTAGAATGCCGCCCTGTCACGGCGGAGGTCGCGGGTTCGAGTCCCGTCCGGTCCGCAAAAAACCCCACTAAATGTGGGGTTTTTGCATTATGTGTTTTACCATTTATTGTGGCAACACAGTATGAAACCTAAGCGATTTGCTTACCTTTCAGATGAACAATCAATACCATTAAACCACCTTAAGAAAAAACATTCGATGCGGTTACATATCCTGTACAAAATAGCCATGCTGACCATACTCGCCACTATCCCATTTATGCTGCCTGCCCAGATCCAAACAAAACAAGTCAGCTTCCCCACTGGAAAATCGTCTACCAGTGTATCTGGGACCGTCAAAGGAGATACGACTGTCGACTATTTAATCAGCGTAAAAACAGGTCAGGCGTTATCCGTATCCCTAAGTTCAAAAAGCACTTCCCTTTACTTTAACATACTTCCGCCCGGATCAAAAGACGAGGCGATCTTCATCGGATCCACTGATGGCAACAAATTTGCCAGGACACTGGCCACCAGTGGCGATTATAAGATCAGGGTCTACCTGTACCGCAGCGCAGCAAGAAGAAAGGAAACTGCGAAGTACAACCTTACGATCGGCCTGGAAGACCATCCAAAATAATGTCAGTGGCAATAACAGCTCATCCCCTCTGATCATTACAAAAACCCATTTTCGCCTGGCATGCCGTGAATGTTTGGTTATTCCAGACATTTGCACAATCCTGCTGCCTGCCCAGGAGGCCTTTACATGACGATCCCGCTCAAACATATCATCACCCGTACCCTGAAATGGATATCGCTGATCGTTGCATTCCTGCTGATCCTGATCATTGGCCTGTTTCTCCTCATCCAGACCCGCTATGGCCAGGACCTGCTGCGTGACCAGGCAGTCCGGTACCTCTCAAAAAAAATGGAAACCAAACTGGCCCTCGGCCGGATCGATCTCGACCTTAGAAAAGGTATCAGGCTTTCAAACCTGCTCATCGAAGACCGGGAAAAACGGACACTTGCAAAAATTGGCTTACTTGATGTGCAGATCGATTGGCTCTCCCTGCTGTCCAACCAGGCATCGCTTCACCGGATCGAGCTGAGCGATGCCGATATCAATATCTTCCGCAAAGCCGGCCAGGAAAACTTCAGTTTTTCCTTTATTCCCGAAGCATTTCTTACATCACCGGTCGAAACTGAAAAGGTGAAGGACAGCACTGCTGCTTTCCTGATCACGCTTGGCAAAATCGACCTTGCTGACATCCGCTTTAAGATGGATGACCAACAGGGTAAACAGATCTACGACATCGCCCTGGGCAGCCTCAAAACTGACCTGACAAAATCAGATATTGCCGCTATGTATTTCCGCGCCGATCACTTCCACACCAGGGATATCACAGCCAAAGTATCTATGTGGGGGACTGATGGCAGCACTCATCCGGATAGTTCGGGATCCATCAATATGCGGTTGATAGTGGATACTGCTTCTATGGAAAGGACCGTATTCCATATGGAACAACAGCAAGGCGATGTGAAGATCCAAACCAAAGCAGCCCTGCTCACCACCTCTTCCCTATCCGTTGATCTCAACCAACAACTTGCCACATCTGCTTCACTCTGCCTGAAGGACCATGCCACCTCCTTTGAGATGGTATCGAAACCCGTAAGTCCTGAAAAACAAACCCCAGCTTCCTCGTCAAAACCTTTCAGGTTTTACGTTGACACCGTCGCCATTGTCAATAATGGATTTGAATTCCACAACAATGCCCTTAAACCTGCGGGGAACAGGAATGCCATCGACCCCAATCATCTCCGGATGCAGGATATCAATATCCACCTGGGGGCAACTTCTTTCGATGGCCAAAGCTATCGGTCCCGCATACGGATGATCAATGGTACCGAATCCACGGGCTTCACGCTGAAACAGGTCAGCGGCGATATTGAATATGCAGACTCCCAGTTTCAGGCAAAAGACCTGCTGCTCCAAACCAAAACTAATCGAATCATGGCCAATGTGCTTGTTGGCAATATGCAGGCTGCCCTAACAGAGCAGATCTCTGTGAATGGCACCATCACCACAAATGCCTTGCAACTGCAGGAACTACTGTTTTTCCAACCCGAACTCGCGCAAAACAAATATTTCGTCCCCCTTGTCAACAAACGATTTGACCTCAATACCCGGTTCAATGGAACAGTGGGGAACCTCAACATTCCCTCAATCACCCTCAAGGAATCCGCCACTTCCCTGTCTGCAAGTGCGAATATTTTCCATATTACGGACCCGGGTAAGATGATCATTAAACTGAAGCTTGACAACTTCAGCTCAGGAAGAAAAGATATCCTGTCATTCCTTCCCAAAGGCCTGATCAGCGATTCACTGCAACATTATATACCGGAAAAATTCAGTATCAGCGGCAGCTACAATGGCACCGTTGAAAATTTTAACACGGACCTCCGCCTGTCTACTTCACTGGGAAATGCAAAGATCAAAGGGAGCATGAAAAACGTGGCCTCCCCTTCGCGCGCTGTTTACAACATGACTACAACACTCAATGGCGTAGATCTAGGCCGGATCCTGGAAGACAGTACCATCGGCAAAGTGTCCGGAACCTTCCAGGCCCGGGGCCGGGGCCTGGAACTTAGTACAGCTGTGGCCAATGCAACAGCACATATCTCAAAGGCCAGTTACCGCGGGTATGAATACACCGGCATCGATGTAGAAGGCGAGGTAGATAAGGGAATGTTGAACGCCGATATCAAGTCTGCGGATCCAAACCTGGACCTGGACGGCACCATCAGTATGGTCCTGCATGGCGATCCGGTAA
>Ga0315904_10000937_pt1 | contig 46396 bp, 65 predicted proteins | sample LakEriMetagenome_6_FD_203529 | JGI IMG/M metagenome (GOLD analysis project Ga0315904, IMG submission 203529) | Freshwater fungal communities from buoy surface, Lake Erie, Ohio, United States - Buoy 12 MA120 | ecosystem: Environmental > Aquatic > Freshwater > Lake | place: USA: Lake Erie, Ohio...
TCTGCTGGAGCAACCGACGCCTTCGGCCGTGTCCGTACATCTAACCCACTCACCCTTTTCGACTCCAGCCACCGTTACCACGACAACGGACTTTGGGCCACCTCTACCGCCACGGGCGGAACATCTACGTTTGACGCCAACGCCGGCCTCGTCAATCTTGCCGTAACCACTGCCTCCGGCTCTTCAGTCATCCGCGAAACCACCAAATGCTTCTCTTACCAGCCAGGAAAATCCCTGCTGGTCATGTCCACTTTTACGCTGAACCCCGCCAAAACCGGCCTCCGCCAGCGCATCGGCTACTACGGCGCCGCCAACGGCATGTACGTCGAGCTAAACAACACCACCCTTTCCTTCGTCGAACGCAGTTCTTCCACCGGATCCCTAGTCGAAACCCGCGTCGCCCAATCCGACTGGAACATCGACCCCCTCAACGGCACCGGCCCCTCCAACCTCACCCTCGACCTCACCAAATCCCAAATCCTGTGGATGGACATCGAGTGGCTAGGACTCGGCACCGTCCGCCTAGGTTTTGTTATTAACGGCAAATTTATCCACTGTCATTCCTTCCACCACGCCAATATCATTACCTCCACCTATATCACCACCGCTTCCCTCCCCCTCCGTTACGAGATCACCAACACCGCCGCTACCGCCAGCGCCAGCACCCTCAAACAGGTTTGCTCCACGGTCCTTTCTGAAGGCGGTTACGAACTACGCGGCCTCCAACAAGCCATCGGAACCGCAATCACTGCCCCTTACGCTCTAACTACTGCTGGCACTTACTACCCGGTTATTTCCCTACGCCTTAAGGCAGCCGCACTAGACGCAATCGTCATTCTTACCGCTTTATCTATTCTTGGCGCCACAGCCAACGCCAACTACAACTGGCGCGTGATTGCATCCGGTACAACTACCGGCGGCACCTGGACAAGCGCCGGAAGCGAATCCAGCGTCGAGTACAACCTCACTGGAACTGCCACCACCGGAGGCCGTGTCTTAGCCCAGGGCTACTTCAGTTCCACCAACCAAAGCACCGCATCCGTAGACATCCTAAAAGAAGCCCTGTTCAAATTCCAGCTGGAACGCGACGGCCTTACTGCAACCCCTTACGAACTAAGTCTTGTTGTTACAGCAAGCGTGTCAACGTCTAACGTACATGCATCAATGGACTGGGAGGAAATCAGCCGCTAATGGCCATCCAAACAGTGAACGGAGGCTGTATTCACATCGAAATCGATGCTGAAGACGGCCTCACCCACGCCACATTCGTCTTCAAATCACCCCAAAACCCCGAAATCCTCGGCGGTTTTGTCACCATGCTGGCCCAAGGCGTCGAAGTACTGGTGCCTATCACCGACCCCGACGACGAGGAAGACGACGATGATTGATGCCAAAATAAGTACAAAGTAGGAGCCTAGCCGTGGTCTACAGCGCCAACATCCCCCCAACTGGAGCTGTAGTCAGCGAATCCCCGTTTGTCCGCAGCCTCGAAGTCATCGGCATGATGCCGGACTGGAGCGTCATGGCTGCCGTCACCCGAGGCACGAACTACCTGCGGGACATGAGCGAGACTTATCTCCCTCAGGAACCGCGTGAAGACGACGACGCTTACCAAACCCGCGTCGACCGCAGCGTCCTCAGCCCCTACACCAGCCGCCTGATCGAGACCGCTGCTGGCGCCATCCTCCGCAAGCCCATCCACATCGAGGGCGACCCCTACTGGCTGGAGCTGGCACAAAACATCGACGGCCTCGGCTCGAACATCAACGAATACGCCCGCCGCGCCTTGGTAAGCAGTCTTACCTACGGCCACAGCGCCATTTTGGTGGACTACCCAGCAGCGACGGAAGCCCGCAACTTGGCCGAAGAACGCGCCATGGGCCGCCGCCCCTACTTCGTCCACGTCGACGCCCCCCAGATCTGGGGCTGGCGCAAGGAACCCGGCACCAACCGCCTACTGCAAGTCCGCATCCACGACTACGACGTCCGCCCCCTCAACGAATTCGGCGAAGAACAAGTCGAGGAGATGCGCGTCATCTACCCAGGCCGCTACGACCTGTACACCCTCGGCCAAGAACTCGTGGAGTTCACCGCCACGGGCGGCTACAGCCTCGACGAAATCCCACTGGTCCCGATCTACAGCAACCGCCGCGGCCTGCTGGTATCCCAGCCTCCACTGCTGGACATTGCCAACATCAATATCACGCACTACCAACGCCAAGCCGACCTTATCCACGCCCTCCACATTGCCGCCATGCCCACCCTCGTCCTAGAGGGCTGGGACGACACCACCGGCTCCGCAACGATGGGCGTGAACTACGCCATCGCCATGCAACCGGGCAACAAGGCGTACTACGTGCAGGCCGACGCCACCAGCTTCGACGCGCAAATGGCCGAACTGGAATCACTGGCATCCCAAATGTCCACACTGGGCGTCACCAAACTCTTCGGCCAAAAATTCGTCGCCGAGTCCGCCGAGGCCAAGCGCATCGACCAAGCCCAATCCAACAGCGTGCTTTCGATCATCAGCCAAGAACTGGAAAGCGCCCTCAACCAAGCCTTCGCCTTCGCGGCCCAGTACGTGGGCATGGAACCACCCGAAATAACGATTGACCGCGACTTTGACTACTACCGCCTGATCGGCCAAGACGTCTCCGTACTGGCCCAACTGAACCAGATGGGTAAAATCAGCGACGCCATGCTGCTGGAAGTGCTGCGTCGCGGCGAAGTCCTGCCCGACAACATCAACATCGAAGACGAACTGGAAGCCTCCACCACAAACGCACTGGCACTGCCAGAAGCCGCAGAGAACACCGGCGACGAGGACATGGAACAGCGCGAAGAGGAACTCGATTCTTAACTGCTAACCTATAAGTGTCCAAGTAACACATAACTGTGCCTGAAGAACAGCAAGCACCAGTAACTCCTGTGGAGGCTGTTGCCCCTCAGCCTGTGGCTGAAAGCTCCGATCTGGCCACCCAACTCGAAGCACTTCGTGCGAAAAACCAAGAGTTGATTGCCGAGCGCCGCAAAGACCGCGAAAACCGCGAAAACCTCCAGAAACAGCTAGACGAACTACGTGTAGCCCAAGAATCCGCCAAAACTGCCAAATTGGCCGAATCCGGCGAATTCAAAACTCTCTGGGAACAAGCACAAGAGACCGTCGCCGAGCTTAAACAACAGCTCGCCGCAAAAGAATCCGAAGTCGAACAAATCCGCCAAGGATTCACACAAGAACAAGTGAAGTCAGCCGCTATTGCACAACTTTCTCAAGCTGGTGCACTGGCACCTGATCAGCTGTATCGTTTACTTCAGGAGAACCTACGCGCTAAAGAAGGTCAGCCTGTGGCTGTCGTCGGCGGCGTGGAAGTTCCAGTTGGTGAGTACATCGCCAACTTAAAAAACCCCGGCAGCGGTTACGAGCACCACTTTGCAGCTACGAACCGTGCCGGAATGGGTGTTACGGGTAGTGCCCGCAATACAGCCCTCCCCGGCCAAGCCAACCCCTGGTCTAAGGACAGCTGGAACGTCACTCAGCAAATGATGATGCTTGCCAGCGACCCCGACAAAGCCCGGTTGTTGAAAGCCGAAGCCGGCCTCTAGCCCCTGTGGGGCAACCTCCCCAACCTTGACTCCACTGGAGCTACCCAATGTCTGCTTCTAACAGCAATTTCGGGGGAACTTTTCTCTCGAACCTTGTAACTCGTCCCGAGTTTCTTCAGTACACCGCTGAAGGCATCTTCGAGCAATCGAAGTGGGTCCAAAGCGGCATCATCCAGCGCAACGCTGCCCTTGATGCCCGTGCTGGCGGCACCCGCGTGCGCGTGCCTTTCTTCGACCCCATCGCCCCCACCGAAACCCAGATCCTCTCCACCTCCAGCTGGAACGGTGGCCTGGGTTATCTGACCGCCCAGAACGTCACTGCCGACGAGCAGATCATGACGATTCTGCACCGTGGTTTCGCCTACGCAGCAGACGACCTGAGCAAGCTGGGTTCTGGGGCGGACCCTTTGAGCCACGTCCGCAACCAGCTGACCGCCGCCATCAACAAGCTGAAGACCGCCACCCTGGCAGCCCAACTGCTGGGCCTGTTTGGCGGAATCAGCGGTGCTGGCGTGCTTGGCCCCAACCAAACCAACAAGACGTTTGCTGGTGTCCCCGGTTCGATGACCGAGGCCAACTTCATCAACGTCGCCAACGTGGTGGCCGCCAAGGCAGTTCTGGGTGAGCGGGGCGACAACCTCGACTCCATCGCAATGCACTCCAACGTTGCGTACTACCTCCAACAGATCGGGATGCTGACCTTCAGCACCTCCGCACTGTCCACAGGTGGTGCCGTTGTGTGGGGCGGCGGCGGTGTGGGCGTGACCCAAACCGAAGTGGCGACCTTCGCTGGTCTCCGCGTGGTGATCGACGACCAGCTCGTCGCACTGACCGGTGGCACCTCGACCCACGCCAAGAAGTACCCCGTGTACCTCTTCCAGAGCGGCGTCGTTTCCGAGGGCATCCAACAGGATCTCCGCCTTGGTGCAGACCGCAACATCCTGTCGATGCAGGACATCCTGGCCGTCGACTACCACTACGGCTACCACGTGACCGGCACCAAGTGGAACGTGGCTGGCGACAACCCGACCAACGCTGCCACCACCGGCAACTTGGCCGACACCGCCTCCTGGAGCCTGGTGTACAGCACCACCAAGCAAGTGCCCATCGCTCGCCTGCTGGTGAACACCCCGTTCGACACCTCCGCCTACGCTTGATTCGAAGCGGAAACCAAGAAGCCCCCGAAAGGGGGCTTTTCTTTTGGCTAATCAGCCCTCAAGCTGCCCTACACGCACCCGCTCCTGGTACTCAAAAATCTCCGGAGCCCGGCCCACCAACTTGTAGGAATGACTCAACAGCTCACGAAACACATGCGGACTAACGGCCAGCTCCTGCTGGATCGTCTCGGCATCCTTACCAGCGGCAAACATTTCGCGGATTGCCACTGCAACGGGCTCCAGTGAGCGAACGGTGTCACCAGGCAACGCGGACGGTGCGGATTTCTCCTTTACTTCTAGGCTGTCAGCAGCTTTGCGAGCAGGCATGAGTACAGTGCGTCTCTTCGTACTACAGGATAACTGTCGCAGCTTTGTTGACGTCCAGTACGGCCAACACCTAGAAGCCCAAGCAGAACTCGAAATGTTTGGCGCAAAGGTGTATCACTCAATGGTGCTGAGCAATCCTCCCAAACAAAGGAAATCACGCACTAGCGCTAGACTCAAACAAAGGATGTACTAACTGTGGCTGCCGTCATTGATGCCACCATCGCTGGGACGTCAGCCAACAGCTACGTAACGCTGGCTGCTGCCAACACATATTTCGAGACCGTCCCAGACTCGGCCACCTGGACCGATAAAACAGACGACCAGAAAAACCGCGCCCTTATCAGCGCCACCCGCTGGATCGACGCCCTTAGCTTTTACGGCGACCGCTGCACCACGACGCAAGCCCTCAAGTGGCCACGCGAGGACTTCGAAGTTGATGGCATCGAACTGGTCTGCACTGTCATCCCCACAGAAATCAAAGTCGCCACCTACGAACTGGCACGCGCCCTCGCCAACGACACCGACGCCATCACCGGCAGCACTGGCACAACCGGCCTCTACGACCAAGTGGAACTGGGCGAGCTAAAGGTCAAATACAAATCCAGCTCAATGACACCGGGCATGGTGAACAACGTCTTCGACCTCTACCCCTGGCTGCAGACCTACCTCGGCGCCTATTGCATGGGCGGCGCCACCAACTATGCCGTCCGTCTACGTCGAGGCTGACATGGGCCTGATCGACACCACCTTTGCCCCAATCCCCACCTCAGTCCTCGCCGACTGGGGCCAAAACATCACGTACATCAAAACCGCAACACCTCGCACCTACAACCCAACCACTGGTGCAGTCACTGGTGCTGATGTCACCGTGACAGTTAAAGCCGTCATCACGCGTGTCAGCCCTCGTGAAGTCGAAGGTTTATACCAAACAACCGACCTAAAGGTCATCATCGGCGCTAGCGAACTAGGCACCTACTACCCCACCGAAGCCGACCGCATCCAATACCAACAAGCTGGAGCAACCCGCGAAGCCAAAATTATCGCCATCACCACCTATCGCGGTGACAACCCTGTGTACCACTCTCTAATCGTGAGGCCCCAGTAATGGCAAGGGATTTTAAGCACTTACTTAATGACCTCAAGGAGGTAGTAACCAGTAGCGCTCGTTACGCTGCCGTAGAAATTATGAACAGTTTGGCCGAGCAAGGACCGGCGTATTCAGGCCAGTTTTCCTCTGCCTGGTATGCGGTAGAACCCGGTCAAACACCCGGAGGCCCACGTTCCGCAGGCAACAACATCTACAAGTACGACTTACGTAACGTACCTAAAACAAAATTTCGCACTGGCACCTACTACGAAATTGTTAATGGAGCTGATTACGCGCCTCAAGCGTTAGATCTGGAAGAGGGCCGCTTCCAAACGCAATACGACGACGCCGGAAACATCCTTGAACCGCTAAAAACGCCTGTGGCTGTCGGTACTCGCACGGGCCCCAAACGCGGGCAAGTTTCTAACGGAGAAGGATTTGCCGTTAGTACAGCTCCGTTGGACTGGTACGTTACGTACACAAACGGAGGCGCTATGCAACGTGACCTTGGAAACGGTGTACGTATCGGTTTCCGCCAAGGACCGCGTGGCGGAACACCTTCTGGAACAGGGTTTAGCTGATGAACTACCAAGCAATCCGAGCCGCCGTCGAAAACCCGCTGCTTACAGCCTTCGGCTCACTGGTACCAGCAGTTCCTGTTTACTTCGACAACATCACAGCAGTCCCACCTAACACCACAACTGAGTACGTCCGCGTCAATGTTACTTTCGGTATTACCAACGAACCCACGCTTACCAGCAGCGTTGACAACGCCCGTGGTGCGATTGTTATCCGTATTTTCACAGAAAAAGGACGCGGCCCGGCCCGCAACCAAACGCTGATCACCACTGCAGTCAACGCACTGGAAACACTCAACAACACCGCCAAAACAACGAGCGGTGTATTTTTTCGCGTAGGCGAAATTAACGGCCCGACGTTTTCTACAACAGAAGATGCGCCCCACTTTATGGGGCGGATAGACACGTCCTACGTTGCAACTGTGTTGTCGTAGGTAATGCTTAGTTACAGGCGCTAACCTGTATTAAGCCGGGCAGTGCCCGCCCAACAACGTTCACTTGGTACGCCCTATGGCCACCACCGTTCTGTCCGGCACGTCCGGCGCCCTCTACTACAAACCCGCTGGCACCACCGGCACCTTCGGCGAAGCCGGTGTCAACACTGGCACCGACGTAATCACCGTTGCCCCTTACCTGAATTTCAAAGTAGGCGATCCGGTTAAATTCCGCGTGGTGAACAGCCAAACCGGCGGCACCGGCAGCGGCACCCTGCCTGCGCCCATCTCTGACGCCACCACCTACTACGTGCTGAGCTACACCGCTGCCACTGGTGCACTCACCGTATCGACTTCCGCTGGCGGCACCATCTTGGCCATCACCGACGACGGTACGGCGGTTGCCCCCAACGAGTTCGAGGTGTATTACGCCGACTTCGCCGTAGTCGGCCAAGTCCGCGACTGGAGCTTCGAAATCAGCCGCGCTGAAATCGACGTCACTACCATCGGCCAAACCCCTGGTCAGTACGTGCCCTTCCGCAGCTACATCAGTGGCTTCGGCGATGGCACCGGCACCGCAACGGTCTATATGACCAACGAGGACGCCGCCCTGTCCAACCGCATGATTGAGGACGTGCTCCAGCGCCAGCAAACTGGTGCAGCCTTCAAGCTTTACACCGACCGCGTGTTTAGCGGCGGCACCCTGAGCGAGAGCCTGAGCCGTTCCATCGCTTTCGATGCGGTGCTGACCTCGGCCAGCCTGAACATCAACCCCGACGACGCTCAATCTGTGACCGTCAACTTCCGCCCTGCTGGCACTCCGACCTTCGACTTCAGCACTTCCGCCTGATAATCTGCTGTCGCAGTCAGTTCAGCAAGCCCCGGCCCACAGCCGGGGTTTTTCATTTCTACTCCGCTACACTATTCCCATACCCCAAGCACTGGTATGCCCGTTCCTGTACGCGCAATCGACCGTCTCCGCAAGGCCGCCAACCTGGAGCCGACTAAAAAAGTAGTGGAGCTGTCCGACGGCAGCAAATTTGAAATGTGGGTGGCACCGCTGACGATGGCCGAGCGCGAACGCGCCCAAAAGCAGGCCAAGTCCGACGATGCCAACGCCTTCGCGCTCCAACTGCTGATTGCCAAAGCGCTTGACGAGTCCGGCGCCAAGCTCTTCAACGTCGGTGAGATGGACGTCCTGAAAAACGAAGTCAAGGACAAGGACCTACAGGCGTTGATGCTGGCAATCCTCACCGACGACGCCGAGCCCATTGACCCAAAATCCTGAGCGCCGAACTCCGCAAGGACAACTGGCTCATGCTCCAATTTGGCGTCGCCAAGGAACTGGGCCTAACCCTTACCGAAGTTCGGACGACCATGACCGCCGAAGAATTACTCGGCTGGAGCGCCTACTTCGGCATCCTCAACGAGGACCAGCAGAAGGAAATGGACAAAGCTCGCCGCCGCCGCTAACCCGGCGGCTTTTTTGTTGCGTAGACTGGTTTTACGCTTAGGCAATGGTGCGGTGGTTGATTACGACGCCAAAATCAGAGTAAGTGCCGATACCAAGCAGGCCGAATCTGAGCTGTCAAAACTTCAAAAGCGTATTAGCCAACTGGGTGATGCTGCTTTTAAGTTAGATGCACGTAATTTTCAGAAAAGTGTACGTGACATCGGAACTGCAGTCCAGGGTATCGGCCAGAGAGGAGCACTAGGTGCCTTAACTCTTGCAGCAGGTAAAGCCACAACAGCTTTAGGGGGCCTCGGAGCCAAATTTGGAGTTATCGGTGCCGCAGCAGCCAGTGCGGGTGCCACTGTAAATAGTGCTCTAGGCGGTGTACCAAGTGTTATTACAGATATACTTAATCATATTGGACAAGTACCGAACGCATTTGGTATTGCGGCAGTTGCCGCAATGGCTTTTGCACCACAAATACTTAAAGCATCTAGCGCGGCTACGGGACTTGCTGCTGCTGTAGATAAAGCCGTAGGCGCACAGACCACACAAAAAATTGCGCAGGCAGTCGACAGTATTGGACAATTAAACGTCGAGTTAAATGCTACTGCTTCTACATTTCAAGATCTTGTTTCCGGTAGTACGCTTAACCAGCTAAACAATCAGCTTAGGGATGCTGTAAAACAAAGCGGTGAATTTCATTCGTCAACTGTCGACGCTGTAGTAGCGGCACAGCAACTTGTAGCCGTACAAAAAGAACAACGCAAAGAACAGAAAGCCATAAATGACTTAATCCGCCAAGCACAAGGGCTACAACCACAAGATGTACGCGATGCTGAACTTAATAGACGTGTAGCCCTCCTCAAATCGCGTGAAATTCAACAACAAAAAGACCTAAAACTACAAAACCAGATAAACGTAGAGCTGGCCGAGTACGAACGTCTTGCCGCACAGGTAGCAGCACAGACAAAGCTATGGGCATCAAACCTAGAGCGCATTGCGCGCTCCAGCAAAGCAGGTGTGTTTGGCACACAATCCCAATTACGCACAAGAGTTCAGGAGTTCCAAGAGAACCGTCGCAGCGCTGAGATAGCCCGCCAACGCAACGCCGAAATACAAGCCCTTGAAGCCCGCCAGCGCGGCACCAACTACAACCTGAGCCAAGTGCCCGCACGCGGGGAGCTGTTCCCCGGCGGCAACACGATGACCGCCTCGCCCCAATACAGGGCGATGCTCAACGCTCAGGCGCAAATGCGCCAGGCGGCCACCAACGCCCTCGTCCAATCCGAACGCACCCTCCTCGGTTTCCAGGCCCAGACTCTGAAAACTGAACAACAAATAACGGCTGCCAAGCGTCAACAACAGTCCATTGATGAACGCAGCATTCAGGTATTGCGTGATCAAAATAAGCTTTTGATGGAGCAATATCGCGCACAACAACGCGTCGCATCAGGAACGTTAGACCCGGCCTCATTGCGTGCTGATAGACAGCGGCGCGTGGAGCAAGGTAGAGCTGCGCAAGCCCGCCGCCGCGAAATGACCGAAAACGTTATCATCGGCGGCGCGTTCCCAATGTTGTTCGGTGGCGGCGCTGGAACTGTAGCTGGCGGCGCACTAGGCGGTTTAATCCCAGGTAATCCGATGCTGTCTGTGGCCACCAGTGCTGTTGGCGCATTGGTGGATCAGTTTGTTGCTTCTGTGACGGAAGCCGGAAGCGCAATGCGTGATCCGATCACAAACTTTCAAAAAATTGCCGACGCAGGTTTAATTGCCAGCCGCAGCCAAAAACAGTACATCGAACGTCTAATCGAAGCCGGTCGCGTAACAGAAGCCGCAGCCGCTATTCAAGCCGAAATAGTACAAAAAATAGGCGCCAAGGGCGTTAAAGATTTACAGAACGCTGGAGCTGCAAGCGACTCATTTAACAAAAAGCTTGCCGAACTTAATTTGCAAATACAGGCGGCGGTAGCCGGACCACTTACAGATTTATTAACTTGGTTTAACAATTTTCTTTCCAGTGTTACCGCGTATAACAGACAACAAGCAGCGCAAACGGACTTCCTTACTTCTTTACGACAAGCAGATCCTCAAGCGTATCAGCAATACTTTAAGGAATCTATGCAGCTGCGTGCAGCAAATAATGGCGTTGTTGATCCCAAAGCATTGCAAAGTCTGCAGCAACAATACACACAGCGCTTTAATCTACAGCCCGGAGCTGTAAGTTCTTCTATCGACAAAACTCCTGAACTTCAAGCGCAAGCACAAACAAAAGAACTAGCGGCTCAAGTACAGCTAGAGGCTCAAAAGCTTACACTAGCCGGTATGTCTTTGGAAAAAGACGGTCAAAGCTACGTTGCTGTAGCAAAGCGTGTAGCTGAACAAGAATACGAAAACAAGCTGCTGGAGATTAAAAATTTCTGGATAGGTAAAGCTTACGATGCGGAGAAAAACCAGTTAATGATAAGGCAAGCTAATTTACAACTAGCGGCAAAAAATAAAGATATAGATGCACAGGCCGCTCGGGCTAACGAGCAGGCTAATAAAGACCGGATTCGTGCTCTTCAGCAGACGCTTCAGCTACAGATACAGCTGGGTCAGACCACCGTAGACGAGTATCAAATTTTTGAGCAAAGCGTCCAACTATATAAAGGTCCTATAGCTGGTTACGAGAAAAGCCTTATTTTACTAGAAAAGCGTTTTGCTATACAAGAAGGTATTATTAACAGAGAATACGAAGCCGCACAATACTCCGAAGAGTACGCTACTAACCAAGCAACAATAGATGCTATCTACAAAAACAGACTTAACAATTTAAAACTAGAATTAGATTTTCTGACTGCCACCTTAACCATACAAAAAGAACGCGCTAAACTCGAACAAGCTGTAGCAATTCGGCAGCTAATCAGTCAAAATGCACAACGCCGGGTAGCCGGGCAAAACGAAATAAACAAACTGCGTACCCAGATGGAGTTTCCGTTAGGTGGGGAACAGCTAGAACGCGACTTACTGCAGCTGGATCAATACGCACGCAGAATGAGCGAGATAATACCGTTACAAGAAAAGATAAACCAGCTCAATGAAGACATAACTACCGCGATTGCAACTCCTGGTGTTATGACTGAAACCCAGCTGGCTCTTAAACAACGTGAGCTTGCTATAGAAGAAGACCAGTTAAAATATCTACAAAACGAATTAGAGTTACGTGATAAACTTGAACAGCAATTACTACAGCAGCAACAGTTTTTTACTACGTACGGCCAACTCATCCAAGGAGTAAGTAGCGAAATCTCTAATCTAGTAACTACAAGCGTTGTGGAACTAATTAAAGGAACAAAAACAGCCGAACAGGTGTTTGTAGAATTTTTAGACGCCATTGGTAACGCGTTAATACAAACAGCGCAGCAAATGATTACTCAGTACATCGCACTAGGGATTGCAAAAATCTTTGCCTTCGGTAGTAGCGGATCCGGCTTTAGTTTTTCTGGTGCCGGACCTGCATCTGGTGCTTCTGTGTTTGGTAGCGGGCAGGCCGGCTTTAACCCAGCGGCATTTACAGGTGGCTTTGGTTTCCGTGCTAACGGTGGACCCGTCAGTAGTCAATCGCCTTATATCGTCGGCGAACGTGGCCCTGAACTGTTTGTCCCAGGAACCGGCGGTAGCGTCGTTCCAACCAACGACCTCCGCGCTGCAATGGGCGCTGCACCCGGTAGCCGCGCTGGATCACCCGTGCTTAACATGAGCTTTGAAACCACCAACATTGGCGGGGTGGAGTACGTCAGCCGCGATCAACTCGAAGCCGCAATGGCTACCACCCGCCGTCAAGCCGCCAGCGATGGCGCCAAACGCGGCATGTCCATGACGTTGGATCGTATCCAGCAGTCACCCCAAACCCGTAACCGCTTGGGTCTCCGCTGATGGCACGTTTCCCATCCTTAAAACCAACGTCTAGGAGCTACACAGCGGGCAACTATCCATCAAAGGAATATCGCTCCCTGTCAGGCGTTGTCGCTAAACGTAGCTTCGGCAACCGCGCTACTGGTTATGCACTGGAAGTGGAGTTTGCCAACATCAGTCAAAGCGACATGCGATCAATTTTGAATCACTACGAGGGTGAAAACGGCACCCTCAATTCTTTTACGTTGCCGACTACCCTGACTGCCGGTTACGGCACAGCCGCGAGCAACGATCTACTGGAACCAAACGCCGCAATCCGCTGGTTCTATGCAGAACCACCACAAATCCAAAGCGTCTTGCGCGACTTAAGCACTGTCCGTGTGCGGTTTATCGGGGAGCTAGCACAGTAATGGCAGTCATCAGAATCGCCCAGTACTTTTATTTGCGCGATACAGACAACAATCGTTACGCGTTTCAGAACTACTTCGTCCAGCAAACAAAAACGCTAAACGGCCTCAAGTACACCTTTGCCCCTTTTCGCGCAGAGGGCACTGTTTCAAACCTGACCGGAGACAACGCACTACTGCAGGTACTTTTTCCTGCAGAACCGTTCGCCATCAAACTTGTCGAACAAGCCGATGGCAACCGTCTAACCCGCCTGACCCTGACAACACAGTGGCTTAACGCCAGTGAGAACACAGTGCGCTCGTACGAGGAACGTTACGTGGGCATTGGCGCCAGTGTTTCCGACACCACATTGGAGCTGCGTTTTAGATCCGCAATGGACAGCGTTGGAGCACAATTTCCGCGTCAGACACTGACCTTGCGAAATGTGGGTCCATTACCAACAAGCACCCAGATTTCGTTGCAGTGATTGACACCAACGAGTTCATCGGACTAACCAGGGCTTGGGGCGCATTACCTGGAGACGGAAGCGGTCAGATTGACTGCTGCGCTCTTGCCGCCGAGATCCACAAGCGGCTTGGCTACTGGGACTATGGACCAGAACTGCGCCAAATTTTCGCCAAATTTGACGATGAGACCTTGCCGCCCAAGTTCATCGCCAAGTGGCTGGTTAAAAACGGCAAGCGTCTCGAAAAGCCAGAGCCTCACGCCGTTGTACTGCTGCCTAGTCCAGGCGTTGGCGCTCTCGGTACAGTAATGGAAGACATGACCGTGCTTTTTATCGGTCCCGGCGGTAAGGTCATCCGATCCGCCCTTCCTGCAAACGACGGCTGGTACTTCAGGCTGAACAAATGACCCGCAAGCTCCTGCCTTACGAGTACCAACTGATTGAAGCGCTCGGCATCAGCAAAGACGAGTACCTGGACTTTATTGCCGCAGCACCACTATACGAAGACCCCAAAGAGGGCACTGTTTTAGATATTCGCAACGCCGAAGCAACAGTAGCTCTGGTGCTCACTATTGTTGGCATCCTATTTCAGGTTGCATCAGCACTACTTACCCCCCGTCCTGAAATACCAAGTACAAGAGGTGTTGGTCAATCAAGAGACCAACGTTTTGCACCGCGTTTTGGTTTTAACGGAGCACAAGAGCTAGCGAATTATGGTGATCCACTGCCGCTTATTTACACAAACACAAGTATCAATTCTCGTGGTGGCGTTCGTGTAAGCACAGCGCTGCTCTGGAGTGCTGTGCTTAGTTACGGCGGCAACCAGTTCATGCGTCTAATGCTGAGCATTGGCGCAGGCAAGATCGGTGCCATCGACATTTACCGTAGTGCTCTGGGACAACTGCCGTTGCGCGACTACACGCAGAGCAACCTTTGGGCATATTTCAACGACAACAGTTACACAAAATACGCACAACTTGCAACAGCAGTAAACACATTCCAAGACCCGACTCGCGTTGGATCTGCAAGTCGTCCCACGGCACGCCTTACAACACTGGCAGGGCAGCAAGACAAATTCGGCTTTAGCCAGGCTTACGCACCAACTACCAGCGTTTCGTGTGGTGTAACAGCCGTCATCCCGATCAATGTTCAGGTGATGGTGATTAACCCGAACGGAGATCGCAGGCGCTTCAACGTAGACACACAACTAACTCCTAATACAACGTACTGGCCCACGAGCGGTGTGCGCCCCAACATCCCAGTTGGCACCCAGTTCACCATTAAGATCCAGCAAACAATACGACTAACTCAAGCCGAAAGAGATCTTTTTAGTACTGAAGGAATTGGTCGTTATGCAAAAGAATCAGCATTTACAGCACGTCGCGCAGAAGCCTCTGCTCTGTTTGAAGGCGCACGCTTCAAAATAGGATCCGCTATTTTGCGTCTAATCAGCGTCGATAATACTGAGACAGATCAAGGCGTGGTGACTGCAACGTTTACTTGCGAACGTCGCGGCAAATTCCCTGCCGCCCCATACGCTTCCACCCACTGGATCGAAGACACAGAAGACGAAATAGCAAAACAAAAAAGCATCATCAAACAACAAGAAAATACAATCGCTATCCTCAACAAAGACAAAGAAGACCTTCAGTACTATCAAGATTTTCTAGCACGCGTTGTAATAAGCAAATACTCTAATTTTAACCAGTTTAATCCCGCTGTTGAAAAATACCGCAGCCTTGCCTCGAGCGTTAATATCGGCAAAAAAGATGTAAAAGTTATGTTACGTTACGTCGAAAAAAGCATAAAAGAAGCCGAGGAAACTTTAGCTAAAGCAGAAACTCGACTTGACTCCCTTAAGGACCAAGGCAGCTTAAAAAGCATCCAAGCCTTGTACACCAAGTGCATGGCGCACATCGAAGAGGCGCAGTACGCATCAACAACCAAATGCCATGTTGTTGATTTTGCCTTAAAGATACGGGCTTACCGCCGTCTTAGCGGTCGTGCGGATGTTTACGGAAGTGAGCAAGAAGATTACGGAGATAGCGCCAGTGAAAATGGTCCACAGCCACGGACGGTCATGTTCCGCATGTATTGGCGTTTCGCTGGCACAACTGAATACACAAGTATCCCCTATATTTTCTGCGTTCGTAACAGCACCGAACAAGACGTATTTACTTACGTAAAACTCGTCCACGCCAATGCAGCGTTTACACAACCTAAGGCTGCACAGTATTGGGAAGTCAAATTTGAACCCGTCCTGGAGCCCGGAGCGGAACCCTCGATCACAAAGTATTGCTACCTACAACAAACAGGTAAGGAGCGGCGCTTACCCGCTGGCACCAGTGATGTACACGTAATGTTTAACGGCACAGTCTACGACTTTACCACTTATCCACCGATTAACAAGACAGCGGAAAACCTAACCGAGTGGGACTTGTTCAACTACGACTCCAATTCTCAGAGTCAGTTTTCCTACGAACAGGGACCGGAAGTAAACATAACAGCCGTAAACGAACAACTTCTGGAGCCCTGGAACAATTACAGCGACAGGTTGTACAACGGCATTAGCACCCTAGGTTTGCATTTGTTTGCGTCTAAGGCGACTGAAAGTCTGCGCAGCGTTAGCGTCTGGGTTACACAAGGCAAGTTACTTCGCCCACTGTCACTGAACCCGGCAGACTACGACGAGGACAGCGAAATCAATGCCCTGGTCAATAGCGCACCATCAGCTTCATCAAGCTACGCGCCAGATATCTTCCTAGATACCATCCTGGACAAAGAAAACGGCATCGGGCAGTACGCCGATATCCATTCCGTTGATGTCCCGCAGCTCGCTAAAACAAAACGTTTTTGCCGTACAAACAAGTTGTACATGGACGGCATTATTGCTGACCAACGTAGTTGGCGCGAATTTTGGGCACAGACAGCACCGTTCAGTCTGCTGGAACTAGCAAAAATCGGCGGGCGTGACACGCTGGTACCAGGCGTCCCTTACAACGAGACAACCGGAGAAATCAACCCGAACATCCAAGTATCTGCGCTATTTACTGCGGGCAATATCCTGGAAGATTCTTACAAAGAAGAATTTCTGGATTACGGCGCCAGTGTGCAGGACACGGTTGTGTCAGCCATTTACCGCGACACGGAAAACAACGACGTGTTCCCCCGTAACGCCAGTGTCCAAGTCCATCTAAAGGAAGTTGATCCAGATGCAGCCGTACTTGAGACACTTGATCTTTCCCAGTACGTAACACGCCGCGAACAAGCAATCCTGCTGGCAAAGTTTTTGTGCCTCAGCAAGCACTACATCCGCCGGGCAATCGAGTTCAAGACCTTCCCTACTGACAGTCCCGTCTTCCCTGGCGCGTACATCTATGTCGAAATTGGCCTGAACCAGTGGAACTCGATTTATAGCGGACGGGTAGAAGACGGCGGCTTCTTAAACGCACCGTTACCGCGTCAGGTGCCAGACGGTCAGTACACAGTATTCCTGTACCGGCAAGGCAACGGCACTTTTGCCTGCACCAACGTCCAGGTTGCCAACGGTTACGCACCGCAAATCAAAAGCTACGAAGGTGCGCTCTTCGTATTGGGCAACGCTATTCTGAGCAAGCGCGTATTCCGAGTCACGGAAGTGATCATGGACGAGGAAGGCGAAACCACGATCAAAGCCGTGGAACACCAAACCGATTCCAGTGGACGGTCGCAGATCGCCAAACGATTGACCAGCGCCAACGAGTTTTACGTGGATGGTGCGCTTAGCTAGACTGCTAGCACAGACCACACTTTGGCAGTTCGATGGGCTTCTACACCGGGCGCACCGGCGCCATGTACTTTTACGACAGCACTGAAAATCTTTCCAGTGCAGTAGCTGGCGCACCGGAAGCCAACAAAAAACTGCTGAAATTGCGTGACTGGTCCATCGAAACCAGCTTGGAGCTGCTTGAAACTACAACCATTGATACTGCCGTAAAGAGCTATACACCCGGCATGGTTAGCGCCACTGGCAGCGCCACGGTGCTGTACTACAGGAGTGAAGCAGGTGATGTCGGTAAGCAGTTCAACAAGCTTCTGGACAACATCATGAAAACCAGCACCGCAGGTATTACGACGTCAGATCGGTGCGGTTTTATCCTCCGAGCTGGTACGCAAACAGGCACGGGTGTTGACATTAAAGACGATATTGCGTTTAACGCTTATATCACCAGTGCCTCTGTACAGGTAGGTACAGGCGAACTTTCTTCTGTAGCGATTCAGTTTACGGTTGACGGTCCTTTCCTGGAAATTATTGATAACTGATGACCTACTTTATTGGTAGTGCTGGTAATGTCCGCTTGCGGCGAAACGCTGCCATTAGCGTTGCGTCTGAAGTTCGGTCTAGCGACATAAACACAACATTAAATCGGGTTGGCTTTGATAACGCACTCGACAACTTGCTTACAGGAGACCGTCTACAAATTTGGACAGACGACCCTCGGGGACTGGTATTTTTCCCTACAACTAGCTGGGTAGACGGGGAAGGTGTAACTCAAGCTGTTTTTTCTCAGTACGTAAACGTAAACGCCGCAGGTGGCGTACGCTTTTTTGACACGTTCCAAGCTGCTGTCAACAACGTTCGTTCGGAAGAAATTCCTGTCCAAACGTTCGCTGGAGATCCTCTGCGTGTGTATTACACAGTTAGTGATGTTACTGCTAACTTGCTAGGGGATGTTACCGGCTACTCCTTCAATACTGACCGCGAAGCAATAGATACAACAACTCTTAGCGACAAGTACAAACAAATGTACTCAGCCGGAATCATTAGTGGTAGCGGCAGTATTGACTGCATCTTTAATTACGAAACCAGTGGAGTAAAAGAAACGCCTTTGCTGGCACTGCAGCTTATTAACCGTGTAGACATCGGCAGCGAGTGCGACATGCTGCTAGCAATTACTGACAACGACAACGACCCGCAGCATCCCGATATCTACTACGAGTTCACAGCAGTAATCACGCGCTCGGGCCTTCAGGTCAGTGCTGGAGAGCTGATCACTTGCACAATAGACTTCCTGACTACGGGCGAAGTCAAGCTCTTGGTGGGCCGCCCAAGCGGCTACATTCTTAAGGAAGACGACTTCCGCATTAAACTGAACCAGAGCCTTGACTTCCTGCTGACGGAAGTAACCGACTAAGGAATCGCTATGGCAGACCAGAGGATTACCCAGCTCACAGCCCTCGCCAAGGGCGATGTTGCTGCCACCGATGTTCTGCCCATCGTCGACGTAGGGGCGAGCCAGACCAAAAAGGTCACAGCCAAAGATCTGGTTGGTGCTGGACTGGATCTGGTCGACAACGGCGAGATTGACCTTTCCAAGCTGGATCAGACCAGTACCACCAAGCTTGGTACTGTTTCCTTGGCTGATGACGCGATTACTGCAGCCAAGTTGGCTGACGATTCCAGCGTCGCTTACGAGTCGGTCGAACCCACAACCAACAATTTCCAAGGTCGCGGCTACGTCAACAGCACCAGCAAATACCTAAAGGTTTACGACGGCGCCGCCTACCAGCAGGTCATTGCCCCCACTGCCGGCATCGAAGATCTCGCGGTTACCACCGGCAAACTGGCTAACAACGCCGTAACCACAGCAAAAGTAGACGCCGCCGGTCTTGACGCAGCAGCCTTAGCAACCGATTCAGTCAGCACCGTAAAAATACAAAACAGTGCTGTAACTACCGATAAATTAAACGCTTTATCTGTAACCGAAGCCAAGGTTGCTACAGACGCAATTAGCACAGACAAAATTGTAAACAATACAGTTACTTACGCCAAACTGCAGCAAACCAGCGGCACCGACGTACTGCTCGGTCGATCTACTGCTGGTGCAGGAAACGTCGAAGAAATCACCTGCACTGGAGCAGGGCGCGATCTTCTTGACGATGCGGATGCAGCAGCGCAGCGCACCACGCTCGGCCTTGGAACGCTAGCAACGCAAAACGCTTCGTCTGTAGCCATTACTGGCGGCACTATCGCTGGTATTACTTCGCTGACAGCCGCCACTTCAACGCTTGGTGACGCCACTATTACCAGTGGCTCAATTACTGGCATCACAGATCTTGCCGTTGCAGACGGCGGCACGGGTGCATCAGATGCGGCTACTGCTCGCACCAACCTTGGCGTAGCAATCGGCTCTGATGTTCAAGCCTATGACGCTGGCCTTAATAGCATTGCCGGACTTACCACCAGCGCGGATCAAACGATTTATGCCACTGGTTCCGACACATACGCCACCACATCACTGACCAGTTTTGGTCGCAGCCTTATAGACGATGCCGATGCTGCCACCGCTCGAACAACACTCGAACTCGGCACTCTTGCAACACAAAGCGGCACATTTAGCGGCACCCACTCCGGCACAACTAGTGGCACCAATACCGGCGACCAGACAATCACGCTGACCGGCGATGTAACGGGTAGCGGCACTGGATCTTTCGCAGCAACTATTGCCGACGATGCAGTAACGACAGCAAAAATTGCTGACGCCAACGTCACCACCGACCTGCTTGCCGATGACGCAGTTACCGGGGCAAAACTTGCTGATGATTCTTCCACCGTTGTAGACACGACCGATCCCGCCGCACCTGGCGCGTTTGTAGGTCAGCAGTGGATTAACGCCAACACCGGACTAACCCGCATCTGGGACGGCACCAACTGGATCGACAGCAAAGGTGTCCAGGCCATCACCTTTAGCGACACCACTCCGATCACTTTTGCGGTTACATACCCGACCTCAACGTCGGCAACCGTTACCACTACTCTTGATACACAGGCTGCCGCCTCCGTATTCGCCGGTCCTGCATCTGGAGCGAATGCCGCTCCAACTTTTCGCGCACTACAAAGCAGCGATCTGCCTATCGCGGCGACAGGTGTAGTTGGCGCTGTTAGTCCAGGCACCGGACTAAGTGTGGATGGTAGCGGTGTACTAAACCACCTCAACAGCGTTACCGCCGGCACGTTCACAAAAGTAACTGTTGACGCACAAGGTCACGTAACCACCGGGGCAAACCTGCTGGCTTCTGACGTTCCGAACCTTGATGCCAGCAAGATCACCACTGGTACTTTCGGAACGGCGTTCCTCGCTGCAAACAGCGTCACCGCTGAACAGCTTGCGGATTATGGCATTGCCCAAGTAAGCGAAACCGCTCCAACACCGGAGTTTGCCGGTCAGTGGTGGATCAACCCATCTGACCGTTCTGCTTATATCTGGGTCGGTACTGTCGCACCTGTACCGAACGGTTACTGGTTACTCGTCGGTTACGGCAGCCCGACACAGCTCAACCTGCGTTTTGGTGGAACGTACAACGCCAGTACAAACACAGTTGTCACACTTAACCAGTACGGCACTGAAGCCGGCCTGACGGTCGGTCAAGCACTTGGCGCACCAAACAGCCAAAACAACGGCGTTTACTTAATCGTTACAACTGCTGGTACGGGCACAACTCCCGCGCCGACTGTATCCCTTGCCGCAGGCGACTGGGTTTTAAGTCAGGGCACTGGCGCAAACTGGACAAAAATCGCAGTTGTCTCTGGAGCAACAGGTACTTTTAACGACTACGACATTCTTTGCGACGGCACGTACTTCACTCCGGACATGACCGGCGTGACGGATGTACGTGATGCACTGACACTGCTTTGGGGTCGCGCCCAAATTGCAACTACAAGCCAGATCGGCGTCGTTCTTGAATCCACTGAAGTTCTGGTGAATAACAGCACTGGGGAAATGACCATCGGCGTGGTAGACGATGGGACCTACTAATGTCACACAGGACCGAATCGTTTGTTTATAGCGCCGAGCAAGTCCCAATCGGCGGTCAACCTGGCGACGTACTACTAAAAGTCCAAAACGCGAACTATTACACTGCCTGGCGCGACTTCACCTACGTTTTTGAAACGTACGACGTTGTATTAGACGACGGCGAGTACTGACGCCGCTACGATGCCTAGGTAATCCCATCCTGCTGGAGTTAAGGGAATGGCATCGACCCATAAGCACATCCGTAGCAGCACCGCCAATAAGCGCCCAACAACTGCTATTGCTGAAGGTCAAATTGCGCTGAACACCAACAGCGCAAGCCCCGGCTTGTTTTTCAAAGACAGCACTGGCGCCAGCATCATCAAGATCGGCCCAGTACACGTTGGGTCGACCGCACCAAACGCAACCCCAGCAGCAGGCGGCAGCAGCGGCAACAGCACCGGCGAAGTTTGGCTCGACAACAGCCTGACTCCTGTGGGCGTAAAAATCTGGAATGGCAGTGCCTGGGTTAATGCAACTCCAGCAGGCAGCACCACTGTCCAAGGTTTGCTGGAACTTGCCACCAACGCTGAAACACAAACCGGCTCCGACACTGACCGCGCTGTTACACCCGCCGGCTTGCAGAGCAAAGTTAGCGATAGCACCAGCACTACTAGCTCCACCACAATCGCCAGTAGCACCGCAGTCAAAAGCGCCTATGACTTGGCTAATGCGGCGCTGCCTAAATCTGGTGGCACGATTACAGGCAATCTAGAAATTGGCACGACTGGCAGCCTGACTTTTGAAGGCAGTACTGCTGACAATTTTGAGACGACGCTGGCAGTAACCAACCCAACTGCCGACCGCACTATTACACTTCCCGACCGCACTGGAACTGTTATTACAGATGCGGACACTGGTACTGTTACCAGCACGATGATTGCCAATGGCACTATTGTCGATGCTGACGTAAACGCTAGTGCTGCGATTGCCGGTACAAAAATTAGTCCTAATTTTGGCGGACAGAATGTCGTTACTACGGGCAATGTCACTGGAGCAGCACTGATTCCATCTAGTAGCACTGTTCCAACAAATGGTGTTTATTTGCCGTCAGCAAATAACGTAGCTCTCGCCACCAATAGTACTCAGCGCCTGCTTATCGAAGCTGATGGCGACATAAGTATTGATAGCGGCGGTGTGTTTTATGACGCTACTAATAACCGCCTAGGAATCGGCACCACGAGTCCTGACTCTTTGCTACATACCACTGGATCCAGAGACTACACAGGCTCAACCCCTAGCTTGAGTTCGTACGACGTCAATTTTCAATCAGGAACTGCATATGTAGCTATTGGTCAGTCCAATGGAATTCCCACAATCCAAGGGCATGGAACAGGAACTTCTTACAACTTGGCTTTGTGCCCCAACGCTGGAAAAGTTGGTATTGGTACCACTACGACAAATGCAGCTCTTACTGTCAAAGCGGAGACTAGCGTAGCTCCCGTTACCATTAGCGGGCCAAGCAGTGAGTTTGCTCGTATTGACAGCTCCGGCAGGCTAGGTCTGGGGACTAGTGCGCCGAGCGTAAAACTTGAAGTAAAAAGTCCCAGCAGTGCAACAAATGTTCTACAGGTAACCCCAACTACAGGAAGCGGTTATTTCAGGGTTAGAGAGACAGGCGGAAATGATATAGACGTTCGGCTTGCAGATGCCGCCGGTACGGAGTCTGTTCTTATCAATTCCGATGGCTCGTCTTATTTCAACGGAGGCAACGTAGGGATTGGCACTACGAGTCCTGGAGCAAATTTAGATATTGCAGGCGCAACTTTTGCAAACCTTTTTCTTACTGATATTGCCGCGGGTGCTAGTGCGGCTATTTATGGAGATGGAGGATCTATTGATTTAAGGGCTAACAACAGCAGTGACAACTCTTTTCTTATTACGTCTGATTCGCACAGATTTCGGGTTTCAGGCAGTGAACGCGCCCGCATCGACAGCTCCGGCAGGTTGTTAATTGGCACGTCTAGTGCATACACAATCGGTTCATCTGCAAGTTGGTCTATTCAAGCAGCAACGGCAGGAATTTCTGCAATAAGACCATCCAATGATACCAACCCGGCAACATTAACTTTAGCTAAAACAAGATCGACATCTCTTGGCTCATTTTCCATTGTTCAAAATAACGATAGTATCGGTATTGTTGATTTTGCTGCTGATGATGGCACGGATTACGCAACTTCGGCGGCAAGAATTACTTGCCAAGTAGACGGCACCCCCGGCGCTAACGACATGCCGGGCAGGCTTGTGCTGTCGGTCACCTTGGACGGTGCCTCCTCGCCCACCGAAGCTCTCCGCATCACCAACGACCGGGTTGTTGCCTACAACCAGCCCGATGTCACCAGTAAGAGCGCCGCCGCAACCCTGACGGTGGCTGAGCTGAAAACCGGCATCATTCAGTACACCGGTGCTGCTGCCACACTCACCCTCCCCACCGGAACCCTTACCGAGGGTGGCTTCAACGGCATCTACACCAACATGACCTTTGAATGGTCTGTGATCAATACGGGCTCCGGCACCTGCACCATCGGTGCGGGCACTGGTCACACCATTGTTGGTAGCACCACTGTTGCGGCTGGCGCATCTGGGCGCTTTGCCTCACGGCGTACAGCAGCGAATACGTTCGTGACCTATCGCTTGAGTTAGTAGTCCTGCTCACTTCTGTGTCTGAACTTTCACTCGCCGCACAGGCAACATACGATGCCTTCAACCGCATTGGACTGTACAACGAACCCTCGTTTGAAACCGACAGCAAGGCACTCGCCTCCGCCTTGCGTGCTGCAGTAAAACACTGCACATGTAACGATGGCAAAGATTATTGGATCTACGGTCCAAATATCCTTGCTATCGCTGACGAATTAGAAGGTGTTAAATACGGCACTTACCGTTGCGACCTCAAAACCCAATAGTCACCTTCACTAAAGGGTGAGCAGCCGACCCTTCCCAACTGGCTGCAACACGATTACTCTGTACCAGTCTGGTTCTTCATCATGGCCACCACCTTTACGTGGGGTATCAACACCCTTGAGCGCGAAACCGACGACGGATTCGTGATGACTGCGCATTACACCGTTAATGCCGACGACGGCACCTATTCATCTGGTGCATACGGCAGCGTAGGTTTCCAGCGTCCCGAAAACTTGATTCCGTACAACCAGCTCGATGAGCCCACCGTAATCGGCTGGGTCCAAGAAGCCCTTGGCGGCGACGAAAAAGTTGCCGAAATTGAAGCTGCCTTGCAAGCGCAAATTGATGAGCAGCACGCACCGACTAAAGCCGCCGGTGTGCCTTGGGGTTGATGCCAATAGTCTGGTAAACCGCAGTAAAGTCGGTTTAACTTTCTACATTTCGGCGTGGCTGTAAAGGCAAAAACAGGTACAGGGCGCTTAGAGCATCAAGCCGGGCGCCCCAAAACCACAAGTCAAGGCATGGGGCAGCACAGCCGTCCACGTCGTCGCGGCAAGAAAAAACTGGTGGGTCAAGGACGCTAACCTATAAAAAAGGTCGGCAGTATGCCTCGCAATGGATCATCACGACGAGGCAATCACCGCCAAACCCCCCGATAACCCCTTCAACCAAATCGTTCCGGCGTTGTTGACTGCTGCAGTAGTTGGCTTAGCCGGTCTTTTTATGCAAGTCGCCAAGCTGGACCAATCCGTCAACACAGTCGCTGCCGATATTCAAGAACTCAAAAACGATTCCAAAGAAAGGCTTAGTGACCTCGAAACCAGAGTGCGTCAAATTGAGATGCACCTCGGCCCCAAAAAATGAGCGTCGTCCACACCACTGACTACGGCAACGGCTTCAGTCTGGACCAACTGGAGAACGAACGGGGCGAGCTGTACTACCGCGCCTGCAAAGGTAGTGTCTGCCGCTACGCCGAGGACCACTACATCGCCATGATGTACCTCGAAGGCATGGGCTGGGACCCTAAGCAACAAGCCCCTCAGTAATCCACGCAATAATCGCGTCCTCGCGGTGGGGCTCCCAAAACGGCTGGTCCCTGTACCACTCCAGCCAGTCCTCCGCTGACTTGGAGATATTGCAGGCAAAGCAGCAAGCCACCAAATTCTGCTGGTGCGTATGACCACCCCGAAATTTCGGGTGCACATGGTCCAGCGTGGCTGACCTACCTAAATCCACTCCGCAATAAGCGCACGAGTTGTTCCAGTGATTAAGAATTGATTGTCTAAACCGCGCCTTTGCTTCTTTTTTGTTTAAGTATTCGCCATCCTCGATGCGATGGTCCATACCCGGCAGTGGCTACACGGAATGTAGCGGTAGAAACTATTACGTGCGCAGGAACTCTTCTCTAGTACAGCTAAACTTCAGTAAGTCTCTTGGATCCATATGACCGAGCAGCACATAGCGATCATCGCCATCATCATTGCCGCTGGTTCCGAAATCATCGGTATGAGCAGCCTGCGTTCCAACAGCTGGGTCCAGCTGGTGCTGCAGGTACTGCGCCTCACCTTCCCCAAAAAGCGCCGCTGATTTGCGTGGAGCCTTGTCATGACGACCAACAAAATCCGTCTTAACGACCTGTTTCGTTTTTACAAGGCTCTGCCCCATCAGATGGCGGCGATTACAGAGCTGGAGCAGGCGATCAATAAGGCGAATCCCAACATCTTGGGCCGCGACCAAGGCTGGTTCAAGACCTGGAGCGTGGCGGGTAAACAGACTCAGTTCCCAAACAGTTGGGAAGGCATCCTTGAAGCCGCTCGTGTTGCCGGCGCCAAATTCCCAGAACTCGTAGCCGCCCAATGGGCACTGGAATCCAACTACGGCAAGCTTGTTTCAGGCCGCAATAACTTTTTTGGCTTAAAAGGCGAAGGTAGCGACAAGAAAACACAAGAATTTATTAACGGCCAGTGGATAACAATTACAGACAGTTTTATTGATTTCCCAGATCTACTGTCCTGCGTTATTTACCTAGTCGACCACTGGTACAAAGATTACAAAAACTACAAAGGCTGCAACAACGCCGCGACCCGCGAAGAAGCCGCTAAGTGGCTACATAAGGAAGGCTACGCAACAGATCCCAACTATCCCGGCAAGCTGATTCAGCTAATGGAACAACACGCTGGAGCTAAACCTGTCGTCCCACCTGATCAAAAATTATTGAAAGTTCCATACGAGTACCAGCTAGGTGCTGACGACGGCGCCACCGGCTATCGCCAATGCTTTAGCTCCAGCTGCGCGATGGTTGCCAGGTACTACGGAAAAATAAGCGGGGACTACGAATACAACCGCCTTCGCGCCCGTTTCGGTGACACCACTGACCCAAAAGCGCAAATAGCAGCGCTCAAAGCATTGGGGCTGACCGCCACCTTTGAGATGGATGGCACAGTCGAAGACTTAGAAACTGAAATAGCTAACGGGCACCCGGTTCCAGTCGGCTGGCTCCACAAAGGCCCCGTCTCTAATCCCAGCGGCACTGGCCACTGGACAGTCGTAGTTGGATATACCCCGACACATTTCATCCACAACGACCCTTTTGGTGAAGCCGACCTGATCAACGGCGGTTACGCCAGCAACAAGGGGGGAGCCGGCATCGCCTACTCCAGAAAGAACTGGCTGCCTCGCTGGCTCATCGAAGGCAACGACACAGGCTGGTTTTTCAGAATTCGCAAGAACTAACCATGCGTCCCATCGAACACACCCCCGAGTCCAGCTTCCACAAGGCAGCCACGGACCAGTGGTTAGTCGGCCTGTTCAACAAGCAGGACTATCGCGGCCTCCTAGAAGCCGCCCTTGTCTTGAATACGCTCCACCAGCTGGAACGCACAAAATCGGCCTGGGCTATCCGCGAAGCCGCAGATAACCTGGCCGATCAGTTTGGAATGGACCGCGACTCCGCCTAGTTGGCGGTGTATTTGCGATACAGCCCGGTATAGGTGCTGTGGAACGGGTGATCCTTTTTGTCTCGCCCGTCCCAGAAGTAGAGCTTGTCCAGAAGGTCAGCGCGATTTTGGTCGACAATGACCTCACCCCAAGACTGGCGTGCCCAGTCAGCGATTGGTTGACTCACCTTTTTTCTCCACGAGTTTGAGACGCCTGCGGGCCGTTTCTCGCGGCCCATTTTTGGCACGAGCCAGCTTAGGTTTTTTCGCTGCCGTTGCCGGCACCTCCACCTTGCACTTCGGGTAGCGATTCTGCGCAAACTCAATCGCCTGCTGGAGCGACTGCGCCCGCACCAGATCCCGCATAGCTCCCTGACCTGGCAACCAAATCTTCAACTCGAACAGCTCAGATTTTTCTGCACTGGTGCGTGAGCGACCCTCACCGAGCCTCAGTTCGGGATCCTGCTGCTCCTGGAATGGCGTCACTTCCATGATTCGGGGTAGGCGGGTTCATCAACGCAATGCACAGCAGCATCGCAGTTACAAGACTGAGCAACAGTTCTCGCCGCAGCGACAGCTCGTTCGTATGTGACCCACGAGGATGCGTCCTCCTTGGATCGGGTGAAACCGATTCCTTTACCAGAGTCGTAAACCGCCGTAACCCAGCGATCTTCGACCATGACGACATAGCGCGTCATTGCTCTTAAGTGACTACTGTGTAAGGTTACAGCCTACGCCCAGCCCGCTGCGGTATATAACGAAACACAACTGAGTCTCATGCGTCAGTTTCTGACACTTTGCCTTCGGCCTTGGAACGCATCCGCCCCTCAACCCGCCGCTTGACTGAATCCCTCCAAGCAGCCTCATCCGCTTCTTGCGCCTTCGTGTACTCCGACGACCGCAGCGCCAACCCCGCGTAAACCAGCTCCCGCAGATACGCCGTAACCTTCTTGCCCTCCTGGGACGCAAGATTCTCCGCCAGCTTGTAACGGTTGGGGTCAATCAACAGCTGACAGTAGTACTTGTTTCCGTGGTTCAGGGGCATGGCCTGCGGTCTAGTCTGCTACACAATAGCATACTGCGTCACAGTAGTCTTACCAGCGTACGTCCTCGTCGACACGCTTCCGCCACGCATTGGCCTGCGCCACCCGCGCCCCACCCCTCTGCTTGGCACAACCCTTTCGTACATCTCGCGCCCACTCCAAAAACGCCGCAGCCCGCTGCAAATCCGCCGTTCTCGCCGCACGAATTTCCCGATTCAGCCATTCGAGCACCAGTTCACGACCAGTCTTGGGCCGACTCATGCCAGCCCGTCTTTTTTTAGGTCTTCAATTCGCCGAATACCGATCACCTTCTGGTCCGGGCACAACCGCATCGCATACTCCCGTGCCGTATAGGCATCTGGAGCTTCGAGGTAGAGGTTGTGCGTGGGACCGTGGCGAGGCCACATGGTTACGCGGTATTCGGTCAGTTCCATTACTTGGCCTCTTGCCAGCTATCTCCGACCTTAGCGTCAGCTAGAGCAGGGATTCCATCTAACCAACGTTCTTCAGATTCTTCCATCACAGCTTTAAGTTGTGCTGCCCAGGTTTCAGCATGTTCTTCTTTAACTAAAAGGATACATTCGTCGTGGACAACTCCGGCTAAGCGGACAACATCCTCGCCGTCTGCTTTGAGCAATGGCCACAACTTTCCGAGCGTGAGCTTAAGCACTGCTGCGCCAGCCGACTGGATCGGATTGTTGCACCGGGTTGTGAGTTTATTGTTCTCACCCGGAAGAAACCGCCGGAACCCCGAAACGCGGGTGAAGATCGCAGGATTTGACGAAGCCGCATCAGCCGCTGCAGCATTTTGGCGCTGCCATGCGGAGATCCCTTTATATGCAGCATGGAACTTTTGCCGCACCTCCGCAGCCTCATCAAGATCCATCCTGATACCCATGGCTGCTGCATAGTTACGTAAGCCCTTTGCTCCAGAGCCGTACAGAAGCCCGAAATTAGCCGACTTCGCCACTTGACGCTGCTCTTTTGTGACTTCATCCTCCGCGACCCCATAGATCTGCATCGCTGTCAGCGTATGAAGGTCCTGCCCCTCCTGGAACGCTTGGATCATTAAGGAATCCTTCGCTTCCGCCGCCGCAAGTCTCAATTCCATTTGAGCGTAGTCTGCTACAACAAATTTCCACCCTTGTGGAGCTTGTACACATAAACGAAAACGAGGATCTCTAGGTACTTGCTGGAGATTTGGGGAAATACATGACATACGTCCGGTATCTGCACCTAACTGTAAATAACTAGCTTTGATAAACCCATCGTCGCTCAAATTCTTTAGCAAAGTCTCGGCCATCTGCCGCCGCTTTTCTACTTTTTTCCACCGTAAGTAGTCAGCAACAACATGATGATCACCCACATATTCCTGGAGCGCGGAACGACTAGCACTAGGCTTCCCGTTCTTCATATCCATCGGCGGCTCACCCAACAAAGCAGTGAACTTTTTGAGCAACTGCGCCGGACTATTGAGGTTAAAGACATTCGGGTTTGGCTTCTTCCCTTTCGGACCCGGCTTCGTCTGGTACAACAACTTCCCGTCAAGCCCCCGATGGAGCTTGTGTTCTGGCGGAAGCGCTGTATCGAAATCCTCGATGAACTTTTCACCGACCTCAACATTTTCAATATCGAGATCCTCAATCAGCTGCTCCAGCATCTTCTTATCGAATGGCAGCCCGGTGCGCCACAGCTGCGCCATTGCCGGAAGCGCCTTGCACTCAAGCTCCCACGCTGGCATCAACGCGCCAGTAGCCATCCTTTTGGTAATCGGCTCCCATAGCTGGGTCAACACCACTACGTCCTTAGCCGCGTATTCGATCTGTTCAACGCGCAGATCACCGGACCAATCGCTCTTCTGCTCTTCCTTAGAAATCTCTTGGCCGAGGTAGCGGTGAACAACGTGCTGGAGCCCATGCTTCAAATTCGGCAGCCCGTTCGTCAGGATCCGACTGGCCAGCATCGAGCAGTAAACCTTGCCTTCTGGATAGATCTCGTGCTCCTGCAACCAGCCGAGATCGAACACAGCGTTGTGCGCCAACCACTGCCGTGGAACGCTGCAAAACTCTTCGAGCGTGATCCAGTCCTCATCACTAAAGCTCCAGCAATCCAGCACTACTGGAGACTTACCGAATGTTGCCAACTGCAAAAGGCGAAGACCACCGAACTTCGGCTGAAGCCCAGTGGTCTCAACGTCAAACGCAATAAACGAAGCGTCATCGAGCGTGTGGAGATGCTCGATGCCTTGGAGGATTTCCATGCCTGGTAGGGCGTGTACCCTACTACTCTAGCAGGTCGTCAACCTCCCTGGCGGAGCAAAGCACAGCCGCCGCGAGTGTCCCACCCTCGGGAAACCCAAGCAAGCACCGCGCCTTCCAGTGAATGCAGTTCTTGCATGGACCGCCGTCAGGCTGGGGTTTGTAACCCTGGCGCAACCGCTCCAAGCGCAGCTCCTCCCTTCCAGCCGGACTGGTGCGATAACACTTCATGCACAGCACCGGGTTTGTCGTCTGTGTACCGCAGCCCTGGCACGCTCTGCTGTTGATCGTGATTGCCATTACTCATCAACTTGATAGAAGGAACATTCGATGGCAAAAGTTCCACCCGCTTCTGGAACATCCAAGCTGCACCGCTTCTGCCACCAGTGCGCACAATCTCGACACGTAATTTTTGTACTGCGAATAGTCGGCACAGACCCTAAAGCTTTAACTTGTGCAGCCCGCCGTGGAAGTTCCGGCCACAAATCCTTGTACGCCCGCCCTGTCCTGATCTGACTAACCGACTGGGGCACAACACCTAATAGCCGCGCCAACTTCACGTTGTCACGCTTATCGGTAAGGATCAGCTTGACCTCCTCAGGCGTCAGCTTTCTTGTCTCCAGTGGCTTGTTGTCCGATCTGCGCGTTGGGACAACTTCCCGCTTGAGTTTTTTGTCGTAGTAGACATTCCATCTGTACCCGCAACACTTACAGCGGAAGCGATACGAGCGGATCGTCGACCCATTTCTCCAGTTGTACGTGTTGATGATTCTGCGAAAACTGTGAGTGCAATAGTTAGCCATTCCAGTGCCGAATAACTCCTGCGCAAATGAAAATGTTTGTAGTCATGTAAGCCAGCAAGATGCAAAAACGCACCAGTGCAACCTGATCAGCGATCCGATTGTGCTGGTGCGCCTTCTCGCCCAACGCCTTGGCGACAATCCGCCACCAGTGCCGCATCAATCCAACCGAAGCACATTGGCCAACGCACAACGCTCTTCAAATGAAAGCCGCTGGAGCGCGTCGCTTGTGGCCTTCAAAAAAGCAACAGCAACGTACCCAGGAAAGAAAAGCGCCAGCAAGCCTATAGCAGCGTAAGCCAGACGAATCTGCCACGACATGTTGGCGCCTAGCAAAGCCATCATCTGATTGTCAGTCATTCTTGTAAGGCTCAGTAGCGAGAGTGTTAATCAAGCGGTTCAAGTACCAGCGACATTTCATCGCATCTTCCAGCGGATCTTTTTTCAGCCACATCCGACTGAGGTACTTAAGACACTGCCACTGGAGCGAACCAGTGCGGGCATCAGGCGCATGTTGCACCCAATCCTCCAACACCTCAATTACCTCAGTCTTCCCCGCCGTGTAATGCGAGGGATGGTCAACTGAATTACTCATCCTTTGGAAGCCTGAACAGCAGTGTCGCCGTGATAGCGACCAGTAACCGAGTAACTTTTGCCGGGCAGCATCGACATCTTGTGGAACACAATCTGCGCGATACGCATCCCCGGCCACAACGGAACAGCGTGCATGGACCTAGCGTTTTGCAGTTCCAGCGTTAACCGCCCTTTGTACCCAGGGTCGATGTACCCGGCAAGAAGATGCTCAATTCCTTCCCTGGCACGACTCGACTTAAGCGCCAGCTGCCCAGCGACACAATCCGGGAAATCAAACTCCTCCATGGTCTCGGCCAGCACAAATTCGTGGGGCTGGAGCATGAACGGCTTTTCCTTCGTGTGCCCAGCAATGGAGTAAGGCACCAAACTGGTGGTGGTCGGTAACTCCACCAGCAGATTCTCACCAAGTCTCACATCGAGACTGGCGGGATTAACCAGCTCCTGGAGAAACGGCGAGACCAAGCCTCGCCGCGCCAAGTTATGGATCTCATGATCACAATGGATCATCAGTCAGCCACCACAACCGGAGTGGGCTGCTGAATCTGGACGTGTTTCCACGTCTTATTCCACTTGATGCAGTTGATCGTGGTGATATGGACGCCAAACTCACGGGCAATCGCCGCAACAGACTTCCCACCCGCAGCCAACTGGCGCTTGATCTCAATCACCTTGCCTTCAGTCAGCACCGCATGACCGCGCTTGCCCTTGCGGCTAGACACACGAGTCTTACTTTGAGACTTGGCCTTTTGTACGGACGTTGCCCGAACGATTTTTTCGCCAGCGGGCAGGGGGATGGTCTGCTTGGGCTTGGTCAGGTCCAGCTGAACGTGCTGGGACGTCTCCAGTGCAAACCGTGCTGCGTCAAGTGCTTTTGAGATTTGGTCGAACTGGGATTCGGAGAGAACGTACATGTTCATGAGTAGGAACGTGGGTAGTGTAGTAGAGAAGCCTCAGTTTTGAAGCTCTAGCTTGATGGCGGCTTGGAAATAGCCGGCCACCTTAAGGCGACGGTAGACAGAACCGCCTTCCTCGCTTTGCTTGTTCTCCACTGCGTCGTAGTCACGACGAGCTTCCTCTAGGGAAGCCATTGTCTCGATGTTGAGCATGTTCAGCTCGCTATCGGACAGCTCGGACAACTTATCGAGGTACACCGTCTTCCCGCCTAGCAGATAGGAGCGGTAGAAGGGCACCATTGAAGTTTCAGTCATTCGGGATTGGATCAAGTTCAGCCGAAGTAGGCGCGGCGGCGCTCTTCGACCCAGGCATCGTACTCAGCTGGATCAGCAAACCTGTGCTTGAACACCTCCGGCACCTCAGTCGAGGGTTTGCGTGGAACACTGCGCAGCTCTCGCAGATCGTTGTCGTTGTAGCCCCGCGATTGGCGGTAGTAGTCGGCGTACCAGTCAGTCATGCGAAATAGTTGGGATCTTGCTGGCGTATCCGGGTGAGATCCGTGAGTCTCAACTTGAGAATCTCGTGGATCGCCAGCTGTGCAAGTCGAGTGGAGCTGATGGTGTCGCTGGTGGCGAACACGTAGATGAGGTGGCGGTAAAGCTGGGTCAAGGTGCGAACCCGGACCCAGTGCGTATCCCCCGGTATGGGCTCTAGACCTACTTCCCAGTCGTCGTAGTCGTCCTGGTTACGTAGGTCACGAGCTTCAGACGTCCCAATCAGACGTGTCGAGTGGAGTCCAGTCGTCGACGCGATCTGTGAGCATGGCCCGGAGTTCGGCATCTGTCGCTGGAATCAAGTCTTCATCTGAAAAGTAGAGGGTGCCTCGGCACAAGGCAGGCCCCCACTCCGCTGGCTCGAAGGCGGTCTGCGCATAACGCACCACCATGTCGTCAACAACGGCATCGACCACAAGATGGTCACCTTCAAAGCGCAGCTCCTCAATGCTTTGTACCTGGCTCATTTGACCTCCTGTGCAGTTTCGCTGGGAAGCAGGGAATCCATCCACTGGTCCCAAGACATTTTGAGGAACTGCTCCAACTCGACCAGCTTTTCTACCTGCTTCTCTTCGTAGCTGGTGTTCAGACCGAGCCCCTTGTAGCGGGTGATCTGCAACTGGAGCGAGTGCTTGGCCCAGCCCACGGCGTAGTACCAGGGGCTGAGGTCTGTGTTGGAGACTTTGGCTTGGAATGGTTCGTACATTGTTAATCAGTAATGGAGGGCTCGCCGGGGCGGGCTTGCCCTTAGTGTTGCACACAAACAGCCCAACCGCAAGGCTGGGCTGTTGCTTTTCTTCACAACCGCGAAAGCGACTGGGACTGGCTACGCTTTCGGCCCTAGACCTTTTTTGAGGGATCTAGGCGGTCCAGTAGCAGCCGGCTGCGGGAAACAAGGTGGACACCGCGTGAGGACCCACCACCGGCTACCCTTATTAACGAAGGTGACTACTGTGCCAAGGGTCGTGCCGGAATCGAACCGACTTTCTAAGTGCGTTGTCCGCCTGTCCTTACCAATAGACTACCGACCCATGACAATTTAGTGGAAGCGACTATTCGTGATCGGGTAAGGATTCAAGCACGGCGCGGATGAGCTTGTAGTTTTGGATGCTCAAATCAGCCTGTTCTTCATCCAAAGCTTCCAGCGCCTGCTCCTTCAAGCTCGGCGGCTTAGGGCGGCGAGCAATCCAGATGTCTTCGGTTAAACGAACACGGTCACTGGTTTCGTCGATGTAAAAAAGTCCTGCTCCATCAATGATCTCCATGCGGCAAGCCTCCAACTCCTGATCAGCACCCCATTGGGCAGCGCGGGTGGCAAGGTCTAGATGAAAATTGGACTGGGAAATTTTGCCACCAAAATAAGCATCAACCCACTGCTGCACCAGCTCAGTCGGCGGTGGGGTGATGGGGTGTTGTTGTGTCATGGGTGATTAGTGGTAATGACTACTCGTTGTCGGGGAGCTGCTCAAGAGCGCGGCGGATGGTGTCAACAGATTCGTTGGTGAGGATTGTTTCACCAGTCGTGTACCGCGTCAGCGCAGTTAGCGCCAGCTCCTTCAAGCTCGGCGGCTTGGGGCGGCGGCACAACATCAGGTCTTCGCCATCAAGACCCCAGTCGTCCATCAGCGCACAGCACGCCTTCAGCTCTTGGTCTGCACCCCATTGGGCTGCACTGTCAATGAGGTAGTCGTACACGCTGGTGTTCGGCGCTTCGTCAAGCCACTTGTCGCGCAGTTCCTGCGGTGGGGTGATGGGGTGTTGTTGTGTCATGGGTGATTAGTGGAGATGCCTACTAGGCTTCGATCTCGGTGGCGATGGCGAGGAGGCGATAGCGCACCATCAACAGGCTCGGAATCATGGCCGGAGATCCCGGCAAAACCTGATCTGCAGCAGCTCGCAAAGCGGCGGCGACATCGGATTTGATCTGGTCAATCGACTTCGGACAGGCGTAATACGGCACGTCGTAGCGCTTAAGCGTCACGGCATTCAGCACTGCTTGCGCGGCGGGTGAAAGTTCAGTCATCGAGCTGCTCCAGTGCGCGATGGATAATGTCGATGTCTTCAGGCTCAATTTCCATGCGTCCGTCCAATGTGTAGCCGCTTTCAAGAAGCACTCGCATGGCCTGCTCCTTCAAACTCGGCGGCTTGGGGCGGCGACGCTCACGAATGTGCCGCACCAACATGCTGCGCTGATGCTTGGTCCCGCAAACCGGATCGACCAGCGCAATAGCGCAGCACGCCTCCAGCTCCTGGTCTGCGCCCCATTGGGCGGCATGTTCGATCACCTGAAGCGTGAGGTCATGAAGAGGGATGACCGAGGGATTCCCGTAGATCTCGTGTACCCACTTGGCAGCAAGCTTCGGCGGTGGAGTGATGGGGTGCTTTTCCATTACATAAAAGTTTTTATGTTAGGTACGAAAGCTAGTCGTACCAGTGGATTTGGGGTGAGGGGCGTACAAAGGTTTATGGGCGAGTCGCGTTTAATGCAGCCCCGACCGAGCTGCACCCCTCGGGTTGTGCCGGAATCGAACCGACTGTCTGAAGCGTTGTCCGCCTGTCCTTACCAATGGACTACCAACCCAGCCCGCTGCCGAAGCAGAGCGGGAACCCTTCTATTGTTGCACACCTAAGGCTTCTGGCTCGTACTGCGTGAGCACGCAGACGTCAGCGCCCTGGCGCAGCGCCGTCCCAACGATGTAGTGGAACTGGTTCGGGGCGTCGTCCGACTCCTCGATCTGGTACTCCTCCACCTCGTAAGCCATGCCTTTGCGATACCAGGAAACCCGGACCACAGCCAGCAGGTTGTAGGGGATGTCACCAACGGTGTACCCCAGGATCGGCTTCCTGGGGCGTTTCGGCTGGGGCGGTTCCGGCTTCACGGGATCTCTCCACAACACCCACGCGGCAACCCGCATGAGCCCTAGGAAAAAGTTAGGCGGGGTGAACACGAGGGCACTGGGCGTAAATCCGGTCGAGTTCGCAGAGCCGTTCCTCTTCCGTCATTTCTTTTAGGTGACGGTCAATCTCATGGCGCACGAGAAGCGAAAGAAGATTGGAAGGTTTACGGAGGGTGCGTTTACACAGCCAATCGAGCTGTGCCGATGTCTCATCAGGACACGAAAAAGTGATGCGGCGCATACAAAGGTGTGCAACCGCATCACTTTAACGCCTTTACTACCAGATGTCAGCCTTGTTCAGCATCTCGTTCAGCTCTTCCATGGTGCGATCATCGCTCGCGCGGGGATATGTTCCGGCTGTCTCATTCGGGCCAAAACCGTTGCCATTACAGGTTTTTTGAATGGGACACACCTCTTCCAAAAGGGGCGGGTGTCCCATTCGTTCTGTTCCGGCTTCGTTTGAATGGGACACATCGGCATTTGAGCCTGTGGTGTCCCATTCGTCTTCCGTTCCAGTGCAAGGGTTTTGCTCTGAATGGGACACTTTTAAACCCTCTCCGCGCGTGTGTGAGAGAACAGCTTGGTAAACCATTGGGGCTTTACCGCCTTTTCCAGTGGGGCGCTCTTCTGCCACCAGCAAGCCCCGTTTAACAAGCCTGTCGAGGGCTTTACGGATCGCAGCCACAGAACCCCCCAGCAGGGGGTCTTGAACGAGCTGCTGACGGCTGTACCAGCGGGGATAGCCCATACGTATGCGCTGGAGCACCTTGTCGGTCTGACTCGCAGGCGTGGTGTCCGCCTGATCCACCTCAGGGGTGTAATCCCGCAGCGAGTAACTCAGGTCCTCTTCCTGCTTCATCAGGAGCTTGGTGCCGCTGCGCCCACAACGAGATTTTTCGATTGTGATCAAGCGACACTCCTGACCAAGATCACTTTGACCTTGCTGGGGTTTGGTCAGACTCCATGTCTCACTGACTGCATCTCTGATAGCGGAAGTACCTCTAAAACCCCCAGATTTATTCGCGTGGTGAATAATCATGATCGTTGTTGCTGGCCAAAGAACACCATTATTTCTTGTAAGCCAGTACAGGGGACTGGCGAAATCAGATTTATTTTCGTCAAAAGCTTTACCTCCAGAACACCCAATTAGAGAATCAATAACCACCAAAGATGGCTTACGTTTTTTCATAAGATCTTGAAACTGCGCGTAATACTGCAGAGACCAATCTGGTCTCAGTAGAGTTCTATTATCTAGCGGATAATCACACTCCTCAAGTTGCTCCACTAAGTCAGCAATAGGCTGGTCGCCGTTAAGGATCACGACTCCACCCTGTTGCACCGGAACAGGTTTGCCTCTCACTACAAACGGGGTGCCTTCCACAACATGTTTTGCCAAAGTCCACAACGCCATTGACTTACCATCCCCGCCAGCTCCGTAAACGATCACTACAGCCGGCTGAGGCAAAACATCAGGAATTAAGTAACTACGTTTAACAGCGTAATCCTTAATTGTATCCAGAGTTAATTCTCCAGGGCTTTCTTTATAGCCTACGTGATCGACATAAACTTGTTCAAGTTTTGCTTGTTCTCTATAACCAGATTCGATAGCAATCTGGTTAAGTTCATAATTGCGCTTACCTGGATCCTCCAGTTCCATAGCAGCTGCAGTGCGTTTCATGCTTTCTTCAAACGAAAGCTTTGGCTGTTGAATACGAACAACAGTGTCGCTCTCTGCAGCAGAAACAACCTTTCGCAGATCCTCCGAAAGCCACATACGGCCCGGAAGCTGTTGGTCCGCCATCCAAAACAGCGTCCCAAGGCTGACTGGCCCTTTCCGAAAGGACTTCCAGACCTCCTCACAGGGGTTGCCGTCTGCCCAATCCTGTGAAAATTCAGGGTCTTCCGCCGACCAAGCCGACCAAAGCGTCAAACCAAGGTCAGTCGGCAACTCCGAGTGGATCGCCATCCCCACCTTCACCCAATGATCCCGGCTGCCATTGCCCTGCCCCGGAATCACCTTCAGCGCCGACTGGATGATCTCAGCCACCTCAGCTGGGTCTCGATCCGAGAAATCCAGCGCCTTCCGGTTCTTAATGAAGCCACCGTCCTGGATCTCCTTACCGGCGTGATCGCGCATCTCCGCCAGCAGCCACTCAGGGGCGTCAGGAATCGCCTCCAAGTCCCCTTCAAAGCCGTATTGCCCTTCCGGTGCCTTCCCATCACTGGAGCCCGGATAAGCCCCGTAGATGACGCCCTGACGGCCCCAGAGCACCTCATAACCAGCGCCGGTATCCGACAGCCCAAAACCCTTCACCGAGCCCCACAGGGCCTCAGGAACGCGGAAGAGGTACTTCGCCGCGTTCGCCTTGGTCGACGTAACGACTGGAGCACCCTCCAGCGAGTCCCCCCACTTCTTTTTGAGACGGCTGAGATTCCGATCCACGTCGAGAATCACGAGTCCCATGCTGCGACCGCCTGTAAAGACACCCACCGCTTGGAACACATCCGGCTTCCGCTCGATCTGCAGCGCCACATCCGACGGCGCCATCACCTGATGGTGACTGCGCTCTAGCGGCGTCTTGCCCTTCGAGATTTTCCCGGACTGGATCGCCTGATCCTTGGCGTAGATCGGCGCATACGCCAGTCCAACAGGCAGCTGGCGCACAAAAGCCAGCAGGTCCTGCGTCTTACTTTGCGACATGTTAGAGTCTCACATGAGAATGGAATCCACGCCCCCGCAGCTCAGCTGTAGGGGCGTTTTTTCATGGTAGCCAAGGGGTCAAGCAGGTGTTACTGTGTAAGGCGTTGGCACTCCTGCCGACCACACCAAACACCTAAACCATGGCCTTTCTTTCAAAATCCGCATCAGCAAACGTCAACGGCGGCAACAGCGGTGGCGGCTACCTCAGCCTCAGCAAACTCCCCGATGGTGGCTCCGTCCGCTTCGCCCTACTCACTGACGAACCTCTGGAGGGATGGGAGTGCTGGGGCCAAGCAAACGGCACCAACAAGCCTTTCCGCTGGGATTTCGAGCCAACCTATGAAGACGTGGTTGCCGAAATGGGCGAGTTCGAGCCACGCGAAGGACGCGGCGGCCCCGGCACCGCAGATCTGAAGTTCTTCGTGGCACTTCCCGTATACGTGTACGACGCCGGAAAAGTTCAAGTCCTGCAAATCACCCAAAAGTCGATCCTGAAAGAGATCGACGCCATCAGCCAATTAGAGGATTACGCAGATTTGCTGGAGTGGGACTTCACCATCAGCAAGAAAGGCTCTGGGCTAACCACCGAGTACGCCGTACGTCCTGTACCCCGCAAAAAAGGGAGCCAAGAGCACATTGATTCCGCATGGATTGAATCCAAAGCTGAAGGCTTCGATATCTCGCGCTTGCTCACAGGTGGAAACCCGTTTAAGCCTGCCTGATAGGTAAAATGGTGGGGCAGCGGTGCTTCCAACACCCTGCCCCCGACCACCTACCTGCAATAGGCGATGGCACGAGCATACAGGTCCCTTCCCTCCACGGCGGAGTTATGGGAGCTGTTTTCGTTTAACCCTCTCACCGGAGAGCTTTTCTGGCGTGTTCGCCGTAGCTCTCAAACACGCTTGGATGTACCTGCTGGTTTTGTAGACGCCTACGGCTACAGGTCTATCAAGCTCGGTAATTTTCAGTTGAGAGCCCATCGCCTTGTGTGGGCATGGGTCACAGGCGCCGATCCAGGTGCTGTGCAGATTGACCACAAAGACCAGAACAAGGCAAACAACCGCATTTGGAACCTACGGCTATGTAGTGATGTACAAAACCGCGCCAACATTCTTGGGATGAAAGGTTGGTGCAAGGCAAACGGGCGTTTCAAGGCTCGCCTTATAACCCAAGGGAAGGCTGTTTACCTTGGCACGTATGACACGCCTGAAGAGGCTCATGCCGCATACCTAAAAGCTAGGAGGCGCTTGCACGGCGATTTCGCGGCTTGACACTTGTACTAGAATCCAGAAGGGAAGTAGTACCTTCAATGCCTAATACACAAGACACACTTGCTGGATTAAGGCGTTGGAAGCTGGAACGTGACGACGAATCCGACCCCGGCGGCAGAATCTACCGGGACATTAACAGTAACGTGTATCACAGTGTAACTAGAATACTAAAAGAGACAAGCGACACCTCCGGACTGGAACGCTGGGCCGCCCGCCTCGGCGAAGTAGAAGCTACCTGCCAGCGCAATGTTGCAGCAAACAGAGGCAACATGACACACAATCAAGCAGAGTATCTATTAAAAACCTCAATGCAATTAGCCCGTTCAACAGCAAACAAACGCAACTCTATTCGCTGGGACGAACAAGGCCTGGCGCGTATTCCCGTCCCCATCACCCAATGGGCACTCAAAAGGGTACGCCCCAATGTTCCCCCCGTAGGATTCAGCGCAAAAGGTTACGCTCGATCACTATCTGACTGGATCGCCGATAACGTAACCGAGATATTTGCGAGCGAGTTTAGTATTCACCACCCTGCAGGATTTGCTGGAACAGCAGACGCGCTGCTCACCTTAAAAGGTAAACAAGGCATTCATGTTGTCGACTGGAAAACTAGCGTGGGACGTAAAACCGACCGCGACGACAGGCTTCCTAGCGGTCATAGCTACATCGACCAGTGTGGAGCGTATTCACTGGGACTCAAACATTTAACAGGCTTAAAAGCATCCGGCGCCGTGATTGTACTGGCACGTCGCTGTGGCACCCCCAACGTCCATTACATGGATGCAGCGGAACTGGAACAGGCAGAAAAGTCATTCATGGAACGCTGCCACAGATACTTCGATGCCATTCAAGTCTTGGCCTAACGGCCTCGACGAAAACCCATTCATGACTGGAACGCCATTCATGTATTGTTTCGGCCATTCATAATGCCAATACTTGGTATTTATTGGCGATCCTGCTAATACTTCCTCCCATGCTGGGAGTTCCATTGGAACTTGCCTGGCACTCAGCCCTGGGGGGGGGTCTTGGGGTGCGTCTCATGAGTCTCACTGAGAAGGGGAATGAGAATCATTCTCAAGCCAAGGCAAAAGGAACGGCTCCCGTGGTGGGAGCCGGATTGGAGCATCAATGGATGGTGACGGTAGCAGTCCCGTTGATTGGAACACCCAGCCTGTAGGCAGCACCGGCAGATAGGTCAACGGATCCGCACTCACACCTATCGGTGACTGGTACTGTCAACACTTTCCCTTGGTGTTGGATCCGTAGGCGAGTCCCGCACCGCAGAAAGGGATGCGCCGCGCTGATTCCCCAGTGCTGGTACGTTTGTCCACAAGCTGTCGTACGACCGTGATACCAAGGGTGATACACAGTCGCCGTAACTTGCCTGGCATTGGCTGGGGCATTGGTGGCCGCCAGCAACCACAAAAAGGCAAGCCGTCTCATGCTGGCACCTTGCGCGAGGGCTGAGCTTTGCCGGCGTCTGATCGGGTTTTGCGTGGGGCTCCCGGTGCTGCCTTGGCCCTGGTGGCTGGCGCCTTAGGTGGCTCCGGTGTGCGCGGAAAAAGTCCCGTAGCTTGTGGAAAAAGTTCTGCCGGGATATCGGCCCCACCGTTAAGGCGCTGACAGTCTCGCCAGTACGGCACAAGCTCCCGCCATAGCTGGAGCGGGCCTTCTTTGCCGTGGGCTGCCTGCAGAGCCAGCAAATCAGCCCAGTCCGTAGCCTCAATGCTGGAACGTTCCACCGCCCAACGCAGGTCGCGCAGGTGACGCTTCTCAAGGCGCAACTGTTCGCGCTCAGCCTCCCTGGCGTCTTTACGGTCTCGCTGACTGGTGAACATAGGCTAGGTGTGCCGTACCCTGCGACATTAGCGCAAGGGTCAACCCTTGCCAGCTGGCTCTGATGTAGTATTGTGGGGAAGTAACCAAGGCACACCCTGCCATGCAAACCACCACACCCAAAGCCAGCCCTGTTCTCCTGGAGCGTATTGACCGTCTTGCCGGATGCTCGGGGCATTGGCTGCTGATTCGAGACGGTGAGCCAGAGCGCGACGGTTTCGGCGCCTGGCACCAAACCCCGGAGCGCCACCTAGAGACCTGCCTAGCTGAGCGCTGGCGCGATGTCTCCCTGGGTTTCGTTCCTTCCTATTGCGGCTGGAGTGATTACGCGAGCACCGGGCTAGTGGGCAAGGCTAATTTCAACGTCTTGACCGATCCCGCCAGCACACCCGACCCACTAGGTGGAATTCTTACCGTTGGTTACGGCTGGAACGGGTCCGGCGTTGTGTTGGATCTGCTGCGGGTTCCGGCGAACGTGATCGAGACCGTAGAAGCGCTGGAGTCCTACCCGCTGATCTCTGAAGACGAACACTCCATGTTGGAGCTGGAAGAGATTGACCGGGCCTGGCAAGACTGCTACGCGTCAGACTGGCGCGACGCAATCCGTGATCAGCTGGCTGCCTACTGCCCCGAAACGGTGCTGGATCAAAACCAGTACGGTCTGAGCACCGCCAAGTTCTGGGCTGATGACCAGCTGGACTCGCTTCCCGATGATCAGCTGGAGCGCGATCTGCTGGAGCTTTTCAACGCTTGCCGCGAAATGGCCGGCGAGGAATGGGAAGCGCAGGACCTGAGCACAGGCGCCTACATCAGACTGGAGCGGATCGCCGCAGGAATCGACCGCCTGGATCTCGTGGGGCTAACCGGCCTGGCACTGCTACCACTCGATCAAGAATGGCGCCGGGAGTCCTATCCGTGGCCGGACGGCTCCCGCGACGCACTGGCGCCGGCCTTGGCTTGACGCCGGGCCAGATCCGGTTCTACACTCTCACACGAGACCCCACCCATAGGCTCACACCATGATCACAACCACAGAAACCCACGCTGCCGCTAACGCCGCTGCATGGTGCGAAACCATCCTGTCCCAGCTGGATCGCCTTAAGGCTGCCTGCCGCGAATCGGACGACGCGTATGAGGCTATCCGGCAAGAGATCCAAGAATCACCGCTAAGCCTCTCAGTGCGCAGCCACTGGGTCGACTTGGGCGAACCGCTTAAGCCTGCTCAGTTTTGCATCCTGTTGAGCACCGGAGGGCCTGGCCTACGTATTGTCGGCGGACTGGGGCGGTTCAACTGTCCGGAGGATGCCCGTATGGAGTATCAGGATTGGGGCACCCCGTGGACTGAGTACCGCGCTATCGGTTCTGTGGTGTTGGATTCTTGGGCGGCGCAGTTCTGGTGGGGTGACTGATTCCGTTACCTACCGATCAACAGCCCGGCCTTAGTGCCGGGCTTTTTTATTGTTGCGCAGTGGTGGCGCTAGTATTGAACCAAACGGCCAGGGAATCTAACAATGTCGGACAATCCGGAAGCTAACAGCGAAGCGCCGGAAGTATCGGCGGAAAGTGAAAAGAAGTACTCACGACCGTTCGGTAAGCGTAACCCGAATGCTGTTATAGAAGAGCGCCGGAAGCGGCTTTATAAGCGGCAGCTGACTGGCTTACCCGTTCGCCAGTTGGTACTAGATCATGCTGATCGTGAAGGTATTGGTGAAGTTACAGCTTGGAGAGATTGGGATGAAGTGAAAAGGTGGAATGAGGAGGATTGGAGCAAGGATCGCGAGAGCATAGTTTCACGTTTGCAGGCTATGCGCATGAGAGCAATCGACGCTGCTATCCGTAAGGGGCAGATAGGCTCCGCCCAACTCCTCATGCGGGACCTTGGCGCAGTGGTTGGTGAGGTCGCACCGGAAGCGCAGGCAGCAGCTGCCCCTACGCTCAACATCACGGTTGAAGACAAGCGGCAGGGTTAGGCAGCTGCCCATCCCGTGATACAATACGGGGAAGTCCCACCAAGACTCCCCATGAACAACCGCCTTCTCACCCTGGCCGCTCTGCTCACCGCTTGCGGTGTGCTCGCCATGGGTGCCGACAATGCAAACCAGCTGGCACGCTGTGAGTCTGCCGGTCGATCGGCTGCTGAGTGCCGGCTCGTGGTGCTCGGTCGCTGAGATTGTTACAATGTATGAACCGACCTCTCGCACCTCGCGGCTGGGTCGGTTCTGCGGTTATACTGTAGGAGTCAACAACGCACACCAAGCAATGACTGCCACCAAGCGCCTGTTCCAGCTGATCATCACCCGCACCGATCGCGCCGCGCTTCCTTCCGGTGCTGCTATCGGATTCTCCACTACTGTTTTTGCTGACAACCTGGAGCACGCCGAACAGCAAGCGGCTCAGCTTGTTGCACGCTCCCGCGACGCTGCCCTTCTTTTTGTTGAGCGCGTCGAAGACGTCACCCCCTGACCCGCGCGGTTAATACCGCAGCTGCCCCGGGACTGAGAATCATTCTCACCCGGGGTAAGGTTCGAGTTTGGCGGAAGCTGGGCGCGGCCCAGGGAACCTACTGACATATTCTCAATTTCTTCTTCTGTACTACACCGGGGCAGGGGTTCGATTCCTGTAATACCCTAGAAAGTACCCTCCTACATAAAAATGCCCGATTCTGCTGGAGCACTCACCCTTCGCTACGCGCAAGGCGAAGTATTTTCCAGCCGAAAACGCTTCAGAGTGCTGGTAGCTGGCCGAAGGTTCGGCAAAAGTTATCTGTCATGTATCGAGTTATTGCGTGGGGCGATCGAAAGGCCGGGCGAAACTTTTTTCTATGCCGCGCCTACGTACCGGATGGCGAAAGACATTGCCTGGAAGGTAATGAAACGCCTCGTCCCGAAAGCTTGGATCAAAGCAAAGAACGAGACCGACCTCAAGATCGAGCTAGTGAACGGCTCGACCATCGAACTGAAGGGCACTGAAAACGCAATGGCCCTCCGAGGCCGCAGCTTGGCTGGCGTGGTGCTGGACGAAGCGGCCTTTATGGACGCCGAGGTCTGGTTCGAGGTAATCCGCCCCGCCCTTGCGGACAAACAAGGCTGGGCACTATTCATCTCCACCCCGGATGGCACCGCCAGCTGGTTTTACGACCTCTGGTGCTATTGCGAGGAAGGCGATAAGGACTGGCAGCGGTGGCAATTCACCACGATTGACGGCGATAACGTCCCACCGGAAGAAATCGAAGCCGCCCGCGCCCAACTCGACCCCCGCACCTTCCGCCAAGAATTCGAAGCCAGCTTCGAAAACCTCAGTGGCCTTGTCGCCATTAGCTTCTCGGACGACAACATCGACAAGACAGTTCAAGATCTCGCCGTGCTACCCCTGCTGATTGGGGTGGACTTCAACGTGGACCCAATGAGCGCGGTCTGCGCAGTCAAAAAAGGCGACGTCTTGTGGGTCTTCGACGAAATCATCATGACCGGCGGCGCCACCACTTGGGATCTCTGCGAAGAAATCCAATCCCGCTACGGCGTGGAGCGCCGAATTATCGCCTGCCCTGACCCCACAGGCGGCGCCCGCAAAACCAGCGGCGTTGGCGCCACCGACCACAACATCCTCCGCAAAAGCGGCTTCACGGTCTCTAGCCCCCGCAACCCCTGGAAAATCCGCGACAAAATCACCTGCGTCAACACCGCCCTCCTCGACGCATCTGGAACCCGCCGCCTCTTCATCCACCCCAAGTGCAAAGAACTGATCAAATCCCTCCGCACCCTCACCTACGCCCCTGGAACGGGCCTCCCCAACAAAAACCTTGGCGTAGACCACGCCTTTGACGCCCTGGGCTACCTATGCCTCCAAACCTTCAACCTTGCCAAACCAGAGAACCTGGGCAAGACCAACTATCGTGTGTGGTAACAGCGGTAATTTTGTGGCTAAAAAACCAACTAAAGCCCAAAAGAAGGTCGCCAAGGTCATGCGTGAGTACGGCAAAGGCGAACTGCACTCGGGCAGCAAAAAAGGTCCCGTGGTGAAGTCCCGCAAGCAGGCAATCGCCATCGCCATGAGCGAAGCCGGCATGGCAAAACCCAAGAAAACCACCAAAAAAGGTAAGAAATAATGGCAAAACGCGGCCTCTACAGCAACATCGCTGCAAAACGCAAGCGCATCGCCGCCGGCAGCGGCGAAAAGATGCGCAAACCTGGCACAAAGGGTGCCCCCACCGCCGCTGCCTTCAAAGCAGCCGCCAAAACCGCCAAAAAACCCAAGAAATAGCCTCATTTTCTTTATACCGAGGCCGCCGATGTACCTACGTCACACCAGCTCCGTCACCACTCCCTACCCCTTCGGCACCTCAGCAGGCGGCGCCGCAGCCTCTGCTGGAGCAACCGACGCCTTCGGCCGTGTCCGTACATCTAACCCACTCACCCTTTTCGACTCCAGCCACCGTTACCACGACAACGGACTTTGGGCCACCTCTACCGCCACGGGCGGAACATCTA
>Ga0315904_10000938_pt1 | contig 46377 bp, 51 predicted proteins | sample LakEriMetagenome_6_FD_203529 | JGI IMG/M metagenome (GOLD analysis project Ga0315904, IMG submission 203529) | Freshwater fungal communities from buoy surface, Lake Erie, Ohio, United States - Buoy 12 MA120 | ecosystem: Environmental > Aquatic > Freshwater > Lake | place: USA: Lake Erie, Ohio...
TCCATCTCTTCTACTAGCTGATGCACCGCTTTGCCGCGTATTTCTTTAGCCTGCTGCACGAACTCCCAGTCGTAGGCGGTCAGCATCGCCACCGTTTTTCGCACGGCGGCTGGCACCTTCAGATTAAGTAAAGCGTCTCTTACATTCGGGGCGTCAGTAGTCACCGCCGCAAACGCTTCACGGGCGGCAGCTTTTTCCGCTTGTTCTGTCACGGTAGCGTCGTCTTCGGCGCCTAGCTGCTTTAACCACTCGGTTGTACTGATCTGTGCGTCAAGCAGCCCCATAGGGGACGTCTTCTTTAACGGCACAAAGCCTTCGTCTGGTGCATCCAGCACGTTTGGCTCAAAATCAATAGTAGTTAAATGCTCCAACACGCGGGGTTCTCCCGTTGCAGGGCTTGTGCCCAGTTGGGCGGAGTGTATACTTGGTCTCGGTACCTCGCAAGAGGGGATGTTTCTTCTTGGTGCCTCTCCTTGGCTTCGTAGGCCACTTTTCCCAGCGCAACCCGCTGGGGTTTTTTTCGCTGTGTGCTGTCCAATATTTGACATTGGTCGGCTGATTTTTTATAAAAATTTTGCGCGTTTTGTTTTGGGATGTTGGACGGGCTTGGACAAAGTGTGGGGTGTGGTTGCGGATTACTGATATCCGTCCGTCGCCACGCCACACATTATTTTGGGGGGCCACCCTACGGTGGGGTTGCACAACGCCAAACTGACACTAGGAATAGAACCTAATGGTATAATAGATGTATCGGTTGGCAGGGTTGCCAGCCGTTGCGATGCCGAGCCGCACAATGCTCGGCTTTTTCATTTGGGTGACCGTCACCCAGAAAGGCTATGCCATGTATAAGTCAATCGTTAGTCTTCAAGCCGTTATCGCGGCTGGTATCAAGTTAGGCCAGCAAGCCGAACAGAATCGCAAGGACATACGCGATGATGTTCTGTCGTTTAAGACACTTGATGCTCAATGGGAGTTCGTTGGTACTAAGTTGATGCCATTGATTCTGAAGATCCCTGCATACAAGGGTTGCAAGATTGATAAAACGAATCGGGGTTCATACCAGTTCGTTGATGCGAAGACAGGCAAAAGGCATGAGGGAGCACGCTCATTCTTGCGGGATCGTTTGTCTCTCACTACTTTGTTAGCAGGAGCAGGCAACACCAACAAGAAGACGCGCAACAAGAAAGAATCGCTATCTCCTGTTGATTCGTTGCTACAAGCCTTTGAGAAGTTGTCGTTGAAACAGCAACGCGAGTTTCTGAAGCGTTGCCCGAATGTCATCTAAACAAACTAAGGAGAAGCACAATGAGCAAAACCAAACTCACCAAACTGTTGGACAGAACTCCCGCGCAAAAGCAGGAGCGCAAGGCTTCTGTGCGATTCAAAACAGAACGAACCCGCAAAGCAGACGCTCGCCTATTCAAACAGGAGATGCGCTTTACTTCGTGGATTGAGCGCACCGCGCAGGAAAACTAATTGGGTGACCGTCACCCAAACTCTTAACGCGTCAGTAGGAAGGAGGTTTTTATACCCTGTCCACCAATTGTCCACAATGTCCACTTCAAAAATAAAATGTGGACACCCGCAAACCCGCGCCAGTACTGGCTCTGTCCACTTAGCGCCCTATATACATATCTTTTTATAAATTACTTATGTATGTATGGGTTAGTGTACAAGTGGACTCATTTTGATTGTCTGGAAGTTTTTCTTTTGAGTTGTTTCGTATTTCTAAAAATGGTATGTATCTCGTACGCTACCCACTCAAACCCAGACGCCATAAGGCTTTGCGGGTGTCCACTTAAAAAATACCAAGTGGACATAGTGGACACAACCTGAACCGAAGTGGACATTTCAACGGAGAACCCCATGCTATGCCCCATCTGCAACACCAAGAAAGCGCGCAAAGATTTCAAGCGCCTCGCTACGCTGGCTCAAACTAGAGCGTGGCTACGCAACCCCACCACAACCAAACGCATCACTTACATAGGAAAGGAGTGCAACGACTGCCACAAACAAACTAAGAGAAAGCCGCATGACCTGACGCCAAACGAACTACACAAGCGGCTCATCAACGAAGGCGTCAACCCTATGGCGATTGAAGTACGCATCGCCAAACGCAGGGCACAGGGTAGTAAGAAGAAGTCCACAGTCGCCAGCCGTGCGATGCGCGCATGGTGGCAAACCAAGAAGTCCAACAACGAAGAAAGGTAGGTGCATGATGCTGTCCGAAAAGAACCGCGCTGTTTTGTTGAGTCTATTACCTTCAACTACTAGTTCTAAATCTAGTACTACCCGATACAAACGGGAAAAGGATTTGGGTGACGGTAACCCAAACGAGGCTGAGCGCGTGCGTGTTGCGCTCGTGGATGCTGGCCGTGGATGGGCTGCGGTTCAGCGTGAGTGTGTGTTGTTAAAAAGAAAGTGAGGCAGTCAAATGACTAACGAAGAAATCAAGCACGACCTGCGCAAGCAGCGGCTGTTGCACATAGCCAAGACCATCTCGGCTAAGCAGATGCAGGAGGAACTGGATCCACTTCAAACCAATCTCATTGACGCGTTGGTGCGAATGGCTTCGACTAACCCTGACCTGACCTTCCGCTTTTTCTGCCTGATGCGTAATCATACTGGCCTGATCTCCGGCGAGGTGCGCGAGCATCTGAAGACGGTGTGTGGCCTAGCATCGGTGCGCTTACCCATAGCGATGTTCGATCAGGCCACAGCCCATATGCGCTACATAGCACGGGAGAACAGCCTCTCAAGCGTACGCAGGTATATCAACTATATGCTGAGCGAAGATGACTGCGATGCTGTTGAGGAGTTGCTGGACTCTCACTTCACAACCTGTGAGGACTGTGGCGAGTGGGAAGCACGGGGTGAGTTCATAGAAACATACAACGATGGCGAGGTATGCCGCCGGTGTAGCGAGTACAACTATGAGTATTCGGAGTACTACGACTCATATGTTCACACCGAGTCATCACGATCTGCGATAGACAGGGACGGCGACAGAATCACAATCCACTGCGATGACGAGGACTTTGAGTGGAACGAAGACGAGGACTGCTATGTGCACAACGAATACAGCGGTCGCATCATCGGCAGTTATCACTCATCTAAGGGTAACTTCTGTCCGATAGAATCTCCGTGGACACGGGCTAACTCGTTTTACATCAGCAAGATCGTGGACATCAACAACCCCCCGCCACGCTACTCACGGTACTTCGGCGTTGAGTTGGAGGTCGAGGTCAAGCATGGTGATCGCTTAGATAGGGCCACCGCACTAAACGATGCGCTCAACAAAGGCATAATAGGTAAGTCATGCTTCTTTGAGAACGATGGCTCTCTGTCCAATGGCTTTGAGATCATCACGCAACCGATGGGCTTGGACACACACGCCAAGTTCTGGGAGTGGGTCAAGGATGCCAACCTATCCCGTGGCCTGCTGTCGCACAACACATCGACTTGTGGGCTTCATGTTCATGTCACACGCTATGGCCTGACTCGGTTGCAGATCTCAAAGATGGTGGCGTTTATCAATCACCCTGACAATCGCCCGTTACTCGAAGCACTCGCTCGGCGCTACGGTAGCAACTACGCAACCTACAGTTCAGGCAAGCGCATCGGCAACGCCTTGCGTGACGGCAACAACAGGTACGAAGCGCTCAACTTGGAGCCGCGCAAGACTATCGAGTTTCGTATGTTCAAGGGCACACTCAAGTACGAGTCGATCATGTCTGCTGTTGAGTTTGCCAACGCACTCGTTAACTTCTGTAGCGACCAGTCGGGGTATGGTTTCAAACTCGACACCAAGTCTTTCATGCAGTTCATTGAAACTCCTGCGATTGTCAACGACACCAAGCATCTTCGTCCGTACATCGCAAACAAACTTGAATCACAATAACTTACTAAGGAGAGTACATCATGTGCATACTAATTCATCACACTTCCGAAACATCTTTTTCCGATGTAGTCCTGCGTGACTTCTACAACCACAACCCCGATGGCTTTGGCATCATGTTCGGTGACGGCAAGAAGATCCATGTCACCAAGTCTCTTGGTACTGTCGATGAAACGATTGCGCTGTATCGTGACATCGCCGAGGGTCGTGAGTGCATCATCCACTACCGCATGAAGACACACGGCAACATCGACACCGACAACTGCCATCCCTATCGTGTGACCGATGACCTATGGCTTGCACACAACGGCATCCTGTCTGCGGGTAACCCCATCCGCAAGGAGATGTCCGACACTTGGCACATGATCCAGTACATCCTGCGCCCCATCGCTGAGTCCAACATGGATATGCTGTTTACCGCAGACTTCCAAGAGTATCTCGGTGATCTGATCGGTCGCAGTAACAAGTTTGCGCTATGTCACGCCGATGGTCGCATCGCTGTTATCAATCGTGAGGCAGGCGTTGAGCACTTCGGTGCGTGGCTATCCAACACCTACGCATGGTCTGCATCTGAGCACGGGTTCAAGCACAAGGGTGTGACCAATCGTTACAACTCGTACTACGATTACTACGATGGGTATGGGGGGTACGACAATTCATATGTCGGCAACATCACATCCAAGTCTGCAACACAGACACAAGATCCCATCTACGATCAGTACGACTACGATGAGATTGTGCGTAAAGCGTACGCGTGCTGGCTCAGGGGTGAGCGTAGTCTGTTGAATTGGGTTGAGTACAACCCTGATCAGGCCAAGAAACTAATCGTTGAGTGGTACGACATGGAGCCACAAGAGATTGACCTGTTGGTCGATGATACCCCCGAAGATGCAACGGAGTGGATCGCTGACCTGTTCAAGTCTGACTCGGTTCCCGCACAACAAGTTTAATTAGAAAGGAAGGTGCAACATGAGTGATGAAGAGCGTATTGAGTTAGCCTTTGACATACTGGAAGATGCTGAGGTTATCCAAAGTTTTGGTGACGCAGTATGGTTGAAGATTGATCGTGAGTTGTGGGAAGAATTTCAAAAACAAGGAGGTGTGAAATGAGTGAGTCAAATAACTTTGTTTACCTTGTCATGCAACATGACATCAGCATGGGTAAGGAGTGGGTGATGTACGCCTACGACAGTTACACCGATGCAGAAGAAACGGTGAAACACCACAATCAAACAGAAGGAAGTAGTTACCCACGGTACTTTGTCAAATCGGTTCGTTACTTCAGAAGGGATGGTGTGCTATGACTAGCTCGGCTGATGTGTGGTTCTTTGTGGCGGCGATGCTGTGGTTGATCGCCGGTGTTTGCATTTACTACGCCACGGGTGGCGATAAGGAGGATTGATTATGGGTTACAGATCATGCGTAGCCATACTCATGTATGGCGAGAAGCGCGAGTGCGACATGGTGGTCGATCTATTTCTGCATAGTGGTGAGATACAGCAGGAGGACAAAGACTTCTTTGAAAAGCACAAGCAGGAGCACAGCGCTGGCGCACAGCACTTTGTTTTTTGGTCATTCGATAACGTCAAGTGGTACGACCAAGCGGACATCGCCAAGAACAAACTGTTTAACCTTGTGAGCCAGATTGAAAACACCAACGACAAGGGGGATCCGGCTGACCGCGAAAGCCTAGCCATAGAGTTCGTTCGGTTTGGGGAGGACTCCAACGACAACGAGCAGGAGGCCACGGAGCGCACCGCCTACCTATTGGACATCCGGCGGCGGATCATCTACCCAGAGTTTTTACAATGGTCGCCTCCCGACTGACTTGTCAGCAGGAAGGTTATGGGGTAACGTATCAACAGGAAGGAGGGAAACCAAGAGTAAATCGTGGGTACTTGTCAAACCTTTGACGGGGGCCTACAATCTTTTACAAACAACTTTAATTATTAGGAGAGTCATCAATGAGTAAACATACTTACCTAAATTTCAAGCAGGCTGTGGCTTTGATCAAAGCCGTGGGCCACAAGCGCACGGTGGTTTTGATGGGCGAAAACGGCATCGGCAAGACGTCTGTGTTCTGGGCGCTGGCCTCCGATCCGCACTTCGATAACTACATCAAAGTCCCGCCAATCGACTGCACCCAACTGTCTGACGGCTCCGTATGGGGGCCGGATATTGACCGTGAGCGTGGGGTGTACTGCGAGTATCCCAACGAGCGTCTGGGCCTATCCAAGACCAACCACAAGGGCATAGCAGGGGCACGGCCCATCCTCGGGATGTTCGATGAGATCGCCAAAGTCCCGCAGTACATCAAGAACATGATCGCCCCCATCCAGTACGAGCGCAGGGCCGGGATACTGGAGATGCCCGAGGGTTCCGTATGGTTGGCTGGTACAAACCTGTCAATAGAAGGGCTAGGGGATTCCCTACCCGCCAACCTGCGTAGCAAGATGATCGTGGTTCATATGCGTAAACCCAACGCCTCTGAATGGATCAACGAGTTCGCCATCCCCCGTGGGCTACACCCTACCGTGATCGCCTGCGTGGAAGAAAACCCGATGGTCATGGATTCGTTCATCGACTACCTGCCGGGCGGCAAGTACCACGGGCGGGACATTGAGAAGGACAACCCTCACATCTTCAACCCGCAGATCGTGCAGGATGCCTACGCATCGCCACGCACCCTTCATGCGGCATCCGATGTGATGTATGCGTCTGACGAGATCGACTCCGACACGCTGGATCATGCGTTGGCAGGGACCGTGGGTGCGTCCTTCGCTTCTGTGCTTTCTTCGTACATCCGTTTCGGCAAGCAGTTGCCTTCACTATCAACAATTCTTTCTTCTCCTTTGACCGCCCCCCTGCCCACAAACAAAATTGCACAGCAGGTTCAGGTTTTCCAGTTCATCACACGTGCAGAGACCCGTGATGACGCGGCGGCGTTTGTGCAGTACGTGAAGCGTATGCAACCTGAGATGCAGTCTTTGTTCTGCCGTAGGGTTGCAGACTCTGAGCGCGTCAACATCTTCAAAACTGTTACCGAGTTTGGCCTGATGTTGGCCGACAACCGCATCTTCTACAGAGCGTAAGGAGGTAAACATGGCTCCACTACGACAATCAATATGGGACACGATGACTCCCATACAACGGATCAGCGCCGTCAACATTGACGTGATGAACCACAAAGACTTTTGCACTTTGTCTGGTTTCGTCACGATGGGTGAGGTACACATCAAACCCGATCTGCCAACAGCAGGAACCAACGGTGTCGATGTGTTCTACGGCGAGGAGTTTCTTCTTGGCCTGACCCGTAAGCAGTTGCGTTTCGTGCAGTTGCACGAGGCGTTGCACAAAGGTCTGCGTCACTGCTCCGACTACCAAGACATCGTAAAGAAGTATCCGCAATTATCCAACGTGGCGATGGACTATGTGGTTAACGCGTTAATAGAACAGACAGATCCCAATCACGAGTTCATTGACTTCACCACATACCCAGACCCGTTGATTGACCCCAAGTACTTTAACCGTTCATTCGTTGATGTGTTGCAGGACTTGCTGAAAGAAAACAAAGACGCGCCCGATACGCTAGACGATCACATGGCTCTGCCTGATGGTGTGGACAAAGATCAGTTGGAGCAGGACATTCGTGATGCGTTTAATCACGGCGACATGGTGCAGAAGCGACTACGTGCTGGTTCGGAGAGCGCCAACAACCCGCTGAGTGGTTTGGGTATCAAGCGTGACACCGATTGGCGTGGCGCTATGCGTGAGTGGGTGCAGGAGATCTGTGCTGGTGATGAGTTCTCCCGCTATGTGCCGCCCAATAAAAAGTTCTTGCCCCTTGGCATTATCATGCCCTCGCACTTTGCAGTTGCGGCAGGTGAGGTTGTGGTTGCCTGTGACACATCGGGTTCGATGGAATCTGTCTACCCTGTGGTGTTTGGCGAGATCGCCAACATCTGCAAGCAGGCCAACCCAGAGCGTGTCCGCATACTGTGGTGGGATACGCAGGTTTGTGGCGAGCAAGTGTTCAACCGTGGGCAGTACGACTCGATTGCCTACGCGCTCAAACCCCACGGCGGTGGCGGCACGTCACCATCATGCGTTGTGCGTTACATCGAATCCAAAGGATACAGACCGACTGGCGTCATATGGCTGACTGATGGCTATCTTGACGCATGCCCCACAGCGGTGTGTTCAAACGAGTTATGGGGTGTTGTCAACAACGATCATTTCAAACCCGCGCACGGTAAGACTGTGCGCATACATCACTAAGGAGAAACAAATGGCTCATTCATATCCGTTCGATCCCAACGATCATCTGTTTGTCAACGAAAAGCAAACTGAGTTTGACTTTTCTGACGCGCTTGATCGCATCGCTGATCTTCCGATGGTTGAAGAAAAAAGAGAAAAGGCTAAGACCAAGCGCAAGTACACCAAGCGTAAGCAACCCAAGATCAACCAACAAAGCCAATTTGAAAACGTAACCATGAAGGCTATCGCGCAGGCGATGCACATTCTTCAGGCAACCAAGTGTGCGTACAAGATTGTCACCGTTGATGGCACTGTGTTTGCAGAGGGCGATGTCCATGCCTTCCGAGGTCATCGCATGAGTACACAGCGCCCGCACGGTCTAATTGCTGCGCACTTCAAACCCCACCTTGAACCGATGAAAGTTGGCGGTGTTGCTGAAGTTCCTTGGCATCCGCAGATCAGGGAAGATGATTTACAGAGCGCGATGAGCGCATGGATGTCGAGCAAGTGGGGTAAGGGTTCGTACACCACACAGAAGAACAACACCAAAAAAGTTATTGAAGTCCTACGTTACAAGTAAAGGAGAAACACATGCAAAGATACAACATTGATACCTGCGCGTTACTCGTTGAGTTCAACGCATCCGTGTGGACAGCACGCAAACTAGATCGTGGCGTGACTGACGAAGTTATCTACGAAAAGGGGGCCGGTGCGAAAGATGCGGCCCGTGTCAACAAACACTTGCTGGCTGGCCGTCCTGAGTTAGAGGTCATACAGAAACACGTTGGCATGATCCGCACCTTCGTGTACGACAACACCCTGCCGTGGTCTGATGCTGGCCCTCGGTTGTTACCGACCGTTAAGTTTCTTGCATTTAACGACCGCATGGCACAGTTTGAAGACGAGTTCAACGGGCTGGTCAATCGGTTCGTCACAATCTACCCAACGATCATCACAGCACAAGCGATGGCGTTGGGCGATATGTTCAACCGTGACGATTACCCATCAGATGTGGAGATGGCGCACAAGTTCTCGTTCAGACTTAACTACCTGCCTGTGCCCAAGGCTGGCGACTTCAGGGTGGATGTGGGCAACGATGCGCAGGATGAGTTGCAGAAACGGCTGGCACGTATGGCTGATGAGCGCATTGAGTCAGCGATGAAGGAGGCTCGCCAACGTCTGAAGGCGCACATGGATCGCATGATGGAGCGTCTGAAGGTAGAGGAGATCAACGGCAAGGTTACGAAGTTTCGTATCCACGACTCGCTCATCGAGGGTGGGCTGGAGTTGTGCGACATCTTGCAAGCGCTGAACCTGACGAAAGATCCCGACTTGGAAGCTGCACGGATCAAGTTGGAGAAGGTCTTGCGCAGTGTGGATGTCGATGATCTTCGTAAGCATGATGGCGCTCGGACAGAGGTGCGTACTCAGGTTGCTGAGATTATGGATAAGTTTAAGTTTTAAGGAGACATGAATGCGACCATTACGAGTGTTAAGTTTACAGCGGGAGAAGCAGTTGGACTTTGTTGCCGACTGCGTTCTGGATTTAATCAGTGATTTCCCGAAGCCTACTGCTACCCAAACCATCGTTGACGAGTGCAACAAAGACAAAGTATCGTCTCCTGCTACGACACACAAGAAGCTGGCACAGCTTAAAAAACTTGGGTTTGTCGGGGAGCATGTTCACCCTAACGATAAAGACGGACGTAAGTGTTACATCAAGATAACCGACGCAGGCGTGGCCTACCTGAACGATTGGGAGGGCACAACCAAATGAAAGATCTGATTGATTTCAAGAAGCTATATACGTGGTGCGTTAATAGGTGGAAAGATTCGTTTGGGTGCGTGGTGCTTGCTGTGATTGCGTTTCTGTTAGGCATGGCGTGGGAGTCTAAGCAGATCACCGAGGACTGCCGCTTCATGGGATCGTTCCGCGATGGAGCGCAGGCTTATTCTTGTTCGCAGAGGGTGAAATGAGAGACCTAGACGACGAGAAACGAATCAAGGAATACATGGCGGCAAAGATGAAACACATCAAAATGTACAACGAGTGCATGAACCTTGCCGATGGGCTAGACGTTGCGAAGTTTGCTGAGTTAGTCCGGGCTGATGAGCGTGAGGAGTGTGCGAAGCTGTGTGAGGGCTACGATGTGTTTGGCCCCGGAACACGAGAGAGATTTGCTGATGCAATCCGAGCAAGGGGCGAGAAATGAAGAAACTATTAGCCGCACTGCTGTTCGTTCCTGCGATGGCTCATGCTGAGTTTTGGACGGGTAATAGACTGTATGAACGATTATCTAGTAGTGACGTTACAGATCGAATTCAAGCTATGGGTTATGTGATGGGTGTTTATGACGTTGCGGTTCACATGTTTTTTTGCCCCCCAGGTAGCGAGACCAATATCACCGCCGGTCAGGTTCGGGATATGGCTTTTAACTGGCTGGGAAATAATCCGCACCGCCGAAACGAGTCTGCTGAGAAGTTAGTAGTTGAAGCGTTCAAGCAGGCTTGGCCTTGCCGTAACCGTAGTGGTGGAGGTACCAGACTATGAAGTTTATTCTTTCCGCCGCACTCATCGGGTGTCTCTATCTTCTAGCGCAAAGCGCATTGGAACGGGAGTATCAAATAGGGCTGAGAGAGGGCAGAGGAATGGCATTGAAGACTAACCCTCCGTCCGAAGAACTAGAACTTGTTTGTGCTGGTTTGTGGGTAGGAGAACAGAATAAAAAAATGTGGAAGAAAGAAAATGGCCGTTAACATACCCCCGGAATACGCAAATGTTTGGAAGTACTTTGAAGGACGGAAGACTCCAGTGTCAATCAAGCAGGCAGTTTTAGGAGTACCAACAAATGAAATGCATGCAAGACGCGCACTGGAACACTTTGTTTTTGCTGGCTTGGCAATCAGAAGTCAGACACGCAACGAGTTTTTTTATAGGATTAAACGATGATTAAATGGTGCAAGCTGTGTCAATCTACACACGGCGAACGTGAAGGAGGAATTGTCTATGGTAAAAACGGTGAGAGTCTGTACTGGATCTGTTTTGGTTGTGCCCGCCACGCCAAGGTATCAGGTGATGGACGAGTGCGGTCCCTTGCGGACGTTCTGGACGAAGGCGGAAGCGCAGCGGTGGATGCAGCCTTGGATGAAGTTGGTCGTGCTTCCAAAAACGAAACCAGAAAAACAGTACGCAGAGTTTGAGGAGGCACTGCTATGACGCCGGAAGGTAAAGTTAAAAAGAAAGTTGCGGAGTTACTAAAACAATATGGTGCTTACTACTTCTTCCCTGCTATGGGTGCTTTCGGTCGCGCTGGTATCCCTGACATTGTTGGTTGTTATCGTGGTCGCTTTTTCGCTGTGGAGTGCAAGGCAGGAAAGGGTAAGACAACAGCCATTCAGGAAGCGGAGATTAAAAAAATCCAAAGCGCAAAAGGATACGCCTTCGTAATCAACGAGGACAACATGGACTTACTAGAAATTTATTTGAAGGAATATCATGAATGACTTAGAAAAAAGAGAGGCGCTTCAAAAAGCCAAGGAGATGTTCGATACGTTTGATGTGGATAATGAAAATCATTCGGCCATCATCATCCTGTACGACAAAGGTAAGCAACGCTTCAAGATGGTAACGGTTAACACATCAGCAGGACACGCCATCCTTATGCTTGCCAACGCACATGAATCTATCGTTCAAAGCATTGAATCAGAACTAGACCCAGACAGGACATTAAATTGAGTGCACCCTACGAAACCATACTGGTGATTGATTTTGAAACACGGTGGGATAGAAAAGAATACACGCTGTCAAAGATGACCACGGAGCAGTACGTCCGTGACCCAAGGTTCAAAGCGTTTGGTTGCTGTGTTAAAACCTTTGATGTTCCCGGCACGGTGTGGGTAACTCACGAAGATCTGCAGGACTTCTTCAACACAGTTGACTGGTCAACCACAGCAGTGCTGGCACACAACGCGCAGTTTGATATTGCGATCCTGTCGTGGGTGTACGGGTGTAAACCAGCGTTCATATTTGATTCGCTGTCGATGGCCCGTGCGCTGCGCGGCGTGGAAGCAGGCAACAGTCTGGCTCGCCTTGCTGATGAGTTTGGCCTGCCGCCTAAAGGTCAGGCGGTGCACAGCACGGATGGGCTGAGCGAACTGACAGAAGAGATCGAAGCTGAGTTGGCCGAGTACTGTAAGCACGATACGTTTCTGTGTGAAGAAGTATTCAAGCGTTTAATCACAGGATACCCCACCAAAGAACTGCGGCTGATTGATTTGACCCTGCGCATGTTCACCAACCCCGTATTAAAACTAGATAAGGAGATGTTAAATGAGGCCATTGTGGAAGAAAGAGTGGCTCGCAATGAGCTACTTAGACGCCTTGATGTCGAGGAATCCGAACTTGCATCAAATGATAAGTTTAGCGCGTTGCTACAACAACTTGGGGTTGATATTCCAAAAAAGATTAGTAAGACGACCGGCAAAGAAGCTCCTGCTCTGGCGAAAAATGATGCACACTTTCAGGCACTCCTTAACTCCGAACGTGAGGATATTTCGCAATTATGTGAAGCGCGGCTTGCCGTTAAGTCCACGCTTGAAAGAACGAGAGCGCAACGATTTCTGGACATCGCTACGCGTGGGACGTTACCGGTACCCCTTAACTATTACGGCGCACATACAGGGCGCTGGGCGGCGTCGAAGGGATCAGGACTAAATCTCCAGAACCTAAAGCGCGGATCGTTCCTACGCAAATCAATCTATGCACCGGATGGTTACACGCTCGTGGTCTGTGACCTATCGCAGATCGAACCGCGAGTGCTGGCTTGGCTGGCTGACTATGATGATCTACTAAACATATTTTCATCTGGCAAAGATGCATACGCACAGTTTGGTGCGCAGATGTTTGGCATCCCCGGCATGACCAAAGAAAGCCACCCTGATCTACGGCAGTCGGCTAAGTCTGCGCTACTGGGTTGTGGCTATGGGCTAGGGTGGGCTTCGTTTGCAGCGCAGTTGCTGACCGGCTTTCTGGGTGCGCCCCCGACACGGTATGACAAAGCGTTTGCCAAGCAGTTGGGTGTAACCAAAGAGTACTACCACAAGTTTATAAGCTACGAACCTTACATAAAACGGTTGGAAGACATCCCGCACACCTGCACATCCGGCGAGTTAGTTATCCATTCGGTAGCCGCCAAGATGATCATTGATAAATACCGCGATGCCGCACAGCCTGTGAAGAGCTACTGGGAACTCTGCGATGCTCTGATTAAGTCTAGTTTGATGGGCGGACGGGAGTACACCCACAAGTGCTTGACGTTTACGAAAGAGAAGATTATTCTTCCTAGTGGGTTAGCGTTAAGGTATCCCAAATTAACTGGCAAGCCTGATGAACAGGGCCGAATCCAGTGGGTGTATGGTGAAGATGAGAAGAAGTTGTACGGCGGGAAGCTGACTGAAAACATCGTTCAGGCGGTAGCTCGTTGCGTAATGACCGACGGTATGCTGCGGATACAGAAACGGTATCAGTGTGTGCTGACGGTGCATGATGAAGTGGTTGCGCTAGTACCTGAATCCGAAGCTGAAGAAGCGAAAGATTGGGTCTTAGCGCAGATGACTATGGAACCCAAGTACATGCCGGGGATTCCATTAGCCGCAGACATAGGGCATGCGAAGCGATACGGAGAGGCAAAATGAAAATACCAAAAAGACTTAGAGTTGGGCGGAGGTGGTACAGCGTGCAGTCAGTTAAGCACATGGATAAGAAAGGCATTATGGGTTGTACAAATTACAACGCAGGTGCAATTGTTATCGCCACTCATAGCAACGTGCGTAACGTTAGGTTCAAGCGTGAAGAAATATCTGACACGTTCTGGCACGAGTTGACCCACGCCATTCTGAAAGATATGGGCAGCAAGCTAGAGGCTGATGAAAAGTTTGTAACTAACTTTGCACACCGACTAAACAACGCAATCCTTTCAGCGAGGTTTGATTGAAAGTTAAATGGTCACATAGCTCACTCAAAGATTTTGAAGGGTGCGCACGGCGGTATCACGAAGTAAAAGTCCTGAAGAAGTATCCGTTTCAGGAGACTGAGCAAATCAAATACGGCAAAGAACTACACCTTGCCGCAGAGAACTATGTTCGTGATGGTACGCCTGTGCCAGAGCAGTTCGCGTTTATGGTTCCTGTACTGGAAGCGCTGATGTCTAAGCCGGGGCGTAAGCTGCCTGAGCATGAGATGGCGCTGACTGACAACCTGCGGCCCTGCGAGTTTAATTCATCCGATGTTTGGGTTCGTGGTATTGCTGACCTGTTGATCATAGATGATGACAACCTAACGGCTTGGGTCGTAGACTACAAGACCGGCAACAACAAGTATCCCGACACCGATCAGTTAGCGCTTATGTCTTTGATGGTTTTCGCTCACTTCCCACACATCAGGCAGGTTAACTCTGCGCTACTGTTTGTGGTGAAAGAAAGCATGGTCAAGTACAAAATGTCAGTTGATGAGGTTGCGGCGAACTGGCAGCGATACCGTGAGCGTGTTGCAAAATTAGCCGCATGCTTTGATCATAATGTTTGGAACCCAACGCAGACCCCGCTATGTAACTGGTGTCCTGTAAAGGGTTGTGAATTTAACCCACGCCATTAGGAGAACATCATGGCACGCAACTACCGCAAAGAATATGATGAGTACCACGGAAAGCCTGAGCAAGTTAAGAACCGCGCTGAGCGCGTGAAGGCCCGCCGTATGATGGAGAAAAAAGGTGCAGTATCTAAAGGCGATGGTAAAGATGTACATCACGTCAAACCACTACGCTCAGGCGGTAAATCAACTCTCACTAACTTGCGTGTACGTAGCGTGAAAGCAAATCGAGGCGACAAGTAATGGATGAACTACCACCACAACAGCTTGCTGATATGTGGTACTTGAAGTTTGGGCACGCGTGGATTTCGCGGAACAGTCTTAGTAGCGATTGGCGTTCGATTGTTAATACGCTAATGAAAGCCAATAAAGTTGACTATGTGTTGGTGGCTGGTAGCCCTACAGTATTCGAAGAAATATATAAGCTGAAGGAGAGTCATGCAAATCATTGAGAACAAGGCGCTGGTCCTGCGCACTAGAAATCCGGACAAATACAACATCATCCCCAAAAGTAAAGTACTTGGTGAAAGCAACGGGGTTTATGAAGTAGCTGTTAATTGGGGGTTGGATGAAGTACGCGTGCTCAGAAACCTTGGTGTTAAAGATGTTCCATCGCCCATCAAAGCGAGGTACGACTGGCCCGGACGGTACAGACCGATGGCGCACCAGATTGAAACGGCTGCGTTCCTTACGCTACATCGGCGGGCCTTTGTGTTTTCAGAGCCGGGCACGGGCAAGACTTTATCAGCGCTATGGGCTGCAGACTATTTGATGAAAACTAAGCAGGTGCGTCGATGCTTAGTCCTCTGCCCCATTTCGATCATGCACTCCGCTTGGATGGACGACTTGCAAAAAAGCATCATTCATCGCAGTGCGATTATTGCGCACCATCAGCAGGCTACACGCCGCATTGAGATGGTTCAGGGCGACTACGAATTTGTTATAACCAACTACGACGGTCTGAATCTTATTGCCGATGAGGTCATAAACGACGGGCGTTTTGATTTGGTCATCGCAGACGAAGCCAACGCATATAAAAATGTCACCACTAAAAGGTGGAAGGCTCTTCACAAAATCATTCAGCCTAATACGTTGCTATGGATGATGACCGGTACACCGGCATCGCAGTCTCCTCTAGATGCGTACGGACTAGCCAAACTGGTTAACCCTGCCGGTGTGCCACGATTCTACACCGCATGGCGGGACTCCACGATGAACAAAGTCAGTATGTTTAAGTGGCTACCCAAAGTCGATGCGCAGGACAAGATACACGCTGCACTGCAACCCGCCATTCGCTACACCAAGGCTCAGTGTTTGGATCTGCCGCCGGTTATTACAGAGACCCGCGAAGTGCCGTTGACCCCGCAGCAAAAGAAGTACTACGCCATGCTTCGGGAACAGATGCTGGTGCGGGCAGCAGGGGAAACCATTACGGCAGTTAATGCCGCCGCAGAGGTCAACAAACTACTTCAGATCAGTGCAGGCGCGGCTTACACAGACAACGCCGAGGTCGTAGAGTTTGATTGCAGCCCCCGCCTAAACGTGCTGATGGAAGCGTTGGAAGAAACTGATCGGAAGGTTTTGGTGTTTGCACCATATCGGCACAGCATCGACACCATCACGATGCATCTTGTACAGAACAACATCGCTTGTGAACAGATACACGGTGACGTTTCGCCAAGTAAGCGCACACGTATATTCAGACAGTTTCAGGAAGAAGCCAATCCACGGGTGCTGGTGATCCAGCCACAAGCCGCATCCCACGGGGTAACCCTAACTGCCGCTGATACAGTGGTGTTCTGGGGGCCAGTGATGTCTACCGAAACTTACATCCAATGCTGCGCACGATCTGACCGTAAGGGGCAGGACAGCGACAAGGTGACGGTCATCCACATACAGGGTAGCGACATCGAACGCAAGATGTTTAAGCGGTTGGCCGAGCGCGTAGAAGACAACAATCTGTTGGTGAAACTTTATGAGGAGCTGCTTGACAAAAAGTAAAATGTTGGACAAACTTACAAAAAAACCAAGGAGAGTAAAAAATGGATGATGAACAAATACCGCTTGATCGGTTAGTGCGTGCGTATCGTAACGTGCGTGATGCAATTCAGAAACTAACCCGTGAGTATGAAAGCGAGCTTGAGAAGTTGGAAGAAGTAAAGCAGTCGTTTAGCAACGATCTCAAGGACCGCATGCTGCAGTCAGGTGCAAAAACAATTCGTACAGATCACGGTACGATCATGCTTGGCACCAAGACACGCTACACAGCGAACGATTGGGATGAGTTTAAGAAGTTCGTCCTTGAGCACGAAGCCGTTGAGTTGCTTGAGCGGCGTATTGCGCAGTCGAACATGAAACAGTTCTTGGAAGAAAACCCCACGCTTGTGCCGCCCGGACTGGACGCAAGCACGGAATATACAATCACAGTCCGCAAACCTAGTAAGTAAGGAGAAGCACATGAGTAACGTAGTTGCATTTAACCCCTCGCAAGTTCCGGCGTTTGCGAAGAAGGGCGAGTTGTCTGCCGTAGCGAAAGCGTTGGCTGGTGGCGGTGGTGGTCAAACAGGTAAGCGCATCTCCATCAAAGGTGGTGTGTTCCGTTTGATTAGCGAAGGCAAAGAAGTTGCTGCCATCGAAGAGCGCTACCTTGATGTAGTGATTGTCAACGCCGCACCAAAGATCGGTCGTATTTTCTATGACGGTGCGTTCGATCCTGAGAATCCTGCGCCTCCCCGGTGCTGGTCGGCTGACGGTGAAAAGCCTGATGCCAAGGTGCAAGACCCACCCGCACAGACCTGTGCTGCCTGCCCAAACAACATCAAAGGGTCAGGTAATGGTGAGTCCCGTGCTTGCCGTTTCTCACAGCGTCTGGCTGTGGTTCTCGCTAACGATATGAACGGTGACGTTATGCAGTTGACGTTGCCTGCCACATCAATCTTCGGCAAAGAAGAAAGCGATAACCGTCCGCTGCAGGCGTACGCACGGTGGCTGGCTGCACAAAACGTTGGCCCTGACATGGTTATTACGCGTATGAAGTTTGATACGAAGGCCGAGTCGCCCAAGCTGTTCTTCAAGCCTGTGCGGTGGTTGACCGATGAAGAGCATGAGACCTGCGTTGAGAAGGGCAAGACTTCAGATGCAGTCCGTGCAATAACTTTAACGGTTGCACAGACCGATGGTGTAAAGCCAATAGCGCTTGAAGGTAAACCTCCGGTTAAGGCAAAAGTTGAAACCGTAGAAGAAGACGTTGAGGAGCCTGAGATCCGTAAGGAGAAAGAAGCTCCAGCGCCTAAAGCTAAAAGCAAAGGCGCATCCAGTGCCACCCTAGTTGCAGAGTGGGACACCGACGACTAATCTATGGATACGGGGAACGCGGTAACGAACGAATTCCGGCGACGTGGGGTTCGGTTGTTGTACACACCCGCTAGTACCCGCCTTTACTTATGCCCTATTCACAAAAAATAATTGAAACGATTAACGAATCAGCGCCGAGTCTGGGTACAGACTTAGGGCGTTGGGCGGTACGTCGGGACATTTCGATGCAGCGTATCTCACAAATTGTGGGGGCGCGCAGGCAGACTGTATACAACTGGTTTACAGGAGCCACGGATGTCACCCCGGCGTATCAAGAACGCGTGACTGCAGTTATAAACGTGCTGAAAAAAACATCTCAATCTGATGATGCATGGAGGATTCTATGTACAACTTTCAACCTAAAGCTCTGACTGACCGTGAACTCATTAAGTATGGGGGGCTTTGGTTGGATGATGAAAGCCTACCTATTGACGTGCAGCGTGAGATTTTGTTGCGTCTTGAACAACGCTGTGACGAACTTGAACACGCACTTGCTGAAATACAGAACCTAAGCACGGCACTACAAACAAACTAAAAGGGGCGATTCATGCAACCGTTAGATTTTCTAGCGGCGGTACTGCCTTCTTCTGGTTTGTATTGCGCGGCTGAGTTTCAGACTAAGAAGAAGGAACATCGGTTCGTCAATACTATTGAGGAACTGTATAAAGACGTAAAGCAGCTTAGCGACAGCGGGATCAACGCTTACTTTGCGCTGTGTAGCTTTTCGGAAGAAAGACGGCTGGCCGTCAATGCCAAACAAGTCCGGTCGCTGTTCATGGATCTGGACGTTGGTAAAGATCCGGCTCGCTCTTATGCATCAAAGAAGCAGGCGCAAGAAGCGTTCGAGAAGTTCGTGCTTGGCACAGAGATGGCGATGCTTGGTCAGCCGCTGGTCGTGGCTTCGGGTAACGGCTTTCACGTGTACTGGCCCTTGGATGCCGACACCGATGTGGCTGACTGGAAGCCGGTGGCTGAGAACTTCAAGCGGCTATGTCAACAGGAAGGCTTGCGGATTGACTTTGCCGTATCTGCCGATGCCTCCCGTGTGCTACGCGTACCGTCCACCATTAACTACAACACCGAGGACAAGCGTCCCGTCAAGGTCATCATTGAGTCCAGCCGCAAGTATTCGCTGGCTGAACTGGATGCATTCATTAAGTCCAAACTCAAGGTGCAGACCTATGAGGAGACAGCCCTTAGCCTGCCGGGTAAAAAGCCCAAGGCTGCAGCCAACGCCACGGCGCTAAAGCTGTTTGAAAACAGCGCCACCTACTTCAAGGTCATCCATGAAAAGACCGAGGCTGGCACAGGCTGCGGTCAACTGAAGCACTACATCGACAACGCCACCAACGACGGCATGGAACCCCTGTGGCGGGGGCTGCTGTCCATCGCTCAGAAGTGTGATGACGGTGGGGAGTGGGCGCTGCGGCTGTCTGAAATGCACCCCTACGAGCCTGACCGGATGGCGCAGAAGTTACGGGAGATCAAAGGCCCGTACCCCTGCACAAAGTTTGATACCGAGAACCCCGGCATCTGCACAGGCTGTCCCCATTTCGGCAAGATCACCAACCCGCTGGCCCTTGGCCGCAAGCTGGAGGTGGAAACTGAGGCCAAAGAAATCGTCATTGAGCCGCAAACTCCAGCCCCTACGGCTGAGTCTGAGACGGAGACACCCCACCCCATAGTCGTCCAGCGCCCAGTGGCTCCACGGGGCTTTTCTTACGGCAAGAACGGGGCGATCTTCAAAGATACTAAGGGCGAAGATGCCGATGGGAACGAGGTCAACAAGCAGATCATGGTGCTTCCCTACAGTTTGTTTGCAGTAAACATACTGAGGCTGGAAAACGAGCACATCGTTCACATGCTGGCGCTACGCCCCGAAGGGGTTACAGAAGTCATGCTGCCCCAGAAAGCCGTCGTATCCAGCGTGGAGACGGTCAAGTGCTTGGCTGAGCAGAACATCATCGCCTCCTACGGGCAGGGCAACGACAAGAACCTGTTTGATTACGTCCGTGGCTGCGTAGAAGACGCCAGTGTGGGTAAGCGGGTAGTCATAGTTCCTGACCACTACGGCTGGCAACCTGACAAGTCTTTCGTGTTTAACGAACGCATCTACCGTCAGGGCATGGACCCACTACGCATCCCCATGCGGGGGCTAATCAACATCAACAACGCCTGCCAACCAACCGGGTCGTTAGAAAACTGGCAGAAGATCATCAACATGTTGACTGCCAAAAAGCTATACGAGATGTTGACATTCTGCTTGGTCGGCTTTGGCGCCCCGCTGATGAAGTTCTCAAAGTTTGCTGGCATCACCTTTCACCTTGGCTCAACGGCTACCGGTACAGGAAAAACATTAAGTCTTGAACTAGCAGGCTCAGTTTGGGGACACCCCAGCCGGTACCGAATCAGCAACTCCACATCCGATGTAGCCATGAAGCAGCGTACGGGTATGTTGTTTAGCCTTCCGCTGATCTCCGATGAGATTACATCCAAAAACCGAGATGACTTTGAATGGGTGGCAAAGTTTATTTTTGATTTGTCTGAAGGCATCGGCAAGAGCCGTATGGAGTCCGGCGCGGATAAAGAACGGGAGAACAAGACCTACTGGCACACGATGTGCCTACTGTCCTCCAACACACACGTTATGGACTATCTGACCGGCGCACGCAAGCACTCATCAGAGGGCGAAACACGGCGGGTGCTGGAGTTAACGCTTGAGAAAAAGCTTTCGTGGGAAACGCATGAGCTGGAAGTTTTGGAAATGCTTAGCGATACCTACGGCGTGGCAGGGCACGTTTATGCGCAGTATTTGGTGGATCATGCGGAAGAACTACCAGCCATGTACACGAAAATCCGCAAAAAAATCAAAACTGAGTTCGGGTTGATTGATGATGAGCGCTTCTGGATTTCAGGCTGCACCTGCCTAGTGATGGGCGCTATCTTGGCATCCAAGGCTGGCATAGCCAACTTCCCAATGGAAGGCATTATCGGGGTGCTCAAGGGCATGGTAAACGACGCCAAGCGCATGGTGCGCGATAACGTACGTACAGCAGAAGACGTCCTGAACGCCTACACACGGGAGTACTACGGCAAAATGGTGGTGGTCAAGGCGCTGGAGGGTGCGCTGGCTGCGTCTATTGGCGAAGAAGGTCTCATTGATCAGAGCATTACCCGCAGCGAAATCTTTGGGCGGGTAGAACACGGCGTGACGCCGGGGCACGTGGACTACTACATCGAAGAACAGTTGCTGAAGAAGTACTGCTCCGGCATGAGTTTCGGGTATTCGGACTTTAAAAAGCAGATGGAAACCGAATATAACGTCAGCTACCTGAAGAAAGACTTGATGAGCAAAACCAAAGGCCCGCAGATGCGAGTCAACGCAATAAAGATTTCAAGACGCGTAAGCCTAGATGAAGAGCCTGACAGTCCGTTATCCTTGGTCGCAGCTTAAAAAGGGGCAGGGGTTTTTTGTACCCTGCCTCGACACCACCAAGACTTACGAAGAAGGAATGAGAGCCGCTGTCGCTAGTCGAACGTTTGATGCCAAAGGTTTTGTCGGCGTTCTTAACGGGCAGCTTGGCGTTCTATTTGTGCGTTAAACTTATTAAAGTCTTTCGCCAAATTAATTTTTTCCTGCTTCAGTTTATCCAAGCGCCTACGTTTTTCGTCAGCGGAAAGGCTACGACTCTCACGAACATATCGCTCGTAAGCTGTAATCTCCCCCATCTCCTGCCGGAACTGCCCGGCAAACTGTCCGATGTCTATATCTTTCATGTTCTGTTTTAAGAACTCGGCGGCTTCTTCTGGATCAGATTCAGATAAACGATTATATGTAGCCTGCGCTCCCTGTGCACGGTTCACAGTTTCAAAGGCGCGGTTAATCATGCCCGAAGCATCAGGCGGTTGGAACAAGCCACCAACAATTGGCGCCTCGTAGATCCGCATGGTGGGTTTTTCTTTATCCATAGATCGGATGCCCGTCACCGTTTCCATAGCGCCGATCAGACCAAGCGGTAGTGATCCTGTGTACCCTTTGATAAAGTATTCCACCTTAGCGGGGGAAATGCCGATCTCACCAAACAGCTTAATGGTTTCAGGCGTGTTGGGACGGTACTGGTACTTGGCAATTTCAGACATAGACTTGTCCACAATCTCCCGACCTGTGAAGAACGAACGGTTAAGCATCAATTCAACGACAGGCTTAATTGCGGTGGGCATATCAACCGGAACGCTTCGTACAGCCAAGTCTTTCAGTGCCTTCAGCACATCCTCATTTTTATCGTCCGTAAACGCCATGCGATACACACCTTCTGGGATGCCCTTGAAGATGAAACCAGCTTCAAACGGGATAGGTACGCGTAACGTACCTAACGGCGTTGGCACAAACCAGTTGTTGTAGCGCTCATCTGGGTTAGCGTTTTCGTACGTCTTATCGTCGTCCATAGCAGCAGCATATGCCAACGTCATACCGGCCATCATCAATCCACGCATCCACAACTTACGTTGGATCTGAAGCCGTTGACTGGATGGCATGTCGCCTTTGAACGCTCGGTATAAAACATCAATACCCTGAACACCTGCGTTAAAGAACGGAATCATTGTGTTGGCATACAAGATGCTGGGGGACAATCCGCGGCGACTAAAGTTCATCGCCTCCATCGTGGCAAAGTCAGCTTCTCGCTCAGACAGCCCTTGTTTAATAAACGAGTTGTACATGGACACACGAGTTGCTGCATCACCCATCATGGCAAGTTCATCCAGCTTAGCCATCGCCCTTGTCCAGCCACGTTTACCCGACGCTATTTGCAACAGGATTTTATCCATGTCATCCGTAGCGCCAGTAACAACCTGACCGCCAAGCGAGCCGGACTCTTGCAGTTTCTTGTACGCCTCACCCTTTTTCATAGTAGTTATGTCTTTAATTGTCTGTACCACAGGCACAAAATTAGCACCAGTAGTCAGGACAGCCGACATAGAGTCACGGAAGATTTGACGCACCGCATAACGAGGATCGCGGGTGACAAGCTTACGTAACAAGTTAGCAGGCATACCCAACAAACGGATGCCAACAGGTAATGTAGCTTTGATGCCTTCCATACCAGTCACAACTAACTCTGTGGGGATGTCACCAAAAATATCTTTCTTAGCTTCGACATTGACCCGCGCCCACATGTCATCACCGTCAAGCTTAAAGCGAATCACATTTGCATCTGCTGGCCCCATGCCTTTATGCATACCTGTCAAACCTTTTGCCGCTTGTTTTTCGCTAACATCTAGCAGACCCATCTCAGCTAACACAAACGCTGTGTTGCGGGTTGCCATATTTTTCATAGCCATATCAACAAGCAACTGCGTGTTCTGTACAGCGCCAGTAAATATGGGCAGAATTTTTTCTTCTCCACCAACAAGTTGTTCTAAGTAGGGTTGGTTTTTCATATCTCCAATTCGGATCGGTTGCTCACCAAACACAACCAACTCCATAGCACCACCACGTTTTCGGTAATACGGAACGTAGTTCATGCCTTTTAACCGAGCACCTTCAACAGCAGACAAAGCTCCGGAAGAAACTAAGAAATCAATCAGATTACGGTTGTACTGTTGATAAAGCTTGTGCGCTTCCTGAAATGCCAAGCTTGCAGGATCTTTGCCTGAGTACTTGGCTATCGTTGCATCAACGTCTTGCTGCGTAACTTTTTGTTTAGTGAAGTCCAGCTTGTCTACCCCAACGTCTTTAGCGCGCAGGGCAATCTCATACTGGGTAAATTCGTCTTCAACAATTTTTGGTGACAGCCCAGACTTGTTAAGAGCCTCTGATACATCCTTCATGCTTGGGCCTTCACCGCCAACGTATTGGTACTCTCCGTTTATTTTGGCAATCTTGCCAACTCCGTTGGTTACAAACTGGGCAGTCATATTGTTACGTTGGTCAGCCTTACGACTGAAGTACAACACGTCCATAGCTTTAATCGAATCAATCAGTCCAGCATCTACCCCGCGCTTAACTAGCGCATCCAACGCCGCCAGCCTGTCCACAAACTGCACGCGGAAATTTAAGCCAAGCAGGTTGGCTTTGATTGTGTCAAACGGTTTACCACGAGGAGCCACCATAGCACCAAGGCCGGTCTTAGGCGGTTCCGGTCCTCTGCGGAATGAAATTGTGTCGTCAACATCACGATAGGCAACAGGCTTACCGGCTTCAAAATTCTGTTGCGCCTGTTTCATTAAGTAGAACAGGTCACTGGTACTAATTTTAAGATCTATACCTAGCTTGCGAAGTGCCGCGCGCATAGCGCCAACAAGTTCTTTATACCAAGATTTTAATTTTTCCATGCGAGAAGCAGTTACTTTCTTCTCCATAGTGTAGGCAATCATCTCCCGCAAAGCTTTGATCTTAGCGTTAGCCCTGATCTGAGCGTCTGTTATTTTGCCATCTTCAAATGCTTTTTTATAGTATCGAATGGTGTCAATAAATACGCCTTCAATTTGCTCTTTAAATTTTGTACCGCCAAGTTGTTCGGCAAGTTTTGCCAACCCATCAGGTGTTCTATCAATTTGTTGTGACAGCTTGATCATGCCTTCTTTACCAAGCAGCCCATCAAACGAATAGTGTCCTACCAATTCATGCGCTAGCGTCTGTTGTAAATCAGTGATGTCGTTGTGATTTTGCACAATAACAAACACTTTACCTTTGTACACGCCGCCCTTGAGCTGACTAGCTACAGTATCCATACCCTGCTTTGCCATCTGTTTACGGATACCAATGGGTAGTTTTTCTACGCTGTCGTAGTATTCAAACTCAATATCCTGTGCCTTAGCTTTGGTTTTTACGTTAGCCAACAGCTTATTAGCTTCTTCTTCATCAATAATTTCCGTTGGTTCTTCACCAAACCGGGGATCAATTGTGTCATCTTTGTAGTCAATGGCATTAATAATGTCCTGATCAGACATAGTGCCAGCATCAATTTCAAGCAGTTCATCTGTTCCAACTTCAGACGCTTGCTCAATCAAATCAGCTTCTGTCAAAGTTGATCGAATCTTATAAATAGAACCCTTGCTTAATTGATTACGTGCGCGAGTAAGAGCACCCTTAGCTTTTTTGATGGCGTTTTTATCGCCCGCAGGAATGTTTCTTAAAGCATCTTCAGCCAGCCGTACGTTTTCTACAAGCATGGCATGTACATCTTTTGCAATTTCTTCTGCGTCTAACGGTTTATCTTGCACAAAGTCAGCGGTTTGTCTTTGCCGTTGACCTAATACTTCTTTTGCATCCGCGTCCGTAGCAAAAATCTGTTGTTCAGTTCGTATAGGTACATAGCCATAAACAAAATCTCTAACCGCTTTTTTAGACCTAGCTAAATTACGAGCCTTAGCTGCAGCCTTTTCGTATGCTTCATCCCCACGAATAGGTTTGCCTGCAGCCCGTAGTTTTTCAGCAATTGAATCTCGTTCAGTAACAGCTTCTTCGTACTGCTTTTGATACAGTTCACGTTCCTGTTCAGCCGTTTCATTAAGAGCTTTGGCTGACCATTCCATTTCAGTAGTTACCCTAACGCCGGGTAATGTCTTACCGCTAGGCGCCGTAATAGTGCCAAGCTGCGCTTTAATTAAACGATCACCTTCGGGCACTACTTTTTGTCTTGTCCCCATGCGTTCAATTACTTGGTCAATACGCGACATCAAAAATCTAGCGGCGGTAATTAACTCATAGTCAGTAAAGCGGGATGTGCCTTTTTCTTTTATTTCTTTTTTAAGTTGCTTTTGTTCTGCGACAGCTTTTAAACCGCTGTCAAGTTCTGATTCTGCACGAACAAGTTTTACCTTTGATTGGGCAAGCACTTCTTTCTGAGCAGCAATCTCATTGTTAAGCGAGTCAGGAACAGTTTTATAAAACTTAGCCCTGTTTTCCAACGCTTTAAGTTTAGCTTCGTCTTCTTTTACATAACGTTGCTTAGTAGCAACTTCCCTACGAAGCTGCGGTATTGTAACGTCGCTAAGGCGTAGGGCTGCAAAAATTGCTTTCTTTGTTACATTAACGTCGCCTTTAGCTTGTCCAACAACACGTTCTTGAAACTCAATCTGCTTTCGCAAATTGTTCAACTGCTTTTCTGTTGTTAACGGTCCACCAAAAAATTTATTTAAACTCAACCTACGTTTTAATGCAGCAAGTTTAGTTTCTTCAAGCGCCAGTTCTTTTAATTGAATGTCCCGTGTTTTTTGCAATTCAGTTACACGCTTACTAACTGCCGATTCAACTCCAGCTTCTGTTAGTTCATCCGCATTAACAGGCTCATCGTTTTCAATCATGTCAAGAAGATAAGCGCCGCTCTTAGATGATCCTGTTGGCACACCTAGCGTACGCATAGCCGCCGCTAGTGTTTTGTTTGTATTACGTAATTCAAGTAAGTTAGCACGAACGGAATCCATTTCAACTTCAATACGTTCTGCTTTAGCCAAACGCATTTGTGGGTTTTTATCCCCCGTAGCGGCTTTTCTTAAACGCGCTATTTCAGAACCAAGGGTTCTAAGCCGCTGTTCTGCGTCGCGTATTTTTTTCTGGTTGTCAGCAATAACTTGTTTACCCGCATAAATAGCTTCGCGTTTACGAACTTCATGTTTTGCTGCTTTCTGGCGCTCGGCTATTTTTTTCTTAGTAGTTTTAACCGGCTTTTCTTTAACTGGTTTAGCAACCTCAACTTTTTCTTCTGCAAATTCACCTTTAGCGGGTAAACCCTTAGCTTCAGTAACTGTTGCCTCTAACTCACCGCGCAATGTTTTAAGCGCTGGACCTAATTTTTCGTAAGGGCGTTGTTCAATAGAAGGCCGCTTAGGTGCAAGTTCAGTCTTCGTGGTGGTTACTATTTTACCGTCAACAACTTTGACAACAGGTCTTTCTTCCATTTCACCTGTAGTACGCTCTGCCGCACTGACACGGTCTATGAATTGATTAAACTCAATCCGCAGTTTGGTTTCTAAAGTACGTGCTTCAGCAGCGGGCATCTCACCTAACCCACGAGCCACCCGATCCGCTTTTACTTCGTTGATGGCGTTGTTAATTAGGTAATCGGCTGCACGTTCTGCTTTTTGTATCAACAACTTACGGGCAGTAGCTTTTTCTACTTTTTCTTCACCAAGCCCCGCTTTAAGAGTTTTTAGTCTGCCTTCTAGTTGCGCAATACGAGTTTGAACTGCTGGCGCTTGCTGCCTTCCTACCCGCACTTGTTGCCCACGCAAAAATTTAAGATCGTCTTCAACTTTATTAATTTTCTTTTGTAAAGCCTCAACCCGCTGCCGTTCTGCTTCAGGGGCCGTTACACCAGTGCGTTTACCAAGAAACTGGCCTCGCTGTAAAGAATAGGCGGCATCAGTAAATTCTTCAAAGGCTTCATTACGGCTGGTAAAAGCTGGACCTTTTTCTGCTTCTGCCTGCCGTTGTTTTTCAGATATACCTTCAATTGGCTTACCCGTTTGTGTGACAGCTTTGCCAAATGCTTCTGTGCGGGCTTCTGCTTCTACATCGCGTTTTAAAGGCGCTGCAGCAAACAAATCTTCAGCCCGTTGGCTTTCTAACGTTTCTTTAGATTCACGGCCTAAGCGCCGCAGTTGCGCAAGCTGGCGCAAAATAGCTTCATTAGCTACAGCTAATTTGCCTTTGGGGGTAAGTTGCCCTTTGGCATCAAAAATCTTTAACGTTGGTTTTTCTTGAGCCAACGCATCTACGGTTTCTTTTTGTTTAGCCAACGCATTTTGATATGCTGTTTCAATATTATCCAACACGTCAACAGCACGGGTAGGATCGTTGGCCTTTTCTTTAAGCGCCTTTATTTCATCTTTAACAGTTTTTTCTTCTTCCGGCGTAGCAGCTTTTGCAAGACGAGCTTGAAGCGCGTTAAATTGATCATCGTATATACCAAGTTTTTCAGCCATTGCAGGGCTAATAAAACCTTGACCAAGATCAACTTCTGCTTTAATGCGGTCTTCGCCGGTAACACCCAAAACACCAAGACCCATACGATCTAGGCCAGCTTCTAAGCGTTTGAGTTCTTCTTCCTGTCCTACATCACGGCGTTCTTCACGCAGCTTGCGTTTTTGATCTACAAGATTAAGAAGATTGGTAAGCGTTACAACGTCAATGGCTTCAGCCTCTGCTTTTGCTCGTTCGGCTATCTGTTCCTGACCTTCAATACCAAACAAATCAGGCGTAGTACCCCGCAATTCTTCCTGAAGATCTTTTAATTTTTGTGCTGCTTTACCCTGCGCAATCACATCGCCTTGGTCTTTAGCCTTGTCAAATGCAGCCTGCGCTCTTTTAATCTGCGCTTCTAGCGCGTCGTAAGGAGTAAGTTTTTTCTCCGCTTCTTCCTGTGTCAGTTGCGTAAACGGTTCCAGCTTAGTTTTGTACAGTGGGTCTTTCTTGTCAGCAACACGTTTTTCTAAATCATCTTTAAGCTTTTCAAGTCGTTGAGCTTCTTGCCCTAACTCAATTGATTTATTACGTCCAGCCGTTTGCGCGCGCTCACGCAGTTCATTGATGGTTTTGGTAATCTCTGTGTATTGTTGTTGTGCATTTGTTTTAGCTTGTTCTTTTTCTTGGAGCATCCGCTCCCGTTCCTGCAGATCCGTAAACTTGGCAGGCTTTCCTTCACTATCAACAAATAAAGGTCTTTCTGCTTCTTCTTTTGTTAACAGCGGTGCACCAAGTTCACCAGCCCTTTCCCGATCTTTTTGCTCTTGAAGTTTGCGCTGTTCTTCCACACGCAACCGCGCAGCTTCAGCTTCCTGTTTACGTTGTTGACTACCGCGTTCAATAAAACGACCAGCCGGAGAAATCGCACCACCAAGTATGGCGCCGCCCAAAAAGCTTTCAAAATACTCATCTCTAGCTTCAGCGTCTGTAATGTTTAAACCCGCCTGCAAGCGCTCAAGGACTTGTTGCCCTGCTTCTGTAAGCCCTTCAACTCCCATAGACTTACCCGTAGCAAGTGAGTAGTCTTTAATTACTTCGCGTACATTTTGTTCAGCAATCTGTTTAGCAGCCGCTTCAGGTACGTCTTTGCCAGCCTGCATAAAAATGCGGCGAATTCCCGGCATCATCTTAAATGACAGCATGTCCAACGCCGCTTGCGGTACAGCAGCGGCTGCAGCCGCACCAAGTTCTGTTTCCTGAAGACGCTTACCTTCTTCAACCTGACGTGCAATGTTAGAGCCGGTAAATTGTGCCGCTGATGTAAGTCCTGCTGCACCAACACCAAGAGCCGTAGCCACAGGTGCAGACACAGGCGCCGTTACAGCAGCACCCCCCGCTACAATTGGAGCCGCCATATACGGGAGTGATCCGCCTAACAACTCAGCAGCCTTTGTTACCGGGGCTTCCAAAAAACCTTTTTCCGTAGGTTTAAATACCCGGCGCTGATACTCTTCCTGTTCCTGCATGTACTTTTCAGCAGTGCCAGTATCAATAAGCCCAGTACGTCCAAGCAGTGCGGCTATGTCAGATTTAAGGCTAGCAACCCCTGCTTTAGTAGCAGGAATAAAACCGCCTTGAGGTTCTTCAGCAGGCTTAGCAACAGCAAAAGCTTCCGGGTAAGTTCGTTGAGCGCGTGCCCAACCTTGAGCGGGGCTTTCGCCCTCCCGCAGTTTTAGTGAAGAACCATCGGGAAGCGGTAGGTATTGGGCCATATTTTATTCGCGTACGGTTCCGGTTGGACGTCCTGAAACAGATGGTACAGCCAGTGCTGCTAATTCTGCTTTTATGTAGTTATACATATCAGGATCTATGTCTTTCAACATTTCTAGTTTACGAGGATTCTTAGCGTAGTCTTGTAAAATTGCCGCGCTAACTTTGTTAGCCCCGCCGTACCGAGAAGCCTGCATGCTTTTATAAATTTCCAAAAGATCAGGGCGATCTTTAAACGCCATAGCTGAACGAACATCTTGAGTTGGCATTGCAGCAATACGCTCTTGCACCATGCCATTGTAAATTGTGTTAAAGACGCTAAGCTCTTTATTGGTACGAAGTTCATTGTACCTGTCAACACGTTCACGGCTCTTTTGCACTTCAGCCAACCCTGCCAACCCGGTAGATTTTTTAAGATCTTGTTCAGCAGTCTGAAGATCACGGATCGCTTTATCACGCTCCCGGTCAATTTTCTTAATATCTTTAAAGTCTTCCTGCAATCCTTTAAGCGCAGGAGATGCACCTTTACCCACATTAACAAACGCGTACGGCGACTCACCGCCTAGTATGCCCAAGCCAGCCTCAATGAGACGTAAGTTAATAGCTTCCTGCCGTTCACCTTTGATGCCTTCTTTTTCTTTACGCAAATCTGCAATTTGTTTTTGATGAAATGCAGGATCAAAACCAGCTTCTTTCAACGCTCCTTGCACGTTGGCAATACCTTCTTTAGTTGTAAGTTCGCTAGGTGCAGCACCCATTGAATTTTTAACAATTTGATTAGCGCGTTGTAATACTGTTTCAATAGGCACGGGGGCAGGCGTTAAATTACTCAGCTCCATACTTTTTGGAATATAAGGTGCAACCTGCGAAGGCATGGCAGGGCTATTCTGCCCACCTGCGGCAATATCTGATTTACGAACATCCGCACCACTACCTTGAACATCAGATCCCACAAAACGTTGGCCTGTTGTTTGCGCTGCTGCAGGTGCTGCCGTTGGCGTTGTTGTGCCTGTTGTATTCGCTAAACTACGAAGTTCAGCAAGTGACATACTAGGAAGCCTACTTACAATGTTTTTAGCTTGCACGCGTTGTTCTGGGGATTGATCCATAAAATAACCTTGGATTAAAGAACCCTGCGCTCCAAACTTTTGATTTAGTAACTGTATCAAACGCATCCGTTCATCTTCTTCAGCACTAATTAACGGTCTGTCGTATGCGCCTACCATACCCGGAGTTCTTTCTAACATTGAACGCCGCCCTGCTTCACTAAATGCTTGAATGTCACGTCTAAACGGGCTAGATGCAGATTGCACAAATGACGGGCCTTGCCCTTGAAAACGCTGAACTTCCCCACCATCTTCAAACGCCACAATACCGCCGATGGCACCAGTGTAATTTCCAATCTCGCCTATCCCACCAACCGGCAGTTGAGCAACGCCTTGCTCTTGGGCAATTTCAGCAGCTTGTTGGTTAATTTGTTGTGCTACTGGTGGTGGTTGTCCTTGTTTAGCGGCTTGTTCTTGTCTAATTTTTTGACGGTTTTGAAATTCACCAGCCGCTATAAAGTACTCAGGCGTACCAACTTTGTTTTGTTGGGCTAGTTTGGTGATGTACTGCGCCAGCATTTGTTCTTTAGGATCAGACGGAATGCTAAGAATACGTTGCTCTTGCGCAATCAAACTGGAGTTAGAACGTGGAATTCCATAAGCCATGTTACTTACCTCGCAGGTTGATTAAACATGTTGTACAGACCAAGACCAGATAAACCCAGACCTGCAAGCTGGCTGGCAAAACTTGGCGGAGGTGTCGTAACTTGCTGCGTTTGATCTGACATAGGCACCCCACGAAGCACATTAGAAATGCCAGAAATCTGTTGCTCAGGATACCCAAGCTGACGCATAAGATCTTGATACTGTAGATCCAGACGCTGCTGCTGAACGCCACGCTGCAGGTCACCGTATGCGCCCATAGTTTTAAGACGGTCAAGGTCCGTGGCTTGTTGTGCCACGCCCAACTGCCCCATAGTACCTGCCAACCCAGCCAGTCCTTGACCTGCGGCTAGACGCTGTTGAGCGGCCTGCAATGCTGCTTGTTGGTTAGCCTGCTGTGCGGTCAGTCCTAACTGATTCTCAATATTAAATTGACCCAATGCTTGCTGATAAGCCTGCTGCCGACCTTGGGCTTCGATGCTACCTAGCTGGCTGGCTAATCCCCGCTCACGCTCAAGCCCTGCCAGTAACTGCCGTGCGCCACCATAAGTACCAGATTTGGGGGCGGCTAAATTTTGAGCAAGCTGCGCACGCTGTGCGTCACGTTGGGCGGCGGCTTTTTGCTGTTCAACAACTTGCGACATGTACGGTGACATGTACGCACCAAGCATCCCCTGCCCTGTAATTGACCCAATACCAACCGTGGGAGCCTGTACCCCGCTTAATGTCCCAAATACGTTACCTGCACCTTGGCCGTATCCAGCGGCTGTTCCAAACTGGGACGGAGTACCCATCCCTGCAAGCTCTGTACCTACTTGAGTTTGAAACGGAGCTAACCCAGCAACGCGACCAGAACCCGCCAACCCTGCCTGCTCAAGCGCAGTACCATAAACCGCCTGATATGGGCGGCTATAGAATTCAAACGCTTTCGGTATAAGTCCCGGTTGGGTCGCCGTACCTGTGTAGTACGGCTGTAGTACCTCTGGTATTTCACCAGTTATGGTTGAGGTCGTAGTTGCCATAATCAGTCCTTATGCTGGCATAAAGCGGCGGGGGTTGATTTCCCTGCCTTGTTTGGTTGTACCCGTACGGGCTTTACGAATTCTGTCCATCATCGCGTACAGTTGTTTAGCGCCTGCTTTTGACGAACCGTTACCCAAGCCAGAAACCACATCTGCTGGAATAACAAATTCACCATCCGCAAGCCGTGCGGGTTGTTGATCCCCAATCATTGCCGGAATGGAATCACTCATACCATCACCACCGCCAGACAAAAACCGAGGCGGCATACCGCCTGTTGCAAAATCAAATTCCTGACCAGAATCAGGCTCGTCCATCATACCGCCTTGGGCTGCAAAACGGATGGGGTATTGACCCAAAAGACCTTCAGCTTGTTCACGGTAACGGCGACGACGTTCTTCCAACTCACGCTCAATACGTGCTTGCTCTTCTTTAAACTTTTCTCTTTCACGTTGGCCTTCAAAAAGTGATGTACCCATTGTTGCTGCCACGGCAGCTTTAGGTAGGGTATCAATACCAACCGCTTTAAGACCTTCTTTAGCAATATCGTAAGTACTACCCGCAAGATTGGCTAAACTTTCTGAAGGTGGCGGGGGTAGTTTAGAAGGCGTTACGTTTGTAGAAGGTGCCGGTTGTCCAGTAGGTGTAGGCGTTGCACTTGGCGCAACTGCGTCGGGCGGTAAATTTCTAAGAATACTAGGATCCATTTCCGCAGCACTCATCGTATTTGATACAGGTATCATCGCTTGAGGGCCGGGTGGGGGTGGTGTAAGCGTAGCTCCGGCAGCAGCGTCAATAGAATCAACGGCAGCGCCATAGTCAGCAGCAGACATTGGAGTAGCTCCCCCGCCGGGAGTAGTGAGGGCTTGATTTAATTGCCCACCAGCATAAGTAAGCGCTGCGGTTTGTGCAGCTTTTTTAACGTTAAAGTCATCTCCCGGTGCAGCAAAACCTGCGTACACACCAGCGCCAATCGGTCCGCCAAAATACATAGCAGCAAGCTGGCCTATGGGGCCAAGGCGTTCGGCTAAATTGTTAAGCTCGCCAATAATTGGTTGCGTAATCCGGCGGTCAATACTACGACCAATCTGCCTGACGCCTCTTTCAAGACCTCTTCCAATATCTCTCAGGCTAAAAAACTCAGGCAGTCCTGTCTGTGGGTTGATTGTTCCTGAACCACCCAGTAATTGAAGAATTCCTGCTTCTTGTGGCGTGATGTGCGCCAACATGGTGTCGCCGTTACGACCTGCGGACTGAACTTTTTCAGCCAACCCAGCCAACCCACCTTCTTTCATGGGCGTTGCAGTTGTGGCCGGTGTGACTGCCGCTGCCTGTCCGGCGGCTAATTGTGTGGGCGTTACGCCTTGAGATGTCAAAGCGGTGTTGATGTCCGCACTAGTGCTGCCAATGCTTTGAAGGTAATTTATGTAGTTTGCAATCTGACCAGTATCTGTACCAGCCAAAATAGGGTAGTTAGCCGATGGACGTGCAGCCGCAGCAGGCACACCGGCATAAACATCAGGGGCGTTTAAACCAATAATTGACGGTGCGCCTTTAGCTTGCGTAGATAACAACGGAAGAGTTGTATATGTAGGTGCGGGAGTAATAGTTCCAATGCCCGTCTTACCCGTAAACTTAGTCTCTTCATACACAGGTTTTGCAAATCCGGCAATTCCTTCTTTACTAACTACTGTTGAGTATTTACCTTTTGGGTTTGCGATGTTATATGCATCCTGCACAGCGGTGGGAGAAACGCCCAAAGCTGTTGCCATTTGATTTACATCAACGCCAAGCGTATCCATCTGTGCAGCAATCTCAGCATTTGTTTTGCCGAGTTCTTGCATTTTTTTGGTTACATCAACAATTTGTTCTGGAGTAAATTTAGTAGGCGTAGCTGCCGTAGTTGCTGGAGCGGTAGTTGCTGTAGTAGCCGGGACAGTTGTAGTTGGTGCGGTTGTAGTTGGTGTAGTTGTTGTAGGTGCTTTAGCTGTGGAAAAAACACCTTGTGGGTTGATTCTGTTGTACTCAGCTTGTATGTCTGCAAGTGGTACTTTTGTAGCTTCTGAAACTAGGGTTGGACTTATTCTAAAACGGTCCATCTCATAAACAATGTACGCGTTATCTTTACCCTGTTTTTGTAAATCTTTTATGAACGTTAAGATTTGTTCACTGCTAAAATTATTTGGGTTTATAGTTGTTGGTGTAGCTGCCGGTGTAGCTGCCGGTGCAGTTGTTGGTGCGGTTGTTGCGCCCGTGTTTCTAACTGCCACAGCTTGCTGTAACGTGCGTTCAAAATCTGACATAGGCGCAGCAGAAGTTGCTGCCGGTGCAGGGGTTGCTGCTGGGGTAGCCGCCGGAAGTGTCGTTATGCCAGCGTTTCTAGTTGCAACAGCCTGCTGTAAGGTGCGTTCAAAATCAGATAGAGGTGCAGCCGGTGCTGGTGTAGCTACTGGGGCTGGTGTAGCTACTGGGGCTGGTGTAGCTACTGGGGCTGGTGCAGGAGTTGCTGCTGGTGCTGGCGCTGCTACAAAAGTACCCGGAACGCTAATGCCTCTTGCACCTAACTCGGCTATGGCTGTGTTATAAGCGGTTTGGACTGCAGCTACAGGAGCATTTATAGCAGCCGCTACCTCTGCGGGACTAACTTTAAACTGGTCCATTATCATGGCGATATCCGCATTGGTACCGCCCTGCTCCAACGTGCTATTTATAATGCTTGCAATCTGTGCGCTATTGAATGTGGACATAAGTCGTGCCTGTTAAAAAGGGGTCACACTTCCATCTGTAACAGGCATATTTAGCCTAGTTTGTGTGATTGTAGACGTAAGTGCTTTGTCTGTAACCTTTATGCATTTATGTGGCAGTGCAACAAAAAGCATACCATAATTAGGGACAGTACTTTTAATCATTTTAGTCGGTTAGGTCGTAGTAGGACATGGCGCCAATAATGTCGTCCGTGCCAGAAATAGTTCTAGCGGCTAAAGTAAAAATGTCGCTGGTTCCAGCAAGGGATACCCCAAGCTGGTTATCAAAGTTGTATTCCACATCCCCTGTGGCTGTGCCACTACCTTGGTTACTGCCAGCCGTGTAATTTAGGTCAACAATAGTGCCGCCGGTCATAGCCGTTGCCGTTGTGTCTTGCTCAACATTATTTGAGCTACTAACCCATGCTGCCCCAGTTAACGTGGCGTTTTTCACCAAAGCTAGTTCATAGTCTAAGGTTGAACCAATTGGGATGGCGTGGAATATAGACGGTAAAACTACAGCTCCTAGATTGGTGCTTTTAAGTCGAATAGATACCAATGGCACAAAAGTAGTAGTAACGCCTGTCAGAACGGTGGTTCGTCTAGCCCAAGTAAGCGCTGTTTTTTGTTGATACCCGCCTTCAGAAATAACGGTGGAGCAGATCTGAGTAAGCGTTGAACTACTACCGGTGTTATCAAGGTTCTCAATCTCATAACGCACTGGCAGGATGGCCGTGGTCATATAAACCTTGTCTAAATCGTTGGCGTTATTAAACGTATGGCAGATAATAATTTCGCCGTTAATCACAAACCCGCATCGAACCGAGCCAACCCCAAGCCATTCAAAATCTGCGTACAGAATTTGAGCCTTAGTAATATCTAAAGTTAAACCAGAAGCTCCGGTTCCATCTAATTTATCGCCATTCCAATTAGCCTGCGTAACAGTCCGAGCATCGCTGGGTGCGCCAGAAGTACTGGTGCGCAACACAAAAGCCTTACTTGTCCCATCTAACTGAAAAAACAAACCGTTGCCAGTATTGAAATAGCCTACACGCTGCCGCAGATTCGCCTTACCCGCGTTCATTACAAACGTAGCCATCAACTCAAGACCCTTACCGGGCTGATATGGAAAGACCCGATAAGTTTGCCGAACTACTTTATCGCCTGAAGCCGTGGTGACATTTAAATCTACGCTGCTTTCGTCAGCCACGTAAGTAGCCGTACCTGCACCGGATAATGCTTCACTGAACTGCGGGTCTTTTTGATACCGGTTCTGGCTGTCAAAAAGCGTGAAAGGGTTAGAAACTTTTAACCGTCCAAAAGCATCTAACGCATTTGGTGGAAACTGACCCATATCGAAGTCCCTTAAATAGTTGTAGACCTGCAGATTCCAGCCGTCCAGTTGATTAAAGTAAAGCTCCAGTACCCGGATAAGCTGCCGTACATACTGCTGGTCGTACTCTACGGGAGGGTTAGGTAGCGGGGCGTACTTAAAATTTAGTATTAAAGACATTAGCGCTTTCCATCTGGGCGGACATCAAGCCGTGGGCTACCTAACTGCCAAGTTACTCCCAAGTTTTCTGAAGCAATTTTTAACGCCATCTGTCTTGCACGTGCACGAATAAACACTTGGTTTGTGTACACGTCAACCGAACTTTCAATTACAGGCTGTGTATCAAATGGATCCGATTGGTAGGCTGAACCGGGAAAGTTTCTTGGGCGAACAATAAATTTCACCTCTGGTGCAGCGGCTGTAGACCCCCCAAAATTGACGTCGGGAATAATGCGTCGGCTAAGCATGAACTGATCTCCGTCAGCCAAATCAAAATCAGAAGACTGGATATATGATTCCATTGGAGTGCCATTTGCATCCACTCCTCGTTCATGGTCGTAAAGGATGTTGTCATAGTCCACCGCCTGTGGATAAGTACGTAAGGGGCTATCTGACCACGCAGTACGCGCCATTTGCCCGTAATACCAAATGCGCTCAAGATAGTTGTAAACAACGTAACGATCTATTGTGTTTGAATTAGCACTGGGGTAGAACCACCAAACTTCATGGTAGCCTTCATTCGTGCCAGAAATGATCTGATCAACTTGGTTGTAGTTTAGGTCTTGGAACACATAGTTACGTAGTGTGCAGGGCAGCGTTTCAACACGGCCTGAGTAGGCAAAAAACTTATCCTGCCCCATCCAGTACGTTATGTTATTAGCCGTTGATACGGCACGGGGGCTAATAAGGGATATGTTGTCCGCGTACTCATTAAGCCCAAACACATCTAGGGTGCCAAGATACTGCAGCGAGTAAAGCGTAGTATCTGTCCAGACCAGAATTTCTTGCCGCACAGCCAAGGCTCTAATAATTAACGAACCACGGGATACTCGTAGAAATCCGGCAGAGTTAGTAGATGTGGGCGTCCAAACTGGCGGATTGTCTTGGTCTGACCAACGGATAAGTAGTGGATCAAAAGCACCACCCCCAAAAGGTGTAGCCCCAAACGCCAGCACGTGCTGATCCGTTTGAGATACAAGAACCTGCATAGCCTGTGCTGGTACATCCGAGGCGCCGCTTAAAGTTGATAAAGGAACTGCACGCACACCCAAAGGCACCGTTACGTCTGGGTTTGTCCCACGCTCCCAGTAATAAATAGCGCCGTTGCGGATGTTCATAATGAGATCGTTGCTGGCTTCAACACCAATACTAGTGTTATCAAACCACCAATCTCGCTGTGGCAAACTAACAGGGGTAGTAGAGCCAGACCCCCAAGCGCCGCGACTCCATGTGCTTGTACCCCAGCCGTAACCAAAAGTTACCGTAGCGTTGCCGACTGCTATTTCATATTTACCAACAACTGCAGCGCCGCCATTACCACTGTCGCTTGCATTAGCTGTTACGGGTAAACCCGTAGTTGGGCTTTTGGCAATAATCCGATATTGGTTGGCGTTTACAACTTCGTAAATCTCGTAGTTCTGCTGTAAGACCGCCTGTGTAATGTTGCCGCCAGCACCAAGACCGTTTACGTCAACGCCGCTAAAAGTTACAAAGTCACCAGCATCCGAACCAAAAGCGGTGTCGTTAACTGTGATTACCGCAGATCCATTCGTAGCGGCAAAGGTCACAGCGCCTGCAGGCGTAGTTTCCCGAAGCGGGGTTATGTCAAAGTAGTTGCCACCAACTTCGATGTAGACCTTTTTGTTAGTGCCCAGAGCCAGAAAGTCATCGTTGTAACTGGTAAACCAGTTAAACATCTGCCGACAGACTCCCACAAACGTCTGGGTAGTAGAGGCCAGCCAGCCACCTAGTTTCTGCGGGTAACCTGAACGGAACCGAATCTTGTCACACGCAAACCAACCGCCCTCATTGGTGTAGTTAGTTTGATCGCGGTTTACGCCCGGCTTAAATTGTAGTTTGATAAATGGCATGGTCAGCTCATAAATAAAGCGATTTCGGCCTTGCGGCGACGTATCAACCCTTTAGTAAAAGCGCTGCCGGGATTTATGTACATCATAAAGCCATCAGCAATACTTTCCAATGGCTCGTCCCTAAGTATCCGTTGGCGAAGAGTAGACCTTTGAAATCCACCCACGCCTATGTTGTAGCTAAGAGCAACGCAAGCGTCGAACAAGCCTTGACGGCCAGATAAATTAGGGGCAAGTCGAAGAACACCACGCTCAAAACTGCCGAGGAGATTCTTGAAGCGTTCCTCCAGTTCTGGCTTTGACCATACCCGATTGTGTTCTGGTGCAAGGGGAAACTCCTTTCTTATCATTCCGTTGTAGCCTTCTTTGCGTACTACAGGCAGGCGAATCTGTTCTTGATGCAGCACCTCGCCCCAGCCCACGGTCCATATTGATGCAGGGCACAAATAGGGTCGGTCACGATACCCTTCAAACTGGTGCATTACGTGGATGCCGTTTTCCGACGTTTTCATTTTTTAAACGCTTGCGTTCCGAACCAGAATGCCACCACAGACGACCAAATAATCTGGGTCTCGTTGTCCCAAAGAATCTCCAGCGCCTGATCAAACGGCACCTCACGATGGTAAGCAAAGAAGAACCCAAAGAACTCCACGAAGGCAAACAGAACAAACATCCCGTAGGTAATGGTGGGCCGCACCATCGCTCTAGCGTTAATGACCCACTGGGATGCACCTTTGCCAATCTCGATGTCGTGGGCGTACAGGGCTTGGCGTTCTTGGACGGCAGTCTGCATCGCCACCTGATCAGTCCGGATCTCTTCCACCCTAGCCTGCGCAGCGTACCCGGCAGCAAGCATCTTTAGCTCCCGCTCGGTCTGCATTTGGGCTAACTGAAGCTCGTGGGCCTTATCGGATTTGTCCTGAAAAAAATCCAGAATCTTGGGCAGACCGCCCATCAGGAAGGATATAAGGGTAGAGAGAAGAGTAATCATTTGCATTTCTCCATATTGACCGTGTCATCACCCTTGCAAACGGTGACTTTGCCATCCTCAACATCCACCCGCATCGGGGCTTCTTTCTGGTCAAGTCGGGCAATAAGGTTTTGAATGACTTGGAACTCTGGCTTTTCTTCCTTATCCCGTGTCCCGGTGATCCCGCCAATCATGGAAATCAGGGCCATGATGACACCAGATGCCATACCCACAATTGGAGTCAGCGCCTCAGAAGATAACTGCATGGCCGAGTAAATCACCATACCTACCATCAGGACGATGGCTGGGATTCCTATGACCCCGATGACTTTACTGGCTAATTCTTTTGCACTTTTTTCCATCACCACACCTTTGTAATTTTGAGTAATGCGTAAATAATCAAAGACAGCACCCCCAGCACCAACCACTCGTTCCTACTTGCCTTGCGATCTGAGTCGTATTCTTTTTGTAGCTCTTTCTTTTCCTTACGCAATCTGACTTCAAGGTCATTAACTTCCTGTACCGCCTTACGCCCAAACTCTTTTTCAATCTGTTTAAACGCGTCTTCCTTTTGCCTGCGGATGTTGGACAGAATCCGATACTCGTTGATGGCGTCTATGAACATCATGTCTCCACGCCGTTGGACTTCTTGCTGCTTTTTGCGCCATGCGACTCGCGCTTTGGCCTCTTCGTCCAGAAAGGCGTTGACCTCCTTGGCGGTTTCTTTGATGTCGCGCCCAGCTTTGAGCGCCTCTTTGATTCCACCAAGAGCAGTCTGTACGACCTTGGACGGGTCGATTGGATCGGGCAACTGTGCCATGAGCTAGCTCCATAGAATCAGTAGCGCCGAAAATATCAGAGACACCCCAAAAAGCAATAGCCCAAAGGTAGGTGCTACTTGCCGAGTTTTTTGAGCGTCTGAGCTAACCTTGCCCGCTGCCCCAGCTTGCCCGGCTTTTTGGCTGCGGCTGACAACTTTTTTGCGGGGATTTTCTCTCCGCTTTTTACACCAAGCGATTTTCGTAAAGAGCCGGGTTTTTTGATCGCGGACTGAATCCATTTAGCTGAACCACCCTTTTTAAACCCTTCAACACCACGCCCTTTCAGTACATCGGCACGGGTTACCTTGCCATCGCCTGTTAAATCAGGAAAATCTTTAGACATGATTAGTTTCCTTTCAATGCATCAACTTCGGCTTTCAGTTCTTGAATGGCTTTAATTAGTGGGCCAATCAGTTCAGCGTAGCCTATTGACAATACGTCTTCACCGCCTTTAATCGTGTGATCTTGGAATCCACCAAAGTCCACGCCCTGAGCTTGCATGACAGCTTTGACTTCCTGCGCAATCAAACCGTGGTGGTACCGACTGCGTTTTTTAGACCCATCCTTATTAACTAATGCAAGATTGCGGGCCTTACGCCACTCATCCATCTTGGCTTCGTATTCCGCTTTTTCTTCAGGCGTTCCGTTAATAGGTAGCTGGATGTCAGGCCGTGGGGGTAGGTAGTCATCCCGGTAGTCCCACCGATAATCAACAGGGCGTAGGGCAGCAATAAAGTTAAGCCCTAGCTGGGTATCCCTAACATCAGTCTTATCCCGTACATCGGATCGGTTTTGCACCGCGCCATAAGCATAGGTTGTAGTAGCCGCGTTACCAAGCTGAACCTGATTTGACCCAGTTACACGAGTTGCGTTCCCAAGTCCAGCAGTATTAGTATCAGTAGTTCTGTCAGAAAGAGCGTCGTAACCAACAGCGGTGTTAAGGTTACCTGTAAGATTTTCAAATAAAGCATACGCCCCAATAGCCGTATTACCTCCATTTGTAGATTTGTACAGCGCTGCATAACCAAAAGCCGTATTAGCTACAGATGCAGCGCCTAACGCTCCCGCGCTAAAACCCATTAGTGTATTTAATGAGCCGGTACTTATATTAAACCCAGAAGCATTACCTATTGCAGTATTAAAACCACCAGTTGTAAATTTAAGCGAATCAACTCCAACGGCTGTGCAATAAGAACTTGCAGTCATCGTAGTCAACGCATCTCGGCCAATTGCTACGTTTTCAACACCGCTTGAATTTGAATCTAGTGCATTAGGGCCAATAGCTACGTTTGTTGAACTGCCACCCCCACCCGCTCCAAAAGGTACCCCATCAATGGTTAACGTGTTGGTTGTTTTGTTATAGGTCAGGCCAGAGTCACCGCCGGTTGCCGTGCCGCCATCATTAAACTGAACTTGCGTATCCGAGCCAGCAGCAGGAGCGGCTATGGTTATTGACCCCGTTCCGTTGGTGACCGTTACATTAGTGCCTGCAGTCAGTGTGGCCTTGGTTAGCGTGCCGCCTGTGGTGTTACCTATTAGCAGTTGCCCGTTTGTGTAGGAGGTTTGCCCAGTACCGCCGTTGGCTACAGCAAGCGTTCCCGTTGCTACGTTTGATGCGTTTAGGTTAGTAAGCGCCGCCCCAGAACCAGAAAAAGATGTGGCTGAAACCGCACCCGTGCCGGAGTTAAACGTAAAGCTGGCTGAACCAGCAAAAGCACCGTTATTGTTGTACTGAACTTGGGTGTTAGCCCCGCCTGCTACCGTATCAACGCGAACAAAATCCGTGCCATTCCATACAACTAGGGCCTTGTCTGAAGCCGCAATTGTTACCCCCGTAGTAGCTGCACCCTTGATAACAACCGCTGCGTCTGACTGGTTGATAACAATATAGGCTTTACTGGAGCTAGGAGCGATGACGTTTCTGGATACGCCGGGAGTTCCTGTTGGGATAAGAATCGCACATCGAGCCTCGTTGGTTGCACCAGCACCCGTAGTAGATAGCGTCCAGTCTCCGCCCGTCACACTCGCCGTGGCCGTTGCTGCAATAGAATCTTCTACCAGTTCCGTGATGCTGTTATTGACCACCGTGCCCCAAGTGTTCGTTAGCTCCCCCGTTGTCGGCAGGGCAAAGCCTAGCAGGGATGTGTAATTGGTTGGCATGGGTTACTCCGGTGTTGGAACTTCAATTACTGTAAATTGTTTATCGGGGTCTACGTACCAAGTGCTATTTGCACCTGTTGGGTCAATGTAATGCCACGCTGCTTCTTGATCTGAATACTCAATAGGCAAAACGCTTTCAACGATTATCTGGTCACCATTTTTTAATTGGTACATAGTCAACCCCTATTAAGACATTCCAAACAACACAGCGGAAGTACCAGTAACGGTTCCTTTTGTACCCGGCACAGTTGCAGTTCGCTGATCAAAGTTACCACCAGCAAAAAAGTCTGAATTAATTGTGTAAGAACCTGTAGTCGCTATACGAACACTTGAATTGGCACTTACTGTGTTTTGAGCCACGCCAATTACAGATTTACGTTGTACGGCGTACATACCGTAAAAGTTTTGGCTATTACCCGCATTAGAAATGTATGCGTAATACACAGAACCATCTGATGTTAATACTGAAGATATTTGACCAAACCTAGTGCTAGCGGCGTTTATAATAGTAGTCGAAGAACCCACCGTAGTTCCAGAAGAAGTAAAACAAAGTAGGGTTAAATAGTTTAGGGCATTGCCGCTATCGTAGTAACCATTTAAAACAACATATCCAGCGTTTCCTAAACTAAAAAGTTTTGAATATGTTTCATAAAAAGCGCTAGTAGAGCCGCTACCCCAACTAGTAAATGAGGTTTGCGTTCGACCCCGCAGTTGCCCTCCGTTAGCATCATAAACCCAAAAATATCCAGGGCTATTGGAACCTCTTGCAAATATTGTAAATCCAGTACCCGTTAAACAAATTCCGGGAATAGATTGATTAGCCGCAAATCCAGTATCTGATCCTGCAAAATCAATAGTAGTTATTAAAGTTCCTGATGAGTTGTACACATATGCATTAGGAATGCCACTTGCGGCTGTTGGCCCCATTAATACAACATTACCTCCAGTTAATCTGGTAGTAAAGCTATCAAAATCGCCATATGAAAGGGTTGACCCAGTTGAAGCGACTGTAACTAAAGCCCCTTGTAAGGTTCCTGATGAGTTGTATATGGCAAATTTCCAAGCAGCACTTGCTTGTTCTCTGTAATAATAAATCCAAAATCCACCAGATGTATCTGGATTTATTGCTATGTAATTTCCCGTAATTGACGCTTCAACGGTTGTTTCTGTTCCTTGCAACACTCCTGATGAGTTGTAGCGTTTAAATCTAAGTCCATTTGAGGAAATAGAATAAGCAATGACAATCTCATTATTGGATGTAACTCTTATGTCAAAACATTCTGAATTACTAGCATTATAAACTCCACCTGAAACTACTGTGCTAGATAAAATTGCAGTACCGCTGTTATTGTAGATTGCAAAACGCAATTCACTACTACCATTTGCCCATAGCACAACAAACCCAGTTGAAAGCGCTCTAACTAAAACCCAATAAACTCCACTTTGCGATATTGAAATTGCCCCTACAGGTGCGCCATTTAATAAAGTTTTAAAAACTATATTTACGTTATTAGTACTACTACCTGTACCATTTCCAGCATAACCCGTTACTAATGTTCCATTTGACAGCTGACAAGTACGTATTTTGCTACTTGAATAATATATACCACCGTAAAAATTTGAAGATCCCGTATTTGTATTAGCTGTTAACGCACTAGTTCCAGCGGTAGTGTTGTTATTTTGAGCAATTGTTAATGCGTTTGAAGCTGCAAAGGCAAATCCGCTTTCAGCATTAATTATTAAATCGCCAGACGTTATGTTTGCACCAGCCGTGGTGATTATTTCTTGGCTAGACGTATTATTAAGAACGTTAATTCCCATTTTTAAGCCTCATATCCATAAGCAATTGCGGTGACATTGGCTGCGCTTGAATACACAACAACCAGCTTGCTTGCATCTAAAACTAATCCTGTACGTTCTAGCGATCCATTACCTGCAATAGCGATGTCATAAATTAGCCAGTCTGTTGCAGCAGGTGTTGCGCTAGTTCCAATCGCAAGTCGAACTAAAACCGAAGAAGAATTTCTATTACAGAAGTTCACAGAAAAAGACGCCGTTGTGGCTACCGGCACCGTATACAGCGTCGTATTTGTTGTAGCAGCTAAATCTGCTGCGCCTAAGCGTCCTGATGCCATGATTGTTCCTTATCTGTTCGCCATGAAAAATGTTTGCCCGACGCTAACTCCGGCCCCAATCACTTGTCCATTCGCGGTTAAAGTGCCGTTTACAGTTACATTCCCGGCAAAAGTTGCTGCTTGATTTGTGCCGATGGTTACCGCCGTAACTCCGTTATTGGTCTGAAGTTGCAGTACCCCAGAGTTATCCCCCGTGGAGATCAGTCCCGGTACGGCGCCATTAGATGCGTTGATCGTGGATGCCATGATTAGTAGCCCTCGGTCCAATACAAGAGAACTGCTCCATCGCCGCCATTACCGCCTATACCGGTTGAGTTCCATGCAGCACCGCCGCCACCACCATTGCCGCCGGGGCCGCCTCTTGATGTAGATGAAGAACCCCATGCTCCACCACCTCCACCACCAAAACCGCCAGCACCTCCACTTGTTAGTGAGCTACTATTGGTTGCACCACCGCCACCACCACCAAAGCCGCCAGTACCCCCATAACATTCAATACTGCTTGACTGTGCGCCACCGCCACCACCACCAAAACTTCCGCTACCACCAACACCAGTAATGTTATAGGTATTGTTCCCTCTTCCAGCGCCTCCGCCACCACCACACAGCGCCCAATACTGTAAATAAGGATTTGAAATTGCTAACCCGGGAGCGTTAGATGGGCCAATAAATGTAACTGTTGCTGATGACGTTGTAGAAAAGTTTGGTGGAATTCCTCCACTTGGACCCCCACCAGCTTGACCGCTTCCAGAACTTGCAGAACCACCCCCACCCCCACCTTGGTTTGAAAAACCTCCGTCTTTTAACCCTCCACCACCAGTGCCTGCAAAACCACTTGCAAAACCACCATTACCACCAAACCCACCGCCACCGACAGCTTCTATTGAAAAATCAACGGTTCTATTAGGTCCGCCACTCCCACCAGTTCCATAAATAGAACCTGCACCGCCGCCGCCAGTTGCACGATTATTAGAAATAGTTGATGAAACGCTACCACCTGCACCGCCAGTGGCTGTATAGGCTTGCCTTAAATTTGAAGCTGCGGTTCCTGTTCCGGGTGAACCTGCGGATACTGAATTTCGCACACCGCCAGCGCCGCCAGTAGCTGTCAATAATGTGCCGTAAGATGAAGTTCCACCAGCAGATCCATTTGCATGACTCCCGCCAGCACCGCCTGCACCAACAGTAATTGTGTCTAAAACTTGTCCGGGAACTACGTCAATAATCCCCTGCGCATAACCGCCGCCATCCCCACCACGAGGAAACAGAGAATCAATACCTGACGAATTGGCGCTTCCACCGCCGCCAGCACCCCATACGCAGACCATAATTTGATATACGTTTTGAGGTACAACAAAATCGTTATACGTACCTGATCTTATATATGGACGACAATTAGTCCATACCGCAGGTGCTACTCGGGTTGCGTAGTTAGGTGGCAGTCCGAAGCCGTACATTCCCTTGTTCATTACTTTCCCCTTAAATCAACGCTGCGGAATCGGCGTTCTGTGTAGGCGCCACATTCCCACCATTTAACTGTGTTACAAAACCTTGAGCGCCGCCAAC
>Ga0315904_10000939_pt1 | contig 46356 bp, 48 predicted proteins | sample LakEriMetagenome_6_FD_203529 | JGI IMG/M metagenome (GOLD analysis project Ga0315904, IMG submission 203529) | Freshwater fungal communities from buoy surface, Lake Erie, Ohio, United States - Buoy 12 MA120 | ecosystem: Environmental > Aquatic > Freshwater > Lake | place: USA: Lake Erie, Ohio...
AAGAGAACTTGGAAATGATTTAATAGAGGGTATTGCTGTTGACTTTGACGGAGAAGTAAGTAGGCTTCAGAGCCTTGTACAGAAAGGATTAGTTGACCCCAAAGCACCAAAGGAACTATTCGATAAACGAGTCGAAGCATTAAAAGAAAAGTATCCAGGAGGCTTGATATTCCCTGAAATTCAACAGGAATACAAGACTGCTAAAATGATAGAACGGGAGTTAAGTTCCGAGCAAAGAATAGCACAACTTAGGGAAAAGTATAAGCAGGCACAAAGCCAACTTGAATTTGCTGGAGATGGAGCTTTCGATTTACTTAAGCAAGGAAGGTATGCTGACTTTTTTGTAAAGGCTTCAGGCGACGCATTCACATCTGCACCATCTTTTGTTATGGCTATGGTTCCTGTCGTTGGTCCTCCAATGTCTGGCGTTGCTACTGCAAAGAGTAAATACGACGAAATAAAGGAACAGTACGGAGATGTAATGACAGCAGATGGTGCTATCAACGCTACTATAACAGGCGGTCTTGACGCATTAGGAGCAAAGTTCACATCAGGAATAGGTAAAGTTGCTTATGAGTTAGCTACAAATATTGGCACTATTGCTACAAAAAGAACAATTGGAGCTGTATTAAAAAGTATCGGATTTAAAATGGTTGGTTCTACAAGCCAGGAATCCCTTGAAGAAGGATTAGTTCAATTTGCTGAAAACATTGTAGATAAAGCAACCATAAACCCCAATATAAATCTTTCAGACGGAGTATTAGAATCCGCCGCTGCTGGTGGTATCCTCGGTCCTATACCAATTGCACTTGGAGGTGGTGTTAAACTTGCAAGATTTCGTGGCGATCAGGCAGCCTATAAAAGACAGTTGATATTAAACGCCATTGATGTGATGACAAAATCGCACCAGGCATTCTACGATCCAAAAGATGTTAGCACCGACACAGTAAACGAAACCGTTGACGCATACCTATCCGATTTAGCCCAATCAATAGTTAGTAGAAGTAAGGGGAAATACGATGAGAAGACTGTTCTACAAAGCCCGGAGTACCTTGCGATAGCTAACAATCGCGAACAGATTGTTAAATCCATTTCCCAAGCTGTCGGTCTTGCAGAAACCTTCTCGCAGTTATCCGAGGCAGAGCAAGCATTCTCAAGCTACTTAGACACAATAGAATCTCAAGGAACGAAAGTACGTACCGATGAAGACATACAGAATGCGTTAACCAATTTCTATCAAGCAAACCCGGATGCCGCAAAGGAGGAGAGCCGTCTTCTTATGGTGGGCCGGGCATTTGCTTCACAAAAACAAGAACAAGATGCCACTCAAAAAGTCGAAAACCTGCAGCCGCAAGGCGGTGAGCTACAACCTGTCGGAACTGAAGAAGGCCAACAAGTCCAAGGCACCGGCCAAGAAGCGCAGCCGGGCACAGATGCTGGCGATCTCGCTGCAGTCGGCGGGATGCAAGCGGGGCAAGTAACGACACAGCCACCTGTTGAAGGAGTAGAGCAGCCTACTGTTACTCAGCCTACAGAAGGAGCGGCGCAGCCTGAACCGACTGTTGTTGCGCCACCTGCACCGGTAATTACACCGATTGAACCAGCAGCGCCGATAGCTGCGCCGGCTGAACCAGCAGCTGCACCGACTGCACCGGAACCTACTGGTGTTACACCGACACCTGCTTGGACAACTCCTTCTATCGCGATAAACAAAACAACTGTTTATTCCGGAAGCCCATTATCAAATGGTTTGTTCGTAAAAAGAAAAACAAGCAAAGACATCAAGAAAGGTGAAACATTTTATGTCATCACCCCGGATCAATTAAACGAAAACAAAGGGGCATTTGATTTATCAAGAGATGTTGAAACAGCTCAAGCAGCATTAGATGCACTTGAAGAAAACATCACCAATGCTTTTGATATAGAGGGAGATGTTACTGGAAGGATAACCGTGGACATGATAGATCGAATCATTCCCGGAGAGGTTAAAATGTTCAGAAAATTCGATAATAAAACAAAGAAGTATAGAGAATACTGGAGGATTACAGAGAAAGGAAAAATAATATTAAAGAAACCTGGCGCTACACCAACCGCACCGACCGCTGCACCAGAACCCACTGGTGTTACACCGGAACCTACACCAACCGCACCGACCGCAACGCAGCCGGAACCTGTTGGCGCTACACCAACCGCACCGACCGCTGCACCAACAGCAGCCGGTGTTACACCGACAGAGGGACCTCGTAGGGTAACAAAAATATTCTCCGATGAAACCATAGAGAGCGGTAATCTGAAGGGAAAGAATCGGAAAGTAAATCAGACCAGTTACATCGCAAGCGTAGATGGAACAGATGTAGTTGTAACAGAATATGAATCATCTGTAGATGACAAGCAGGCAATAATTGGTGGAAGGGAAATGACGGTAGGGGAATTCAGGAGCGAGTTCCCATTAGTGCGCGATGAAATTGCGGGTCTTAATGATGGCCAAGTTATTACCGTACTGAAGGTGAATAGAACTAAATCTGGATCCAGTGTTGGTTCTACAGTAGAAGTATTGCCGTTCGAAGCACTGACCATACAGAGGTTTAAGGACTTAATGAAGATTCAGTATGATCAATACAAGCGTAGATACGGCAAAAACAAATCATACTTTGATCAGACGATAGGGAATTACTGGCAAAGAGCAATGGATTTGGTTGAGAATGGAACGATAAAAATTTCATTACAAGGGAATAAACTTCAGTACGAAATACCCTCTGACATTACTGGAGAATTAAGAGATAAGGCAGAGGCACTACTCAGGCTTACCATAAGCAATACGGACATAAACCCAATGAACTTCGCCATAGAACAGGACGATGGCGAATACAATGCAGCGTTATCAGATTTAGGAGCTGAAGCACAACCAACAGCCGCACCGACTGCTACTTTAGTGGAGCCACAGAGACCTAAAAGTCCGTATGGAATTACCGGAAAGCGTAAAGAAACCATACAAAGTCCTGCGGATAGAAGAAAGAAGATTGCCATTTACGATTCAGCGCAAACAACAGCGGATGAACTTTTAAATGAATTTGAGAAACAAGGCGAAAGACGCTGGATTGATGAAAAGGAGTTTAGAAGGATACATGAAAGAGTACTCACTGTAAGTAGAATCTTGTCAAGATTTGGCATTAAGATTTATTTTACTGCCAAAATGGAAAAGTCTTCCTCTGTTATTAAAGGTGCTTATTTTAACGAGAAACTTGGAGGCGGTAAACAATACATTGTAATATCAGCTAAAGATGCTACGGTATCTACTGTTGTACACGAAGCATTCCATGCTATCATACGAAACGGGAAGTTGTCTTCTACTCAAGTAGTAAAAGACTTGTACAATCCTATAATGAACATCCTGAAAAACAATCCAGATACTGTTGAAACGTACAATAAAATACAGGATTGGCTTAGGGGTGCAAAATATGAAAGGGGTGAAGTTCCTGAAGAATTCTTAGCCCAATTATCCGGCTATATTTCAGATGGCATAGGCAAGCATCCATTCGACAAAAGCGCAATCGCAAAATTAGAAAGGGTAATCAACAACGTATTAGAAAAACTACTTGGCAAAGATGTACTTGTTGTAAGGTTTACCAACAATGCAGATGTCATTGATTTCTTCAACACACTGGCGGATGGCCTTACTGCAGGTGACACGGCACAGGTAGAGCGTGCGCTTGAACTATACGAGTCAGGCCGTGTGACGAATCCGAGGAAGACTATCTATTTTAAGGGCACTGAGATACCGAATGGACGGAAGTTTGTGGAGAATGTACTAAATGCTTTAGAAAGGATTGAAAGTGAAAGTGCTAAATATCCGCAGGGAGGTGTAATAAATGAATTGACTATTATTGATGGCATACAAAGGATAATCAATAGCACACTCAAACTAATACCTGGCCTTGAGAAAACCAGCGTCACAATAAACACCGGTAAGGACGCACGCAACCTTATCGTAGAGATGAGCGATAAGAATACCATCCAAGGCAAGAAGATTGGAGCAACCGCGAAGAAGATACAGGACGCAATCGCAGATATCGTCCTTGCAATCAATGACTACCTTGCATCCCGAGGCAATGATCCGCAGTTAGAAGAATACAAACTCGACCCGATTGACGGCCAGGATACGGTTCAATCCGATATCAATGCGGAGATGATGCCGGAAGAAGTGCGCAATCCGGATAAGACGCAGTTCAATAAGCAGCAGGAGATGGTTAAAAGTATCCAGGAAGCTATAAGCAACCTGGACCGGGAGCGACAGAAGATTGCTTTTGCGATAAGAAACAAAGCGAAGTTCATCTCGGAGAAGACAAAGGCAAATACAGTGTCCAGTTCCATGAGAGTAGCTGGAATCTCACCTGTTGTATCCGAGTTACTTACCGGCATTACATCCGATGTAGTGGGCAACCCGCGTATTTCCATTGGAGCGCGTACCGCGAGGATAAAAAAGAACATTGGTACCGGTGAATCAGGAACACTATCTTCCTTCCTATCATTCTCCGATATGTATGACTTGATTCCTCAACTTGCGGACTACACTGTAAAACACGACGCGGCAGTAGGCAATGGCCAGGCGACAATAGACTTGGATGCAAGAACCATTTCCGTTGGCGACATGAACACCGAGCAGGACTTCTTCATTGCACTGATGAATGAGGTCAGATACGCAGCGCAGGACTTTGAACTATTCGAGGCAGGTGTAACACCTGAAGGAAGCCTTGATGCACAGGAAATGTTTGCAGCTATGCGTACGCAGATTAATATGCACGTCAAGCAGCTGCAGGATAAACTTGATCGAGATAAGAAGGCGGGAATGAATGAGCAATTCATTGCTGATAGTCAGGCGATACTTGATGAAGCAAAAGCTCAGGCTACCCAAATCAATTCCATCGGAGATAGAACTACGTACTTCAACTACGTCAGGTCCACTACTCCATCTATCTCCTCTGACGCACTGGCAAAGATGGATCCATCCGACAGGACTAATATCCTGGCCGACCAAATGGACTTCGATGGTACCACCGAGGAACTACTCTTCGAAGTAGCAGACACAGAACAGTTTGCTTCTCAGGATTCCATGGTCAAATCAAGAAAGATATTTGATCAGACAAAATTCATATCGGTTGCCAACGCTATGCAGCGATTAGCTACTATGAATCCTGACTACTTACGTCCGGTGTTGAACGCCGTCCGGGACATGCGAAGAAGAACACGGAATGGTGAGCTTCAACCAAGTGACGTAGCGAAAGCCTGGATGATGTCGGTTGCGTCGCAACAGGCAGGTCCAATAGATGCGGCCACCGCAAACAAGCACTTAGCCAGTAAAGGAATTAATGTCGTACTGGATGAATCTGTATTCGCTGAAGCCTATTCTAAAAAAGACCGTAAGACAAACGAGACCGTAATCAAACAAGGTGGCATCCGCCCGGAAGCCATGGCCGCGATGATGCTTTCCTCTTCTATGGGTAGGAAGTTTCTATCTGATCTGAATAAGGGGAAAGTAGATATCGGATTCATTGATAAGTTCACCGATGCTATTTCGGTCTATGGAATGCAAAGCGAAAAGCGAAAGAACATTGTCGGTGATACTAAAAAGAAAGGGATATACCAAATTCAAGAGGTAACGAAAAATCTTAATGAGATAGGCAAGAAAGGGCCCGGAGCAAATGAAGAGTTCTACAATGAACTCATGACGCTCGGGATGATAGGCACCGGCAAGGCTGGATTCATGGGGCAGTTCTTGGGTATAAGCAACAGAGGCGTGATAGATAGCAGGCAGCTTGACTTTTGGATTCAAAACGGTGGCGATGGTAAGAAAAAAATATCGCAGAAAGCAAGCGAAGAGCTTATCGCCAGGATAGGAATGGTTGCAAAGAGACTCGGACATACAGAAGAGGATGCATACATAGCCCATCACCTGATATGGGATAAGGTAGGCGGCATAGAGGTGGTCCATCAATCCATGTATGAGTTGATGATGGACTACAATCTGCAGGACGAACAGAACATGATGTTCGAAATGGCCGAGAACTCGGTACCGGACACACTGTCCAGTAGCATAAAGAGCAATCCTAACTTCCGGCCAGCGGTTCGCTTGATAGACACCTATCTCAATGACGACACGCAGATGACACCGTACTCTACTGATCACGAACTTGCGCGTGCTCTTATCATGCAGTTTGGATTCTCGCCATACGAAGCAAGGCAGTTGATTGAACACCGGGCGGGAAGAAGATACAGAGCCGCACATCCTATGACCGTAGATGCAGATGCCTCATACGAAGCAATGATACATTACTTCAAGCAAGCATCCGTATGGTCGAAAGAAGGTCGCGAGAAGTGGAAGCAGTTTGCATATAGCCTGGACTTGTGGGTAGGTAACTATCTGACAGGTGTGCGCACATTGATGAATCAACTCACTAAACAGGCGGGAGCAGGAACAACACCGAGCGAACTGAATGCTTATGCAGCCTTGCAGAATATGCGAGGCAAGTCAGCATTCCGGATAATGAACTACCGCGATAAATTCATCGGTGATCCCGAGAGCGTTTCTTCCAAGCGCGATTCCTTTATTGGAAGGCTATCCTCTGCTTTAGGTAAAGGCGCTACCGAAATGTTCAACAAGTTCATGATAGCCCAGCACCAGGAGGAAAGGTATGATCGTTTGATAAATAAGCAGCTCAAGAAGATTACGGAAATCATGCGAGTCATGTCTGAAAAAGATATGGAGGTGCAGGAGAAGCAAGATTTAATCAATACCTTAAATGCAGTTATAAACGAAGTAACCAATTCAGGATACAATCTTACATCTATTGATAATCAAATCAAGAGTCTTGAGAATGCTGTTGAAAAAATAAACAAGAAGAACGATAGCGCAAGAAAAGTATTGAATGAGCAGATAAAATTCCTGCAGGATTTAAGGACGAGAAAAGAATCCGCAATAGAATTCAGGGAGAAAACGTTCGGTGAGATGACACCTGAACAACTCGCAAAGGCAAAAGAGTTCTATGCTGAATTTAAGAAAGACTACATAGATGAGTTCGTAAATGTGCTACTTGATGCAAATATAATTACACCTCAAAGAGCGAAACATTTACTTGACGGAACGATAGGAGATGATGTAGCTACATTCACCAATCACGTTCCTGGTAGTCCCGGCTACACAAGCGTCGGCTGGCAGTTCTACGTTCCATTACTTATCGAAGAGAGCGCGTACGCAGATGAATACGGCGAGTTTCAATCACCGATGGATGGCGCACCTAACGGCAAATCCTTCTCGACAATCGCAAATCCAGGCATACAACGTTTGCGCGGGGCCGTTGCTTTTGGTGAGCAGGACATTCAGAACATACTCCATGTGGTGTTCGATAAACTGACAAAGGCCACAGTACTCGCAGAGCAGAACATGGCCAGGCAAACGATGGCAGATATGCTTCAGCAGTATCCATCTCAAACGCTGTACGTTGATTCAAAAGGAAACGAACATCCAAGGTATCAAATCATTGGTTCGAGAGCAAGGCCAGTTGTAAATGAATTTGGAGAGGTCGTTGGTGTGGATGACTACACACCTGAAGTTGTGAAGAAGCAGTCCATTCAATTCATAGACAAGGATGGAAAGATGAAGTACATGTTCTTCGCCAATGCAAATGATCCTGTACTTCTTGGTGCAAGGGCGAAGCCAAGTGAATTCAGTGCGATGGGCAAGGGCATAATCAAAGGGCTGAACATATTAAATAACGTATTTCGGCCATTGATTACGCAGTTCTCACCAACCTTCATCATTCAAAACCCATTCCGAGATGTACAGGAAGCACTGATTTCTATTGACACTGAAGGAAAACAGATACGACCAACGAGCAGAAAGCTCAAGCGATCACTGCTAAAGAACTACTTCAAAGCAATTGCATTCTTTGCCGGTAACACCTGGCTTGCAAAGGCAATGGGTGTTGATAACAAAACATCTAAGTCAGCCTGGAGAAGGCAGATGTACGATATGTGGATGGAAGTTCAACAGGAAGGAGGAAGGATGAGCTGGGCTATGCTTGGCACCAATCCTACTGAATCCATGGAGTCACTACAAAAGTCCATGCTCGATGCGGAGCTTGCGGCTACTGCGAACCCAAGTAATGAGCAGGTACAATCCTGGATGCAAGGAGTACAATCCGACATAGCTGCAAAGCAGGCAGAGATAGATGCGATTATTGCTGCATCTACCACCACGACTACCACTGCGGCTACAACCGGAACAACAACGGCGCTGTCTGCAGAAGACAAAGCGAAGGTAGCGAAACTGACCGCACAAAAGAAAGCACTTGAGCTTAAGTTGAAGGCCATTGAGAAAACTGTCAATGCTGCAGGCCAGGTCGTGTACCGGGTTAAGAATCCAAAGTTCTTAATCAAGGATGCGTTCCTTCAGCTTTCTAAGCTATCAGACTTTACTGAGAACTTAAGCCGACTTGCGGCGCACACTACGGTTCGAGAGGCAGGTGGATCTCCAAGAGAAGGGGCAATGGTTGCAAGAAATATCACCATTAACTTCGAGAAGCGAGGATTGGCTGATGCACTACGGGCAGGTAACGCCGGGTGGTTATTCTTGAATGTAGGCATACAAGGTGCAAGAAGGTTTGGCAAATTGTTAGCAAATCCGGAAGGCAGGAAAGCTATGCTTACACTCATAATTTTAAGTGCTGCGAACCGGGCATTGTTCCATACCTTTACCGATGATGAAGAGGAAGAGTACAATAAGAAAAAGTACATTTACTCAGACTACATTGGCCGAAACAAGACGTTGGTGCATAATCCATTCAATCCGAATGCACCGATTATGATACCCAAAGCGTATGGTTTATCTCGACTTGCTTACACATTAGGTGAAGGTATGGTGGACATGGCCTATGAGTTGAAGTCTCCGGGCGATATCGCGATTGATGCAACAATGGATATCCTGACTGCGGTTGATCCAATCGGAGGTGGATCATCGGCACCGGTGAACTACTTACCAGTAGCAGCGTTGAGTCCGTTATTCCAGGTTGCATTTAATCAGGATTACATGGGCAATGAAATCATGAGAAGCTATGGATTCTCTTCGAGTATGATGCCTGATTACCAAAAAAAGTACAAGACTACAGAAGAATGGGCGGTTAAATTTGCTGAAGTAATGTACAATATTCCGATAGGGCCGGATGTTTCTCCTATTACAATCGAATTCCTCGCAAAGGAATACGGTGGACTTGGACCTGCTCGCTTCCTTCAGAACATAAACGATATGGCAAAACTTGCCGAGGAGAATGGAGAGCAACTTGGAATAGATAAGGCACTACTCTCTACCATCAAACCACTGTACCGGGAAGACATATCCGAGAAGGCCGCCTACGATATGTACATCCTACTCGATGTAGTCAGACAGTCAGGTGCGCGTTCTGCGATAACCGGCATACCGGAAGGTAAGAAGAAGTTCATGAAGGACGCACTTGACCATGTAAGGCAGAAAGAACTAATGAAGCCGCAGCAAATTGTGCAAATGAAAAAAGCCTTGCGGGCCAGGTATCCGAACGAAGAAAAATTTATAGATGGACTATAAATAAAAATGCCGCCGGGATCAAATGTTACCCGGCGGCTACACCACTAAAACCATTATCATGAAGCATCTGAATCCCCAAGTGAAGTAGTATTAAGCAGGTAGTTCGTCAGAATCTGATCAGTGATTTCATTGAAGAACTCCTCCGCTGTTGTCTCGCCTATCGCTTCGTTCACTTCCATGTAAATGTCCGAATCAAACGGACGGAACAAAATGATACCGTCGTTTTCTACGGAGTGTAGTTTATTCTCATCATAGGAAATGAACTGGGCTACTTTATCCTTCCCTTTCACCTCGGTATATCTTACTTCGACCGAGCTGCCGGATCCAATTAGTGCCATCTTACGCCAGATACCCTTAGTCTTTTCTCCTTTGATAGGCACTTTAATAAGAAAGAACTCATCGTTCCTGGCCACGGCGCAAGGTGTGCCGCAAACGAACTTTGCTTTCCTTACCTTGCAATCCGTTTTATCTATATTGTCGTATTCTTCTTGCGTAAGGAAGAGCATTTCGATATCCATTTGATCATCTTTCATTTCGTTGGTTTTTTGTGGTGAAAAAATTGGAGGGGATGGCTGCCCGGCTTACTGCAAAACCACCCCCGTCCAACTCGGTTTAGAACGGCAAGTCGTCACTGAAGACATCCTCTTGATCTTGCTTGGGAGCAGTGAGTTGAGTGACCGCAGCAACAGCTCCAGCGGGAGCAAAGGCCGATGCAACCGAATCAACGTGTGGCTTAATCGTGTTCCACCAGTTCGGGAGTAACTTTTGCTCGGCAGCGTTGTTGGCTTTGACAAACTCCTCATCGGTTGGTTTGAGGCGTTCGTACTTGCCTTCCGAATTTCGCCGGTCAAGATCGTACACAGCCCAACCGTACTTCTTAGGTGCAGCTTTCGGGGCATTGGAATCCTGAAGGTCCCAAAGCGAAATCTTGATTCGCTTGCCAAGGATTCCGTTTTCCTTTCTACTGAGTAGTGTGAGGGCATCTTTGCCGAAACGTGAGCCAGCACCCATAGATACGACCGCAATGGGTGAGTCAGCGAGGTCATTGGCGGCAATCTTAATACTTACAATTCCGGTCTGATCTGCAGTGAGCGGTGCTCGGAAATCAGCACCTACGACACGTCCCTGAATCTCGCGCTGCTCTTTTACCACGACGTATTCATCGCCGCGTTTTTCGCTGAGCTGGAAGACAGGAGTGTCAGGCTTTGTTGCCCGGTCGCGCTTGACAGTCAGGCGGTAGTAGTAGTTGTTCGCTCCTGTTTTCTCCGGAGCATCAAAAGGATTTGCTGTTGACATGTGCTATAATTTTATGGACAAATAATAAATTCAATGCAAGGTAAATACTTTCTTTTTATTTCGCAATAGGCAGCGAAACTTTTCTTGCGTTTACTTCAACAATTTTTATTCCAAGTACGGCGTGCATGAGTTTCTTCTTGAGGTTGTACACAGCGGTCTTCATGCCCTTCACGTCCACTACTTCCACCTTGCCTGCAGTGTAGTGTACCTCGAAGTCTGCCCGGTACGTACAGATAAGAACGCCGCCAATGACAATCTTAAAAGGCTTTTGTAGTTCTATCTTACTTACCTGGCCTGCTGCTTTAAGCAGGAGCAGAGTCTTGTAGTACTCTGCCTCTGCCTTACTATCAAAAGTAATGCCGTCGTATATGGTCTTCTTATTGTTGAACTTTGTTCTCTTCATACTGCTGTATTGCTCGGAAAATCTGATACACCACCTGCGGAACTACGGCGTTTCCGTAGGCTTTAATGGATTCGTTTCGCCATTTAGAAAAGGTAATTCCGTCCAGTTGGGAGGAAAGCCCATCATCTCTGCGACAAACGGGGGATTGAGTTGGGAACCTATCCCATTGTCTTGACCCCATTGACTCATCTCTTCGCCTAAATTGCTTTTCCCGCGGTCTTTCAGGGCGTGTCTGCTGTCCTGAGTTTTCGGTGTGGGAAGCATTCCATTGAAGTCCAGATAATCTATCAAGCCGTTCGGACGACTCGCTCCCAATTTCCGGCTCGCCATTGTTTCCGCTCCAGCTTCTTTCAATTTTTTGATTCGTTCCGCATGGTGAACATTGCTCACCAGTGGTGTCGGGAGCAGGCCCTTTGCTGCAAAGTCCTTCAAATCCCCCCTCCAACTCCCCGGTTGTTCCGGGTCTCGGTTGCAGTCCTTTTTCAACCTCAAATCCCTCCCCTGCCCGTTGCCGTCTATCGCTTGCGGGGTCGGGAGTAGTCCCATTTGAACTTGCTGAATCACTCCCACTTGTGCAAGCCGCCCCGTGTGCTTGTCGTATGCCCGCTCCCCTATCTTTGCCGGTTGCCCGTCTTTGGTCACAAGTCTTTCCACTGAAATTCCCGGCTCCTGTGCTGCCGGAGTACGCAACAAACCAAACTCTATCCCGTCTGTGCGGGGCGTTGACACCTGCAGCTGGAAGAACAAACGCTTGGACTTCGAAGCCTTCTGCTTCCAGGTCAGTATGCACCTCATTGAAAACCAACCCGTCTGACCAATTAACAAGGCCGTAAACATTTTCACCCACGACCCATGTTGGTTTGACTTCTCTAATAACTCTAAGCATCTCTGGCCAGAGATGTCGAGAGTCGTTCTTTCCTTCTCGCTTCCCTGCAAGGGAGTAGGGCTGGCAGGGGAATCCACCAGAGAGAATAATGTCATCTGCTCTCCAGTTAATTCCAAATCGTTTTGTAAGCTCATCGTTTAATTTTTTGTACGTGAGAGTATGTATGTCATCATGGTGGTAAGCATTTGGAAAATGGTATTGCAAGACTTTGCGCGGGAACTCCGCTATCTCGCAACTTGCAATATTTGTCCAGCCTATCCATTCGGCAGCCAAATCGAAGCCGCCTATCCCGCTAAACAAGCTGATGTGGAGCATATTTATTCTGTTTCCTTTACCGACGCTTTGAGCGCCTCAATACTTATGTTGATTGCCTGAGTTAACTTAGCTGGACTCACTGGAAACCAATCTACTTTGCCGGTTCTCCAGAGCTGATACTGCTCGAGTATCTTGATTGCTTCTTCTTTCGTGATTTTCTCTGCCATGTTTTTGAGTTTTAAAAGTGGAAGCCAACCGAGTGTTGACTCCCACGTCCCTATGAAAAAACTATCTTACTTCTACGACCTTACTACTTGTAACTTCAAATCTTCCGATCCTCAATACAGATTCAGGAGGCATACATTCTTCCGCATCTCGGCGGCAATCGAATGGACCGGCAAGCAGCTTCCCTTCTCTATTCACGATGTAATATTGGAAAACTTTTTCCATAAAAGCAAATTTCAAGTGAATAAATCTTCGAAATAATTCTCCTTTGCGGGCTGGTGATCAACGTAAGACAATGCCTCGTCCTCCGGCTTTGTGTATGAATTGTACACACCGCCTTCTTTGCGTGAAAAATTAACTTGAGCAATACCCAAATCACCCGTTGGGGCAACAAATTCCATGTAACGTATCTTCCTTGTCGCGAATTCAACGTAATCCTGACGCTTGCCTATGGCTACTATGTTGTCCACCAGGTTAAAGAATTGGGAAGAACCGATGATGTCATATCCCGTAGGCATAACAAAGTACGATGGGTTTCCGGCCAAAGGTTCCATCTTCCTCGGGTGAGCCACCATCAGGACAGGGATCCGATATCGCTTTGCAAATCCGTTAATCAAGTTCATCGCATTACCCACTGTCTTTGCATCGCTTCCCATATCCTTCATCTCAATAGACGATAGGTTGTCAATAACAAGCATCTTAATTCCCCTGCTCTTGATTAGGCTTTCTGCTTTCTTCAGGATATCCTCAAGAGCATAGTCCATTACGTAGAAGAGCTGATCGTTCAAGTATTCTGACACGTACTGTATAGTTTCCTTGTTTGGAAACTCTTCCCGAACCGCCTTTCGTATCAGGTTTGGCAGATGTAGGGCAGGTGACTTCTCACGTGACACAATCGCTATCCTATACTGGTAGGCAAGACAAACATTGACCGCAACAAGATCAACTAAGTTAGACTTGCCGGCACCGGGAGCGCCAACGAATATCGTAGTATCGCCAGGAAAGATAGTCCATAGCCTATCAAGTCCTGGTATTCCGACAGGAAACACTTCCGGATATCCATTGAGCATGTAGTTCATACTCTCCTCAATCACATCACTGACTGTAATTACCCCTTCGATTGGCATGAAGTCCGCCACTTGCATTGCCTCAAGCAATATCCGTGCACCTTCATTCAGACCATAGGTAGTCAGCACGCTGTTAGAATCCTTGCATCCTTCCGGATAACGGATGAGCTTACATTTAGCCCTGCCTATCCTGTCCGCAATGGTGAGCTGAAGTTCAATGCCCTTCTGATCATCATCGGTGGAGAGGTAAACGGTCTCCACCTTATCGAAGTAGGCAATGTATTCATCCAGATACGAAGTGTTATTGCTCGCACCGTTCGGTACGCTCACTGCATTATGTACACCGACACTAATCCAGGATAGCGCATCGAGTTCTCCTTCGCAGATAACTACTTCCTTTGCCAGCTTCAGAACATCGCCATTATACAAACAGAGTTCGGCTCCGGATTCCATGCGGAATTCCTTAACGTCTATGCTCCGATACTTGGTGTTTACGTGAACACCGTCTTTGATGTAATTGAATGTAATGTATTCCTTACCAACCCTACTTATCCCGCTTCCGATAATCTGCATATCTACTATCGCAGGGGAAAGACACCGAGATAGAAGAAGGAACTCCTTTGCCCGGTCCGATAAATTAATAAGCGTCTTCGCGGGTCTGACGTATTCCTTCTTCTTGATTCCGGCGATGCCCTTCCTTTCGCAGTGGTAGCACTTGTAAAGACCAGTATTCACATTTAGCCACAGGGATTTGTCTCTTTGATTCCTGCGGCTATCGTGACACCACGGACAATATACCTTCCGGTTCTCGTTCGAACCATCAGGGATAGCAATGCCCACTCCGGTCTGTTCATAGAACCAGCGCTCAAGGATTGACTTATCCATAGCTGTTACATGAAAAACTTCTTAGCAGAAGTAACCCTGACTACCCACTTATTTGCATTGAGTACGGCAAGCGGATGAATAGCTGGCTTCAAGTCAGCCTCCTTAAAATTAGGCCACTCCGTCATAATATATACCGCGACCCCTAAAATATGCCGTAGTTCTACATCCGGATAGATGCACTTAAGTTTATGCACATCAAGTGTAACGGCATCCAGCTTCGGTGCTTCGTATGGATTGAAAATAGGTCTCCACTTCTTCTCAAAAAAATCCATCAGTTCGCTTGCCCAGAGCGCCGCCTCTTCCTTTGAAAAGTATTCATCCTGAAACCGCTTGTTCTTAGGATTAAGATATCCCTGTGGATCCAGCATCTGTCTTCCGGTTGCAGCACAGTGCGCCTTGTATGGGCCGATGTTTTGAATGGCCGATACCCGGTCCCAAGCAGGTAGCTTTTTCCAGTATTCCAAGCACTTTGCCTTTGCCCGCTTGATGGGATATGCCTTCCAGAATTCTTCGAATCCACTTGCTCCCCTTTCAGGTTCTTTTTTGCCGATGAAAGTGACGAATGCGGTGAGATAATCTGCGACTGAATTTGTGAAGTCAGAGTTCTCTTCGTTTTGCTTGATGAATTCCTTGAGTTTACCTTCTACTCCTACCATGGCTTCTCGATTTTAATTGTGTTGGTGTTTTGATTAATGAATTCGATTACCCTTAAGTATGTCATAATCCAGCGCTTGTACGAATATGGTTTTAATTCAGAGAATATTCCTGCGTATTCCATCATCAGTTCAACCGCCTGTTTTTGAATGGCATTGTATGCCTTTCGGTATCGTTCAATATTTTTTCCGGCCTCAACCTTGGTAACGCCGCAGTAAATCACATCGGATATATCTGCAGAGGAATATCCGCATTCCGTTAGCAGCCCAATCAACATGACCTTTGGCTGCTCTTTGCCTATCGCTCTGCCTTTATCCATCTCGATTGAGTCGTACAAACAGTCACCGCCTTTTGGACGGCGAGAATAAACCCATTGCTCGCCAGTCCAATCAGGGTCTCCAGGTTGTACTAAAAACCACTGCGTCTTAATTGCTTTTTGTATGAGGTTTATTGGTGTTCTCATCTTACTGTAATTGTAAGCCTACCATTGTAGGATATTTTGTAATTGCTTCCAACGTAGGATACGCAGCTTAGCTGTTGCATTTTTACCCGGATATTATTCTCCAGGTTAATCTTCCTACTGCTGTATTCTTCTTCGCCCTTTCTTGCGGCAATGATTGCGTCAATGATTGCGTCAAAGAGATTCCCTTTGAGTTCGTTCTTCTCCTGCATCTCCTTTTGTGCGTCGTTTAGAAATTTGGCCGTAGATAAGGTATTGTCCACCTTCAGGACGGAACTATACTTCTGCTCGAGCAGGAAGAGTTCTGTCCTGGCAGCAAGTGTTAGTTCACCTGCCATAATATCAATCCCTTCCTGTATTGCCTGAAAGAACTCAGCGCACCTTTCGTGCAAGATGGAAGAGAAGGTCTTGTAATTCTCCTGGTCTTTAGTGAGTAGGATAGAATAGAAGTCCCGGTCCGTATCCAGGAAAGCGAATCTCCCAAAGTCAGCCCCGGTGCCATCCATGTACGCCACAAGTTGAGCGATATACTTCGGAGGAAGACCACCGATGTATTTCTTGGCAGTCTGTGTACCGATAGTCTTGCACTCAGCAACACCAAAGCCTTTGACGAATGGATCGTCCGTAATTGCGCCGTCTATATTGAGCGCAACCCATGGCATGTAATCAGGAAACAGAGTGTAAGGGACTTGTTCAACGCACCTGACAATCTTTTCATTGGCGTAGTTCGCCACCCAATCTCCGGTATTGTCATCGTAGTGTGCCAGGCGAGTGATAATCCCGGCCTCGTCCACGTGTCCACCTGCCATGTACTTATTGTACTTGACTTCGGACTTAAAGAGTCCAATCTTTTCCCGCCACAAAGCAAGAGGTGACTTGTATTCATCAAGGCCAATAACGGTACCGAGCTCTGACCCACCCAGTAATTTGTATGAATTGCGGAATGCCTGCCATTCCTTGCGGCTCATGCGAGACGTATTAATAGCAGGAATCCCACGGTATTTTTCATTAATCGAAAAACTTTTCGTCTGGCTCATTGATTACCTTTGTTGCGGCGCTTAGGGCCTGGTTTGAAATGTGGGCTTTTGCAATTACTTGCATCGCGTCCCTTACATCCGGATCCGACTGAGCAGCAACCCACTTTTGGGCATCGCCACCAGATAGGATATGCTCCTGTAGTTCATGTGTCTTCCTTGAAATCAACTCCATAAATTCATCGTGCGTGTGTACCGTATCGGCCTCGTCCTTTAGTGCGAAGGCTATGCACTTTGCGACGGCCATAGTTTCTGCCCAAGAGATGTAAGAGTCGTCAAACTTTGACTCGGCGTACTTGAGTTTGTGGAATGTAATAATGGTGCCATCAATCTTGAGCGTAGCCCGGACGAGTACGTACTCTCCAAACCGATGGTCCATTACTTCTGTTTCAATGGCATACGTTTTACCGGAGTTAATCAATGATAACCTCCGTGCATTGGCTGAAATTCGTTCCATATCTGATGATAATTATTTTTGCACTGTGCGAGGACAAGACTGCCCTCCAATCTATTTGATACCGGATAGATTCATTTTCCGATATCGTGGTGATGGTGTGAGCTTTCACAAGAAAGGTTGCCTTTTCCCAGAGCAAATCCTGGACTGCACTAAGTGGTGCAACCCATCGGAAGTTACCGTGAGTATATGTTATAATTCCTTTCTTGTGATTTATGCTCACCATAAGTGACATAGTGAGTAGTAGGTTTGGAATACCAAATAGCGCCCGGTGTAATAGTAAACTAATACCTTTGTCTCATCGTCCAATCCCCAAGCTATGCCGTGGAAATTGCCTTTGACGGGCTTAATCTTCCTGCGATTCCCTTTCCTCACAAACACATATCCCTTTGCTCTGAGCTCCTCTTCCTTCTCCTTTAGCTCTGAAACAGAAAAAAACACCTTCTTTCCGTAGAACTCATGTGCATTAGTTCGCTTAATCGCTATCATGTTTTTGTTTTAAAAAGGCTGGCGGGTGTGGGTAGAAGCCACAAAGAGAGGAACCCGCCAGCTTCAAAATCATTCACGCAAAAACTAAATGAGATTCAAAGGTATCTCATTTAGTTTACACTTGCAAGTGTTATTCGAAAAAACTCAAATCTTTTAGTGGTAATGGCACCACAATAGCGTCGCAGTAGATAGCCTCAACCGTACTACGGTCAATCATTCCTTGCAGCCTGGTCAGTTCTTCCCTTGCCTGCTCCCGGCTGTCATAGAATTTGGCAATGTAGTAGTAATAGAATTCCCCTGCCCGCAGACACATGGTGTACGGCTGAGGCGTAATGCGGTTGCGGTACACTCCAATTTGGATAACGAATTTCGTAACCTCCACGGATGCACCTTCAATTGAACATGGTGCCGGTGAGAAGTTGGTCGGACTTGCAGGTGGGCAAATGGTGACGGACGTTTGCCCGTACAATTTCACCGCTGACATAATAAGAATCAGGAGCATGGTGAGAATCCACCAGAGAATAATTTTTTTCTTTTCGACTTTCATTGGAAAATGTTTTTGAGTTTATCAATAATTGTTTTGTTGTCGTAACCCCCAAGATAATGCTTCCTCAAGGTGTCCAGCTTTCGGTGTCCGGTGTACACTTGCGCGATCATGTCAAGTGTCATCCCTTTTCTGGCAAGGAAGGTAGCCCCCATTGCCCGAAGCATGTGCGTAGGTCGTGGCGTAGCCCAAATCGGTATCTTAATTGTCGTAATCTTACGGCGAATAACTTTCTTCCCCTCGAATTCCTCATCGCCGAACTCATCCTTGAGGAAGTTGCGAAGCCCCGCTACGTATTCGCTTTGCGTGTAGGGAATTAGCTTCCCTTCCGCGTTAACCTCATTGAATACCTCAAGCGGTACGATGGGTTGAACCGATCTGTTCACTTTCTTCATGTCCACCACAATAGTAACCCACTCGCCATTGGAGTAGGTATGCTCACCCCTTACTTCAATCAAGTCACAAACCCGAAGCGTGGTGCAAAGATGGAATCTCGCATACTTAGCAAATGGATGTTGCGACTGCATAATCCGGTCCAGGACGTGATCAGGCCACTGGTATTTCATGTCGTACCAGTCAATGGGCTGTATCTCTACTCCCTGTAACTCAATGCCCCATTCTACTTTCAGGTAGTTGACAACACCCCTGCAGGTAGCAAGGATGTTGTTTATACTGGTGACGCTGATATCCCGGTCTTCCAGGTAGGATATGAAATCCAGCCAATGGCGGCGAGTGTTCTTTATCCGCCTCCTGCGCTCTGCAGTGTTGGCAACAATCAAATTATTGTCCTGCGTATTGAACCGCTTTCCCCACCGAACGTAATGATTACATGCAGTAATGGCGTTCTGCCTCGTTGACCATGCCCACTTTGCCTCGGACATGGATATGTAGGCAAAGAAGGCTGCCTGTAAATCGTTCTTCGTAACCGAAATCTTCTGGCTTGCCCGGTAGATAATCTCATCCAGGCTTTCGCCTTTCTCGGGTGCAATCTCTATCTTGCCAGGCAGAAATGCGCCTTGAGTTCCGTCCTGGAACCGGGTCTTGTCCTGGTCTTCAATGTATGTTACCTTTATAGCCATGATAAAGTGGACTTGATTTTTTGGTCATATAAATCCTTCACTCTTTTCATCTCATGTGCCCGGCGTAGGAACATACAGATGAATTCCTTTGTGTGTTCTATGTTGCGCATGTTTCTTCTACGCTTGCAAAAGTGCGAGGCGAAGGAAAGGCTGTACCCCTTGGATACAAACCATTTCCTTAGCTCCTGGTAAGTAAAGAAAAGTGGTATCTCTTTTCCTTGCCGGACGTGTACCCACTCTGAGTGGGCTTTACTCGCGAACAGGTGGGCTATCTGGTTTGCGGTGCGTCTGTCCATTTTCCAGACAATTTCCACCTGTTCTATTAGCGGTAAGTTTATTCTATCCATTTCAGTTTTTCATTTTTCAAGTATAGGTGCGAACACGCGAGGATAACCACCGGAAGTGAGTAACTGACAACCATCTTCGCAACCGCAAAGGGTATGATTCCGGCGATACTCATATCCATGAGCAGCTGGGATCCGAAGAACAGGCAGAGCCAAAACCAACGAGCCTGGTTCTGATTCCCTTTCATGTTCACCGCGATCAATAGCCCTACCATTTCCATCAGGATAGCCCAAGCGTAGGCTTGATAGCTGTTGATGGTGTGGCCTACCTCTTGTAAGGTCTTGACTATGGCTATCTCAAAGACGTACGCCTGCAAGGCAATCGCCCCGAGTGCCATGAAGAAAAGAACCCAAGAGTTTGAAAGCAGGTCACTACTGGTGAATGGCCGGTGCCGTCCGGTGTTCCCGGTGCGGTGCGGTGTAGCCCGGTGCGTTGCGGTCGGTGCGGTTGGTGTAGTCGGTGTGGTGCGGTGCGGTGTTTCCGGTGCATCCGGTGTGTCCGGTGCGGTGCGGTGCGGTGCGTCCGGTGTAGTTGGTGCGGTGTAGCTGGTGTTCCCGGTGTAATCCGGTGTAACACCATCCGGTAGCACCATGTTTTCCGGTGTAGTCCAATCTACACCAGCCGACACCATCTCACCGAGGGTACGAACGCGCTCCATTACCTGAAGATCGCTACTTTGGAATGCCTGCAGGAAAGACAACAGGTCCTCCTGGCTGATGGCAAATCCGGCTCGGGTCTCATGTACCTGGATTCCGTTTCGCTCCATTGAGCGTCGCAGCGTGAAAGGCGTGCGCCCCAAGAACTTCGCGATGTTGCTGATAAGTATCATGTTTTGAGTTTTGATTATTAAACTTTTTTTACCTTGTAGCAAACATAGCTGTGTGTGTGTTCCCAAGGAACCTCATTACTCACCCGCAGATTTTCCCTGTATTCGGAGTCCTTAAATTCTGCCATCGCCTGCTCTTTGTTTTTTGCTATTACAGTGGCAACAGGAGTCCAGGATTTCTCTATGAACCTGCGAGTGTCCATAGTCCCATAGATAGTGTACTTTCTCATAGTGCTTTGAGTTTTGATGATTTCTTCAATGCGATTAAATTCATCCTGATGCTCTATTAGAGCCGCATTTAGTTGCTCGATTTCATTTGCTATAACTTCCTTAATCCATTGCCAGGCTTCGGGCTCAGTTTCGAAGTACTTATACATCTGATCACTACCTATGCTCGACGGATCCTTGTACTGCCTGTAAGGCTTTGATGTCCCTATTCGTTTGACCCAAACGTACACCTCATTTTCGTGCACCACCGTTCTTTCCGTCACAACCGCGCCTTCTAAAGTGTATGGCAGCGCGAGATACATTTTCTTTTCCATGTTATTTAGTTTTGAGTTTTGATTTTTCGTATTTGTCCAGAATTTCAAGTACCTTTTCGCTTACTTCTTGAGGTGTCTTGAAAACAAGATGATCAAGGAACTGAGCAGACTTATCTTCACCGTACCACCACGCAATATTGTATAATCTTGTGGTTTGGCTTCCTTTTTTGTTATGGACAGTGCTTTCTTGTACTTCGGTAATGACACCAGAGACTACCACCAATTCAATTTTGTCGCCTTCAATGTGGTGAGATATGGCGTACACTTTTTCTGATAATTTGTACATGTGCTTTGAGTTTTATGGTTATTGAATTTTAGTTCTGAGCGTGTTTGCTATTTCCTAACACACCAAATGAGGCAGTTCTTCTTTTGCCATTTCAGCAAAGATTTCTTCAAACCTGGCCATTGCTACCGTGTAGAGATCATCTACGCCTCCTGCGGCTTCAATGTCCTCTCTGTTGAACCATAGGTAGATACAGTGGTGCATGTCCAGGTCAAATTCACCCGAGGTAATGGTTTTATTTTCTTCCATCAGTGCGGAAATTGCCCTTTCTGCGACTTCCTCAATGGCAGCAAGGTTCTCATACGACTTGCGACCTTTTTCCATTACGGCATAAACCATTGTTTTGATAGGCATACGTGAATGATTTAAAGTGTTAAGAATTAAGTGCAAGATAAGGGTATTTTTTGGCATTGTCAATAGATTTAAAAATATTGACATTGATAAAAATACCCGTACCTTTGCAGTTAGCTGGTTTTCAACGACTTATGTTTTCCGGAATTTATGGAATTTTCCAGGTCATTTAGTCGCTGCCGAACCATAGCTTTTGCGGTGGCAATTTCAAGGCTTGTCCATATATCCGGGTTGTCTTTGATGCATACGGCAAAGCCCCAGACAGCGTCAATTTCATAGCTCCATTCCATCATTAGCCGAATGTCGCCTTCCTTGTTTAGTTTCCGGCTTGCCAACGGCGTGATATATGCATTGGCACATCTTTTGTGTAATGCACTTGCCACACCTTTTCTGGTTTTACGATTAACCCGGATTTCTGACGGAACGACACAGAGGTCATTCCAATAAAAAAGTACTTTCATTTTTCAAAGTTTAGGTTGTTAAAGAATAGAAGTGTGCCCGGTCCTGGTGATCACCACGTGGTCTAAGACCTGGATATCAAATAACTTCAAAGCCTTGTCAATTTTTTTAGTCATTTCGATATCCGCTGTAGATGGTTTGAGACTTCCGGACGGGTGATTATGCACCAGGATAACACCAATGGCCAAAGTGTCGAGCGCAATTTTACAGATCATCCGGACATCCACGTTGACCGCTGTATATCCGCCCGTGGCGATAACAGCGTACCCGTTGATGTTGTTTGCCCTATTAAGATACAGGCAATAAAACGATTCCCGGATGTCAATGTCTTTTGACCAGATGCTTTTCGCAACTTCGGCCACAACATCAGAGCTTGTTACGGTAGGGAAATCCCACTTTGTTTTGTGGGATTTTGTTATTAATTCAAACCGTTTCATTTGCCATTGCTTTTTTGAGTGCGTTAATGTAGAGATTCCGGAGTCTGCCCCAACTTGTTTTTGTGGTGTGGCTACCGTATATCGCTATTCCCTCATACCACCCGAAGTGACGCTTAAATAGCGGCGCATTAAATTCTTCCTGTGAGGCATACGATTTGTAAGAGTCAACACACTTTTGCAGGAACTCCGCCAACTTTTGGTCAAGCTCACCAGGAGTCAAAGCCTCTCCTTTGGTTATCATTTCTTCCTGGTACCAGTCGCGGGCACGGGCACGCTTTTTGTTATTCCACTCATAAACGTTATTGCACCCAACTAAATAGTCAAACTTAAATTTGCCGTTACCTTGTGGCCTGGCCACGACCTTGTAAATGATTGTGTAGGACATATTTTTTTTTGTTTTTGCGTGTGAAAAAACGACGGTTTATCAGTTTATTTGTATTCGTTTTTTGCCATATGCTTATGGCCTGCATAAAGGAAAAAGTTTCTGAGGCTATTGAGCTCTTTTAGCCTCTTTGCCCTTTCATATAGGAATTTTCCCGTCTTGATGTTTTCTTCTACTACTTTTATATAGTGGTCAAGCGGAAAGTAAATTTTGCCTGTACTGAAAAAAGAGTATAGCGGACAAAATTGACCGTCGTAATGATATGAGCAAATAAGACGGGCTTTTTCTTTAGATATTGTTTTCATGCCTGTGGATGGTTTATGGTGAAAATTACTTTGTGGTTATATGGCAGTTTAACCAACCAACTGCCAAGGATCCGGCACCGGACTATTTTAGGTGCAACTTCAGTTCAGCCTTAAGCCTTTTTGCCGCTTCGCCCCGGAAAGTACTTGCATTAGCCAGGAAGTAATTTACAATTGAGCTCGCAGAGTCCCAACCGTAAGTACTGTTTTTGTCCTGCAAAGAGGACATCGCATCCAGGTAGGGCACAGCGCCAAAGTAAACGTTTTTCCATTCCCGCTTTATGTCGCGGGCAATTGCGTTGATAGGTCTTGGTTGCATGATAAATTGTTTTTGCGGTGAATAAAATTTTCTTCGCTTGCTTTGATGACTCAAAGATACGGCCTGGAGTCTAAATAAAAAATATCAAAATTGATTTTTTTGCGGGTGATTGTGTTAATGTTTGACACAACTTGTTTTATTTTGAATCACGTTCCACAGTTGCTGTAGTTCTTCCTCATTTTTAAATATTAAAGACAAAAACATATCCTCCAATGGAATATAATTGTCTTTTTTCCAGGTTGTACCTTTGTTTTTGGCCTTGTCTTCTTTCCAGGTTATTTCTTGCAGTATATACATCGCCTTAACGGCTGCCAATATCTTATTAATTAGTTCCGCTTTTTTGTTTTGAGCTTGCATATCGCTTTTGTTTTGAGGAACGGGCACAATTGCACCCGTTCCAGGTTTCTAAATAAATTAACAGTCAACACCTTCCAATTCTAAAATAAAAACATCTTCTTCGGGCAGTTCGTCAAGTTTGTAAACTTTCATTGGTTCTTGGTCTATGTGTCCGTAAATCCCAAGCGTTTTTTCCTTTAAATTTATTACATACGAATATTCTACCAATCCATCACCTTTTGCGGCATTTTCTCTATCCATTAAAACAATTTCTTCGTCAGTAGAGTTGGCAATGTTGGTTAAAACTTCTTCTGCTAAATCACGGGTGCAATAGGTAGCAAACCACCGCTTTTGTTCTTCTGTTCTATAATCAGGTCCATTGCTCCATTGTGGTGCGTTTTTATTATAGCTTTTAATAAATTCCTTATCAACACCTTTTTCATCTAAAAATCTTACTTTAGATAGATTGGTTTTGAATTTTTCAAACACATTTTTGTTTTTAAGGAATTTAAGAACACCTACACCTACACCAGATGGGTAACCATCCCATTGTCCGTATTGTGCTACTTTCTTTTCTCCTTCTTGGCTAATAACCATTGTTAAATTTCTTGTACCCATTTTTGTTTAAATTAAATTGTTTCCCACGCTCATTTTTTCTTTTTCTTTTTACGTGCTTCGATGAAAGTGTAGTGCGTGGAATCCCACCTTCATACAACACGGGTTTTGTGCAATTTGCCCTATCAACTTTTGTCTCTAATTTGAACATTTGTGCAAGGGCAAACTGACACAAAGCCCGAAACCGTTGTTTAAGGAACGGGCACAATCGTACCCGTTCCAGGTTTCCGTCAAATAAATTCGCATTCCTCACCCAACTTTAATGTTCGGTTGAACGATACCAATACCACTTCATAGCCTAAAGTATGGTATATTTTTTCAATTTTTACCACACATTTGTTATCTTCTATTTCCGCCAACACTTCGCAAGTATGCCCCGCAGGAAAAACAAAAACCGCTTTTTCGTCGTGGCGTGTGAGCGGAATATAGATATCTATCCCTAAAATTAACCTTACTTTTTTCATACTGCTTTTTGTTTAAGGAACGGGTACAATCGTACCCGTTCCAGGTTGAAAATTTTTGTTGCCTCAAACATCTATCCGGTAGCGAATCCCCGAGATTTTCAGTTCTTCAATCTTTTCCAGGTTAACAAGGATGTACCCGTTTTTTTTCATATCATATAGGCGGATGTAGGTTTGAGCGATTTTACGCCGTTGGTCTTGACTCATTACGTGCTTTAAGTTCTTGTGCACGCCTGTCCGGACGGTACGATGTTGTTCGCTTAAATCCGCCTTAATAAAGCGGATGGAAAACAATTTACCCGCCGTTGTGCGGATTAAATTAATAGCCGCCGGACGACTAATTTTAATCGTGTTACTCATTGTTTAAAGTGTTTTTGAGTGAATAAAATAGGAACGGGCAAAAGCACCCGTTCCAGGTTTTTCAATGTTGTTTTATCCAAACATTTTTTGCTTTCTTGTTTGCGCCGCCGCAAAGATTACAGCGTTCGCAGGGCACCCGCTTTTCTTTGTTAATAGTTGGATCCGACGGACATTGCACGCCGTCCGTTTGACCAATGTTAAAATACCTCCAACCCATATTTTGCGCAATATCGGATAGAAATTTATTGCCGTCCGTGCTTGCCATAAAAAATTGCTTTGCCCACTGATAATTTTTATCAGTCCATAGGTGAGTATAAGCGGTTCTTTTGGGTATTGCTTCGCAAATATCTCGAATTAATTTTTCCGGCATTGTCACGGCTTCGCCGTAACTTCCTAAACGTAAATAGCTACCGGCATTCGCAATTTTAATAATCTTTTTGTGTACTTTTTCGTCGTATGCGGTGATTTTGCCCGCCAAATACGCCCCTCGAAGCCGCTTTAGCTTCGATAATATGGCTAAAAAAATCCTCCCTTTGTGCGTGTAACATCCGCCGCTTTTGCCGTTGTTTGCGGAAAAACTTAGAGGGCAATTAAAGCACGTGCCCGCGTCGTTTTGGATTCTTAAGGTCTGAATCTGCTCGATACTAAAATGGTATGTTTGAACGACCAAACCCAAACCTTCCGAAATTTTTCTGTTTGCGGTTTGACTAATTTGAACGGAATGTACAACCCCGTTGTAGATAAAATCAATGTTCATAACTGTAGATTTTGCGTTGAATGAATAAAGCAAAGGTACGAGGCACAATCGGAACAATTTGTACTAATTGAGCCTCGTACTTGTTTTTGTTTTAAACAAGTTGTTTTTCAATTGAATAAAGAGAATCGAGTTTCATAATAGCAGAGCGGGAAACTTTGCCTTTGTCACTAATGTAATTAGCGTATGGCCGTGAGAAGGGGCATACAAATGGTTCTGTTTCAAAGAAACAAATGCGGAACTCGTTTGTGCCGATTGTCTCGAACACTACGAACTTTGCCCATTCAGGACGGATACAGTCAATTAATTGTTGCATATTATTGGTTTTTGCGTGAAAAATGATTCTTTCCTTCAACACCACAAAAGTGCGACGCTTTTTTGACCTATGCAAGACACAAATTGTACTAAATTAGCTAAAACAGGTGTTTTAGGAAAATTTTTGTGTTAATGTTTAAAACAATTTGTTTGGATCCGGTACCCGCCTATATGTGACGCGTGTGCGTGCGTGTGCGTGCGTGTGGGTGTGTGGGTGCGTGCGTGTGGGTGCGTGCGTGTGGGTGCGTGCGTGTGGGTGTGTGGGTGCGGGTGTGTGGGTGCGGGTGTGTGGGTGCGGGAGTGTGGGTGCGGGTGTGTGGGTGCGGGAGTGTGGGTGTGTGGGTGCGGGTGTGTGGGTGCGGGAGTGTGGGTGCGGGAGTGTGGGTGCGGGAAAGTCCCACAAATGCGGTCGGTTTGTCCCTTGCCTGGAATAACCTCGCTGCCTGGAAAGGGCCATAACATAGCGTAATAGGTGCGGTAAAAACGGCGGGTACAAAGTTGCATTTTACGCAAGGTGTTGACTGTCAACGGTCTGTCAAACTTTGGTCTATAGTCGAAACGCGCAATATATCGCATAACAAGACGTACCCGATGTCACAAACCCAACGCCCAGCGGACCGGCGACCTACCGAGTTTGTAGATCTCCTACCCCCCTTCCCCTGCGCAAACACCATTTCCTGAAAACTCCCTCATCACCTTAGCATCCTTAATCTTCAGGTACGAATTAAGCCTGGTCTTCTCGCCACCGTTAATCGTGGCCTGCGTTGTGCTAACATACTGCTCCGCCTGTAAGAACACCTCCCCTCTTTTGTCCACCAGTGTAAACATCAACGTTGCATTGTTCAGGATGATAAAGAAGTAGAGTGGAAGATTGAACGCCTTGCAGTAGCGAGCGCACTCTTCGATCTTTGCGGTCGTCACGATCACCGTATCATAGGCTTTCCCATTGTACAGCAATGATCCGTTTTGAAGTTCTGCATTGCGCGTCCTGGCCTCAAAGATTCCAATGGCTTTGTTGTTCTTCGATAGAAACCCATCAAAAGAAAGCCTTGGCCGGTCTGTATCTTTATGGTCTTCGATCCAGGAAACATCGAGTTTGTACTTCGCGCATATTTCGCCTATTACCCGTTCTGCGGTAGCCTGAGCCCGAATTCCTTTTTCGGTATATACTTCTGGATTCATCATGGTACCGGAAAATGATTTTGGAGAATATAATACTGTTCAGCTAATCGGTAGCGTTGCTTGTAAGAGTTAGCTGTATGATAGCCTGCTTGTTGCAGGCATTTACAGGTGCTTTGGATGTCGGATAGGGTTTTACAGTTATCATAACGCCGAGCATTTAATACTTCGGTCCAGGCATCGAGCATATCTTGATAGGTGTTCAATCCTTCGAATTCGCAAGGTATAGATAGACCTGAATCATTGCGGCAGTCATCGAACCACAATACTTTGTATCCACGTCCCCGGTATTTGATACCGCCAGGATTTTTGTGTTCCGCGAACAAGTCTGTTTCGATGCCATTGATTGTACTTTCGAAGATATGTAGGCTGAAGATAATGCTTTCATCGAGACCTGTGTGTAGTGCCATTTCCCGATACATTGGTGCATAACCATGTGCAAGGTATATTCTTCTGAGGATACCGAGCCTAAAGTTATTCAGGTCTTTAAAACCATTGGCATACATAAAGCTGCGCATTTCATCTTCGCTGAGATAGGAGATGCTTCTTCCAACATTAAAAGTTTCGAATGTGCCATAGTTTGAAATTGCGGACTGCACCTTTTCGACGGAAGCGTTTTTATTTCGATTGCATTGCAGCTTGATGATTGTGGATACGCCTCCAAGGATTAATGCCACGGCGAGGTAGAAATAGCGTATGTAATTTACAGGCATGGTGTTTTTATTTTGGTGGATAATAATTTTGCGTGAAATGAAATTTTACCCTCTCAAGGGTATTGATTATTCCCGCAATTTACGTATATTTGCCCTATGATGCAAATCAATATAGAAAATATTCCGGACCAGAAGTTGCCTATTGGTATTGCCGATTGGGCCATCAGGTCAAAGATGGACAAGGAGGTGCGTTTGTACCTTGTTGCCCGGAGTATGTTCTATACGAAGAGCGGATATTTTTCCAAGGAACAGGTCCAGGTGTTAAGGGCTGCTGCCCGGTACATCTCCTGCAAGAAGACTTTTGACCGGCACTTCAGGCGCACACTTGATGCTGGTCTTTTTGTTTTTGATGGAAAGAATTATCGGTGTATTTCCATAGGCAAGGTTGCCGTTTTGGCGGCTCATGCCCGTGGTTTGCATCTGGGTAAGGCGGTAATGGGTTTGCCTTCGGGCTTGTATGATATGTCGCAAAGTGCATTTAGGGCTACGCTTTACGCGGCGTATGCTCACGCTATGCACCGGAGTAATATGCGACGCAGGAGTTTTTCTGCCAGGATGAAAGGTGACAAACCGTTGCTTAAAGAGTACGGCGAAAAGGGGTCACGGAAACAGTCCGGCAGTTATGGACAGATAGCATATAGATATTTGAACATGGTGAAAGCAGATGGATCCAAGAGTATTTCCCTTTCCAGGCAGAGTAGAATGTCGTATGAAGCAATGAAGCTGGGCTTAATTGAGCGGCATTGGTATTGCAATAAGCAGGTAGATGAAATGAAGGTCAAGAGTTTTCAGCAGATGAGTTCGATGGTAAATGGTCTTGCTTGGTCTGGTCAGTTGGAAAGTACTTCAAGGATTTTCAAAAGCAAGTTCGGACAAACCCAAGGGCAGTATAGGATTCTTGAAAAGGTAATGACCAAATGGAAGTCTGAAGATGTGAAGGTATATTTCAGGAGGAAAAACATCTTCGCGGGTATTTTTATTGATGATAAGGATTCTCTTATCTCTTTAGGTAATACACCTTCTACTTCCTTTGGGGATACTGTCTTAGATACAGTATCAGATTCTATATTAGATACTATTATTAGTACCTATTTAGAATCTACATTTGGAATCCCTACTTCTATTTCCTGACATCTGGTACTCTTTAATAGTCCCATTTTTGTCCAATGTCTATTCGGCAAAGGTTTTCGTATTTTCAAGAACAAACGAAATCACGTAAATAAATTCCACCAATCTCTTGCGTATATAAAAACATAAGCCTACCTTTGTAAGAGCAAAACCAATTCAAACGTAAACTCAACAGAAGAATGAAAATCAATAAAGATAAACTCGGCAACTACGTTTTTTTAGCTGACTGGGCTGGTTCTGACAAAAGCCATGCGCTTGCTGCATGGGCTTCTACCTTCCTGGAGGCGGATATTGAAATTCCTGAGAATCCGAAAGATAGGATTGATGCTTTAATAGATCACATACTGTCCTCACAAAAGAGGACAAGGAGTGTTCAGGGTTTGATTACCTGGTTGATGGATCCTTCTCACGATCCTCACACATCTCCTTTCCGGGCTTCCTATTTTCAGTTTATTACGACTACGGACATTGCGACGCACATTCAGTTCTTGAAGCATAGTGTTGCGATGAAGGGAGAGAATGCGGAGAGTGCCCGGTACAAGGAATTAAAGGAAGACAAGTTCTACATGCCGAAAGACTGGTTGGAGTATGGAAGGGAAGGCAAGGAACTTTACGAGCAACTCATTGAACATACGCAGTGGGGGAATGAAATGTACCATCATGCTATTAGCAAGCTGACGGCATTAGGTATGCCTAAAGCCCGCGCCAAAGAAACGGCCAGGTATTTTAAGACGTACAATAGTCAACTCAATTCGTCAAAGGTATTTTCCTTTGATGGGCTCATGCAGGTTTATTTTAAGAGGAGAGAAGAGAAGGGAGCGCAGCGGGAGATTAGTGATATACTTGATATGATGATTGAAGAGGTGAGGAACATTCCTGGTAATCCTTTTCAGTATTCTTTAAAGGCTTTTGGATTATGATATCTAAAGCTCAGGAGATGGTTATTGAGAACTGGTGCCGGTATATTGATGGTTACGGCTTTGGTTTTATTGACCTGGCGAGTGTAATTGAAAGTCCGAATCGGTGTGATATACGGCATTTGGTTTTAGCTTATCACTATTTAAATGATCGTCCTTTTATAGCAATGGCTGGTGATTTAGTCATACCGCATCTTAAGCAGAAGGAATATGCCCATGCGATTTCGAGATTTAAGGAAGCTGCGTATAATAGGATACCAAGGGCTTTGTTAAAGAAATTACCGAATGGCGATTACTTGTTAAATTACGAATATCGAAATAGCGATAAGGTTTCGGGAATGGTTAATTCTTTACGTGACATAATAAACAATAAACACCATGGAAAAAGAGAAAACCCAATCATCGGTACTGAAACAGTTGATTGATGAGCTAAAGCACCGAGAATGGACTGGTATATACAAGTACGGCACTACGGTTGATCGCGAAGATTACGAGCTGAAAGGCTGGATTAAAGAGATGCGACAAGAGCTCATGGATGCGCTTATGTATCTCGGGGCTATTGAGAAGCAGAAGATGTACATCGTGACTAAGGAGAATCAGGTCGTATGTGTGAGGTGGAGGTATGAAGATGCTCTTGAATTTGCGAGAGGGCTTGCTACCGATCAGTACATTGTGAGGATTACTCCTACTTCACTATTTGGTGTTATTGAACCATCCGTAAATATCTACAAAGATGAACCAGCTTAAAATGAAAGTGCCGTATAACAATTTCCTCATTGCGATTCCGAGTAAGTTTAACGAGACACATAAAATCGGAAATACCGAATTGATTGTTCCGGCTATTGGAGAAAATGCGGAAGATCAAAGAACTACTAAGGGCAAGGTAGTTTCGTGTCCTTCTTCCTGGAGAAAGGGTAGTCCTACTTTTGTCAAAACGGGAAAGTATTCCGAGCCGATGTATGAGGGTATGTTTGAGGAATACCTTCAGGAAGTAAAAGATGGTGATACTGTTCACTTTTCCGCTATGGCTACTAAGATGGGTGTCTTTGTTGGAAAGGATGAAGATGACATGGAGTTGTATATCCTTCCACCTCATTTGCTTATTGCGGTGGAAAGGGATGAAGATGTTATTCCGGTTGGGTATCGCTGTTTGGTGTCGCCAAAGAAATCAGAGGGTCAGCGAGGAGTATTGTTTGTACCTACGGAAGGTAAAAAAATACCTGGCCAAGGAACGATAATTTATGCACAGGGGAATTTGAGGGAATACGAAGGGTGTGAATGCACCTACGATGAAAAGTATGTAGAATGGATTGAGATTAACAAAGTGCGATATGATGCGCCATATCTATCTGACATTTCTTCGATTCAACTGCGCATCCAATGAAAGCGCAGATGATGCAAAACCTTTGCGAAAGATTAAGGGCAAAGGGTATCGAGGTAAACTCGGATCCGGTGTTTGATATTACGCACAATGGGCATGGATATGTTTTCAATACCAGGACAAACGTGGAAGAGGTACTCCGGGCAAAGAAGTCCGTGGAAGCGAATGGAAGGCCGTTTACGATTTTAAACATAGCTCCTGACACCTTAGTAAAGGTGGATGGAAACTACGATTTCGCGGACGACACGGTAGATATGATTTTCTTTTGTCTTAAATTCAATCATCGGTTAAAGCAAGACGTATGAAAGAAAAACTTTTGGAAGCCGCGATATTTTTGGGCTTTATCGCAATCAACTTATTATTCTACCGGCGAATTGGTGGATTGTTACGCCGCGTGTATCGGATGTTTGAGCGGCGTTTAAAAAACGAATACGGCATTCCTTGTCCAATTGCTACGCGCCACTGGCCGGAAGGATACAACTGGATGGTTCTGGAGAAGAGAGAGGACTGCTTCCGAGCCTTGTTCTACAATGCAAAGCCAACGTATGCGGATTTAGGATCCGATTGCTTTTGGTTTTCCAATGACAATCATGGTTCTTACAAAGTGCTAACGGGAATTGAAATTCCTTTTGAAGCTATTACGAAATGGAACGGGAAGAATTTATCGCTACTGAGGTGGGAGAAGGTTTCTGAATAGTTAACTGTAAAACTTAAAACAATCATGACACCAACATCAGCCGCAGAAATATTGCAGAATCATCTTAATTGGTTGAACGGCAATGAAGATGCAATGACTAATGCAAAGGACAGACTTGCAGATGCTTTGGATTTAGCTATTACTACATTTACCGCTCCATTTATGGATTCAAATACAGCAGAGCCAGATTGGAGCAAAGCGCCGTGGGCAAATTACTACGCCATAGATGGTGATGGCTCAAGATGGTTTTATGAATTTGAGCCATTTCAGGACGGCTTAGACTTCAATCAGAATGAAGGTAAATGGATGAATGATGATGATAGTAGAAGAATGAAACTTTTCAAAAGACCGGAACAATGACTAAACAAGACGAACTCCCTCGTTTCGTTATTCTCGGTGATCGCAAATACGAGGTACTTGGCTACAAGACCGAGAAAACGAAGACCGGATTCAAGAAAGATACCAAAGCTATGCGCATTAAATTTGTGGAGCTGATGAATCCTTCTTCAGATTTACGTGCGCATCCGCCAATTGGTAGCGAGATTATGACGACTTGGCCGATATCAAAATTTGTGAAACACGAATTGATTTACTAAAAATGCTTTTATGATTCTGACAGATGAATTGCTAAAGAAGAAGATTGAGGAAGGCAGTATCGTGGTGTCACCACTCACTGCTATTGGCACTAACTCCATTGATGTTCACCTGGCGAAAACTTTGATGGTATATGATCACTCGGATTGGATATTGGATGCGGCAAAGCCAATGAGTGTCGAAATGATTGAAATTCCTGACAACGGACTTGTTCTGCATCCAGGCGTACTTTATCTTGGTGTTACGAAAGAGTACACCGAGACGCATGAAGATGTTCCAATACTTGAGGGGAAGAGCAGTGTTGGAAGATTGGGTATCAACATTCACTGTACCGCAGGCTTTGGCGATGTTGGGTTTTGCGGCCATTGGACGCTTGAGATTTTCGTAGTTCAATCCATTCGTGTTTATGCGGGAATGCCTATTGGTCAAATCGTTTATCATACTCCATCAAATAAACCACTGAGGAATTATTCGCATCCTGAAAGGAATTCCTCTTACGTTAATAACGGAGAAGAAAATCCTATTCCGGTGCCGTCTAAGCTATGGAAGAAAGCGCCTCAACAAATCAATCCGGTGTTTTGAGTTTACTTTGTCTGCCCGAGGGAGCTATATCTCTCGGGCTTTTTTTATTTTACCATTTGGCAAGTAATCAGAATGTTTAAAACAAAGGCGTACTTTGCCGTAAATTACCAGCGAAATGTACACTCAGAACGATTTTAAGAACATGCGCTTTAAAGTGCATGCGATAAACGACATTGACAAAATCGCGTGGTTAAAGGATATTCCATCGGTGAAAGGACTAAATCCCGCGAGGAAGTTGGCAACAGTAAAGTACTTTGCGTATATGTACGATCAGAACTCACCGTTGTTTTCAAGGGTGAGTGATGTTGCGCAAAGGAAGAAGGAAGCGAGCCGCATTGCCGGGTTTGAGATATCAAAGGATATCAAATACCTGGAGCAGATATGGGGCCTGACGCAGGAGACCTACGTGAAGATTGTGGTTGAAATGATGAAGGTTCAAAACAATCACGAACTTACGATGCTGGTCTCTTTGGAAAATTACTTCTACGCCTTGAACGAAAGGCTACTACGTCCGCTACAAGAAGGGGATGATATGGAAGAGCTGAAGTCACTCGAGACAAAGGGGAAGTTACGAAAAGAAATGCTCGATACTAAGGTAGTGATGACAGAATTGTATAACTCGTTATTCAAAGGCGACAAGGTGTTGGAGGAAAAAGTTATGCGGACAAGTAGATTCTCTCCGGAGAATGTCGCCATTGAATTGTCAAAGATAGAGAATGATTAAACCGATAAACCTCATTGACGAAACGACCGGCGGAATACTTGAGAAGGGAGAGTCAATGACGATACAAGGAGTTAAGGTGTATATTCCACCTGTTGGATACATACCTGACGCATTCAATCCTGGAAAGTTGATATACATTGGCGTACAGGATATGAGTAATGAAGAAGATGATTATTATTGGTTAAGGCAAGGACTTCCGGATGACTATCTAGCCAAGCGAAATGAAGAGCGAAAAAGGCAAAGCCGCAATCCGCTCTATATTGACAACGACTTGGAAGTTTACCGGCAAAGGATGTGGCTATACAGGCTCGGTGGATTTTGGTTTTACAATACCAAAAGACAAAAACCGATTTATATAACGGGTATGCACTGGTTGTATTTGGAATGGATGTACATTGGATGTGAGAGAAATAACGGATATCCCGACTTCAGGGATGCCGATAAGAAGTTCTTTTACTTTCTCGAACACTGTATCCAAAATCCAAATTGCTTTGGCCTGGTGTATGTAACAAAGCGACGGCAGGGAAAGAGCGCAAAGAGCGTGGTGTTTGCACTTGATGCTTTCACCAGGCAGAAGTTTGCTAATGTAGGCATACAAAGCAAGAGTGCTCAGGACGCAAAAGAGGTGGTTTTTCGCGATGGCATTATCCGGGCATTCCAGAAGTTGCCAGATTTTTTCATGCCTAAGTACGATACAACTGCAGGAATTAGTCCTACCAGTGAACTCAAACTTCTTCGTCCATCTAAAAGAGGTAGGCAAGACCTTGAGGCCGATGATTATCTCGGTGGTATTTGTGATTGGCGTGCCGGATCCGAGATATCTTACGACGGAACAAAACTGCGCCGATATATTGGGGATGAAATATTTAAGACTTCAAAGGAGGTGGATATCTACGAGCGTTGGCGCGTTGTGAAGTTCTGCCTTTTGGTAGATGGCAAAGTGTATGGCAAGGCCATGATGACTTCTACTGTGGAAGAAATCGAAGGTGCAACGGAAAACTACATCAAGTTTTGGAACGACTCGGACCAGGAATCCCTGCATCCGGAAACCAAACAAACAAAGACCGGGTTGTATCGCTATTACCTGAGCGCTGATGAATCGCGCAACTTTGACAAGTACGGGATGTGCAATATAGAGTCGAATAGAAAGCAGATTTTGAGTGAGCGAAGCATGTATGCCGATGATCCCGTGGAATACAATTCGCTCGTAAGGAAAGAGTCATTGAGCATAGAGGAAGCCTTCCGGGTAGTGAGTAGTTCTTCTACGTTTGATACTATCAAGCTGAATAATCAGTTGGACAACATTGCCTGGCAGGAGGAATTTTATGTCGAGGAGGGCAATCTCGTATTGAAAAACGATTCCAAGGAATTTGACATTAGCAACGAAATCATTACCACCGACAATTACGTAGAGTGGGTTCCAAAGAAAGGTGGAAAGTATAAGCGTGTGAAAAACTTTCCACATCCGGATGGGCAAAGATTGTTTCGTGTAGAATCCGGCGGATATGTATCTCCGCTATCTAAACACCTGTACACTTCTGGTAATGACCCATTTGATCATAGCGGAGTTCAGTCAAAGCGGCATCAATCAAAGGGTGCTTTTTATATTTACGCGAAGTACGATCCGATGAATGCGGAGAAAAGTGATATGTTCATAATGCAGTACATCGGAAGGCCAAAGACTGCTGAGGAATTTTATGATGACTACATGCTTGCGCTTTTATTCTATGGTTGTCAAGGACTTGTAGAGAATAGCCGGATTGGTTTGATACAGTACTTCAAACGCAATAAGCTGCAGAATATGTTGGTATGGGTTCCAGGCAGGAAAGAGCCTGGCATACCGGGCCATGCTAAAACAAATGGCGCTATTGCTCAAGTAACCGAGCAGTACATATCTGCGCACTGCGATAAGGTGTACTTCCAGGAACTAATCAAGGACTGGATACAGTTTGATGTAGATAACACACAAAAGTTCGACCCGTCCATGGCTGCGGGATACACACTTCTTTCTAATAAGGACTTCTATATTGGGAAAAGTACAAGAGAAAAGCCTAAGCAACTATTATCTATCAATGACATATTTGGATAAACATGGCAATAAGAAATCGCTTTCCTGATAACTTTGTTCCGGTTGACGAGCGCGGTCCTGACTGGTACTTACAAGCTGCAAAAGCTGCTTGGTCTGAGTACTCCAATGCCGGATTCATGTCTTTCTATGCGTACCGTGATAAGTATCGCATATACGCGGACTATGCGCAGAGCAAGCAGAGCGTGAATAAGTACAAGAAAATTCTCAAGGCGGAGAGTTCTCCTGACTCATCTATTGAGAACTTAAACTGGCAGCCTCTTTCTATATTTACCAAGTTACGGGAGCTTGCTCTTGCCATCACCAAAAAGGTATCCTATAATGTAAGTGCTACTCCTATTGATCCGGAAAGCCAAATGGAGATACAAAAGTTCTTCAGGAAGCAGGAAGCGAAGATTAAGATACGCGAAGTACTTGATCAAATACAGCCAGGATTCGGTCAAATGAGTGCCGCAAGAAAACAGGATGGTGAAGCTGAAGATATTGATGAGCTGGAAATCCAGAAGATGTACACATGGAAGCACTGGTATGCTGTTGAAGTGGAGCAATTCCTGGAAACTATCTTCATGCACAACAATCTTGACGAAGTTCGGGCAACGGTTAAACAATACATTTTTGACTTTGGCGTTGGTGGTGTAAAGGAATACATAGACATTGATGGCTTACTACGTGTTCGTCCGGTGCATCCAGCGCACTTGATTACTTCCCGCTTCACGCAGCGAAATGCCAAAGATGCTGATTACATCGGTGAAGTAATCGAGACGAATATGGCCCAACTACGGGAGCAAGCCGGGGATCAATTTACTGAGGAAGAGTACAAGAACATCTTCCATAGCGCAGCCAATCGGCAGTTTGTAAATGAGTCGTATTATCAAAACAAGTTTTACGACGATCAGAAGGTCACTATCCTTGACTTAGAGTTCTTCTCATTTGATCAGATGGCGCACGAGATGAACGTGGATAAACGAGGCAATTTGCATATTACCAGGTCGAGCCCTAAGCAAAACAAAAAACCCGTAAAGAAGAACGCATACAAAATTGTATGCAAATGCAAGTGGATTGTTGGCACCAACTACATATTTGACTATGGGGTTGCTACCAACATGAAACGCCGCCGGGCGAACCTACAAGACACGGAGCTATCTTATCACATCTTCGCTCCTAACTTCGATCCTATCTCCATGCGCTGCGTTGGTCGAGTAGAACTTGCAATCAACATCATAGACTTGATTAACCTAGCGTTCTACCGATTGCAACATGCCATTGCAATGAGTAGGCCAAAAGGCTTACAGATTGATATTGATGGATTACAGGACGTAGGTCTTGGCGACGGTGGAAACGAACTCCGGGTAAAGGACATTATTCAAATTTACAATCAGACCGGTAACTTGCTCTATCGCTCGAGGAGTGTAGATGGAACTGTATCTAACTATCGTCCAATTGCAGAGCTTGAGAACGGTATTGGAATACAGGCGCAGGAGTATTTTCGCATTATCCAGGAACAGTACTCTTTGCTTCGAGATATTGTTGGATTGAATGAAGCGACAGATAGCTTTACCGGAAGCAGGACTTATGGTGCCGCTGTTGAAGCCGCAATCGAGGCGACAAACAATTCGGTGTATGGTATCATTGAGGCTGATCGTGAAATCATGCAATCGCTATCCGAGGCGTTAACGCTTCGAATTCAAACGATTGTGCGTTCTGGAAATGTCGCTAACCTATATACAAGTTCACTCGGAGAGCCTACGATGAAGTTTTTGGAAAGCGGAAAAGACATCGGCGCTGTTGAATTCGGTGTCAAGTTAGAAACCAGGCCAAGTACTGAAGACCGAGCCAGATTTATGATACGGTTGGATGAGTTTATTAAAGCCGGGCAAGTTGATCTTACCGATGCGATTATGCTTGAGAATATGGATAACGTCAAATATGCGGCTGCCATTCTCGGGTACAAGATAAAAAAGAAACGACAGCGGGAAGAGCAGCAGGCTATGCAGATGCAACAGATGAATGCTCAGGTTCAAATGCAGGCATCCATGGCAGCGGAAGAAGAAAAGCGCAAGACACTGCAGATGGAGTATGAGCTCAAGATGCAGCTTGAGCAAATGAAGATGCAATCACTTGCACAAGTAGAACAACTACGCCTAGAGGCTGCATTCGTCAATAAAAAGATGGAATCAGATGCTAAGATTACCGATGCTACTATTCGCAATGAATCTCGCGAATATGTTGCAGAGATTATGACCAACGCCAAGAAGGAAAGAAACTCTGCTCAAGTTGCATCTGATTTGGTGAAATAATTTTACCATTTGAATAGCAAAAAGAAACAAGCAACATATTTATTAACTTTGCAGCGTGAACCAGCCACAACAAATGAAATTATCAGAAATTAAATTCAATACTGAGCCTGCAGTTGAGACTCAGGGTACTGAGAATCAATCCGGTTCGCAAGCACCTGCGGCAGAAAAGTCTGTTGCAGAAACCATTACTTCTACGGAAAGTGCCACCGATGATGGCGACAAGACATACGATAAGTATGTTCCTGAAGTCACCGAAGTTCCGAGCAGGCAATCAGCCTTCAAGGACGAATACATCGAAGGATTGGTCACTACCCTGATTGATAAATACGAAAAGGGTGAGGATATCCGGCAAATCCTTAGAAGTGTGAGCGCTGATTACAATTCCGTTGCCGATGAAGAGATTATCCGTATGGATATTGAAGCGTCGAATCCTGGACTTGGTAAAGGTGCTATTGACAAATTGGTGAATAAGAAACTGGCTTCTATCTACTCCGTTGACGATGAAGATGACGAAGACGAGATGTCCATTCGTAATCAACTCATCAAACAAGAGGCGGATAAAATCCGGCAAAAGAAAGCGGAGGAACAAAACGCACTTATCTCCGCCAACAAACTTTCTCCCGAGGAGGCAAAGAAAAGGGAGCAAGAGGCAATCAAGCAACAGGTCGAACAGTGGACCGACATGGTTTATTCCGATCCTGACTTAGGCCAGGTATTGAAAACGGGAAAGATGCAGGTAGAAGAATTCGCCTACCAAGTCAATCCTGAAGAAATGGTCAAGGCTATGGTTGTTCCTGGCTTCTTTGAAAACCTCTTCAAGGCTTCTGACGATAAGATGGACCTGAAGAAGTGGGCAAGGGTCGTTGCCTATGCGCTTAATCCGGATGCGTATGACCGATTCTTGCTCTCGAGTGGAAAGACAGTTGGTACCGGAAGAGTCCTGGACCGATTGGAGAATCCATCTAAAGGTAACATCAAGCAACAAGGCACGTCCGAGTCATCACTTGTTGAGGCGCTAAAGGCCGCGATAAAAGCAAAGGTCTAATGCTGCCGTATTTTTTTTAAACATTCAAAAAATAACGCAATATGCCTACTTTTGGAACTACCAGTAAGCAGTACGTATCTACGCTTATGGTGCCAAACTTGATTGACCGTCGGGAAATCATGAAGATGATTCTCAACGTCACCAACGAAGATATCTCTTTCGTTGAATTCATGGAATTGCTTGGCCGCTCCGTTGTCACTGCATCTCCTGAATACCACAACCTCATTAATGAGGAGCTATCTGTCAATGTCGCAGTTACTGCCGTTGATGATTCCACGTATTCAACTGCCCGTCCTTTGGTTACGGTTTCCTCTGGCGACTTCGCTAAAATCCGGGAAGGTGAATTAGTGATTTGCCCCAATGGCCAGGTTGGCTTAATCGTTGCCAAGGCAAGCTACGGTTCTGTTACCCTGAGCGCAAATCAGTTTGAGCTGAAGAGCGTGAATGGCAACTCCCTTGCGCTTGCTGCTGCTGATAAGCTGTCCGTATTTTCTAATGCTGCTGGCGAAGGATCCGGTGCTCCGTCGAACCGCCGCTACGGGATTTCCAAGGAGACGAACCACATCCAAATTTTCAAGGAGTCGTACAAGGTTACGGATATCGAAATGGGCAACCAGGTCGAATTCGAATACAACGGCGTTCCTTCTTACTTCCTCTACGAACAGGCGCAAGTGTATCAGAAGTTCCTCCAGGCTGTTTCTGCGGGTCTGCTCTTTGGCCGTCAATCTACGGACACATTCAATGATTCCGCTGCTTCGCTTGTTGACAAATCCGGTAATGTCGTATCTACGACCAAGGGTCTGAACGAGTACGCAGAAGAAGGCATTTCTTTCTCCGGTACCGGTGTTGACACCACGGTTTATTCTGACATTGCCCGTGCTCTTGCCCGCACACGTGCTCCGATGGAGTATCTGATTCTTGGCGGTGTTGAAACTTGCATCCTGCATGACAACATGCTCAATGCCCTGACTGCTGCTGAGGCGTTTTCTCCGTTTGCTCAAATTGAAGGTCCTCAAGGCGAAGCTCTTTCTCTTGGCGTAAAGGCTTTCAAAATCTACGGATTCAACTTCACCATCAAGCGCCTGCCTTTCATTGATCACCAGACATTGATTAACTTCACTGGCTCCGCTGGTTATCACAAGAAGGCATGGTTTGTGCCTATGGACAACATCCGCACAGTTGATGGTGGAAGTGTTCCACGTCTGCAGATTCGTTTCATGCAGGCACCAAGTGGTCCGGATCTTCGCTACCGCGAATTCCAGCTTGGCGGCTTGGCTTCCACTCCTACCAGTGCGGATTCCGTGCTTGAGTTCGTGTACGAAAGCCGTCAGGGTCTCCAGGTTCTCGGCAAGCAACACTTCATGGTGTTGGATTTGGAATAATCATTATTTTTCAACAAAGAAAAAATCATTTCAAAATGAACACCAAGAGGATTCTTATTGCTTTGTCCGTGATTTTGGCCGCATTTTTGATTTCCGCTGAAGATCAAACTAACCCGACCAATCCGGATTTGTGGACAAGCGCACCCGCTGCAGTTGCGATGCAGGACACTGTTGCCGAAAGCGGCACTATTGCATTCAACACTGGTGCCCTGAAACAAGACTACAAGGCAATCGTTCACATCGAGCATGTGAAAACATCTGGAACGGTGACTGCCGCAGTCGTAATTCAAGGTTCAAATCTGCCTACGAGTCTTGCATTGTGGGATGACTTGCACACACTTAGTTTTGCTGCAACAGGCGACACTACTATTACACTCACGAATGTTCCAAACTACCTTAGAGTATCTGTATCGAAATCTACGGGTAGTGGTAACTGGGTAACGAGTACTCGTGCCGCAACTAAATTCGCTGTTCAATAAAAATCAGCATTCAACTTTAAGGCCGGGATGATAAGGACATAAATGTCCCGACCATCCCGGCCAAACATTAAACCAGCCAAAAAAAATCTTATGTACTCCACAGAGAGAATCAACAATCTTCCAGCGTCTATCACAAAGACCATCCCGCCGCTTGGCGACAAAATTATCCGATTCAGGTTGCTTAATATCCGTAAGGATGAAAACGGAAAATGGAAAGTACCTTTTATGAAGGGTATTCCGAGCAAAGACCGAATCGTTGATCCAGCAACAAAGAAAATCTACGACATTGCAAATATTGTTCGCATTGGCATAAACGATAATCCGGAGATTCAAACGCCGTTCTTTACCTCGGGTGATGCCGGCAGGATTTCAATCAATCCTCAACGTGCTGAGGACATCAACTTGTACGAATATCTTTGGATTAGTAACTACAATGCGTCCAATCCCCTGCGTGACAAAACGAAAGCTGCGATTTACGAACTCGAGGATGAATCCAAGGATGCAGAAAGGTTTCTCGACAAACAGGCGATTCGTCTTTCCGCATTGCAACGTGTTGCAGTAATGAGCGATGATGAGGTGAAAGTTATTGGCGGTGCATCAGGACTTACGGATCCTGGCGATGAAATTACCGTTATACGCCGCAAGCTCATGTCTTTTGCGGACGAAAACCCCAAGGGATTCCATGATCTCGATGCCCGCGTGAGTGGCAATACCGAATACTACGCAATTGTGCGTCGTGCCATGGATGCAAAAATTGTATTCCTGGACAAGAAAGGACCCGCATGGAAGTACGTTGCGTCAAATGGGAAGATACTTTCCGGCCTAAAAGGCGGTGATGATGAAACCCAAATTAGGAATTTTGCCGATTGGTTGAGAAATACAGAGGAGGGCAATACCGTTTTCCGAATCATAAAGGAAACTTTGGGTTAAGCAGTAGCCTATGGGCTGGTAATTATATGACGGCACTGCAGTAATTGTAGTGCCGTTTCTTTTACCATTTGAAAGAAACGAAAACCATCAGCACAAACAATTAGTTTTGCATAAAAAATAAACGATGAAGCGATTAATATTCCTGCTTGGCTTGTTGGTATCTACTATCAGCCAGGCGCAATTCGTTAAGCCGAATACGTTTCCACTCCTCACCTCGATTGATTCTACTAACTTCGAGGTGTATAGCCAAAAGAATGGATTGACCAGGAGGGCAAACATATACACAATCAAAACATTCACGGATCAATCATTAACGATTTCCGGAGATAGTGTTTGTATTACTAAGAACACCGGCACCACGTGCGTGAAACTACCTGCCCAAGCATTTAGCCAAACATCGCAAAGCTGGGCTAGGTCTGTTGTGAGTCAATCGTACAGCTTGCCTTCAGATACGGTGTCGAAGTACGATTATATGTTTATCCAGTATGAGAGTAATTCAACGCCTTCCGGATCAACGATTACGCTGCCATCTCCTACTGTTGCAATGGTGGGGAAAGTAGTGGACTTGTTTATTTATCTTGGCCCATCGTCAAGCATACGAACTGCTACCATTAGCGCAACAATGGGTATTGTATCCGGAACTTCTTATTCTCAGCTTAACTCATACTCCGCAATACCTGGACATTATCGTTTTGTTGTAGCAGATGGATTGCAGACAAGTGGCTACAAATGGCAGCTCATTAGCAGCCCGGCTTCTCCGACCGCTGCCGCTGCATCTTCCAAGCGCGTGAATAGTCGGGTGATCAATTCGCAAAGTGTGGTGTTTACAGATACCACGTTCCAAAATGTAGATGAGTTCACGGTGTACGCGGAAGCAGAAAGCGGAAATACGCAGTTAAAAGTCCCGGTGCCGGATAGTTCTTTTACCGGTAAAGTGATTTACTACTACCCTCAAAAAACTGGTGCATACACCAATACCATTACTTGTGATGCCGTTAGGATTTTGGAGATTAGCCAAACGACCGTATTTTCTACCAGTACTGTTTCAAGCTCAACGATTACCGCTGCCAAAAAACTAACAGGCGTATTGTACGAAGGTACATACTACTGGGAAATGCGCAACTTGTATAACGATGTAGTGTCAACGACAGGTGCCGATGTGTGGCACAAATCATACACTGTAAATGACACGCTATCTATTGACACCATCCTTGCCTATGATGAACTACACTTAGAAATACTCACCATATCCGGTGGCGTTAGTGTTGTGATTCCACAACCAACTGCTGCGACTAAGGGCAAAACACTTTGGTTTTACCCGATAGCGCCAATCAATACCGCACTTGTAGTTTCATTCGGCGGAAATTATATCGGTAGATACGATTCTGTCGGTGCGTTAGCTACTACAAATTCGCTCTCAATTAAAAAGCCAATCAAGCTCGTATCTAACGGAACAAATTGGATGTGGCATCCGCCGGTACATGAGCGTATTGCGCAGAATAAACTAATAGGTAGATTTTCTGCAAGCGCTGGGCAAGCGGAGGAAATATCCATTTCCTCGGATTTCACCTTGTCCGGCGGAACACTCGCACTTGCAAGTTCTGGTAGCGGCTATACTTTTTATACCACGACATTTGCAGGCGGCGGTAGGATTGTCGTCGCGTATCAAGGCTCTGCGCCTACCGCAACGGGAAGCGCGGGCAACTATACGCTCTCAATCCCATCTACCTGCCGGCCAATTTCTTTTTCCTTTAACGGCACAAGCTCCGATCTAACCGGCGGCGGAGAGTTCAATATCACTTGCGCTTGGTCAAGTCTTCCAAGTTCACTCAATACAAATTCCGCCACTGCATTTTTGCCGGCAATTACAATCATATCTTCAGTTGGTAGCCGCGTTCAATTAAACGCACAAGACCCCGGTTATCAAATTACGCACCCGGTTATTAGTAGCGGTAGTACTACCACTACGATTACCGGTGTAAACGGTATTGGTGATTACATTATAAAAGGAATTTTCTAAGATGAAAAAAATAGCCCTGACCTTAGCGCTCGCATTGCCGCTTGCGCTTTTCGGACAAGACACAATTATCCGTTCGTTCAATGCAACCGTTACGTTTCAAAGTTTTGTGCTTACGTCAAGCGGCAGGTACAGCGGAACGCTATCGGTGAACGATCAAACCAACACCTATCGTGGCGATAGCGTTAAGGTAGGAGACTATGTTTTTTCTCCGAGTGCTACGTTGTTTGTAATAGACACCGTTAGCTCCGCAAACCGCTTCTCCGCGGCTGTTGTCATCCGGCGACTAAGTGGCCGAAACGTTGCGCCTACCGGTGTCGGCGACGTATTCCGTCCGACAAAGAACTATAAGTTCCCGACATTCACCGCTGACAATCAAAATGGCATTCCAACACAGGCGCAATTTATTAAGTTGTCAGGTCTTGTCAACCGTATTGATTCGCTTGTTTATGTGGTTGCTTCGGCATCGGGTGGTGTTGCCGACGGTGACAAGGGCGATATCATCGTGTCAAGCGGGGGAGGTGTCTATACAATAGACAGCGCCGCTGTAACGGGCGCAAAAACAAATTTTTCAGGGCGTTCCGGGGATGCAACAAAATTACTGGGCGCACAAAGTAATGGCACGACAGATACGGTAAAAGTGGGAACAGGTCTTACTTTGTCATCCGGCATTATCTCGACAACCGGTGCGGTTGCAGATGGCGGCACCGGATTAACAACAATACCGGCAGGTAGATTACTTGTCGGCAATGCTTCATCTCCTATTGTTACGAACAACAATTTATACTGGGATACATTAAACAAAAAACTTTTCGTAGGCACGGGCTGGGTAAAAACAGGCACAACGGTAAGTTCAAGAATCACCGCTTTCGCCGCCGATAGCTCGCAAATTGCAACAGGTGGACATTTATTGTTTTACCCCGGATCAACTGTGTTTAATAATTCGGCAGGATTTTTTGCATCTAAAAATCCAAACATTACGGGTGTTACGACCGTGCTCGCTCCTGAAGCTGCTTTGATACTTGGCAGGCCCGGAATCGAAAATGAATCTTGGGGAAATATTGTGAGATTCGATTTGTCTAAATACACTTCCGGACAAGACCCTTTTACGCAACTCGATATACGTCTGTCGCAATTTGACGAGGAAGCTGCCAATACGCCTCGCATTATGACTTTACGTGCTGATGGCAAAGTTGGGATAAATGATACGATACCCTCAACCGCATTGTCGGTAAACGGCGGCGTTACGATCAAAAGCCTAAACCCTTCCGGAAATCCCGCTTATCTTATTGGGGCACAAAGCACTGGTGTAATGGATAGCGTTAGGCTTGGTGGTGCAATCAGCTTTGTAAATGATACGCTCACCGTAAAATCAAGCGGCATAGATTCAAACATGCTTGCATCTTCGTCGGTTACATGGGCAAAGCTCGCGCAGGCTGTGAAGGATTCTATTGCCGTTACCGGTGGCGGCGGCGGTGGTTCCGGAACAGTAACAAGTATCACCGCCGGAACGGGGTTAACGGGGGGAACAATTACAACCTCTGGCACAATAGCGGCGGATACTAATTTCTTGGTAACGGTAAACGATACCGCTACAATGCTAACCAATTATATCAATGTAGCGGACACGGCAACTATGCTAAGCACCTATATCAATGTTTCCGACACTTCTGCAATGCTAAACCCGTATTTAAAAAGAACGGTGGATAGCATTATGTTTAAAACGACATATACCGCAACCGCTACTACCGGGGAGATGATATGGAACGATCAA
>Ga0315904_10000940_pt1 | contig 46354 bp, 48 predicted proteins | sample LakEriMetagenome_6_FD_203529 | JGI IMG/M metagenome (GOLD analysis project Ga0315904, IMG submission 203529) | Freshwater fungal communities from buoy surface, Lake Erie, Ohio, United States - Buoy 12 MA120 | ecosystem: Environmental > Aquatic > Freshwater > Lake | place: USA: Lake Erie, Ohio...
GCGCTCGCGCCTCTGGGCGTGACCGATCTCGATTTCCCCTTAACCGCCGAGCGTCTCTGGCGTACCATCCACGCATCGCAACCGGAGCAGTCCGCATGAAATACACCAGACAGGAAGCCAAGGAATACGCGCGCGAGCATTTCCGCGGGGTGTGGGCCGCCACCGCCACCCCCTTCACCGCCGACCTCAAACTCGACGAAGCCGGTTTCCGCGCCAACCTCAGGCACTGGGTCGACACTCTGAAGCTGGGCGGCCTGTTCGTCAGCGGCAAGCAGGGCGAGTTCTTCTCGATGTCCGTGCCGGAGCGCAAGCGCACCTTCGAGCTCGCGGTCGAGGCCGCCGCCGGCCGCGCCGGCATCGTGACCTCCTGCTCGGACACCAATCTCGATGTGGTGCTGGACCTGGCGCGCCACTCGCAGGCCATCGGCGCCGACTACGTGGTGGTGCACAGCCCGGTGCTGCATTTCGGCCGCGATGTCGAGGACACCGTCTACGAGTACTACCGCCACCTCTCCGAGCAGCTCGACATCGGCATCGCCCTGTGGAACCACCCCGATTGCGGCTATGAAATGAGCCCGGAACTGTGCGCGCGCATCGCCGAGCTGCCCAATATCGTCGCCATCAAGTACAGCGTGGCGCGCGAAAAGTACGCGCGACTGACGCGGATCGCCGGCGACAGGATCATCGTCTCCACCGCCTCCGAGGAGGAGTGGCTGGACAACATCGTCGAACTCGGCTGGCGCCTCTACCTGTGTTCCACCCCTCCCTTCACCATGCAGACCGCGGTGGATCAGCGCATCAACGAGTACACGGCGCTGGCCTTCGCCGGCAAGACCGCCGAGGCGCGCAAGGTGCGCGACAGCCTGAACCCGGTGCGCGCCGCCTTCCGCGCGACGCGCCCGAAAGGCACGCCGCAGGCCCACACGAAGTACTGGCTGGAATGCATCGGCTCGGTGGGCGGCCCGGTGCGCAGGCCCCTGCTCAACCTCACCGAGCCGGAGAAAGCCGCCATCCGCAAGGCCGTGGCCGGGTGCGGCCTGAAGCTTGCCTGAGCGCACCGCCCGACCGACGGGAAGGCCGCGATGCGCCTGAGCCGAGCCGCCGCCGCATGACCACGCGATTTCGCGTCGGCGAGCTCACCATCGACCGGGTGGTGGAGTCCGAGTTCGCGGTACTCGCGCCTGCCGAGGTCTACCCGGACTGCAGCGACGCGCACATCCGGCGCGACCTCGACTGGCTCGCGCCGCGCTTCTACGACAGGGCTGCGGGCAAGCTGATCCTGGCCTTCCAGGGCTTCGTGATCAGGAGCGGCGGTCGCAACATCATGGTCGACACCTGCGTGGGCGACTGCAAGCAGCGGCGCCGCGCCGACTTCCACCAGCAGCGCTGGGGCTGGCTGGACACGCTGCGCGCCGCCGGCTTCCGGCCGGACGACATCGACGTCGTGGTCTGCACGCATTTCCATGTGGACCATGTGGGCTGGAACACCCGGCTCGAAGACGGCCGCTGGGTGCCGACCTTTCCCAGGGCGCGCTACCTGTTCGTGCAGGCCGAGTGGGATTACTGGCGGAGCGAGGCCGGCCGGCCGGGACGCGAGCGCACCGGCGACTACATCGGCGACAGCATCCTGCCGGTGATCGAGGCCGGCCTGGTCGACTTCGTGGCCGCCGACCATCGCATCGACCCTGCGGTGTTCATGCAGCCCGCGCCGGGCCATACGCCGGGCATGGTGTGCGTGGGCATGCAGTCGCGGGGCGAGCGCGCCATCATCGTCGGCGACCTGCTGCACACCGTGCTGCAACTGAAGCATCCGGACTGGAGCACGCGCTTTTGCGCCGACCCGGTGCGCTCGCGCGAGACCCGCCTCGACTTTCTCGAACAGCATGCAGACACCGACGTGCTGGTACTCCCGGCGCACTTCCCGGCCCCGACAGCGGGGCGGATCCGCCGCGCCGGCGAAGCCTATGCGTTCCGCTTCGTCGGCGAAGACTGATGCTTCCCTTCCCAGGCCCCCACCCAGGCGGATCCACCCCATGCCGACAGCATTGAAGTTCATCGTCGCCGGCGCAGCGCTGCTGATGTGTGCGCTCGCCCAGGCCCAGTATCCGGCGCGGCCGGTGAAGATCGTGGTGCCCTCCACGGCCGGCGACGGCTCGGATGTGCTGGCGCGAACGCTCGCCAAGGCGATCGCCGAATCCGTCGGCCAGCAGTTCGTCATCGAGAACAAGCCCGGCGCCGGCGGCAGCATCGGCGCCGACGCGGTGGCCAAGGCGGCCGCCGACGGCTACACGCTGTTCCTCGGCAACGGCAGTTCGCACGGCGTGACGCCCGGCCTGTACCCGCGCCTGCCCTACGACAGCGTCGGCGATTTCGCGCCGATCGCGCTGATTTCCACGGCGGCCAACGTGCTGGTGGTGGGGGCGGGCGTGCCGGCGGCCAGCTATGCGGATTTCGCGCGGCTCGCGCGCGAGCAGCCTGGCCGCGTGACCATCGCCTCCGCCGGCAACGGCAGCCTGTCGCACCTGTCGGTGGAATTGCTGCGCTCGATGGGCCGGCTCGACCTGCTGCATGTGCCCTACAAGGGCGCGGCCCCCGGCATTGCCGACGTGGCCGGCGGGCAGGTGCAGGCGATGATCATCAACATCCCCTCGGTCATGCCGCTGGTCAAGGCGGGCAAGCTCAAGGCGCTCGCCGCTACCAGCGCGCGGCGGCCGGCCAGCCTGCCGGAGGTGCCGACGCTGGCGGAATCGGGCGTGGCGGGCTACGAAACCCTGGCATGGTTCGGCCTGCTGGCGCCGGCCAGGACCGCGCCCGACATCGTCGCCGCGCTGCAGCGGGAGGTGCAGAAGGCGCTGGTGCGGCCCGAGGTGCGCGAGACCCTCGCCCGCCTGGGCGCGGAGGCGTCCGGCCTCGGCCCGGCGGATTTCCTCGCCTTCATCAAGAGCGAAATCGCCAAGTACGGCAAAGTCATCAAGGATGCGGGCATCAAGGTGGAGTGACGATGCGCATCCGGCCAGCCCATACCACGGGAGACCGCACATGAAATACGGCATGCCCCTCAACTTCGGCGACTGGATCGCCAGGAACGAACACCTGTTGAAGCCCCCGGTGGGCAACCAGCAGATCTGGTCCGACGCCGACATCATCGTCACCGTGGTGGGCGGGCCGAACCAGCGCACCGACTTCCACGACGATCCATACGAGGAGTACTTCCACCAGTTCCGCGGCAATGCCCATCTGCTGCTTTGGGACCGCGGCCGCTTCGAGCGCGTGGACCTGAAGGAAGGCGACATCTTCCTGCTGCCGGCGCATGTGCGTCATTCGCCGCAGCGCCCGGAGCCGGGCAGCCTGTGCACGGTGATCGAGCGCAGCCGCCCGGTGGGCACACAGGATGCCTTCGAATGGTATTGCGCCCAATGCGCCGGCCTGGTGCACCGGGCGGAGGTACAGCTGCAAAGCATCGTCGACGACCTGCCGAAGGCCTACAACGCCTTCTACGGACTCGATGAGGCCGCGCGCCGCTGCCCGGCATGCGGCACGGTGCATCCCGGCCGCGACTGGCACAGCTGGCACGCGATGCGCGACGCCGCCTGAGACGCCCCGCCCGCCGAGTCCGGCTTCATGCCGCTCGCGCGGCTTCCACGGCCGCACGGGGGAGGCCAGGATGGGCGCGACCCATGGCGCGGGACGCGGGGCGCAGCGGCTAAACTGCGCCATCGCAGAAGGCTCCACTCCACTACCTTTGCATCAGGAACCCCCCATGAAACTCGAAGGCATACGCGTAATCGACCTCTCCAACTTCCTGCCCGGCCCGCATCTGACGATGATGATGGCCGACCACGGCGCCGAGGTCATCCGCATCGAGCCGCCCGGTGGCGAACCGAACCGCGACATCGGCAAGAAGTATAAGGACGGCACCAGCGTGTACTTCAGCGGCACCCACCGCGGCAAGCAAAGCGTGATGCTCGATTTCAAGAAGCCCGGTGCGGTGGAGGCCTTCCTGCAAATGGCGAAAACCGCCGACGTGGTGCTCGAATCCTTCCGCCCGGGCGTGGTCGACCGCCTCGGCATCGGCTATGCCGCCGTCAAGGCGGTGAACCCGCGCATCGTCTACTGCTCCATCGCCGCCTATGGCCAGACGGGCCCGTATGCCAAGCGCGTCGCCCACGACATGAGCGTGCAGGCCGAGTGCGGCCTGCTCGACTTAAACCGCGCCCGTGACGGCACGCCGGTCATGCCCGGCGTGCCCTCGGCGGACATGGCGGCCTCGCTGATGGCGCTCTCCGGCATCCTCATGGCGCTGCTGAGGCGAACCACCACCGGCGCGGGCGACTACGTGGATATCGGCATGCATGACAGCCTCACCGCGTGGATGGCCAACATCGTGAGCCCGGTGTTCGTCGAGGACCGCGAACTGGTGGCAGGCGAGGAACGCACCTTCGGGGGATACGCCTTCTACAACGTCTACAGGTGCAGCGACGGCAAGTACCTGACCATGGGCGGCAGCGAGATCAAGTTCGCCACCAACGTGCTCGTCGCCCTGGGCCGGCCCGACCTGGTCGACACCTGCAAACAGCCGCCCGGGCCGGTGCATGACCCGGTGAAGAAATTCCTCGCCGACACCTTCGCCACCCAGCCGCTGGCGCACTGGGAAGCCTTCCTCGACAAGATCGATTGCTGCTGGGCGCCGGTCAAGGGCGTGCGGCAGGGGCTGATGAGCGAGCAGGTCAAGGCGCGCGAACTGCGCATCGACTATCCGGACGGCACCAGCCACCTGGGCATCCCGATCAAGTTCAGCGCGGAGCCAGGTCGGATCGATCCCCGGGCGCCGGCGCTGGGCGAGCACACCGTCGAGGCGCTGGCGCAGGCCGGACTGGCAGGCGCGGACATCGACAAGCTGCGCGCGGCCGGGGCGATCCGCTAGCCGCGTCGGGCCGGACCGGGCGTGCGCGTCAGCGCCGCGCGACCGGAGCGCGCCGCCGCCACAGCGGCACCACGCACAGCGCCGCAGCTATGCTCACGGCGAGGCAACTCCATGTGTAAGGCATGAGGCTGCCGTCGTAGATGGCGCCGGAGAGCATGGCGAACAGCGCGCCGCCGCCGAGTTGGATGGCGCCGGTCATCGCCGAGGCGGTGCCGGCCCGCTCGGGCAGGGTCGCGGTGGCGCCGGCGATGCCGGGGGAAAACGCGAGCCCGGTGCCCAGGGACTGGGCGAACACCGCGGCAAGCAGCCAGCCCAGCGAGCGCGCAGGCACCGCGCCGAACATCACCAGGGTGCCTGCGACCACCACCGCCGTCCCGATGGCAAGCAGCCGGTCAACGCCGATGCGGCGCACGCGGCGCGCCGCGATGACGTTGCCCACGGTGAAGCCCAGATAGCCGGCCAGTATGGCCAGCGCGATGCCGGTCGAGTCAAGGCCGAAGGTGCGCGCAAGGTAGGACGGCCCGACCACCATGAAGCCCATGAAGCAGAAATTGATTAATTAAAACGACAGGGTGTAGGCGCAAAACCGCCACGACGCCAGCAGCGCCGCGTAGCCGCGCACCAGGGGCACGAGGCGCAACGGCGCGCGGCGCGCCGGCGGCAGGCTCTCGTGGTGCAGCCACAGCGCCCCCGCCAGGACGGCCATTCCCAGGATCGCGCAGGCGGCGAATCCCGAGCGCCAGCCGAGCCGGACCTCGAGCATGCCGCCGATGAGCGGGGCGACGGTCGGCGTCACCGCGAGCGAAAGCATCACCAGGGCCATGACGCGCGCCGCGTCGGCGCCGGCGAAGCAGTCGCGCACCGTCGCGCGCGGGATCACCAGCGTGGCGCAGGCGCCGAGACCCTGCGTGAGGCGCGCGGCGAGCAGGACCTCATAGGTCGGCGCGAGCGCCGCGGCGACGCTGCCGGCGACGAAGATCGCCAGGCCCGCGAGCAGCACGCCGCGCCGTCCCAGGGCGTCCGAGAGCGGCCCGCCGGCCAGTTGCCCCATCCCGAGAGTGAGCGAATACAGCGACACCATCCATTGCATGCGCGCGCTATCGAGCGCGAAGTCGCCTTGTATCGACGGCAGCAGGGCCGGCACGATGTTGAAGCCGAACGGCGAGCAAACGCCGGCGAAGATCAGCCAGGGAAGGCTGACGGCGACGCTGCCTGGATTGCGGTTGATCGACACGGATTCCTTGCGGGGCGAGTGGCCGGCGCCGTGACCGGCGGCGCCCTGTTCGGCGCGGCCGGCCGCGCCGGCTGTGCCGATTCTACGTGCCTGCGGCGCGCCGGCCGCGCCCTGCCGGGTGCATGTGCGCGGAGCGCGCCGGTGGATCAGCGCCCCGCGACCGGGGCGCGGCGCCGCCACAACGGCCAGATGCACGCCCCCGCGCAGGCGCACAGCGCGACGCTGCTCCACGCAAAGGGCGCCAGGCTGCCGTCATAGACGGCGCCCGACACCACGGCAAACGAGGCGGCGGTAAGCATCTGGATGGCGCCGGCCAGGGCCGACGCGGTGCCGGCACGCGCCGGGTCCGCGGCGGTGGCGCCAGCGATCCCGGTCGAGAACGCCAGGCCCGTGCCGAACGACTGGACCGCCACGGCCGCCAGCATCCACCCCACCATAGCCTGCGCCACCACCGCCAGCAACATGAGCGTGCCGCCGACACTGAAAGCGAGTCCGTACGCAAGCAGGCGGTCGACGCCGGCACGCTTGACGTGGCGCACCGCCAGGAAGTTGCCGGCGGTGAAACCGAGGTAGGTTGCCAGCATGGCCAGCGAGATGCCTATCGGCGTCATGCCGGCCGCCTGCGAAAGGTAGGACGGCCCGATCACGAAAAACCCGATGAACGTGCAGTTGAGCGACGAGTATGCCAGCGCATAGGCGCAAAAGCGCCACGACAGGAACAGGCCGGCGTAGCTGCGCAGCACGTAGCCGAGCCGGATGCTGACCCGGCGCGCCGGCGCCAGGGTCTCGCGATGGGCCCGCAGTCCCACTGTGAACAGGCAGACGCCGACCACCGCGCAAGCGACAAAACCGGCGCGCCAGCCCGACCAGGTCTGCAGCAGGCCGCCGGCCACCGGCGCGATGATCGGGGTGATCGAGATCGGAATCGTCACCAGCGCCATGGCGCGCGCCGCTTCCGAACCGCTCAGGCAGTCGCGTACGACCGCGCGCGGCACCACCAGGGCCGCGCAGGCGCCCAAGCCCTGCAGGAAGCGGAACGCCAGCAGCCCTGTATACGAATTCGCCAGCGCGGCGCCGACGCTGGCGAACGTGAAGATCGCAAGCCCCAGCAGAAGGACGCGGCGCCGGCCGTAGGCGTCGGAGAGCGGGCCGTAGACAAGCTGCCCCAACCCCATGGTGAGCGCGTAGAAGGACACCATCCACTGCATGCGCCCCTGGTCGAGCGCGAACTCCGTCTGTATGGCCGGCAGCAGCGCAGGGATGATGTTGAAGCCGAACGGCGCGCACGCACCGGCGACGATGAGCCAGAAAATGGGGATCAGGCGCGGGTCAGGGTTGCCGTGTGCAGCCAATGCGGGGAGCGCCTGGTATGGGATGAAGATGCGCGGTCGCCGCACATGGCGCGCGGCGTTCATGCGACGACGTACGACCGTTGCGGGACGATCGTTGCGGGCCAGCAACCGCATTGTAGGCGGCGCCGGGTGCGCCTGCAGGCGCGCCCCCGAGCGCCGGGGCTGCGGTTGTCCCGTTTCTCCGGCTAGGCCGTGGTGTGCGCGGCCGCGTCGGCGAAGCGCGCCATGTCGATGTCGCGCTGGGTGACCCCGCCGGCGTCATGCGAGGTGAGCGTGACCTCGACCCGGTTGTAGACGTTGAACCATTCCGGATGGTGGTCGTATTTCTCCGCGTACAGGGCCAAGCGGGTCATGAAGGCGAAGGCCTGGTTGAAATCGGCAAAACGGAAGTCGCGCCTGAGCGCCACGCTTTCGGCATCGAGGCGCCAGCCGGCCAGGATTTTCAGCTGCTCCTGCACATAGGCAAGGTCGAGGGGTTTCATGGTGGGGACTTTCGGGAAATCACGCGGACGCGAGCACACCGCGGCGCATCTGGTCGAGCTCGATGGATTCGAACAGGGCCTTGAAGTTGCCTTCACCAAAGCCCTGGTCGCCCTTGCGCTGGATGAACTCGAAAAAGATCGGGCCCAGCTGATTTTCGCTGAATATCTGCAGCAGTAGGGCGCCGGCCTTGCCGTCGACCAGGATCTTGCGCTTCCGCAGTCCGTCGAGCGGCTCGCCATGGCCGGGAATGCGCCTGTCGACCAGCTCGAAATAGGTGTCGAGGGTATCGAGCAGCTGGATGCCGTTGGCACGATGCGCATCGACGGTGGCATAGATGTCGGTCGAGGTCAGCGCCACGTGCTGTACGCCTTCGCCGTGGTAGGCGTCGAGGTACTCCTGGATCTGCCCGCGGCGCTCGTTGCCCTCCTCGTTGATGGGAATGCGGATCTTGCCGCAGGGACTGGTCATGGCCTTGGACTTGACCCCGGTGACCTGGCCCTCGATGTCGAAATAGCGCACCTCGCGGAAATTGAACAGGCGCTCGTAGAAGCCGGCCCACTCGTCCATGCGGCCGCGATGCACGTTGTGCGTGAGGTGGTCGATGGTCGTCAGCCCATGGCCGCGCGGAGTCAGTTCCGCCCCGGCCAGGGGTTCGAAGTCGACGTCATAGAAGCCGATGTTGCCGATGTCGCCGTCCTTCGCGCCGTTCTTGCCGCGCCAGCGGTCGATGAGGTAGATCACGGAATCGCCGATGCCCTTGATGCCGGGAATGTTGAGTTCGCCCGGCCCGCTGGTGCCCTCGAAACCCCAGGCGCCCAGTTCAAGCGCGCGCCGGTAGGCTTGCGCGGCATCCTGCACCCGAAAGGCGATGGCGCAGATGGACGGACCGTGCAGCCGGGCAAAGCGCTGCGCGAACGAATCCGGCTCCGCGTTGATGATGAAATTGATCTCGCCCTGGCGGTACAAGGTCACGTTCTTGCGGCGATGCCTGGCGATGGGCCGGAAGCCCATCTTTTCGAAAACTTCCCCCATGGCGGCGGGATCGGGCGCCGCGTACTCGATGAATTCGAACCCGTCGGTGCCCATCGGGTTGTCCCAGGCGGTGCTGGCGACGTCGCTGCTCATGGCTGCCTCGTGGTGGATAGGAACGAGCATGCCATTGTAGGCGCGCGAGCGCGCAAGGCGATTGCCATTTGGCGCATTGAATCGGCGTTGTACGCAATAATATTGCGCTTTTGACTACTTTTTGACAATCCATGCCTACTCACGCGCTTGATCGCACCGATCGCCGCCTTCTTGAGCTGCTGCAACGGGACGCACGCCTGACCAACCAGGAACTGGCGGAACGGGTGACCCTCACGCCCGCGCCGGTGCTCAGGCGCGTACGGGCCCTCGAGGAAGCCGGCCTGATCCGGCAGTACGTGGCCCTGCTCGACCCGGTGAAAATCGGGCTGGGCCTGCTGGCCTACGTGACGGTCAAGCTGGAGAAGAAGGGCCGCATGCCCATCGAGCAATTCCGCCGTGCGGTACAGACCTGGCCGGAAGTGACGGCCTGCCATTCCACCACCGGCGACATGGACTATCTGCTGCAGGTGTACGTGGCGGACCTGGAGCATTTCAACCGCTTCATCATGAACGCGGTGCTGAAACAGCCGGGCGTGGTCGATCTCAAGTCGAGTTTTGCGCTCGAGCGCGTGAAGGACACGACCGCGTTGCCTATCCCCGGCTGAGGCACGCGCCGGGAATGGCGGCCGGCATCACGCCAGCGGCTCGGGCGTGAAACCGGCCTCGCGGATCGCCGCCGCCACTTCGCCGGCCGGTCGCGCCGATTCAACCTTCACTTTGTGGGCAGCGAGGTCGATGTCGACCTGCGCCGTGGCATCCAGCCCCTTGACCGCCTTGGTAACGGTGGAAACGCAGTGGCCGCAGGTCATGTCGTTGACTTGAAAGGTGATCATTTGAAGCTCCATTGACGGGTGGGTGAACCCATAGCCTGAACCCTCCCATGGCTGGAAGGTCAACCCCTTGATGAGAATCAACTTCTTTCCATCCAAGTGCGGACGCGGCGCCTAGTATGTGCAATCATCGCTTGACTTTCCAACCATGGGAAGGTTGAGGCTGCAAGCCTCCGGTCGAGAAACCAGGTACACCATGAGCACTACGCTGACTCTCCCCATCGAAGGCATGACCTGCGCCTCCTGCGTGGGCCGGGTCGAGAGAGCGCTCGCCAAGGTGGCAGGCGTCGAGCAGGTCGCCGTCAATCTGGCCACCGAGGCCGCCACGGTCACCGCGCGTGATGATGTGACGGCCACTGTTCTCGAAGCCGCCGTCACTGCCGCCGGATACGAGGTACCGCAGCAAGACCTGGTGCTCGACATCAAGGGCATGACCTGCGCCTCGTGCGTGGGCCGGGTCGAGAAGGCGCTGCGCAGGGTGCCCGGCGTGGCCGATGCCGAAGTCAACCTCGCCACCGAGCGAGCCACGGTACATGCCTACAAGGGCGGCGCGACCGCCGCGCAGCTGGTCGCAGCGGTGACCAAGGGCGGCTACGAAGCAGCACTACACATCGAGGCCGGGGTCGTTGCCGTTGCTGCGCCCCGGGCCTGGCGCGCGATGCTGCCCTTCATCCTGAGCGCAACGTTGTCGCTGCCGCTGGTCGTGCCGATGGCAGGTGCCCCGATCGGCGCGCACTGGATGCTGCCGCCCTGGCTGCAATGCCTGCTGGCCACGCCGGTGCAGGTCTGGTTCGGTGCGCGCTTCTACAAGGCGGGCTGGAGCGCGCTCAAGGCCGGCACCGGCAACATGGACCTGCTGGTCGCGCTCGGCACCTCGGCTGCGTACGGTCTATCGATCTACCTGTGGCTCACCGACACCTCGGGCATGCCGCACCTGTACTTCGAGTCGGCCGCGGTGGTCATCACACTGGTACTCCTGGGCAAGCTGCTGGAGGCACGTGCCAAGCGCGCCACCACCGAAGCGATCCGCGCCCTGCAGGCCCTGAAAGCCCCCACCGCGCGGGTACGGCACGCCGATGGCGAGCACGAGGTGGCCCTGGACTCGGTGGCCATCGGCGACATTGTCATCGTGCGGCCGGGCGAGCGCATCGCCGTCGACGGCGAAATCATCGAAGGCGCCACCCATGCGGATGAATCCATGATCACCGGCGAATCGTTGCCGGCCGCCAGGAACGTCGGCGATCATGTCACCGGCGGCACGCTCAATGCGGAAGGCCTGATCGCGGTGCGCACCACCGCCATCGGCGCGGAGACGGCGCTCGCGCGCATCATCCGGATGGTGGAATCGGCCCAGGCCAAGAAGGCGCCGATCCAGCGCGTCGTCGACCGGGTGGCAAGCGTGTTCGTGCCGGTGGTGCTGGGTGCGGCCGCCATTACCCTGCTGGGCTGGGGCCTCTACGCCGGCGACTGGACGCAGGCACTGCTCAATGCCGTGGCGGTGCTGGTGATCGCATGCCCCTGCGCGCTGGGCCTGGCCACGCCGACCGCCATCATGGCCGGCACCGGCGTGGCGGCGAAGTACGGCATCCTGATCAAGGACGCCGAGGCGCTCGAGATCGCCCACGAAGTGAAAGTGGTGGCCTTCGACAAGACCGGCACATTGACCGTTGGCCATCCTTCGGTGACGGCCATCGAGGGCGCCGGCTTGCCGGCACAGGAGGTGCTGCGCCTGGCCGCCGGCTTGCAGGCTGGCAGCGAGCATCCGCTGGCGCGCGCGGTCGCCGAGGCGGCCGCGGAGGACGGCATTGCCGCGCCCAAGGTCACACAGTTCTCCGCCCTGCCCGGACGCGGCGTATCCGGTACGGTCGAAGGGCGTGAACTCAAGCTTGGCGCGGCACGGCTGATGCGCGAGATGGGCCTGCAGGCACCCGCGCTTGCCGCCCAGGCAACGACGCTAGAGGCCGCCGGCAATACGGTCTCCTGGTTGATGTCGGAGTCCGACGTGCTTGGGCTGATCGCGTTCGGCGACACTTTGAAGCCGACCGCGGCGGCCGCGGTCGCCCGGCTCAAGGCCCAGGGCATCGTCACGGTGCTCCTGACCGGCGACAACGCCGGTGCGGCCCATGCGGTGGCCCGTCAACTGGGCATCGACGACGTGCGCGCCGAAGTCCTGCCCGAGACCAAGTCGGCCGCCATCGCGGCGCTCAAGTCGCAGGGCAAGGTGGCGATGGTGGGTGACGGCATAAACGACGCGCCGGCCCTGGCGGCCGCCGATGTCGGCATCGCCATGGCCACCGGGACCGATGCCGCCATGCAGGCTGCCGGCATCACGCTCATGCGCGGCGACCCGCAACTGGTAGCCGATGCGATCGCGATCTCGCGCCGGACCTACGCCAAGATCCGCCAGAACCTGTTCTGGGCCTTTTTCTACAACGTCGTCGGCATCCCGCTGGCCGCCTTCGGCATGTTGAACCCGATGTTGGCCGGCGCGGCGATGGCCTTCTCCAGCGTGAGCGTCGTGTCCAACGCCCTGCTGCTCAAGCGCTGGCGCCCGGAGGTCTCCTCATGAACGAAGCCGTAGCGCTGCAATTCCCGGTCAACATCGGCGACGCCTCGGCCGCGACCGGCGTCTCGGCCAAGATGATCCGCCACTACGAGGAGATCGGCCTGATCCCGCCGGCCAACCGCACACAGGCCGGCTATCGGGTGTGTTCGGAGGCCGACGTGCACATGCTGCGCTTCATCCGCCGTGCCCGAAACCTGGGTTTTTCCGTAAAACAGATCGAGGGCCTGCTGGGCCTGTGGCGCGACCGCCGGCGCGCCAGTTCGAAGGTCAAGGCCCTGGCGCAGGAACATATCGCCGAACTCGATGCGCGCATCCGCGAAATGACCGAGATGCGCCACACCCTCGAACACCTGGCCAGCCGCTGCCACGGCGACGACCGGCCGGATTGCCCGATCCTGGAAGACCTCTCCTCGGGGGGGCCTGCAGATATCGCTCAGGCTCGTGGAACCAATCGCCGCGGCCGGCACTCATAAACATGCGCTTGTTTGCCAATACTTCCACGAACGCCTATATTCTCGCCTCATGATTCGCTCCAAAACCCTGCGGGCGGCTGCGCGCTACTTGCTCGGGGCACTCATCGCCGCTTATGCGATGGTGCCCATGCATGCTGCCGCGCGAGCGCCTCAGGGGCTGGACGGCGCTCCCCCCGGCCGGCACATGGCGATGGCAATGGCGGCTGAAGCCGCCGAAGAGGAGCATTGCAACGAAAGGGCCAACGAGACCCCTGCCCTGATGTGCAAGTATCACTGCCAAAGCGTGGTCCAGACACTGGACCATCCGGACGTTCGTGTCGCCGCCCTGTCCACCACGGATTTCCTGCTATTGACCAGAATGGTTACCGAGGCCGGCAACGGCATGCTCGGCTTGCCGCCGTCTCGGCCGGATGCCGCGCGCCACGGCGGCGCACCACCGCCCTACCGGAGCACCGCGCGCCTGCGCATTTGACCCCCTGACGCATGGATTGGCGCACCTTCATGCGAGGGTGTGCTTTGGTTCATTTTTCGTCATGAGGTCGATATGTCCTGTATCAATCGTTCATTGCTGGCGGCCACCATGGCCGCGGGCTTGGGAGGGGGAACGGTACTGGCGCAACCCGTCACCGTTCCGAGGCACCAATCCGCCCTTGCGGACTACCAGTCTTACCGCGACGAGAAGCCCGCCAACTGGCGTGACGTCAATGACACCATGGCGGTGCTCGGCGGCCACAACGCCCACTTGCGGGAGATCGAGAAAAGCGTCAATACCGCGGGCACCGTCCTGGAAATCGACCGGACGGCCGGCCGGGTGCGTATCGACGGCGACGCCATCAAGGCCTTGGGCTGGCCGGCCGGTATCGCATTCTGGCAATTGAAGTCGGCCGCGCTGGCCGACATTGTCAAGCCCGGACAACGCGTTGCTTTCACGCTCGAAAAGGACGGGGACGTGTACCGAGTATCCGGGTTCTCGGGCAATGCACCCCCACCGATAAAGACCGTACCCCGCCCAGATCCGCATGTCGGGCACCGGCCGGGAGCACACAAGTGAAACGGCCGACGATACGCACGCTGGTCTTCGCTGTTTGCGTCATGATGCTCGGCGGCTGCGCCTCCTTCTCGGAAGATCGCGGCTTTGGCCTGACTCAGCAGACGGCGAAGGATCGTCTCGGTCGCGACACCGTATGGGTCAGGAGTGAAGGTGACGCTGAAAGTGTCAGGCGGAAGGTCGCGGCGCTCCTCAGCCAGCCGCTCTCCGCCGACGACGCGGTGCAGATCGCCCTTTTCAACAACCCAGGGCTGCAGGCGACCTACGCGGAACTGGGCATTTCCGAAAGCGACCTCGTTTCCTCCGGCCGCATCGATAACCCGCGATTCTCCTTCATGCGCGCGATCAATCGCGATAGCGATGTCAAGATCGAGAGCTTGCTGTCGTTCGGCGTGATGTCCCTCATCACCTTGCCCATGCGCCTGGAGGCGGCAGGTCGCCGCTTCGAAGGCACGCGGCGCGGCGTCACCTCCGAGATGTTGCGCACAGCCGCCGACACCCGCAAAGCCTGGGTCCGGGCGGTCGCCGCGGCGCAGACCCTGCAATACATGGCGCAGGTGAAGGAATCGGCCGAGGCCGGCGCGGAGCTGGCGCGGCGCATGGCGCGCGCCGGCAACTTCTCGCGCCTGACGCAAATGCGCGAGCACGCCTTCTACGCCGACGCCGCCGCGCAAATGGCGCGCGCGCAGCACGCCGCGGCGGCGGCGCGCGAACAACTCACGCGCCTGATGGGTCTCACCGATCCCGCCACGTTCCGCTTGCCGGACCGTCTGCCGGACCTGCCGCTGGCGGCACGTGATGAAACGTCGATCGCCACCGAGGCCATGCGGGAAAGGCTGGACGTAAGCGCCGCGCGCTACGAGGCCGAAGCGCTCGCAGCAGCCCTCGGCGTGAGCCGCGTCACGCGATTCACCAACGTACTCGAGATCGGTCGGGCCCGTGTCGACGAAGGGCATGAACCGCGCAAGCGCGGCTGGGAGGTGGGATTCGAAATACCGCTGTTCGACTTCGGCGGCGCCCGCGTCGCCGGCGCCGAGGCACGCTACATGCAGGCGGCGGAGCGGATCCGTGAAACCGCGGTCAATGCTCAAAGCGAAGTGCGCGAGGCCTACTCCGGATATCGGTCGCAGCACGACCTGGCGCGGCACTATCGCGATGAGATCATGCCCTTGCGCAAGAAGATCTCCGACGAGATGCTGCTGCGATACAACGGCATGCTCAAGAGCGTGTTCGAGCTTCTGGCGGATGCACGCGAGCAGGTCATGGCAGTCAACGCCGCCATCGAGGCGCAGCGGGATTTCTGGCTCGCCGAATCCGACCTGCAAATGGCATTGATCGGAAAGCCCGCGGCCCTTGGCCTGGGCCGCACCATGACGCCGATGGCCGTCAAGCCTGCCGGCGGCGGACATTGAGGTGATGACGACCATGAAAACCACATCCACGACCAAATCCGCGCCCGCACGCCGCCGCTTCCTCACACAAGGCGCCGGACTCGGGGTCGCCATGTTCGGCGCCGCTGCCGTTTCGCGCGCCGCCCAGGCAACGGTGCCCGAAGCGCCGCTGCGCAATTCCGCCGCCACCGTTATCACGCCCGCGCCGGCACGCGGCCGCCCCTACAACCCGGTGGTCACTCTCAACGGCTGGTCCCTGCCTTGGCGCATGAAGGACGGCTACAAGGAGTTCCACCTGATCGCCGAGCCGGTGCAACGCGAAATCGCGCCCGGCATGACGGCCAACCTGTGGGGCTACAACGGCCAGTCACCCGGCCCGACCATCGAGGTGGTCGAAGGCGACAAGGTGCGCATGTTCGTCACCAACAAGCTGCCCGAACACACCACCATCCACTGGCACGGCCAACGCCTGCCAAACGGCATGGACGGGGTCGGCGGCCTGAATCAGCCGCAGATCAAGCCCGGCGAAACCTATGTCTACGAGTTCATCGCGCGCCGCGCGGGAACTTTCATGTACCACCCACATGCCGATGAAATGACCCAAATGGCAATGGGCATGATGGGTATGTGGATTACCCACCCGAAGGACCCGCGCTTCATGCCGGTGGACCGCGACTTCTGCTTCCTGCTGAACGCATACGACATCGATCCCGGCAGCGCCACACCCCAGATCAGCACCATGCTTGACTTCAACCTGTGGACCTGGAACAGCCGCGCCTTTCCGGGCATCGACGCGCTGGTGTGCCGCATGGGTGACCGCGTGCGCATCCGCGTCGGCAACCTCACCATGACCAATCATCCGATCCACCTGCACGGTCATGAGTTCGTGGTCACCGGCACGGACGGCGGCTGGACACCACCAACGGCGCGCTGGCCCGAGGTGACCACCGACATCGCCGTGGGCCAGATGCGCGCCATCGAATTCGAGGCGACCGAACCGGGCGACTGGGCCTTCCATTGCCACAAGAGCCACCACACCATGAACCCGATGGGCCACGGCGTGCCGACCATGATCGGCGTTGACCATCGCGGCATCGCCGCGAAGATCAACAAGCTGGTGCCGGACTACATGGTCATGGGCGAGCGCGGCATGGCCGACATGGGCGAGATGGAGATGCAGATTCCGGATAACACCCTGCCGATGATGACCGGTCGCGGGCAGTTCGGGCCGATCGAGATGGGCGGCATGTTCACCACCCTGAAGGTGCGCGAAGGACAGGCGAGGAATGACTACCAGGACCCCGGTCCTTACAAGTTTCCGCCCAACACGGTCGCCTACAAGTGGCCCGGCGACTCGCTCAATCCGACGCGCGCACCCACCTCGCGCATGAGCGAGATCGACCCGGCCAGCGGTCGCGCAGCAGGCAAGGGCCTAGAGGTGAATGTGCGCAAACCATCCGGCGGGCATTCCGGCCATTGAAAGGAGATCTGCATGAACCCAATCCACGCGATCTTGGCGCTGAGCCTCGCGGCCGCACCCGGCTTTGCCCCGGCACATAGTGAAGGCGATCACGCCAAACGGCCGACCGTCAACAAGCTATCGGCCGAAGAATATCCGTTCGGACGCCAAGGCGACCCGCGGAAGGCGCGCCGGACCATAAATGTCGGCATGTCCGATGCGATGCGGTTCACCCCCGGGGAAATCGTCGTCAAAAGCGGCGAGACCGTGAAGTTCGTTGTCCGCAACGGCGGCAAGGCGATGCACGAGATGGTGATCGGCACCGACGAAGAATTACGCAAGCATGCCGACATGATGAAAAAACACCCCGGCATGGAGCATGACGAGCCCAATATGGCACATGTCAAGCCTGGGGCCAAAGGGGAGATCACCTGGACCTTCACCAATCCTGGCACCTACATGTATGGCTGCCTGATTCCGGGCCACTTCGAGGCCGGGATGAAGGGCACGATCAAGGTGGTCGCGAAATAGGGTTCTCTATTGCATCTGCTCTCTTCATTCAGCAATTCCAAGCTACAGGAGAACATCATGAAACACCAGTTCCTCAAATTCTTCGCTTTCATCACGTTCGCCTCGACCGTGTCGACCGGCGCCAATGGCGCCGAAAACCATAAGGGGCATGCAGGACACGGCGGCACCGGCAAGCCGGCAATAATCGCCCAGACTGTCGCCGCGCTGGCCGACGGCGAAGTACGCAAGATCGACAAGGCGCAGGGCAAGATCACGCTCAAGCACGGTGAAATCAAGAACCTCGACATGCCGCCGATGACCATGGTGTTCAAGGTGAAGGACGCGGCCATACTGGACTTGGTCAAGCTGGGCGACAAGGTCGGCTTCACTGCAGAGAAGATTGGCGGTGAGTACACCGTAACCGGCATCGAAGCGCGCAAGTAGCCAGGCGATGCCCCCGCTCGCAGAACTGACGGCCAAGAGGAATCACCACATGAAAACGCAATACCACCCCCACAGCCCCGCACGCAGAAAGGCGCTCCTGGCCAGCTTGATCGCGCCGTTCACGCACCCCGCTCCAGCAACCGTGAAACCCGTGGTCGAGGTATGGAAAGACCCTAACTGCGGCTGCTGCAAGGACTGGATCGCCCACATCGAAACCAGCGGCTTCAGCGTGAAGACCCATGACACCGGCAACAATCCGATCCGCTTGAAGCTGGGCATGCCGAAGAACCTGGGTTCATGCCACACCGCGCTGGTGCAAGGCTATGTCATCGAGGGCCACGTGCCGGCACGCGAGATCCATCGGATACTCAAGGAAAGGCCGGCAGCCCTCGGGCTCGCGGTACCTGGCATGCCGGTCGGGTCGCCGGGCATGGACGGCCCCGTGTACAAGGGCCGCAAGGATCCTTATGACGTGCTGCTGGTGGGGCGCGACGCGATCAGCCGGGTATTCCAGAGCTATCGATGAAGCGATGCGGCGGCACACTCCTCAGAAGTGCGCATGCAGCCGCACCGCCAACACGTTCACCGGCCCGCGATCGGCGTTGTAGGCCGGGTTGCGGATATGTTGCAACCCGAGCGTGAGCCAAAGTGATCGGGTGACCCCCAGGCTGTAGTAGGTCTCCAGGGTCTGCTCGGCGCGATAGTTGAGCGCGCCGTCGCCGATGAAGAACGAGATGCCGCCGGCCGCGAGATAGCGGCGCCGATCACCGGACAACGCATTGCGCGCGAAGGCCACGCCGACCGTGTCGCCTGCGCGCCCCCATGACCGGCCATTGACAGCGCCGCCTAGCGACAGCGAGGCATCCACTTCAGTGAACGCGTGGGTCTCGGTCTTGCCATCGGCCTGCATCGCGCGCAGGAACACCCCGCTATCGCGGCCGAGCGCCTGCTCGAGGTTGATGCCAAGGCCGTACTTGACCTTCGGCGCACCGCGCACCGCCACGATGGTCTGCGGGCCGGCGGCCGGATTCGTGCGCAGCAGGGCCAGCGCGTCCGCGAAACTCCCCAGCACGGCCCTGTTGCGCCATGCCAGCAGACGCGCCCGCCCCGGTTGGCCGAACAGGGTGTAGGCACGTTCGACTTCCAGCTGTTCGCCATAGTGGCGACCGATCGCGAAGTCGACCGGCAGCCCGTTAGGCTCGCGCGGGCCCGTCATGCGCCCGAAGCGCACGACCCAGTCATCGCGATACCACTCGCCGGCAAAGCCCCATCCGAAGCCGCGCGCGTCGGCAGCGTAGTCATACGCAGCGTAGGTCCAGTGGTTCCAGTTCATGAACTGGGCGCGCGGATCCTTGGCGTAGGCATTGTCATCGAACACATCCAGCACGGAAAAGTTGCCGACCGTAAGCACGAACCGGTTCCGGTCCACACTGCCGGCCAGCTGGTTGAAATCCGCTTCGAGCTTTTCACTCCCGCCCCCCTGGTTCCAGGTCTGGCGCAGGAACAGGCGCTGGCGGTAGAAGGTGGGGGACGTGCCTGCCGCGCGGGTGATCTCGCCGTTGGTGAAGCCGCCCAGGCCGACCAGGTTGCCGCCGAACGGCACACCCTGGGCGATTTCCGGATTGAAGTAGACCTCGCCCCCTTGCCACGGCCGGCCGCCGATGTGGGCCGTGGTGGAGAAGGTGTACATCCTGCCGCCCGCCGGTGCCAGGCTGTTGGCGGCCGCGTACGGTGAGCGGAACGAGCCGTTGCGCTGCCAGTTGTAGGTGAGCTGGAACTTGACATCCGCCTGCTGCTCCGCGGCCGCCTGGGCGCCACAAGGCCCGGGCAGGACTGTCCCGAGGCAAAGCGCAACACCCATCCAGTAGCGGACCGCGATCATCAATCGGCTTCAGGCAAAAAGCGGCGAAAGATAGCCGCGAGCCATCTTGCAGTCAAATGAATTTTTCGTGACACACCGGGTGGCGACCGGTTGCCGGGCCTTCCCTCAGGCACCGGCGAGCTTGACCGCCAGCCCGAGAAAGGCACACGCGCCGATCACATGCGTCACATTGCGCTTGAAGCGAAGCAGCGCCACGGCGGCCCCAACCGCGATGAGCGCCGACACCCAGTCGAACCCGCCACCGAAGCCTGCCGGCCAGAACACGTGATAGCCGAAGAACAGCGCCAGGTTGACGATCACCCCGACCACCGCCGCTGTGATCGCCGCCAACGGCGCGGTGAACCTGATGTTGCCGTGGGTGGACTCCACCAGCGGGCCACCGGCAAGGATGAACAGGAACGAAGGCAGGAAGGTAAACCAGGTGACCACGCAGGCCGCCACGGCGCCCGCCAGGAACATCTGCTCGGGCCCGAACAGCGCCTGCACATAGCCACCCACGAACCCGACGAAGGCCACCACCATGATGAGCGGGCCGGGCGTGCTTTCACCCAGGGCCAGTCCGTCAATCATCTGCGTAGGGGTCAGCCATTTGAAATCCGCCACCGCGCCCTGGTAGACATAGGGCAATACCGCGTAGGCACCACCGAAGGTGAGCAGGGCCGCCTTGGTGAAAAACCAGCCCATTTGCGTGAGTGTGTGGTCCCAGCCGCACAGCGCGGTCAGCGTGCCCATCGGTCCCAGCCACAGCAGCGCCGCGGCAACCACCGTCAGGGCGAGTCGACCCAAGGTGAAGCGCGCATGTGGCGGGGTCGGCGTGGCATCGTCGATGAGCGCCGGGCCGTAGGAATTGCCTGCCGCGCCGTGCCCGCCGCCGGCCTTGTAACTTGCGGGCGAAAAACGCCCGTGCAGCGCGCCGATGAGCCCGGCGACGATGACGATGGCGGGAAATGGCGTGTTGAATACGAGCATCGCCAGGAGCGCCGCCGCGGCGATGGCCCAGGGCACCGGTCCCTTCAGGGCACGCGTGCCGATACGATGCGCCGCCTGCAGCACGATGGCAGTGACCGCCGGCTTGATGCCGAAGAACAGACCCGCCACCAGCATGGTGTTCCCGAAGGCGATGTAGATCCACGACAGCGCGATCAGGATGAACAGCGACGGCAGCACGAACAGGGCACCCGCCACCACGCCGCCCCAGGTGCGATGCATCAGCCAGCCGATGTAGGTGGCCAGTTGCTGCGCCTCCGGCCCCGGCAGCACCATGCAATAGTTGAGGGCGTGGAGAAAGCGCTTCTCCGAGATCCAGCGCCGCCGCTCCACCAATTCCTGATGCATGATGGCGATCTGTCCGGCCGGCCCGCCGAAGCTGATGAAACCGAGCTTGAGCCAGAAGCGGAAGGCCTCCGCAAAGCTGATGGCTTTCGGTGCGCCGCCGGCCGGCGGATTGCCCGGACCGCGCATCAGAGGCCCGGAAAGGCCTTGGTCAGGAGCATGTTGAAGCGCACATGCGAGATCGCCTCGCCTTGTGTGCGCGCCGCCACGGGATCGAACCTGCGCGGCGGCAGCACATCCCAGGCGGCGCAGGCGGGCACTTCGTCCGACTCGCAATTGCCGAGCGAGACCAGCACGCCGTCCACCTCATAGAACTCGGCGCGGGCATAGAAGACGGGGAAGTTCATCTTTTCCATTCGCCCCAGTATAGGTGCGAAAGGCCCGGGGCCGTTTTCCTAGACCGGCTTGCGGATCGTCGCACCCAGGAGCGCCGACATGCCGTTGTGCCCGGCGCCCTCGTGGATCTCTTCGTCGTAGGTGGCGATCTCGAGGAACTGCCAGCCGCGGAATGCCTGCTTCACCATCGCTGCGGTGTAGAGGTGGTCGCGTTCGGGCGGGCCGCCGGTGCCATAGCCGAGCTGCTCGACACGATATCCCTGCAGGACGAGGAGGCCACCGGGCTTGAGCGCACGCTGGAACCATGCGAACAGATTCGCGCGCTCCTCAGGCGTGGCGAACTGGATGAAGATCGCCGCGATCACGTCGTAGGTTTGCGCGGGCCACTCGAGTTCGACCACATTGGCCACGGCGAAATCGACCTTGACCCCGCGGCTGGCCGCGAACTTGCGCGCCTTGGCGACCGCCACCGGAGAGAAATCGAGCGCATCTACTGCGAGGCCGCGCTCGGCCAGCCAGACGCTGTTGCGCCCCTCGCCGTCGGCCACCGACAGCGCGCGCCCGCGTCTGGGCAGCACGTCCGCCTTGGAGGCGAGGTAGGCGTTGGGCGCCTCGCCGAACAGGAAACCCGGCGCGCTGTAGCGGCCGTTCCAGCGCTCCAGCGCCTGTGCGTGGGTCTTGCGCGGGGCATGCCCGCCTGCGGATTGGCTCATGGTCGTGGCAGTCCTGGTCAGGTCTTGCGCAACAGGCGCATGTGCATGGGTCGCTCGAACCGGGCGCCGTCCGGACCGCAATGGGGCGCAAACGCGGCGCGCGCCTCGGCGAGGATCGCCTCGTCGATCTGGTGGTCGGCGAAGGTGGGGCGCATCAGGCGCTGCTCGAAATCGGCGAAATCGCGGAACACCATGGGCATGTCCACATGCAGGTCCGCGACCTGCACCCAGGCCCCCGAAGCCGCCGCGGCGTCGAGTGCCGCCTGCGCGGCCGCGCGCACCACCTCCTCGTCGTTGAAGATGCGCACCACGTCGTTGAAGTCTCCCGCATACACCGGCTCGGAGGAATACAGATGGCCGCCGGGCCGCAGCACGCGCGCGGCTTCCCCCAGCGCCTGCGACATCAGGTCCATGGGCACATGATGCAGCGACTTCAGCATCATCACCAGATCGAAGCTGGCGGCCGGGAACGGGATGGCCTGCGCGCCGGCGGCCACGAAGGTCAGGCCCGCCTGCGGATTGGCGAGGTTCTTGGCATGCTGACGCTCGTCGACCTCAAGCCCGGTGATGCGGTTGCCGGGCCGACGCTTGAGCAGCGCCCGTGCGACCCCGGCCGCGCCACAGCCGAGTTCGATGATGTCCTGGTTGTCGAGCGGAACGAGTTCGGCCAGCAGATCGAGCTCGTCATTGACCAGGCGCACGTTGGCGTTTGCGTTCACTGTGGCGTCTCCCCGGAATCGTGTATGAGCCCCGATTATCGCCCGACTGCCGCCGCCGCTCGGCAATGCGCCTACCGGCCCTGCAGGCGATACACGTACTCGATGAGGCTCAGGATGCGGCTGCGGGCGGCGGACTCGACATCGTGCGGCGGATAGTTCTCGAAATAGATCGAGCTTTGCATGCTGAACACCCGACCCCACACCTGCATTTCGCGCGGACCGTGGGCGGACACCTCCTGGCGGCCGTCGATGATCTGGTAGACGCGGTCGAACGGAAACACGCCCCGGTTGTTGCGGGCGAGCACCGTCAGGTCGGGCACCGGACGCACCAGCTGCGCCTTGAGCGGACCATCGCCCTTGCCACCTACGCCGTGGCACACGGCGCAGGCCGAGTCATACTGGAGCTTGCCCACATCGATGCGGTCGGCGGCCGCGCCATCTTGCGCCGTCGCCAGGCATGCGATTGCAAGCAGCAGTGTTTTCGCGGTGTTGCCCATGTTGGCCTCCATGATTGGCGTTGTGCGCGGCATTGGCGATATGCGCATTGCTGGCTCTGTGCGCTGACCGGCCGTGCCAGGCAGCCGGTCGCGCGGAAGAGGATGCAACGAAGAGGATGCACCCCCGTCGACCCGCGCGAATTGATCTGCCGCAAGCCGGGCGTTCGCGGCGCGGCTCTACAGGGTTTGGATAGCCGGCTTCGGGCGCGTGTGCCCCTCGATGGCCACGTGGCCCAAGGCGGGGTTTTCGAACACATTCATGGATTCGACGCGGTCGATGGCGGACGCTTGCACACGGGGCCCCGCGAATGCTGCCGCGCGCCCACGTTGCACGGCAGCACCGCGCCGATCCTGCTTTCGGCCAGGAGGGCCTGATGCGCGGCGCGCCTCAGCGCTTTTCCATCGGGCAGGTATTCATGCCGATCAGCGGATAGACCGGGCAGAAGCGCAACAGGCCCGTCAATAGCGGCACAACCCCGACATAACCCCACGCGCCGACCGTTCCGCTGGCCGCCAGCCCGATCAGCGCCAGTCCGGCCGTGACGCGCAATACCCGATCCATCGTTCCGACATTGGCTTTCATGCTTTTTCCCCCGTTGATTGAACTGCATGGATGCAAGGATTGCGCAGGCACGGGGCGAACCGCCCACCCGCGCCGGCCGCGATGGGACGCCGCATGCATCCCGGAGGCAATTTCAGACGCGGCTTCACGGACCGGGGGGCAGATGCTGCGCGACCCAGCGTTTGAGTTCGCCTGCGGGCATGGCGCCCGACACGCGTGCCACCTCCCGGCCCCGGTTGAACAGGATCAGTGTCGGAATGCTGCGAATGCCGAAGCCGGCGCTCGTGCGCGGCGCGGCTTCGGTATCGACCTTGGCGAAGCGTACGGTCGGCATGTCGCGGCTGGCCGCGGCGAAGTGCGGCGCCATCATCTTGCAGGGGCCGCACCACTCTGCCCAGAAATCGATCACCACCGGCAGGTCGCTTTCGTCCAGGAAGGGCCGCAGGTTTGCGTCATCCAGAATGGCCGGTTCGGCGGCGACCAGGGGCACCTTGCAACGACCGCATACCGGGCCGTCGGTCAGGCGCTCGTGCGGGACCCGATTGATGCTGTTGCAAGCCGCGCAGTACAAATGCATGACGCTCTCCTTTTCAGCAACCGCTCGCGGGGCCAAGCCCGCGCGGCATGCATGCCACCGGGCGCCACCGCGTCGATGCGCTTTTCATCAGGTTGGCGCCCATCAGGGCGACCTTGCGGACGCAAGCGCATCCGGCAACCCAACCGCCGCAACCCGGTTGCGCGCCCGTGACATGCTTTTCCTGGCCGGCATTTGTCATCCGTGATGGCTGCGTCGGAGAAAGTTTAGAAGCGCTGTAGTTCGATATTCAATATTATTTGTGCAAATACGCAAATAGTCAAGTTCGTAATTGACTAATTTAATTGCCAAGATGGCCCGAAGTGGGCATCATTGCGGCACCGCAAAATTGAGTCCGGCTCGCCATGGAAGGCATGTCCAACGAAGCGCTCCATCAGGTCGCGGCCTATTTCCAGGCGCTGTCGGAGCCGACACGCCTGAAAATCCTCAATCTGCTGCGCAGCGGCGAGCGCAATGTCGGCGAAATCGCCGAGGCCACCCGCTATACCGCGGCCAACGTCTCGCGCCACCTCACCCTTCTCACCAAGCATGGCCTGGTGGCGCGGGAAGGGCGCGGCAACGCGGTGTACTACCGCATCGCCGACGACTCCATCTACGCCCTGTGCGACCTGGTATGCGGCAACATCGCGCGCCAGTTCGAACGCACCGCGCGCGAACGCGAGGCCTTCGTGCGCAATCCGCGGCCGGCGGCGGCGGACTGAAGGCGCCGCCCCGGACGCGACTCGGCGCGAGACCGATCAGCACAGGCACCCGCTGCGCCCCACCCCATGAACCCGATCGAATGGCTGCCGGTCGCGGCCTCGCTGCTCATCCTGGCCGGACGCTATGTCTGGACCCTGAAGCGCAGCGAGGAGTTGCGGCTTTCCATCGCGTTGCGCCAGGCCTGGGTGCGGCGCATCCTGGCCGGCCCGGGCGCCGAAGTGTTGGCGGTGCAGACGGTGCGCAATTCCATCATGGCTTCTTCGCTCATGGCCACCACCGCCACGCTCGCGCTCATGGGCGTGATCACCATCGGGCACGCGCAGGTGGGCGCTCTGGGCCAACTGGCCAACCCCGCACGCGTCGAGTCCCTGCTGCACGCCCCGGAGGTGCGCCTGTTCCTGCCGATCGCGCTGCTGGCCGCCTGTGTGGTGCTGTTCTCCGGCGCGGTCCGCCTTTACCACCGTACCAGCTACTCGCTCGGTCTCTCCAAGGGCAGCAGCGACATGCATGACGCGGCCGAGGCGGCGGCCGTCGTCGAACTGACGCGCGCCGCCCGCCTCTACCGCAACGGCTGGCGCGCCTTCTACGGCGCCATCGCCACCGGCGCCTGGCTGGTGTCGGGCTGGATGATGCTCTTCACCACGCTCATCATCGTGGGCATCGACATCGCCGCCAGGATCGAGTGAGCCGCCCTGTTCCAACCCCGCCCCCGCACGCCATTCCCGCCACATCATGCGCCCGCACGCGGCGCGATCCCGCACCGGAGTCCCCATGAACACCTACAAGATCGCCTGCATCCCCGGCGACGGCATCGGCAAGGAAGTCATCCCCGCAGGCCAGGAGGTGCTGGAAGCGCTGGCCGCGGCGCAATCCGGCTTCAAGTTCGAGTTCGAGAGCTTTGGCTGGGGCGGCGACTGGTACCGCCGGCATGGCGCGATGATGCCGGCTGACGGCCTGGACGCGCTGCGCGGCAAGGACGCGATCCTGTTCGGCTCGGCCGGCGACCCGGACATTCCCGACCACATCACCCTGTGGGGCCTGCGCCTGAAGATCTGCCAGGGCTTCGATCAATACGCCAATGTGCGGCCGACGCGCATATTGCCGGGTATCGAGACGCCGCTGGCGAAGTGCGGGCGCGAAGATCTCGACTGGGTGATCGTGCGCGAGAATTCCGAAGGCGAATACTCCGGCATCGGCGGGCGCGCCCACCAGGGCCACCCCATCGAAGTCGCCACCGACGTATCGATGATGACGCGCGCCGGGGTGGAACGGGTGCAGCGCTACGCCTTCAGGCTGGCACAGTCGCGGCCGCGCAAGCTGCTGACGGTGATCACCAAGTCCAACGCGCAGCGCCACGCCATGGTGATGTGGGACGAGATCGCCGCGCAGGTCGCGAAGGAATTCCCGGACGTGAGATGGGACCGCGAACTGGTCGATGCCGCCACCGCGCGCATGGTCAACCGCCCCGCCTCGATGGATACCATCGTCGCCACCAACCTGCATGCCGACATCCTCTCCGACCTGGCCGCCGCGCTGGCCGGCAGCCTGGGCATCGCCCCCACCGGCAACATCGATCCGGAGCGCCGCTACCCCTCGATGTTCGAGCCGATCCACGGCTCGGCCTTCGACATCATGGGCAAGGGGCTGGCCAACCCGGTCGGCACGTTCTGGTCCTGCGTGATGCTGCTGGAGCACCTGGGCGAGACCGCCGCCGCGGCGCGCCTGATGGCCGCCATCGAATCCGTGACGGCGAACAAGGCGCTGCACACCGGCGACCTGGGCGGCACGGCAAAAACCGTCGACGTCACGCGCGCGGTGATCGCCGCCCTCGGGCACTGACCTGAAGGAGGCAGGCCGCGCCTCGCAGCACCGGCGCGCCCGCGGCACATGGCGCACCGGGCGGACCACGCCGGCGGTCGTGTGGATGGCACCGGGTCGGCGCGCCTCCATCGGCCTGCGCAGTGCGCGCATGGCGTCCCAGCGATCGACGTTCAGTTCAGGCGGTTGGCATACTCGCTGCGCGCGGTTTTGGCACGGTCCAGGGCGGCGGCAAGGTACGCGGCGGTGGGGCGCCCCCGCGCGGCCGCCTGCTGCAGCCAGAAGACCGCCTCGCCGCGATCGGCGCTCACCTGGGGGCCATAGATGTCGCTGCCGAGCAGCAGCATGACGCCGACGACCTCCTGGGCGCGGGCGTGGTCGCGGATCGCGGCCCAGTAGAAGAACTGGTAGGCCTCGCGGAATCGCCCGGCGGCATAGGCTGACTCGGCCTTGGCGACCGAGTCTTCCACGATCTCCACGTACGTATCGTCGTTCAGCAGCGCGACCTGCGCCCAATCAGGCGCGGCAGCGAGGTAGCCGGTGGCGCCTTCGGCGGACACCCAGCCCTGCGCCCCCCCTGGCGCGGAGACGAGCATCAGGGCGGTGGTGGCGGCGATGGCGAGCAGTTTGCGAGCGTTCATGATTCCCTCCGTTTCGGTTGCATTTGCTCCGGCTCCAAGCGGGCCGGTGCATGCATGATGGTCGGAGAGACTGCGGGCCGCTACCCGTCAGCGCGCCGCCGATGTGCGCAAACGCACCTGCGAACGCGCGGGTCGGGCAGACGCGTGAACTGCGTCACGCTCCACACCCGCGCAGCCGTGAACTGGTTCGCACGCGGCGGCAGCGGCGGCCGCGCATCCCGCCGGGCAGCGGCATGCCGGAGCTCAGGCGATGCTGTTCCACATCTCCATGTCGCGCTCGGCGGTCCAGATGCGCGGGTTCTTGATGCCGGAGGCCTCGTCGTAGGCGCGGCTCACATCGAAAGGCATGCAGTGTTCGTAGATCGGGAAGCTGCCGTAGACCGGGTCGAGCCTGGCGCGGGTATCGGCGTACACCTGCTTCAAGTCCTTGCCCGCCGCAACCCCCTCCTTCGCGCAAGCCAGCAGCTGGCGCACGAAGTTTTGCGTGAAGTCGATCGCCTTGATCGAATCGGCAGCGTTCTTCAACGCCGGGCCGCGCCCGGGTACAAGTGAGGTGGGCTTCAAGGCGCGCAGCTTGTCGAGCGTGTCCGGCCACTCCTCGAGCTGGGCGTCGCCGGTGTAGATGCCGGCGTTGTATTCGACCAGGTCGCCCGAGAACAGCGTGCCTTCGGAGGGCAGCCAGGCGATGGTGTCGCCGCGCGTGTGGCCTGGGCCGATCTGCATCAGGTTGACCTCCAGCTTGCCCATGTGGACGGTCATGTTCTTCTCGAACACCATGGTGGGCCAGGTGAGACCGGGTACCGAATCGGCGTTCTGGAACAGCCGCGGGAAGCGCTCGTACTCGCTCTGCCAGTCTTCCTTGCCGCGCTCGACGATCAACTCGTAGGTGGGCTTGCTGGCGATGATCTGCTCGGCCTTGTAGGCCGAGGCGCCCAGCACCCGCACCGCATGGTAGTGGGACAGCACCACGTACTTGATGGGCTTGTCGGTGACCTTGCGGATGTTGGCGATCAGGTCCTGCGCCATCACCGGTGTGGCGGTGGCGTCGACCACCATCACGCCGTCATCGCCGATGATCACGCCGGAATTCGGATCGCCCTCGGCGGTGTAGGCCCAGCCGTGCTCGGAGAGCCGCTCGAAGGTGGTTTTCTTGGCCGTCATGTCGGCCTTGGAGGCGAACGCTTTGCTCATCTTTGGGCTCCGTCGGAATTGCCGCGCTGTGGTCGAAACCCGAAATCTTACTCTGCCGCCGGGGCTTACCGCGGCGCGCGACCGCGGGTTCAGCGGCCGCCCAGGCCGTTGAACATCACCCGGGTGACTTCGGCCGCATAGTCGGCGTAGGTGAGCGGCCCGTCCGGCGAGAGCCAGGTGAAGGTCCAGTTCATCGCGCCCATCAGCATCATGGTGAGCGCGCGCAGGTTGGCGGAGTTGACGCGCTGCGGGAAGGCGCGCCGGATCGCGTCGGCGAACGCGTCGACCACCGCCCGCTCGCGCTCGACGATGCGCTCGCGCTGCGCTTCGCCGAGAAACTTGACGTCGTTGAGCAGCGCGATGTGACGGGTGCGTGCGGTCCGGTAGGCATCGAGGAAACCCGCGATCAGCCATTGGAGTTCGTCGCGCGGCTTGGCGCCCTGGCTTGCGGCCCGCTCGCGCACCTGCACCGCGATGTCGAGCAACTGCCGGGTATGGCGATCGAGCAGGTCATACAGGATGGCTTCCTTGCTCTCGTAGTAGTGGTACAGGCGCGCCTTGGAGGCGCCGCTCTTCTCCGCGATATCGGTCATGGAGCAGGCGGCGTAGCCGGCCTCGGCGAAGGCCGCCGCGGCATTCTCGAGGATCGCCGCGCGCTGCGACTCGTAGTCTGCCGCCTGGGTGCGCGCCATCGCTCAAGCCCTGCCCGGCGCCACGCGTTCGGCACGGCACAGCACCGGATTAGCGTTCGTCATAACTGACCACGACCCGCGCGGTGAGCGGATGGGCCTGGCAGGTGAGGACGAAGCCGCGCGCGGTTTCATGCGGCTCAAGCGAAAAGTTGCGCTCCATGCGCACCTCGCCCTCGAGCACGCGGGCGCGGCAGGTGCAGCACACGCCGCCCTTGCACGCATAGGGCAGGTCCATTCCCGCCGCAAGGCCGGCGTCGAGCAGCGCCTCGCCGTCGAACGGCACGCGCAGCGCGCGCGCCTTGCCGTGCTGGATGAGCTGCACCTGCGCCGACGGGGCGCCCGCATCCGCCACCCTGCGCGGGCCGGCGGCGGGCAGGGGTGTGCCGAAACGCTCGACATGGATTTTTTCGCGCGCCACCCCGGCGGCCATGAGCGCCGACTCGGCCGCATCCATCATCGGCCCCGGCCCGCAGATGAAGGCCTCGTCGATGGTGTCCGCGGGAACCAGGGCTTCCAGGAACTGCGCGCAGCGCTCGGCGTCGAGCAGGCCGTTGAAGAGCGCCACCTCCTGCGGCTCGTCGCTGATCACGTGGTAGAGCGCCAGCCGGCCGAGATGACGGTTCTTGAGTTCCTCGAGTTCCTCGGCGAACATGATCGAGGCTACCGAGCGGTTGCCGTAGATCAGGCTGAAGCGGCTGGCCGGCTCGCTCTCGAGCAGCGTGCGGATGTTGGAGAGCACCGGCGTGATGCCGCTGCCCCCGGCGAAGGCCACATAATGCTTGCGATGCGCCGCATCCACGGGCGTGAAGAAGCGCCCGTCGGGCGTCATGACATCGATGACCATGCCGGGCCGGAAGGTCGCGGCGGCGAATCCGGAGAATCGGCCGCCCTCGATGCGCTTGATGCCCACGCGCAGTTTGCCGTGGCGCTCGTAGTCGGACACCGCGCAGCAAACCGAGTAGGAACGGCGCAGTTCCTCGCCGTCGACCATCGCCTTGAGGGTGATGAACTGGCCCTGCGCGAAACGGTAGGCGTCGCGCAATGCGGCCGGCACGGCGAAGCGCACCGATATGGCGTCGGCGGTCTCCCGCCGTACATCAGCGATGGCAAGCGGGTGGAAGGCGGGACTCGAACTCATAAGGGCTTGAAATAGTCGAAAGGCTCGCGGCAGTCCACGCAGCGATACAAGGCCTTGCAGGGCGTGGAGCCGAATTGAGAGAGCAGTTCGGTGCCGGCCGAGCCGCAGTGCGGACACGCCGGGGTCTTCTGCATGTTCGCGCCGCGTGGCACCAGGCGAATGATCTGGCCGTCGCGGCTGCCGGCCGGAGCCGGTGGCGCGATGCCGAATTCCTTCAGGCGCGCGCGCCCTGTTGTGGTGATCCAGTCGGTGGTCCAGGGCGGCGCAAGCCGGGTGACCACGCGCACAGCGATGCCGGCCCGGGTCAGCGCCTCGCGGATATCGCTTTCGATGACATGGGTGGCCGGGCAGCCCGCATACGTGGGCGTGAGGCTTACCTCGAGCCCGTCATCGCCCACGGCGATGCCGCGCACGATGCCCAGGTCCACCACCGAGATGACCGGGATCTCGGGGTCGGCGACCGTGGCCAGCACCGCCCAGGCCCGCTCGACGGTGTCCGCGAAATAGGGGTCTGACCCCATTTCTTTCATGCCCGCGCTTTCTTCACCATTGCGCGCCGGGGTGGGCGCGCGCCAGGCTTTGCATCTCGGCCAGCAGGTATTCGAAGTGCTCGCTGTGCTGGCCGCGACGGCCGGCGCTGGTGAAGGCGCACGCGGCGGGCAGGGTCAGGGTAGCCTCCTCGAGCACGGCGCGGACCTGGGCATCCCAGCCGGCCTTGAGGTCGGCACCGCGCACGCCGATGCCGCGCGCGGCCAGGTCTTCCTCCAGCGCGTCGGCGGCGAACAGCTCGTTGCAATAGGGCATGAGCTGGTCGAGGGCGCGCTGGCAGCGGGCATGACTGTCCGCGGTCCCGTCGCCGAGGCGCACTACCCAGTCGGCGGCATGGCGCAGGTGGTAGGCGGTTTCCTTGGCGGATTTCGCCGCGATCGCGGCCAGGTCCCGATCGGCGGAATCCGTCAGGGCGCCCCAGCATTGCGCCTGCCAGGCGAAAAACAGCAGGTTGCGCACGACCGTGAAGCCGTAGCAGGCGCCGTGCGCGCGGCCGCGCTCGATGCCGCTATTGGGCAGCTCGCACAGCGTGAAATTGCGGAACTCGGCCGTGTCGCGGAAATAGGCGAGCGCATCCTCGTCGCGCCCGGCGCCCTCGAGCCGGCCCGCGTGGGTGAGCAGAAGGCGCGCCTGCCCGACCAGATCGAGGGCGATGTTGGTGAGCGCGATGTCTTCTTCCAGCACCGGGCCGTGGCCGGTCCACTCGGCCAGGCGTTGTCCGAGCACCAGGGAAGAGTCGCCCAGGCGCAGGAGGTATTCGATATGCGGGTTCATCGTCTTCGATCGGGCACAGGCGGCGCGCAGGCGCTACATGTGCTCGACTTCCTTGGGCAGCTTGTAGAAAGTGGGGTGGCGGTACACCTTGTCGGCCATCGGATCGAACATCTCGGCCTTGTCGTCCGGATCGCTGGCCGTGATCGCCTCCGAGGGCACCACCCAGATCGATACGCCCTCCATGCGGCGGGTGTAGACGTCGCGCGCCATCTGCACGGCCTGCTTCGCGTCGACCGCGTGCAGGCTGCCGACATGGCGGTGATCGAGTCCCTGCTTGCTGCGGATGAACACCTCCCACAGCGGCCATTCCTTGCGTTCCATGATTGCGTTCTCCTCAGGGTCGGCGTTGGGTCAGGCGGCGCGCTTGCGGGCGCGGGCGCCCTGCTTGCGCGCATGGGCCAGCGCCGCTTCGCGCACCCATGCGCCGGCCTCATGCGCCTCCACTCGGGTGGCGAGGCGCTCGCGATTGCAGGGACCTTCGCCGCCCACCACCCGCCAGAATTCGTCCCAGTCGATCGGGCCGATGTCGTAATGCCCGCGCTCGGCATTCCACTTGAGTTGCGGGTCGGGAATGGTCAGGCCCAGCAGTTCGGCCTGCGGCACGGTGGCGTCGATGAATTTCTGCCGCAGGTCGTCGTTGGAAATGCGCTTGATGCCCCATGCCGCGGATTGTCCGCTGTGCACCGAGTCCTTGTCAGGCGGGCCGAACATCTGCACCACCGGCCACCACCAGCGGTTGAGCGCGTCCTGCGCCATGGCCTTTTGCGCCGTGGTGCCGCGGGACAGCGCCAGCATGATGTCGAAACCCTGGCGCTGATGGAACGACTCCTCCTTGCAGATGCGGATCATGGCGCGCGCGTACGGCCCGTAGGAACAGCGGCACAGCGGGATCTGGTTCATGATGGCCGCGCCGTCGACCAGCCAGCCGATGGCGCCCATGTCGGCCCAGGTGAGCGTGGGGTAGTTGAAGATCGAGGAGTACTTGGCGCGCCCGGCGTGCAGCGCCTCGAGCATCTGGTCGCGCGACACGCCCAGGGTTTCGGCCGCCGCATACAGGTACAAGCCGTGGCCGCCCTCGTCCTGCACCTTGGCCATGAGAATGGCCTTGCGCTTGAGCGAAGGGGCGCGGGTGATCCAGTTGCCTTCCGGCAGCATGCCCACCACCTCGCTGTGGGCATGCTGGGAAATCTGCCGCACCAGCGTCTTGCGGTAGGCCTCCGGCATCCAGTCGCGCGGCTCGACCTTGCGGTCTGCGGCGATGCGCGCGTTGAACGCGGCCTCCTCGGGCGTGGACGCGGGGGCCAGCGTGGGCGCGCCGGCCAAATCCATGGCTTGGGTGTACATGCGATGACTCCGGCAATCTTGAGAACGCGCGGATCATATAATAAACCGACCGGTTGGTCAATTAAATACCAGGCAGAGGGTCCCTCGTCTAGAATGGGCGCATGGCCGCCTTCGCCGTCGCGCCCGGCGACTCGCCATCCCTGCCCGCTGCACGGGCCAACCACCAACCAGCGGTCAGAAACAATCTCGCGTGAACACCCTGGGCCGCCCTTTTGTAGGTTATGTATCAAGCGCCGCCATCATCACCGCCTTCGTGGCGATGCTGTCGCTGCTCACCTGGCAGGCCGAGTTCGCACGCTATTCCGACGACCTGCGCACGCTCGCCATCACCGGCGCACGTTCGACGGAATCGTTTTTCACCCAGACCCGGGCAGCGTTGGCGTTCCTGGCCGAGGACATCGCGCCGACGCTCGCGAGTCCGGCCCCGGCCACCGCCAACAAGCTGGAAACGTTCCGCAAACGTTTTCCAGGCCTGGCGGCCGTCGCGTTGGTCGATGCATCGACCCTCTCCGTCCTGGTCGCGACCGGCTCCCAGGCGTCGCCCAAACCCAGCGCGAAGGACCCGACCCTGGACGCCGCGCTCGAGTCGTTTCGTGCGGGGGAGGATTTTTCCATCGGGCGGCCGGTACTGTTCAGCGACGAGAAATGGTATCTAGCGCTGCGCTGGGCGATGCGCTCCGCGCGCGGCGAGACGCCGCGCTTCATCGAAGCCCTGCTGCCCCTGACCACGGCAGAGGGCTTCTGGTCAGGCAGCCCGCTGCCGGCCGGCATGGTGCTGGGCATCGTGCGCGATGACGGCTACCTGCTGGTGCGTCATCCCGCGCCGCAGAACGCGGACGTCGCCACGCTGTACCGGGAGCGCCGCTCGGGCACCGTGTACAACAAGCTGCGCGAGCGCAACTTTCCGGAGTCCGGCCTGGTGGAAGGCAAGAGTTCGGCGACCGGCGCCAGCACCCTGACGGCATTCCAGCGCTTCGCCACCCTGCCGCTCACTTTCCGGGTGAGCGTTCCGCAGGCGACCATTCGCGCCGCCTGGTGGCGCTCCGTGCTGCCACTGTACGCCATGACCGCGCTGCTCATCGGCGGCCTGGCGGCCGCATACCTGCGCCAGACACGCGTCCAGCGCCGCCATCTCGCCGAACGCGCGGCACGACTCGAGGAGCTCGAGGCCGCCAATCGCCAACTGCGCCGCGCCAACGAGGAACTCGATTCCTTTTCATTCACCGTGGCACACGACCTGCGCACCCCGCTGCGTTCGGTGTCGGCATTCGCGCAGATCGTCCGCCGCGACTTCGGCGAGCGCCTCGGCGAATCCGGCATCGCCCTGGTCGAACGCATCCATGCCGCCAGCCTGCGCATGGCGGGCCTGATCGAGGGCATGCTGACCTTCGGGCAGTATTCGCGCGGCGCCGTCGCCTGCGTGGAAGTCGACACGGCGGCGCTGGTCAAGGCGGTGGTGGCCGCCCTGCCGCCCGCGGCGGCCCGGGCGCAGATCGTCGTCGGGCCCCTGCCTGCCTGCCAGGCCGACCCCGCCCTGCTGCATGTGATCTGGTCCAACCTTCTCGACAACGCGGTGAAGTTTTCACGCACCAGCCCGGCGCCGCGGATCGACATCGGCTTCGCGGAAGGCGAATTCCATATCCGCGACAACGGCATCGGCTTCGACATGCGCCACGCCGCCAACCTGTTCAGCCCGTTCCAGCGCCTGCACCCGCCTGGAACCTGCGAAGGCCTGGGCATCGGTCTGGCCATCGTCAAGCGTCTGGTGCAGCGGCATGGCGGTCAGGTGCGCGCCAGCAGCAGCCCCGGCCATGGCACGGCGATCCACTTCTCGCTAAGCCCCCCGCAGGGCGCCGCGGCCAGGGCGCCGCAACAGACCGCTTAATCGCTGCGCCGGACGGCGATGGGACAATTCCGCGCATGAACAGGCTTGTCGAAGAGCATGACCGATCGGCCGACCCGGCGCCGCCCGAGGCGGTCCTGGCCGGACTGATCGAATTCGTCCGATCCGCGCCTCGCCTGCTGGTGTTGACCGGTGCCGGCATCAGCACGGCATCCGGCATTCCCGGTTATCGCGACGCGCTCGGCAACTGGCAGCGCAAGCCGCCGGTGACGCACCAGGAGTTCATGTCCAGCGAAACCGTGCGCCGGCGCTACTGGGCGCGCAGCATGATCGGCTGGCCGATGATGCTGCGCGCGCGTCCGAACCCGGCACATGCGGCGCTGGCGGCCCTGGAGAACCGCGGCCACGTGGCCCGGCTGGTCACGCAGAATGTCGATGGCCTGCACGCCGCCGCCGGAAGCGCCCGGGTGATCGAACTGCACGGCCGCCTGCGCGAGGTGCGCTGCATGGAGTGCGCCACGGGGATGCCGCGCACGTTGATGCAGGCCTGGCTCGAAGCGGGCAATCCGGCATTTTTGGAACGCGCCGCCGGCGCGGCGCCGGATGGCGATGCGGATCTCGAAGCCGATTTCGACGCTTTCCGGGTGCCCGGATGTCCGGAATGCGGCGGCGTTCTCAAGCCGGATGTGGTGTTCTACGGCGACAGCGTGCCGCGGTCGCGCGCGGAAGCCGCCATGGCCGCCACGCGCGAGGCCGACGCGGTCCTTGTCGTGGGGTCGACCCTGATGGTGCGTTCGAGCTACAAGCTCTGCGAAGCCGCCCATGCGGCCGGCACGCCCATCGCGGCGGTCAACATCGGCCGCACCCGTGCCGATCCGCTCTTCTCACTGAAGCTCCAGGCGGACTGCGGCGGCGCGCTCGCGGCGCTGGCCGCAGCCCTGGCGGCATGATCACTTGCCGGTGAAGTCCGGCGTGCGCTTTTCGGCGAATGCCTTGCGACCTTCGTTGTAGTCCGCCGAGGCGAAGCAGGCCTGCACCATGCGGTTGACCAGAGCGATGTCGCGCTTGTCGGCGTCCTTGCGGATTTCCAGCAGGGCCCGCTTGGCCGCCGCGATCGTCAGCGGCGCGTTCTCGGCGATCTGCGCGGTGTAGGCGGCGACCACTTCGTCGAGGTCGGCGGGCGCGACGACCTGCTTAACCAGCCCCATGTCCTTGGCGTCGGCTGCGCCGAAGATGCGCGCGCTGAAGAACAGGTCGGCGGTATTGGCCGGCCCGAGCACCTCGGTGAAGCGCTTCAGGCCCGGATACTGATAGCCCAGGCCCAGGCGCGCGGCGGGCATGCGGAACCTGGCGTCGTCCGAGCAGATGCGGATGTCGCAGTTCACCGCGAGCCCGAGCCCGCCGCCCATGCAGATGCCGCGAATCTTGGCGATCGTGGGCTTCGGGCAATCGAGTACCGCGGAATAGCCGGCGTCGACCGCCTGGTTGTAGTCATCGGTCGCGCTTCCGGCGCGCTGCTTGTCGAATTGCGAGATGTCGGCGCCGGAGATGAACGCCTTCTCGCCCGCGCCGGTGATGACGATGGCGCGCACCTCCGGGTCGGCGACGAACTCGGCCATGACCCTGGGCACCGCGCTCCACATGTCGAAATTGACGGCGTTGAACTTGCGCTGGTTGTCAAAAACGACATAGCCGACACGGCCCACCTTGTGATGGGTCAACTGGCCGGGGCGCTCTGCGGTGGATGGCTCGCTCATGAAATCCTCGAATGACTGGGCCGCCCTGTCGGGGGGCGGCGCGTGGTGGGGTAAGGAAAATACGCTTCAAGCGCGGCGCAACCAGCCGTGCGGATGTGTGCCTGAGATCGTGCCTGAGATCGTTGCCTGACGTCGCGCGGTTCCACTGCGCAAGCGCCCTACATTGTAAACCCCCGCCCCGGCGGCGCTGCTCGTGCCCGCGCGTTCGGGCCGGATTTGAGCGAAGATACGCGCCCCGAGCCGCCGCAGGCGGGCCCGGAAAGTGCCGTACAACAAGAGAGAGCGACATGAAATCATGGTGGATCGAAGGCGGCGGCGGCGGCCTTTCAATGCGTGAGATCGACATTCCCGCGCCGGCGGCCGGCGAGGTGCTGATCAAGGTCAGGGCCGCGGGCTTGAATCGTGGCGAATTCATCCGCGGCCACGGCCTGATCGCCCCGGGCAAGGCCAAGGCAGCCGGGCTGGAGGGCGCGGGTGAAATCATCGCCGTGGGTGAAGGCGTCACCCGATTCAGGGTCGGCGACGCAGTCATGGGCCGCACCACCGCGGGCTTCGCCGAATACTCCACCATCGCCGAGGGCGAGACGGTGGCAAAACCCACCGCGCTTTCGTGGGAAGAAGCCGCCGGCGCCTCGCTGGCGCAGTGGGTGGCCTACGACATGGTCACGCCCGAAGGCGAGGTCCGCGCGGGCGACTGGGTGCTCATCACCGGGATTTCCTCCGGCGTGGGCGTGGCGGCGATGCAGATCGCCAAGCAGTTGGGCGCGCATGTGATCGGCACCTCCGGCTCCGCGCAAAAGCTCGCGCGCCTCGCGGAGATGGGCTTGGACCACGGCATCGCGGTGCGCGGCGCCGGCTTTGCCGAGGAAGCGCTGCGCATCACCGGCGGCAAGGGCGTGAAGCTGGCCATCAACAACGTGGGCGGCACCGCCTTCCCCGATGCGCTGGCATCCCTGGCCTATCGCGGCCGACTGGGCATCGTGGGCTATGTCGACAATACGCTCTCGGCGCTGGCGGACCTGGAAGCCATCCATGCCAAGCGGCTGCGGGTATTCGGCGTGTCCAACAAGCTGCGCCCGTTGCCCGAGCGCGCCGAAACGGTGGCGGGCTTCGTGCGCGATGTCGTGCCGCATTACGCGAGCGGAGCGATCAGGCCGGTCATCGACCACGTGTTCGACTTCGAACAATTGCCCGCCGCGCGCGCGGCGATGGAATCCGACACCCAGGTCGGCAAGATCGTGGTGAAGATGGCGCACTGAAAACAGGTATCGACGCACCTGCGCGTCGATACCGCGTCGTGGTCGTTTGTGCGGAAGCTTGTGCGGAAGACTGTGCGGCTCCGCCGGCGATTTTCCGCTGATCACCCCGGGCGAGGGCAGGGGTTTACCTTTGCCCGCTCAATCCGCCGTGATCCCCGCCTGCCTGACCACACGCTCCCACAATGCGTACTCGCGCTCGATCTTCTCCGCCAACTCGCGGGGCGTGGAAGGAATCGCGTCCATGCCGTGCTCGCGGATCTGCTCGCGCACCTGCGGGTCGCCCAGGGCTCTGACGATCTCGCGGTTCCAGCGTTCCACCAGTTCGCGCGGCATCTTCTGCGGCGCCACGAACGCGTACCAGTTGGCTACATCGTAGCCGGCAAAGGTCTCGCCGATGGTCGGCACCTCCGGCAGCATCTCGGAACGCCTGGCGCCGGTGATGGCGAGTGCGCGGATCTTGCCGGCCTTGATCTGCTGGACCGCCGAAGGCGCTGACGCGAACACCGAGGGCACCTGGTTGCCCAGCAGGTCGCTCATGGCCGGGCCGCCGCCCTTGTAGGGCACGTGCGTCAGATCCACCTTGGCCACGGACTCGAACAAGGCGCCGCTCAGGTGCCCGGTGCTGCCGATGCCCGAGGTTCCGTAGGCCATCGCGCCGGGCTTGCTGCGGGAGAACTTCACGTAGTCGTCGAGCGTCCGGAAGGGTTGTGCGGCGGACACCACCAGCACGTTGGGAAACGCCACCGCCATCGACAGGGGAGCGAAATCGCGGCGCGGGTCGAAACCCAGCTTCTTGCTCAAGTGCGGCGCCACCGAGAGCGGACCGATCGCCGAGAGATGGATGAAATGACCATCGGTCGCGCCGCGCGCCGCCAATTCCGCCGCGAGATTGCCGCCCGCGCCGGGCTTGTTGTCGACATTGACCGGCTGCCCGAGTTGTTCAGCGAGTTTCCTGGCCAGGATGCGCGCGGTAATGTCGGTGCCACCGCCGGGCGCGAAACCGACCGACAGGGTGATGGGTTTGGACGGGAAACCGGCTTGCGGCAATGCCGGACCGCAATGCCAAAGCGCGAGCCAAGCCACCAGCGCGCCGGTCGCGGCCCTGTTGGCCCTGTTGACCCTGTTGACCCTGTTGAAAGGCAAGACGATCTTCATGCAGGCGACCTCCTGCGGCGGCACGGAACACAAGCCGCGCAGCATCGACGGCTGCCTACTATAACCCCGCCGGCGTCCCACGACCGCCCTGACGCCAACGATCGCCGACTACCGCGCGCAGGGTCAGGCTTGGTCCATGCAAGGTTCTGACGGTGCCGCAACCGGCGCCGTATCGAGCGCGCGCAGCGCGATCGGGCGAAAAACCACCTGGATCCGGTAGCGCCGGTCATCCGCCGCGGGGCAGGGCGGAATGAACAGCATGCCCTGGCTGGAGCAGCGCAGCAGGTCTTGGGCGGCCTGGTCGACGCCGTCAAGAATCACGTCCTCGCCGATGGTCAGCATGCGGCGGTCCCGGGCATCTGCAAGAAGCACCTTCTCGATGCTGTCGATCTGCAACCATTCGTAGCGGTGCCCCCACAACACCGCGGTGCTGAAGTTCGGGCTTAAGGGAAGGCTCATCACGAAAAAGCCGTCATGGCTTGCCTGCGCATGCGCCTCGACCTGGGAGTGGCTGGTCCCGTCGGCAACCAGGACCGGAATGGTTTCCTGCCGATAGCTCGCCTGGCTTGGCTTGACGGCGAACGCGTATCGCTGTGCGGCCATCAGGGTGGTCGCCAGCGATATGTCCATGTATCGCGCTTCCATCGGGTAACTGATGCGCATGTCGTCGAGCTTGCTGCGTCCCGATTGCTCCATCATTGCGAAGCCCTCGCGCCTGAATTGGCGCATCCCGCCTTCCAGATCGGCGATCGACAGCATCAAATCCGTTCCGAGATTGAAGTCGAATTTGAATCCCGCCTGGCACACAATCTCGTCACGGTCGGGAAGGTAAATCAGCCTACCCAGGTCGGCGACGACCTGCCGGGCAAGCTCGGGAAGTGTCATGCGCGGACGGCATTGCGCCGGCGTGGCCAGGACGTCGGCAACAAAATTCAGGCAGGCCTCCTGCATCTGCCGCACAGACTCCGTTTGCTGGCCCTTAATGCCGACAGCGCCGGATACAGGCTCGCCCTCAGGCGTGTAATCCATGACCGAGGGTTCGGCCTTGGTGCACATCATTTCGAAACTGCCGATGTAGGCAGTCAATGCCACGATCAGGCGCTCATCCGCCCAGTCCGGGCCGACCAGACCGCACCGGTCGGTCTGGCGCGCGCTCGTGCGACTGGCGATCAGGTAGATGCCCTGCAGGTCGACATCGACTTCATCGCGGAAGACCGCGGACAAACTGGTTTGCACCGTGCCGCTGTAGCCGAGGTCGATGAGGGCCAGCGTGTCGCCCCGCCGCAAGTCCGTGCGGGTCCGGACATGCTCGATCAGGCTGGCACGTATTCTCCGGGCGCCGAGAAGCACTTTCTCGAGGTTGTCCTGGCGCATCACCAGCCGGCAGAAAGCCTCGGCGGGCCGGCCTTCACGCCGCGCCCGCCCGACGATGTCCTTGGCCGCCTCCGGCGGCAGCATCAGTTGTGCGGCGATGATCTCCATGTTCGACGCATTCAGTCTCTTCGAAAGGAGCCTGAGCACGTCTTCGCGGGTGCGCAGCGAGGCCGCTTGTGCGGTGAAGCGGGAAATTTGGATCTGGGGGCATTGCTCCTGGCCGCAGAATGCCGCGAACGCTCGCGCTGGAAGATAGCCGTCGCGCAGAAGGAACGCGTACTTGACCGGGCGGCCGCGCTCGGCAAGGCGATCAAGCCGGTCGCGCACGAAGACGGAAAACGCGTGGAAGATCGGCCCCAGCACGAAGTATCCGATCCTGCGCGCAACACCGTCGATACCATGACCGTGAGCCGCCCACTGCGCGTGGTACGCGCTGGGCAGACCGAATGAACTGCGGACTTCAGGCATCAACTGGGTCGCAGCCTGTTCGCGCGCTTCGCATAACGGGGCAATCGCCTCGGGAAGATTGCGCAGATGACGCGCTTCGATCCCGTGTCGAATCGGGCCCTTGTAGTCGGCTTCCGGGTTGTCGCCGAGATGAAACACCTGGCTTGGCCGCAGTCGCTCCTTGCGCAGGACGGGTTCCCAAAGTCCGTCAGACTTCAGCCGCGCATACTCGCTTGAGCAGTGAATCCGGTCGATCAGGCGAACATCCGCTCCCATCACGCTTTCGAGCAGCGCGCCTAGTTGTCGGGACGAGTAGTAGATGTCGCTCACGATGAAGACCCGCAGGCCGCGCGCGCGCGCCCTGCGAATCAAGCCCAGGATCGGTTCGTAGAGGAAGCCGTGTTCGGTCTCGGCGGCAATCTCCGTCGCGACCCAGCGCTCGATGACGACGGGATCGTCTGTGCCCAGCAGTTCCCGGTAGATGGCCTCTATCGAAACCTCGCGCGTGCCGAACGCAACCCGGTGCAGCATTCTGGCGTTTTCCTCCGCCTTGACTCGAAGGGTCGCCGTGACGCCCGCCTCCTTCCACAGCGGCGTGTCCTGGAGGGCGAAGAACACGTCCACCGGCCGCGCGACCTTGCGCCAGAACAAGGTGTCGAAGCAATCCAACGACAAGGCCTTGATCCTCGCGGGAAGCGTGTCGATCAGATCCGGCAGTTCTGGCGCGGTGATGGAGGAATGCATGGAGATGGGGTCGGGAAATTGGAATCGCCACGATCGATCGACGGCTGGCGGGAAGCTTTGGAAAAGTATAGGCAGACGCCCATGGCGCAAGAACCGGAAGAACGCAGCGATGCCTTGCCAATTCCCGAGATTGCGCATGGCAACTTGCCGGAACACGAATTGACGCGACCGGCAAACCGGCGAACTGACCAGGCATCTCCGGTCTTATCCGCCGCCCCGCCGAGTCGCAGGAAAGCCATGATGTGCAACATGCAACCGGACTCGACCCTGACCACGTTGGATCAGCCTGCCCCATCACCGACGATTGAGGAACCTCTCTTGCCCCGCGGCCAGGGACTCGTCATCGCCTTTCATTGCGTTCCGGGTGATGTCGAACCCAACATCGAAAAATTCTGGATCGAACTGCGCCTGCGCTTGCAGGCGCAGGGTCAGGAACTCCTGCTAGCGACCACCGCATCTTTCACCGAGCCGCAATTGCCTCATCTGCGCCTTCCGTTTCATTTGCCTTACATCGGCGGAGTGCCGGGCCAGGTCGAACTCGCCGACCCCCGCCTCGTGCAGACGCTATCTAACTGGTACAGGATAGGCCATGTCGAAGCTGCGGCCGTCTGGTGCCGCGTCCACGGGTTTGTCGCCGAGCTTCTGGACAGCACGCAGCCTGCCGCGGTCATTTCATGGCAAAGCACCCACCCTCTGAGCCGGCTCACCCGGCAAGCCTGCCTGTCAAGGGACATTCCCTGGTGGTGCGCTGAACGTGGCTGGCTGCGCGACACGCTGATGGTCGATACATGCGAAAACAATGCATTGAGCGAAGTCTCCAGAAGCCTCGGCCTGCGTCGGGCCTACGGCCGCTATGAAATTCCCGCGCCGCTGCCGCAAGCCGTGCGGGACCGGTTTCATTCCGGCGCCTCGGCGAGACGCTATCCCCAAGACGCGCCGGCGCAGCAGGTGCCGCTCCGGCAGCGCCTCGGACTCGCCTCGGATGCCCGGGTGTTTGCATGGCTGACCCATGGCGAGCCGCATGTGAATTCGATTGCGAACGCGAGCGTTCAAGCCAACCACGGCATGAACAAGGAACTTCTCCAGGCCGAGCTTCTCGAACTCGCCACCGAACTCGAGCGCATGGGCGCTTGGTTGGTGGTGCGGGAACACCCATTCAACGCAATCCACGGACGTTGTCTTGACATCCACGGCTTGTCCAACGTGCTTGCCGACGACGGCGACCTCGACGAACTGATGGATCAAGCCGACTTCTTCCTGTTCACCTTGAGCACATTGCAATTCGAAGTCGCATTGCGCGGCAAGCCCTTCGGACTTCTTGCACGCAGCTTGCTCTCGGAGCCTGGCGAAGCCCCGTTCCGCGGGGATTTTGGCGATTGCTCCGGTTTCCTCCGCGCGTTCACTACAACGGCGGAGTGGGCGCCGCGGTGCCAGGCGATCCTGCGGAAAGTCTGCTTCCTGTATGAAAACCAGTTGCTCGACCTTGCGCCGGACCAGGGTCGGCGGGCCGCCCAGGAGCTGGCGGACCTGCTCTCGGGCTGCAATGGCGCACGCGTCGCAGACGCGGTCGATGGCTTGACGGCGCTCCGGTCCGCATCGAGCGACTACACTTCCTGATCTTCCGCAAGGGTCACACACGATCCCGAAGCCCGTCGTCGGCGCGCAACGAGGCAAGGCCGTGCTGCGGGTCTGCCCCTCTTTTGGCGGTCAACCCGTCTCACTGTAAGTCGGGCAACGGACCGGGCGTAGAGCTTCGCCCGCCGTGGTGACAAGGGAAAGCCTGTAACGCACCCGCCGCCCTCCGGCAGGGGCGAAGCGGTCAGGAACGACCGCGTTGTCACAAGACTTGAACCGGGGTTTCAGGCCCTTGTCAGGGCGCCTTGCCCGCGGCGCGCGAATAAAGCGGCATGACGTCCGGCAGATGCCGCTCGATTTCCTTGATACGTGTATCCGAGGCCGGATGGGTCGACAGCCACTGCGGCGGCGCCCCTTTGTTGGCCTCCTGCATCTTGCGCCACAAGGTCACGCCCGCGCGCGGATCATATCCCGCCCGCGCGGCCAGTTCGAGACCCACGGTATCGGCATCGGTTTCGTTATCGCGCGAGAACTTGAGCGTAAGCAGGTTGGCCGAGGCGCCGAGCACCGCGTTGCCGGCGTTGCCCAGGCCAAGCACGCTGGAGAGCACGTTGGCGCCGACGTTGGTGGCGGCCTGTTTGCCCATGCGTTCGCGCGCGTGCTCGCGCAGGGCATGGGCGATTTCATGCCCCATGATCATGGCCACCTCGTCGTCGGTCAGCTTGAGCGTGTCGAGAATGCCGGTGTAGAAGGCGATCTTGCCGCCGGGCATGCAGAAGGCGTTGATCTGCTTGCTGCCGATCAGGTTGACCTCCCATTTCCACTTCTCGGCGCGCGGGTTCCACTTGGCGGTGAACGGCAGCATCTTCTGTGCGATCGCGCGCAGGCGCCGCACCTGGGGATGGTCGTCCGGGGCGAGCGCCTTCTGCTGCGCGGCCTGGCGCAGCATCTGCTGGTACTGCTGGGCCGAGGCGGCCTCCACCTGCTCGGCCGGCACCAGCTTGGTGAACGAGGAGGTCTTGCCGACGTTGACGCCTTCCTTGGCCGGCTCGTCGCGCGCGCCCGCCGGCAGCGCGAGTACGGCGGCCAGAACAGGAACCGAAAGCCTTGCGAAGTTGCGCATGGTGTAGAGGAAAAGGCCGCAAACAAATGGCCGGACACGCCGGCGCGAAAGTATAGCTACAAGATGCGGGGCGACCGGCGGATATTCAAGGCGCGGCCGGATGCCCGCAACGAGGCTCAGAACATCTCGAAATACTCGCGGTGCTCCCAATCCGACACTTCCGCCTCGAAACGGGCGATTTCCGCGGACTTGATGCGGCAGAAATAATCGATGAAGTTCCCGCCCAGGCCCGTGGCGAAAAGCGTGTCCTCGCGCAGGGCGACCAGCGCTTCAGCCAGCGAACCGGGCAAGGCGGGTGCGGAGGTCTCGTAGGGAGCGCCCGCGCCCGGCCCGGGATCGAGCGTGCGGGACAGGCCGTCCATGCCGGAGAGCACCTGGGAGGCGAAATACAGGTAGGGATTGGCGGCCGGCTCGCCAACGCGGTTTTCGATCCGGGCCGCGGCCCCGGCATGCGGCAGCACCCGCAGCATGGCGGCGCGATTGTCGCGCCCCCAGGCCACCCGGTCCGGCGCCAGGGAGTTGGGGCGAAAGCGCCGGTAACCGTTGATGGTGGGCGTGGAAAGCGCGGCGGCGCCGCGCGCGTGCGCCATCAGGCCGCCCAGCCAGTGCATGCCGGCGGCCGCAAGCGGGGCCTCCGGTGTGCCGACAGCCGAAAAAGCGTTCTTTCCGCTGGCCAGGTCGACCAGCGACTGGTGCAGGTGCCAGCCGCTGGAGAAAATGTTGGGCAGGCGCGGCCGGCACATGAACGTGGCATGAAGCCCGTTACGCTGGCACACCTGCTTGACCGCGCCGCGAAACAGCACCATCGCGTCGGCATTGGCCAGGCCGGCCTGCGGTGCGAAGGTGAACTCGAACTGGCTGGGGCCATACTCGACCTCCAGGCTGCGCAGCGGCAGCCCGAGCGCCTGGACGTTCCTGCGCAGCAACTCGACCACCGGCTCGACCAGGTCGTAGCGCAGCTCGGTCAGGTACTGGTAGCCGTGCGACAGCAGCTCGACCTCCGGCGGCCGGCCCGGCTGGCCGGCGTCGGCAGTGCCCATATTGGGCGCCGTGGCGCGGAAGACATGGAACTCCACCTCGAGCCCCGCCTGGAACGCATAGCCGCGCTGCGCCAGTCCCTTCAGCGCATCGGCAAGCAGACGACGGGTGCAAAACGGCACCGGCCTGCCGTCGTGGTAATAGGGGTCGCACAGCACCCATCCGCTGGCGTTCGCCCAGGGCAGGACCCGGAAGGTGGTCGGGTCGGGCAGGATGAGCATGTCGGCCGCGCCCTGCATCTCGGCGATGCCGTGCCCGCTGCCGGCCTTGAAGATGGGATAGGCGGTGCGATGCGCGGTGTCCTTGAACAGGAGCGAGGTGGTGACCGCCACACCCTCCTCCAGCACGGCCAGCGCTTCGCCGGCGACCAGAGTCTTGCCGCGGGTGACGCCGTGCTGGTCTGCAAACACGAACCGCACCACCTCGATGCCGTCGGCGCGGATGCGCTCGGCCATCGCGCGCGCCGCGTCGTGCTGCGCGTCGCTCCACAAGCCGTGGGTGCGGACCAGGCTCATGCCAGCGCCACCGGCAGGTCCGCGTCGAGGCCCGCCGGCCAGGGCGCGGCGCGGCGCCGCGCAAGGTCGGCCGCCGCCCAGTAATCCCGCCAGTCGATGCCGCGGGCGATGCCGTCGATCGTCGGCGGCCCGCGGAACCGGCACGCGTCTTCGGGCCCGGGCCGCATCGGCAAGGGCGCGCCGGCGGCGCAGCGCTCGAT